>Ga0164242_10000596_pt1 | contig 43772 bp, 46 predicted proteins | sample OricomgcompostMG_FD_108783 | JGI IMG/M metagenome (GOLD analysis project Ga0164242, IMG submission 108783) | Miracle-Growth compost microbial communities from Emeryville, California, USA - Original compost - Miracle growth compost (MG) ... | reverse complement strand
CTGGGCACCGGAGATCGTCGCGACCTTGGTCTTGTGCGGCTCGCCGGAGCCCTTCTCGACGCCTGCGGCCTTGAGGATCATCCGCGCGGCCGGCGGCGTCTTCGTGATGAAAGTGAAGCTGCGGTCCTCGTAGACGGTGATCTCGACCGGTACGACGTTGCCGCGCTGCGACTCGGTCTCTGCGTTGTACTGCTTGCAGAAATCCATGATGTTCACGCCGTGCTGACCGAGTGCGGGACCCACCGGCGGTGCCGGGGTCGCCGCACCAGCCTGGATCTGCAGCTTGATCAGACCGGCGATCTTCTTCTTGGCAGGCATTAAGAGTTCCTCAAAATCACGCAGGTCAGATCTTGCTGACCTGGCTGAACGACAGCTCGACCGGAGTCTCCCGGCCGAAGATGGAAACGAGGACCTTCAGTCGCTGGGCCTCGGCGTTGATCTCGTTGATCGTGGCAGGCAGCGTCGCGAACGGACCGTCCATGACCGTGACCGACTCCCCGACCGAGAAGTCGACGACCCGCACCGGCTCGGCCTTCTTCGCCTCGGTCGGCTTCGGCGCCAGGAACTTCACGACGTCCGCGGTCGACAGCGGCATCGGGTGGGTCGCCCCGACGAAGCCCGTGACGCTCGGAGTGTTCTTGACCACGGACCACGACTCGTCGGTCAGGTCCATCCGGACGAGGACGTAGCCCGGGAAGACCTTCGACTCGACCGTCTGGCGCTTGCCGGACTTGATGATCGTCTCAGGCTGCGTCGGGATCTGGATGTCGTAGATGTAGTCCTCCATGTTGAGGGAGGCGATTCGCGACTCGAGGTTGGACTTCACTCGGTTCTCGTAACCGGCGTAGGTGTGGACGACGTACCAGTCACCGGGCAGCGTCAGCAGCTTCGCGCGGAACGCCTCGACCTCGTCGACCTCGTCGCCGGCTGCTGTCGACTCCTCGGCGACCGCGGGGTCGATCCGGGACGGCTCCTCGGACCGAGTCTCGTCAGCGAGCACTTCCTCGGGCACGGCGTGCTCGGCAAGTGGGGCATCGGTAGCCACGTCGTCCGACACCGCATCCATCGGTTCCGCCAGCGCAGCCTCGACCTGCACCTCGGTCGGCTCAGCGGAGGTCGCCTCAGCCTGCTCGGTGGTGTCGGGTTCGGGCACGTACTCGGTCACGGTCGGTGAGCTTCCTCAGCAGGTGGTCGGGAGGGTGGGCAGGTCAGAAAGGCTGTCAACTGAAGATCTCGAATACGGCCTTGGTGAAGCCGTAGTCGAGCACGCCGACGAAGGCGATCATGGCGACGACGAACACGACCGACACGATGGTGTAGGTCACCAACTCGTTGCGCGTCGGCCACAGGACCTTGCGAAGCTCGGCAACGACCTGGCGGTTGTAGTTCGCGAGCCGCGCCGGGTAGCCGGGACCGCCGCCCTTGCCGCGCCCTGAACCGGCCGCCGCAGGAGCGCCTTCTCGGGTCTGCGTCACCGTGTCGTCACCTCCTCGTGCATCTGCGCGCAACGCGCGACGTCGTCGTACCGGTTCCAGTCACCGCAGGGCAGGAGGGACTCGAACCCCCAACCACCGGTTTTGGAGACCGGGACTCTGGCCAATTGAGCTACTGCCCTTTATCTCGTTGTGGATGGGCGCTCGCCGGACAGCAGGCACCCACCGAACGACAGAGTCTACGTCTGGTCGCCGTGAGCGGTCGAACCCGCTACAGCGGGCTCTAACCGGATGGATTCCGACTCACTGAGTGCGCGACCATGTAGTCATGGCCCCGTCACGTATCTCCGCCCGAGTAGGCGGCATCGCCGAGTCCGCGACTCTCGCTGTGGATGCCAAGGCGAAGGCGCTCAAGGCCGCTGGGCGCGATGTCATCGGGTTCGGAGCGGGCGAGCCGGACTTCCCGACGCCACCAGCCATCGTGGCGGCAGCCGTGGCGGCCTGCCAGGACCCCGCGATGCACCGCTACACCCCGACTCCCGGCCTGCCGGCCCTGCGCCAGGCGATCGCCGACAAGACCAGGCGGGACTCCGGCTTCGAGGTCCAGGCGGCCCAGGTCCTCGTCACGAACGGTGGCAAGCAGGCCGTCTACGAGGCCTTCGCCACCCTGCTCGACCCCGGCGACGAGGTCATCCTGCCGGCGCCGTACTGGACCACCTACCCGGAGTCGATCCGGCTGGCGGGCGGCGAGTCCGTCGTGGTCTCCACAACCGCCGACAGCGGCTACCTCGCCACTGTGGAGCAGCTCGAGGCCGCGCGCACCGCTAAGACGAAAGCCCTTCTGTTCTGCTCGCCGTCGAACCCGACCGGAGCGGTCTACCCGCCTGCGGCGGTCGAGGCGATCGGGCGATGGGCGCTCGAACACGGCGTTTGGGTCATCTGCGACGAGATCTACGAGCATCTGCTGTACGACGGGGCCGAAGCGCCGTCGATGCCGGTGGTGGTTCCCGACCTCGCGGACCAGTGCGTCGTGGTCAACGGGGTCGCGAAGACCTACGCCATGACCGGCTGGCGGGTCGGCTGGCTGATCGGTCCGACCGACGTGGTCAGCGCAGCGGCGAACCTCCAGTCGCACGCCACCTCGAACGTCTCGAACGTCGCCCAGGCTGCCGCCTTGGCCGCGGTCAGCGGTGACCTCTCGGCGGTCGCGATGATGCGATCCGCTTTCGACGTCCGGCGGCAGACGATGGTCCGGATGCTCCGGGAGATCCCGGGAGTGGACTGTCCGACGCCACGGGGGGCCTTCTACTGCTACCCCTCGGTCGAGGCGCTGCTGGGCAAGCCGCTGCGCGGCCGCACCCCGACGACATCGGCCGAGCTCGCCGAGATCGTGCTGGACGAGGCGGAGGTGGCAGTCGTGCCGGGTGAGGCCTTCGGCGCTCCGGGCTCGTTCCGCATGTCCTACGCGCTGGGCGACGACGACCTCGCCGAGGGGGTCGGCCGGCTGCAGAAGCTCCTCAGCGAGATCCAGCTCTAGACCGCGACGCCGCCGAGCGCCGCTTCAACCGGCGAGACGTTGTTGCGGGATCGTCCGGCGGTCTTCCTCAGCGATCATGGCGCGGCCGGCTTCGTGCCCGGCTTCCAGCAGACGCGAGGTCTGGGAGAAGTCCCGCAGGTCACGGCGGTCGATCGGTAGCGCGGGGAGACGCACCACCTGCTGTTCCGGGCCATGAGCGGGCTCGCGATGCGCCAGGTGAGCCCGCGAGATGGCGAAGCTCTCGAGCAGCACGTCGAGCGCATTCATCTGCTGCTCTGCGCGCGGAAAGCCCGAGACGTTGCGCGAGAGGTTCAACACCCAGATCCGCCGCGCCCCGAGCTCGAGAGCGCGCTGCGTCGGCACCGGGCAGGAGACTCCGCCGTCCACGTACATGCGGTCGTTGATCTGCACCGGCGGGAACAGGCCGGGCAGGCACGCGCTCGCGCTGAGTACCTCCACCGGGTCGCCGCTGCGCCACCACACCGCCTGCCCGGTGTGGAGGTCCGTGGTCACCACGTGACATGGGATGGCAGCGTCGGCCAGATCGCGCTGCGGGATGGCCGCCGCGAGGAGCTCGCGCAGCCGGTGAGGCGAGTACAGGTGGCTGGAACGACTCGCGAGGCGACGCGCGACCGTCAGCCACCTGTCCGGGAAGATGTCGGCGCGGGACAGCCCACACCAGATCCGCTCGAGTGAGTCGATTCGCTCGACCGTCGGATCCATCGCGAGGTACGCCGCGTTGATCGCGCCCACTGAGGAGCCGACGACAGCGTCCGGCACGATGCCCGCCTCGAGCAGCGCCCGGAGTGCGCCGACCTGGGCAGCTCCGAGCCGGCCACCGCCGGAGAGCACGACGACCTCGCGCGGCGGCAGCGACTCCGTCGCGGCAACGGCGCCGCGCCGGCCACGCCGGAGGAAGGTCGGAACTGTCACAGCCGATCTATCGGCGGCTGTGGGTCACTCGATTAGTCGGACGGATGCGACAAACCGACTCGATTGCCTACGCCAGCTGAACAATCGCGCGGGCTTTGGAAAGAACCGTGGCGCCGAGCGCCGTCGCTTCGAGGACGACCGCGACCCGGCGGTTGTCGAGCTTCTCCTCGACCCGGCCGCCGACGGTGAGAGTCGTCCCGGTGTCGTCGTCCTCGACCGGGACCGGCGCGGAGAAGCGGACGCCGTACTCGAGGACGGCGCCGGGATCACCGACCCAATCGGTCACAACCCGGCCGGCGTGGGCCATCGTGCACATGCCGTGCGCGATCACATTGGGCAGGCCGACAGCCTTCGCGGTGCGCTCGTTCCAGTGAATGATGTTGAAGTCACCCGAGGCGCCGGCATATTTCACCAGTGTCGCGCGGCTGATCTGGAAGGTCTGCGCAGGCAGCTCGGTGCCTACCTCGACGTCGTCATAGCTGACGGTGGCGGCCATCAAGATTCCTTTGCGGGTCTGCGCGGGTCGGGATGCGTCAGGGACGCTATCGCAGGCTCTCCGCCGAGTCTCCGCTTACCGCAGCCGCGCGATCTCGATCTCGTTGCTGAACCCGCGGACGGACCTGGGCCCGAGCGCATCGCTGTCGACGGCAGTCCCGATCTGCTCGACGACGTCGTCCGTGACGAGGATCTCGCCCGCGCCGGCCATCGCCACGAGCCGCGCCGCGAGATTCACGACCGGACCGAAGTAGTCACCCTGCAACGCAAGGGCGATGCCGACGGCGACGCCGGCGCGCGCCTGCATGCCGCGGGTCCGGGCCGCCTCGAGCAACCCCTGAGCCACCCGGACCGCGGCGGTCGCATCGTGCGTGACGTACATGACGGCGTCGCCGATGAACTTCACCACCCGGCCGTCACCGCGACGTACCACGTCCTCGGCGACCTCCTCGAAGCCCGTGAGGAGCTGGGAGAGCTCCGTCATCGACATGCCTTCGGTGAGGCCGGTGAAGCCGGACAGATCCGCGAACCCGACCCCGATCCGGACCCCGCTGGTGTCGGCGAGGTCACCGCTGTCGCTGCGCTCCCACTGCATGCGCGCCACCTCGAGGTGGTGGCGAAAGAGCGTGTCGAGCGCGTGGCCCATTCGTGGCACGAACGTTGCCACCCCGGCGAAGGATCGGGCGGTCACGACCTCGCTTCCCGAGACGCCGAGCGCAAGCTGTGGCACCTGGGTGCGGACCGCTGTCGACGTCGCGTCGGCGACGCGCGCCAGTGAAGAGGCGACCACCCGGCAGACCCCGAGGACGCCGGGCGTGCCGAGCAACGCGGCCATGTCGGCACAGACCCGCACAGCCTCGACCTCGTCGGGGCTGGCGACCGGCTCGTCGTCCTCGGTGTCGACGTACCCCAGCGCCCGCCAGATCGCCCGGATGTCGGCGATCGGGGTGTTGGTCGCGAGGCTGATGTCGCTCAGCGAATGCTGGTCGCGACCGGGGACGATCAGCCGGTCTCCGGCAAGCGCGAACAGCCGACCGCGCTGGTCGGCGGTGACCATCTCATCGACGGTGCACCCGAGGTCGAGCAGGTAGGCCAGGAGCTCGCGACGGGCGTCCGCCTCAGGAGCGGCCGGGTCGTAGAGACCGGCCGCCTCGAGCTCCGCCAGATCCACCGGACCAGTCTGACGCAACCACAGGACTAAGAAGCCGCTGAGCCGTGCGCTCGCAAGGCTCGACCGAGCGAAGGTGCTCGAAGCACGCGAGCGAGGGAGTACGCCGTGAGCGTGCGGCTCAGCGAGTTTCTTTGTGTTCGGTGTGCTTGCGGCAGTTAGGACAGAACTTCTTCAGCTCGAGCCGGTCGGGGTCGTTGCGCCGGTTCTTCTTGGTGATGTAGTTGCGGTGCTTGCAGTCAGCGCACGCCAACGTGATCTTCGGCCGAACGTCGGTGGCAGCCACAGCAGGAACCTCTCAGAAGAACGTGATTCTCGACCAGACGGGCGCAGGCCCGGCCATCGAGGATAGCCGAGCCTGGCCGGTTGTAGCGGAGGCCGGACTTGAACCGGCGACACAGCGATTATGAGCCGCTTGCTCTACCAGGCTGAGCTACTCCGCCACGGTCCGCGCGAGCGCGAACCAGCGCACCATCGTGCCATGACGCTCAGGCACCTTGCGCCGGCTCGGTCCCACGAGCCGAGGACTCCTCGCACTTTCCCGCCACACTAGGCATGAATCTCGCCGCGCACGGATCGGATGAACGCCATGGGCACGATCTTCTACCCGCCTGGATGGGAAGGCCCGATGGACCCGGCGGGCCAGGTCGTCGATGGGCCGGGCCAGCCCAACAGCGCACTCCCGCCGCATCCCGGACCCGCCGTCACGTCCGTCACCCCGGCCGAACCGGCTGCCCCGCGGCCGGCGCCGTACGTGTCGCCCCCGCCTGCCCCGACGTCGGGGAGCCGGCGCCGGCCGTCGATGCCCCGCATCCCGGCCATGCGGTGGCCGGCGGGAAAGGTTCTCCCAGTCCTCGCCGCGCTCTTGGTGGTCGTGCTCGTGGCGGTTGCCGTCGACCAGAACTCAACTGCCAAGAAGTGGCGAAAGAACGAACGGATCGAGGCGACCCGGGCCCAGGACCTGACGAGCCGCCTGACACGTGCGAACGCGTCGATCTCGTCGATGTCGACCCAAGTGGTGTCGTTGCAGGGCCACGTCGCTCACCTCAAGAAGGCACTCCAGTCCGCGGCGAATCAGAAGGAGAAGGCCCTCGACCAGAACGTCGTGCTCACCCAGATCACCGGAGCCGCCGGGGTGATCTCAGACGAGCTGTCGAGCTGCGTCGACCGCATGCAGAGCCTCATCACCGAGATCGAGGATGACCTCTCGTTGAGAACCTACGACCCCTATCTCGGATCCAACGCCGCCGCCGCGGGATCGGCCTGCTCGAGCGCTCAGCGGGCCAACTCGGCGCTACAGACAGCGATCAGCAACCTGCGATGAGCCCCCGCCTTCGCGTTCTCGCCGCGCTCGCCGCCGGCTGCCTGCCCCTGACCGGCTGCGTGTCGCCGCCGCCGCCGCTGGGCGCCTACACGCCGCCACCGGGCCCCCACCTGGCCAGTGCCGCGCCTGCGTCACGGCAGGCTCGGATGCTCTCCGAAGCCCGTCAGTTCGTCTACCGGGTACGCAGCGTCGCCTGCCTGTCCGTCGGGTCGGCCTTCGACACCACAGCGGGCATGGTCACCAACCGGCACGTCGCCCAAGGCTCCTCGTCCGTCCAGGTCGCATCGTGGGACGGCACCGACTTCGTGGCCGGCGTCGACGCGGTCTCACGCGGGCCGGACCTCGCGCTGCTCGACAGCTCGACCCATTTCACGCACCCCGCCCGGTTGAGCGACAAGCCGGTCGCACCGGGATCTCCGGTCTGGGTCGCCGGCTACCCCCGCGGCAACCAGCTCTCGGTGACGCATGGAAAGGCGGTCGGCTACGTCAGCGCGAACTGGATCGGCGAACCCGAGAAGGTGCTGGAGATCACCGCCAGGGTGAAGCACGGAAACTCGGGTGGCCCGGTGCTGAACGCTGACGGACAGGTGGTGGCCGTGGTCTTTGCCAAAGAGCGAACCGGCCACAACGCCATCGCGGTGCCGATCTCCGCCGTCAGCCATTTCCTCGCCTCGCCGGGCGATTTCACGGCGATCGGGTGCTTGGGATGAGAGCGCCGACCGGCCGCTTGGAGCCCCCTTACGGAATCGAACCGTAGACCTTCTCCTTACCATGGAGACGCTCTGCCGACTGAGCTAAGGGGGCGGCGGCGACGAGGCTACCGGATCACCGGAGCCGCGCCGAACGTCACGGTGGCGGGTGTTGGGTTCGAACCAACGTAGGCGAAGCCGACGGTTTTACAGACCGTTCCCTTTGACCGCTCGGGCAACCCGCCGCGGCACCCGAAGGTGCGCGTCGGACAGGATAGCCGGTGGACGCGCACACCTGAGGAGGCGAAGTGTGATGGCCGATTCATCGTTCGATGTCGTCAGCAAGGTCGAGCACCAAGAGGTCGACAACGCCCTCAACCAGGCCTCGAAGGAAGTCGGCCAGCGATTCGATTTCAAGGGCACCGGAGCCTCGATCACCTGGAGTGGCGAGGACGCAGTGGTCATCACCGCCAACACTGATGAGCGGGTGAAGGCCGTCCTCGACGTATTCAAGGAACGGCTGGTGAAGCGTGAGGTCTCGTTGAAGGCCCTCGACCACGGCGACCCCGAGCCTGCCGCGGGCGGGATGTCGCGCCTCACCGTGAAGATCCGCCAAGGCATCGACACGGACAAAGCCCGGACGATCACCAAGCTGATCAAGACCGACGCGCCGAAGGGTGTGCAGGCCGCGGTCCAGGGCGACACCGTGCGGGTGTCGAGCAAGAAGCGCGACGACCTCCAGACTGTCATCGCGCTGCTCAAGGAGGCCGACATCGGCATCCCGTTGCAGTTCACCAACTACCGTTAGCTACAGCCAGTCGATCCGCTTGAAGATCACATAGAGCACCATGACCAGGCCGGCCATCAGACCGAGAGCGGCGTAGCCCCCGGTGTTCGTGGCGCTGTGCGGATAGGTCACCACGTTCATCCCGTAGTACCCGGTGATTACCGCCGGCACCGCGGCGATCGCCGCCCACGACGTCACCTTCTTCATGATCTCGTTCATTCGGTTGCCCTGAATGGTCAGATGCGTCTCGAGAATTGAGGAGACGAGGTCCCGCAAGGAGTCGGTCCAGTCCGCCGCGCGAAGCACGTGGTCGTAGACGTCCTGGTAGTACGGCATCAACGCGTTGTCGACGAGCTCGTTCTCGCGGCGCATCAACGAGTTGAGGACTTCGCGCGTCGGCAGGACAACCCGACGGATGCGCACCAGCGACTTCCGCAGCTCGTAGGACCCCCGCTGCACGGCCGTACCGGTCTCTCTCGGATCGAACAGCAGGTCCTCAAGCGCGTCGATCCGCTCGTCGAGCTGCTGGACGGTGTCGAAATGGGTATCGACCACGACGTCGAGCAGTCCCCAAAGCAAGAATCCGACGCCGTACTTGGCGAGCTGTGCGTTGTCGTCCCACCTGGCCAGGACGGGCTCGATGGAGTAGTTCGGCGACTTGCGCACCGTGATCAGGTAGCGGTTCGAGGCGAACACCGCGAGCTCGTGGGCATACAACGCGCCACTGGCCTTGTCCAGGCCGACGTCATACAGCGAGATGAAGACGTGATCGTCGTAGTGGTCCAGCTTCGGTCGCTGCCGTTCCGTGGCCGCGTCCTCGACCGCCAGCGGATTCAGCCCGAACTCCTCCGCCATCAGCGCGAGATCGTTCGGCCCTGGAGTATCCAGGTCGAGCCACACGATGCAGGCGTCCTCGGCCTTGAGATGATCGGAGATCAGCGCCGGGTCGAAGTTCTGGTCGACGCACTTGCCGTCGCGATAGAGGCGGGTCCGGATCACGGTTCGACGGTAGAGCGGGTCGCTACTCGGCGCTCGGAACCGAGCGCATCCAGGTGCCGAGAGTGTCGCGCTCGTGCGTGAGGCCAAGCACATCAGTGGCGGCATGGTCGTACTCCGGCGACCAGAACAACGCGTCCCACGGGCACACCTCGATGCAGATTCCGCAGTACATGCACAGCGCATAGTCGATGGCGAACCGATCGAGCACGTGGCGGGTCTTCGGGCGCGCGCCTTCGGCAGTCGCCGGTTCGGTCTCCTTGTGCGAGTCGATGTAGATGCACCAGTCCGGGCACTCGCGAGCGCAGACCATGCACGAGGTGCACGACTCCTCCCGCAACGCGATGACACCGCGACTGCGGTCCGGAAATGCCGTCACGGCCCCCACGCCCCCGCCGCCGGTACACCGGGTGGCCGCTTGCGCCCGGCAACCGACTCCCCCGGCTCCTTCGCCCCCGGCCACTCCTTCGCGACCCGCGAGGCGAGCACGAACTCCTTGCGCAGCGGGTGACCGTCGAACCCATCCGGCAGCAACAGCGGGCGCGGGTCCGGGTGGTCGACGAAGTAGATGCCGAACATCTCCGCCGTCTCCCGCTCGTGCCAGGCAGCCCCTCCCCACAGCGACGTCAGCGTCGGCAGTGAGCCGCCGTCGCGCGCAACTCTGGTGCGAAGCATCACCCCGCGACGATCACCGACCGACCACACTCGTGTGACGACCGCCAGTCCCGCGTCAGAGTCGTCGTACGCGGACAGCCAGTCGAAGAAGTCGTAGCCGCTGTCCTTGAGCTCCGAGGCCGCCCCGAACCAGCCGTCGGACGGCACGTCGCGCGTCGCCGCGAAGTCGTCGGACGCCATCAGCCGATCCGCTCGTTCAGCTGCGCGAGCCCAGCGAGCAGAGCCTCCGGGCGGGGCGGGCAACCCGGCACGTAGATGTCGACCGGGATCATCTGGTCGACACCTTTGGTGACGCTGTAGGAGTCCCAATAAGGGCCGCCACAGTTCGCGCAGGATCCGAACGACATGACATAGCTGTCTGGCGGCATCTCGTCGTACAGCCGCTTCACGTGTGGCGCGAGCTTGTCGGTGACCGTTCCGGAGATGACCATCACGTTGGCCTCGCGTGGCTCGGGAGCGAACGGCCGGGCGGCGACGGCTGCCATGTCGTCACCTCGCGCCGCCGCGGCAGCGAACTCGACGGCGCAACAAGCAAGGCCCACATCGAGCACCCGCAGCCGGAAGATGTGGCCCCACTCGATCGTGACGTCGGCGGCCATTGCGGTGAGCGTAGCCCCGGCATTGGTAGCGTCCTGCGGGTGGCGAGGCCCCTTCGAATCGGCAACTGCTCGGGCTTCTATGGCGACCGCTTCGCCGCGATGCGCGAGATGGTCGAGGGGGGCGAGCTCGACGTTCTGAGCGGCGACTACCTCGCGGAGCTCACGATGCTCCTGCTGTGGCGGACCCAGGCCAAGGACCCGTCTCGCGGCTACGCGACGACGTTCGTCCGCCAGCTCGAGGACTGCCTCGGCATCGCCTGGGAGCGGGGGGTGAAGATCGTCGCCAACGCGGGCGGCCTGAACCCGGCCGGGTGCGCCGCGGCCGTCCGGGAGATCGCTAACCGGCTGGGCCTGCGGGTCAATGTCGCCTACGTCGAGGGTGACGACCTGCTGCCGCGCAGGGAGGAGCTCGGCCGGGCCGGACTCGACCTGCCGGAGTCGACCATCACGGCCAACGCCTATCTGGGCGGGTGGGGCATCGCCACGGCCCTCGAAGGTGGCGCGCAGGTGGTCATCACGGGCCGGGTCACAGACGCCGCTCTCGTCATCGGGCCGGCCGCTTGGTGGCACGGCTGGGCTCGCGACGACTACGACGCGCTCGCCGGCGCCCTTGTCACCGGTCACGTTCTGGAGTGCGGCGCCCAGGCGACCGGCGGGAACTACTCCTACTTCAACGAGGTGCCGGGCATCGAGCATCTCGGCTTCCCGCTCGCCGAGATCGACTCCGACGGCAGCGCCGTGATCACCAAGCACGAGGGAACCGGCGGTCTGGTCGACGTCGGCACCGTGACGGCGCAGCTGCTGTACGAGATCGGCGCGACGCACTACCTCAATCCCGATGTCACCGCCGACTTCTCGACGATCAACCTGACGCAGGAGGGGCCGGACCGGGTGCGGATCTCCGGCGTGAAGGGTCTGGTCCCGCCGGACACGACCAAGGTCTGCGTCAACACCCTCGGCGGCTTTCGCAACGCGATGACATTCCTCCTCACCGGCCTCGACATCGAAGCCAAGGCCGATCTCGTACGACGCCAGCTCGCCCCGACGCTGGACGGGATCGAGACCGTCGACTGGCACCTGTCACACACCGAGCACGACGACCCGGCGACCAACGAGCAGGCGGTAGCGCGCCTCACCGTGTCCGTGAAGGACAGCGACGCGAAGAAGATCGGGCGGCCGTTCTCCAACGCCGCGGTCGAGATCGCGCTCGCCTCCTACCCCGGCGCAACCATGACCGGTCCACCCGGCGAGGCGACGCCGTACGGCGTCTACCGGCCCGCCTTCATCCCGAACTCCCGGGTCGAGCACCGGGTCATCACGCACAACGGCGAGCGGATCGAGGTTCATGCGGAAGCCGGCGCTACGCCGACTCCCCCGGCCCCACCCGCGCCGACACCGTCGTACGAGATCGGAGCGACCTGGCGAATGCCGCTGGGAGCCATTGCCGGCGCCCGAAGCGGCGACAAGGGCGGCAACGCGAACCTGGGTGTATGGGTCCGGACGGACGAGACCTACAGCTGGCTGGCCTCCTTCCTCGACGTCGCGATGTTCCAACAGCTGCTGCCGGAGACGGCAGTGTTCAAGGTCGAGCGTTACGAGCTGCCGAACCTGAAGGCCCTGAACTTCGTCGTCGAAGGGATACTCGGCGAGGGCGTGGCGTCCTCGACCAGACAGGACCCGCAGGCAAAGGGCCTCGGTGAGTGGCTGCGTTCACGGCTCGTGGAAGTGCCGACGTCGTTGCTGGAGCATGAAAACCTATGAGCATCTGGGATACCGAAGAGCGCGTCGCACTGCGCAAGGTGGTCCGCGACTTCACAGAGCGGGAGATCGTCCCGTACCTCTCGGAATGGGAGGACGCCGGCGAGATTCCGCGCAGCCTGCACAAGGCGGCTGCGGCAGCCGGCCTGCTCGGCACCGCGTTCCCGGAAGAGGTGGGTGGGCAAGGCGGTACGACGATCGACAACACGATCGTCACGGAGGAGATGCTCTACGCCGGCGGGTCAAGCGGGCTGCTCTCCGCGCTCTTCACCCATGGCATTGCCTGCCCCCACATCGCGCAGGCAGGCGACCGGGCCCTGATCGACAAGTACGTCCGTCCGACACTCGCCGGTGACAAGATCGGCTCGCTCGCCGTGACCGAGCCGGACGCCGGATCAGACGTGGCCGGGATCCGCACGCGCGCGGTGCGCGATGGCGACCACTACGTCATCAACGGCGCCAAGACGTTCATCACCTCTTCGACCCGAGCCGACTTCGTGACAACTGTCGTCCGGACCGGCGATGACCCGCATCGCGGCATCTCGCTGATCGTCGTGGACACGGACGCTCCGGGCTTCTCCGTCGTACGCCGCCTTTCGAAGATGGGCTGGCTCTGCAGCGACACCGGCGAGCTGGCATACGTCGACGTGAGAGTTCCGGCGTCCAACCTGGTGGGTGAGGAGGGCAGCGGGTTCATCCAGGTCGCGCAGAACTTCGCCTCCGAACGGCTCGGCCTCGCGGTGCACGGCTACGGCGTCGCTCAGCGCGCCCTTGACCTCACGGTCGCCTACACCAAGCAGCGGATCGCGTTCGGCAAGCCGCTGATCAACAAGCAGGTGATCCGGCACAAGCTGGTCGACATGACGCGGGCCGTCGACGTCGCCCGGACCTATACGCACGCGGTCATCGAACGGCACTGCGCCGGCGAGCAAGTGTTCGCCGAAGCCGCAATGGCGAAGAACCAAGCCGTCGAAGCCTGCTCGTTCGTGGTCGACGAAGCGGTACAGCTTCACGGCGGCATGGGATTCATGCGCGACTGCGAGGTCGAGCGGCACTACCGGGACGCGCGGCTGCTCCCGATCGGCGGCGGCGCCACTGAGGTCATGAACGACCTCATCGCCAAAGCCCTCTTCGGCTGACGCCCGCTATGCCCAGTGGTCGATGACGACCACCGGCTTGCGCTCGGGCTCCGGAGGCAGGTTGTCGCCAAAGATCTCCTGCAGCAGCGGATGCACGACCGGATGCAGCCGCTCTTCGGCGAACCGGTCCCAGTCGGCTTCCGACTCCCACACGTCGATGTAGCGCAGGCCGCCTTCGGGCAGCTCGATCGCGACGTGGCTCACCATTCCGGGCGGCGTGGTCCGGCCTAGTCCGTCGGCTATCCGACGGTAGAGCGCCACGTCGATCGGCACATCCTGGGTGAATCCGTACACCTGCGCCTCCATTGGTCCGAGTATGTCTCGGGTTAATATCCTTGCCATGGCTGGTTCGGTCAAGCGACGGCGGTACGACGCGACCGGCCGCCGGGCACAATCCGCCGAGACCAGGACCAGAGTCCTAGAGGCTGCGCGCAGGCTGTTCGTCGCCGGCGGGTACCGAGCCACAACGGTTGCGGCCATCGCGGCAGCGGCCGGCGTGAATCCCGACACGGTGTATTCGCTCGTAGGGTCCAAGCCCGCCCTGCTCGGTGAGCTCATCGAACGGGCGGTGTCGCACGCCGATCGCGCGGTCCCTGCCGAAGACCGCGACTATGTGCAGGCAGTCCGCGCCGAGCCGGATCCGAGGCGAAAGGTCGTGCTCTACGCGACCGCGCTCGTCGAGACCCAACGGCAGCTCGCGCCGTTGTACAAGGTCATCCGCGAGGCGGCGCCGAGCGAGTCGGAGGTCGGCGCGCTATGGCGAAAGATTAGCGACCGCAGGCTGCAGAACATGCAGCTGTTCGTCACGGACCTCGAAGCCGCCGAGCCACTGCGTGCCGGCGTCACCGTCGATGACGCCGCACATCACGTTTGGACCCTCAACAGTCCCGACGTGTTCCTCCTCCTCACCGAAGACCGAGGTTGGTCCCCCGAGCAGGTTCGCGATTGGCTTGCGCAAACCTGGGAGCGGCTGCTCTTCGAATGATCCGCTACGCCATTGCCGTCTGAGCACCTTCTAGCGTGCTCAGACGGCAATGAACACGGCGGGCGGTCAGATGCGGCGGGCGGCGACCGCGTCACAGAGGGACTCGAGGGCGTCCCTCGCCTGCGATGCCGGGAGCGCTGCGAGCGGCTCCCGTGCCTGCGCCGCCCAGCTCCTGGTGACCTCGGCGGCCTCGCCCATCACCGGATGCGCGCGCAGCCGCGTGAGCACCGCGGCCAGCGCGGCGTCGTCGCTCAGGTCGCCGTCGAGTGCCGCGATCAGCTCCGCGTCCTCAGGCCGGGCCGCTCGCCGAAGCAGCAGCACCGGAAGTGTCGGCACGTGCTCCCGCAGATCGGTGCCCGGGGTCTTGCCGGACTCGGCGGAGTCGGACGCGACGTCGAGCAGGTCATCCGAGAGCTGGAAGGCGATGCCGATCCGCTCGCCCCATTGCGTCAGCAGCTCGACCTGGTCCGCCGGCACCCCGGACAGCAGCGCACCGAACCGCGCCGACGTTCCGATCAAGGACCCGGTCTTGTCGGCGATGACCTGCAGATAGTGCTCGACCGGGTCGTCACCATCGGACGGTCCGATCGTCTCGTGGATCTGGCCTTGTACGAGCCGCTCGAAGGTGCGCGCTTGCAGGCGCACCGCCTCGGGCCCGAGATCGGCCAGTACGTCGGACGCGCGGGCGAACAGGAAGTCGCCCGTGAGGATCGCGATGGCGTTGCCCCAACGGCTGTTCGCCGAGTCGGCACCCCGACGCATGTCCGCCTCGTCCATCACGTCGTCGTGGTACAGAGTCGCAAGATGGGTGAGCTCGACGACGACGGCGGACGGTACGACACCCGCTGCCGAGCTGTCGCCGAACTGCGCGGCCAGCAAGGTCACCAAAGGGCGGAACCGCTTCCCGCCGGCTGCGACGAGGTGCGTCGCCGCCGCGCTGACGAACCCGTCGCTGGCCGTCACCGCGTCGCGAAGGGCGGACTCGACGGCAGCGAGCCCTTTCGCCAACGCGGCGTCCAGCTCGGGCGCCATCCTCAGCCCGAGCACTCCGGTGGACGGCCCCGTGGTCATGTCGATAACCACTAGTGGTAGAACGGCACGGCGCGATTGGCAAGGTCGAGCACGGGCTGCGGGAACACACCCAGCACCACCGTGACCGCGACCGCCATCGCGAGTGCGCCGGCCGTGCCGCCACCCGGAGTGGCAACGACGGGACCGTCAGCGACCGGCTCGGCGAAGAACATCAGGACGATGACGCGGACGTAGAAGAACGCTGCCGCCGCGCTCATGATGACCCCGACGATGACCAGCGGGGTCGCGCCACCGGAGACGCCCGCGGAGAAGACCGCGAACTTGCCCGTGAAACCCGAGGTCAGCGGGATGCCGGCGAGCGCCAGCAGGAACAGCGCGAACATGCCACCCACGACGGGCGAGCGTCGGCCCAAGCCGGCCCACCGCGACAGGTGCGTCGCCTCCCCGTCGGGGTCGCGGATCAGCGTCAGCGTGCCGAATGCGCCGACCGTCGTCAGGCCGTACGTCAGCAGGTAGAACAAGGAGCTGGACAGACCCGACCGGTTGAGCGCGACGACGCCGATGAGGATGAAGCCGGCGTGGGCTACCGATGAGTACGCCAGCATCCGCTTCACGTCGTTCTGGGTGATGGCAAACAGCGAGCCGATCGTCATCGTGAGGATGGCGACCCCCCAAGCGACCGGCCGCCACTCCCAACCGAGCCCGTTGAACGAGACGTAGAACACGCGCAGCAGCGCGCCGAACGCGGCGACCTTCGTCGCCGACCCCATGAACGCCGTCACCGGGGTCGGCGCGCCCTGGTACACGTCAGGGATCCAGGACTGGAACGGAGCAGCGCCGATCTTGAACAGCAGGCCGACAGAGAGCAGCCCCAGGCCGAGGAACAGCAGGTTGTCGTTGTGCGTGCTGCTGACGGTCGCCGCCTGGATCCCAGCCAGCGACACCGTGCCGGCGTACCCGTAGAGCAGGGCAAGGCCGTACAGGAAGAAGGCGGAGGAGAAGGCGCCGAGGAGGAAGTACTTCAGGGCTGCTTCCTGGCTGAGCAGCCGGCGGCGCCGAGCCAGGCCACACATCAGATACAGCGGGAGCGAGAGCACCTCGAGCGCGACGAACATCAGCAGCAGGTCGTTTGCCGCCGGGAACAGCATCATGCCCGTGACGGCGAACATCATCAGCGGGAAGATCTCGGTCTGGGCGTGCCCGGCGATCGTCCCAGCCCGCTCCTCCTTCGATCCGGGCGCCGTGGCGGCCTGCGCCACGAACGCGCCACCGTCCAACGCGGCTGACCGGTCGGAGACGAGCAGCACGCTGCCGATCCCGAGAATCGCGATCGTTCCCTGCAGGAACAGTGTCGGACCGTCTACGACGACGGCGCCGGCAGCCGTCACGTGGTGCGTACCGGCGAGGACGCCGACGGCGACCAGGGTGCCGATCAGCCCGAGCAGCGCCACCACCGTCTGAGCCGACCAGCGGACGGCACGCGGCACGAACGCGTCGACGAGGACCCCGACAGTCGCTGCGATCGCCGGGATCAGGATCGGCGTCAGCGCCGTGTAGGCGATCGACGGAGAGTGGAAGTCGCTCACTGGTTCGAGCTCCCGGCTTGAGGCGCTAGGTAGGCGCTGACGTTGCAACTCTCGGTCGCCACGAAGATCTTGCTCGGCGTGCAGTTGTCCCCGAGGAACGTCGGCAGTGGGTCGTGGTCACGCACCTGGACGTTGACACGGTCGATCGACGGGTTGATCCGATCAAGCAGCGGCTTCGGGGCCACGCCGAGGAAGACGATCGCCACCATGACCGGCCCGATCACCCAGGCCTCGCGCAATGACAGGTCGCGGAAGCCTTCGACCGCTGAGGACACCGGCCCGTGGATCGTGCGCTGCACCATCCACAGCACGTAAACGGCGCTGAGCACGATCCCACCGATGCCCACCACGGCGAACCAGCGGTGAGTGGTGAAAGTACCGGCCAGCACGAGGAACTCACTGACGAACGTCGAGAGGCCGGGCAGTGACAAGGCCGAGAGACCGGCGATCAGAATCATCGCGCCGAGCCAGGGGGCCACCTTCGCGACACCGCCGAAGTCATCAACCATCCGGGATCCGCGCCGGGTCGCCAGGAACCCGACGACGAGGAAGAGCGCGCCCGTCGAGAAGCCGTGGTTGACCATGTACAGCGTCGCTCCCGAACCACCCTGCGAGGTGAAGGCGAAGACGCCGAGCGCGATGAAGCCGAAATGTGACACCGACGAGTAGGCGACGAGGCGCTTCAGGTCCTTCTGGCCGATCGCCGCGAGGGCGCCGTACAGGATGCCCATGACGCAGAGCCCGAGGATGTACGGCGCGAACACCTTCGACGCGTCCGGGAAGAGCGGGATGCAGAAGCGCAGGAAGCCGAACGTCCCGACCTTGTCGAGGATCCCGACCAGCATGACGGCGGTCCCGGTCGGGGCCTCACTCGCCGCGTCGGGCAGCCAAGTGTGGAACGGCCAGAGCGGAGCTTTGATCGCGAACGCGATGAAGAAGCCCAGGAACAGCGCGATCTGCTCGTTGTGCGAGATGTGCACCTGGCTGACGAGCACCCGGTAGTCGAAGGTGCCGTGACCGAGCTGGTGGGCAGAGGTGACGTAAAGCGCGATCACCGCGACGAGCATCAGCAGGCCGCCGACGAGCGAGTAGAGCAGGAACTTCACCGCGGCGTACGACCGTCGGGGCCCACCGAAGGACCCGATCAGGAAGTACATCGGGATGAGCATCGCCTCGAACAGCACGTAGAAGAAGAAGACGTCGAGCGAGCCGAATACGCCGATCACGAGCGTTTCTGTGGCGAGCATCAGCGTGAAGAACAATCTCGGGCCGCGCCCCGCGGATGCGCCGTCGTGGCCGTCCGGGCCGGGCGCCGGGCGATCGGCGTCGTGCCATGACGCGAGCACGCAGATCGGCGTGAGCGCCGTCGTCATGAGGATCAGGGCGAGGGCGATGCCGTCGGCGCCCACCGCATAGTGCGCGCCGAACGCCTTGATCCAGCTGTAGTCCTGCGTGAACTGGAACGGAGCGCCGTGCACCTTGTAGTCGATCGCCATCGCGATCGACGCCGCAAAGGTCAGGAGCGAGGCGCCGAGGGCGATCGTGCGGGCCTCGATCTCGCGCGCCCGCGGCAGCACCAGGATGCCGAGAACGCCGAGTAGGGGAAGCAGGCCGACGACCATCACCCACGGGAAGCCGGTATGCGTCGGAAGCGGGGTCATCGCCGCGTCACCCCACCCTCATCAGGACGAGGCTGACGCCGATAGCGAAGGCCCCGGCAAGCATCGACAACGCATAGGAGCGAACGAACCCGGTCTGGGTTCGCCGCAGGCGGGCGCTCGAGCCACCGACGAGGGCGGCGAGTCCGTTGACCATCCCGTCGACTCCACGGTTGTCGAAGAACACCAGCGCCCGTGTCAGATAAGCCCCCGGACGCATCAGGAAGCTCTCGTTGATGTCATCGCCGAACAGCGACCGGCGGGCCGCCTTGGTCGCGAAAGTCACCTTCGTCGGCGGCTCCGCCGGCACCGGCTTGCGCGCCACGAGCCACCAGGCGGCAGCGACGCCGCCGATCACGACGGCGAGCGTGATGATGCTCAGCACCACCGGCGAGATCGCATGAGCGCCCTCTTCGATGCTTCCGCCGACGCTCGGCGTCAGGAAGTGCTGGAGCGAGCCGCCGAGCACCAGCAAGAAGCCTGCGACCAGCGAGCCCGCTGCGAGGATTCCCATCGGGATGGTCATGATCTTCGGGGACTCGTGCGGGTGGACGTCGCGCGGCCAACGCTTGTTCCCGAAGAACGTCATGATCATCAACCGCGTCATGTAGAAGGCGGTGAGGCCCGCCCCGGCCAGGGCGATGATTCCGAACAGGTCACCGCTCGCGCCGCCCTTGTCGAAGGCGGACTCGATGATCTTGTCCTTCGAGAAGAACCCGGAGAACGGGATGATGCCGATGATCGCGAGGTAGCCGAAGGCGAAGGTCACGAAGGTCACGGGCATGACCTTTCGCAGCCCGCCGTACCTGCGCATGTTCACTTCGTCGTTGTTGCCGTGCATCACCGAGCCGGCACCCAGGAACATGTTGGCCTTGAAGAAGCCGTGCGTGAGGAGATGCATGATGCCGATCGCGTAGACACCAGGCCCAAGCCCGACCGCAAGCATCATGTAACCGATCTGGCTCATGGTCGACGCGGCGAGCACCTTCTTGATGTCGTCGAATGCGCAGCCGATGATCGCACCCATCACGAGGGTGACGGCTCCGACGATCTCGACCGCAAGCCGAGCATCGTGCGACACGTTGAAGATGGCACCCGACCTGGCGACCAGGTAGACGCCGGCGGTGACCATCGTCGCGGCGTGGATGAGTGCCGAGACGGGGGTCGGACCCTCCATCGCATCGAGGAGCCACGACTGCAGCGGTGCCTGGGCGCTCTTGCCGCAAGCACCGAGCAGCAGCAAGAGGCCGATGGCGGTAACCGTGCCGGAGTGCACCCCCGGGCCGCCGACCCGGTTGAAGACGGTGCCGAACGCGAAGGTGCCGAAGGTCGTGAACATCAGCATGATCGCGAGGGACAGCCCGACGTCACCGACGCGGTTGACGACGAACGCCTTCTTCGCCGCGACGGCAGCGCTGGGCTTGTGTGACCAGAACCCGATCAGCAGGTACGACGCGAGGCCGACGCCCTCCCACCCGACGTACAGCAGGAGATAGTTGTCCGCGAGGACCAGGATCAGCATGGCCGCGACGAAGAGGTTGAGCTCGCCGAAGAACCGACGCCGATCCGGGTCGTGCGCCATGTAGCCGACCGAGTAGATGTGGATCAGCGATCCCACGCCTGTGATCAGCAGCACGAACGTGATCGACAGCGGGTCGAGCAGGAAGTTGACGTCGGCGTGGAAGCCGGAGACGGGCACCCAGGTCCAAAGGTGCTGGTCGAGCTGGCGACTCTGTCCTCCGTCACGACCGATCAGCGCGAAGAACTCGACAACAGCGATGACGAAGGACGTGATCGGCGCCGCGCAGCCGAGGAGATGGCCCCACGCGTTGGTGCGCTTGCCGCCGAGCAGCAGGACCGCAGCGCTCGCTGCGGGCAGCAGCACGAGCAGGAAGGTCAGGTTGAAGACGCCGGTCGAATGCACGTAGGGCACCGGCACGGCAGCGCTCAAGGTGAGTGGCATGTCTCCCTGGCCTCAGTACTTCAGCAGGTTCGCATCGTCGACGGAGGCGGACCGTCGAGATCGGAAGATGGACATGATGATCGCCAAGCCGACGACCACCTCGGCAGCCGCGACAACCATCACGAAGAACGCGATGATCTGGCCGTCCAAGCTGCCGTTCATGCGGGCGAACGTGACCAGGGAGAGGTTCACGGCGTTGAGCATCAGCTCGACGCACATGAAGACCACGATCGCGTTGCGACGGATCAGCACACCCACCGCGCCGACGGTGAACAGCACCGCGGACAAGTAGAGGTAATAGGCGACCTGCATTACGCGGGGCCCCCTCGGAATCGTGGAGCGTCGGCGGAGCGATTTCGTGGGGAGGTCATCAGGCCCCCAGTTCCGGGTTTTCGGAGCGCGGCTGGGCGCTCGAGACTTGCAGGTAGCTGGGCACGCTGCTCACCGCGATGCTGCCGTCCGGCAGCAGCGCCGGAGTGTCGACGGAGTCGTGGTCGGCGTAGACGCCCGGCCCGGGCAGCGGGGCGATCGCCGCACCCCCACGTGCCGCCCGTGCCTGCATCTGCTCCTGCTGCGTGAGGCGAGCGGAGGTCCGCTCCCGGTGTGCGAGGACCATCGCCCCGAGACCGGCGGTGATCAGCAGCGCACTCGTCGCCTCGAACGCGAAGACGTAGCGACTGAAGAGCAGCTGCGCAATGGCGGCGACGTTGCCCTTGCCGGCCTCCGCGGTCGCCACGCCCTGCGGGTGGAAGCTGGCGATGCCGCCGGCGATCGTGGCGAGGAGCAAGACGACGAAGGCAAGACCGATCAACGATGCGGCCATCCGCTGACCGCGCAGCGTCTCCATGAGCGACTCGGTCGAGTCCACGCCGATCAGCATCAGCACGAAGAGGAACAGCATCAACACGGCGCCGGTGTAGACGACCACCTGTACGACGGCGAGGAACGGCGCGTTCTCCGCCGTGTAGAAGGCGGCGAGGCACATCATCACGGCGGCGAGCATCATCGCGGCGTGAACCGCGCTTCGCGCGAGCACCAGCCCGATCGCGGCGGCGGCCGCTATCGGCGCGAGCAGCCAGAACAGGACCGCCTCGTGCATCGTCGCAGGCGCGCCGGTCGATGCAGCGGCAATCAACATCGAGCTCATTGGGCGTGCTCCCCCGCCGAGCTCGAACCAGGCGGCGCCGTCTCCCGCACGTAGTAGGCCTTCTCGTCGTCCCCGAGCCGCATCGGGTGCGGCGGCTGCTCCATGCCGGGCATCAGCGGGGACAGCAGTTGGTCCTTGGTGAAGATGAGATCCCGACGGCTGTCGTCGGCGAGCTCGTAGTCGTTGCTCATCGTCAGCGCGCGGGTCGGGCACGCCTCGATGCACAGCCCGCAGAAGATGCAGCGCAGGTAGTTGATCTGGTACACGGCGCCGTACCGCTCACCGGGCGAGAAGCGCGCCTCCTCGGTGTTGTCGGCACCCTCGACGTAGATCGCGTCGGCCGGGCACGCCCACGCGCACAGCTCGCAGCCCACGCACTTCTCGAGCCCATCCGCGTGGCGGTTCAGCACGTGGCGACCGTGGTAGCGAGGCTCGGTCGGGCGCTTGTCCTCCGGGTATTGCTCGGTGACCGTCTTCTTGAACATCGTCGTCAGGGTCACGCCGAAGCCCGCGACCGGCGCGAGCGTGTCCTTGATCGGATTCGACTTGCGCTCCTCGGCGGGTCCGGACCCACTCCGCTTGCCGACGGGGCTCGCGTCCCGATGCTCCAGCTCGTCAGCCATCGAGCACCTCCGTCGACTCGGTCGTCGTATCCGCGACCGCCGGGACATCCCGCGTCGGCGCGCCGCTCAGGACGGGGATGGGATAGGCGTCACGCTGTGCCAACTCGGCGGCCTCCAGCCGGTCCTGGTCATCGCCGACGCGACGGTTCATTCGCGCCTCTGTCACGAACGACCAGATCAGGACGATCGCAGCGATCGGGATGCCCACGTACATCAGCGTCGTCATCCGGCTCTTGCCCTCGTTGGTGAGCTCGCGGAACGCCGCGACGACGAGGATCCAGACCAGGCTGAACGGGATCAGGACCTTCCAGCCCAATCGCATGAACTGGTCGTAGCGGAGCCGCGGCAGAGTGGCACGAAGCCAGATGAAGCCGAACAGCAGCAACGACAGCTTGCCGAGGAACCACAGCACCGGCCACCATCCGTGGTTCAGCGTGTTGTCCCCGACCAGCGACAGCGGCCACGGCGCGCGCCAGCCACCGAGGAACAACGTAGTGGCGATCGCGCAGACCGTCGTGACGTTGATGTACTCGGCGAGGAAGAACATCGCGAACTTCAGCGACGAGTACTCGGTGTGGAAGCCGGCCACCAGCTCGCTCTCGGCCTCTGGCAGGTCGAACGGCGCCCGGTTGGTCTCACCAACCATCGCGACGAGATACATGAGGAAGGAGGGGATCAGCGGAAGCGCATACCAAAGCTTGTGCTGCGACGCGACGATCTGTGACGTCGACAGCGAGCCCGAGTACAGGAACACGGCCGCCAGCGACAGGCCCATCGCCACTTCGTAGGAGATGATCTGCGCCGACGAGCGAAGTGCTCCGAGCAGCGGGTACGGCGACTGGCTGGACCAGCCGGCAAGCACGATTCCGTAGACCCCGACCGACGCCATGGCGAGGTAGAAGAGGACCGCAACCGGCAGGTCGGTCAGCTGCAGGGGCGTGTGGTGCCCGAAGATCGACACGACCGGACCGACCGGGATCACCGCGAACGACAAGAACGCCGGGATGCTTGCGATGATCGGCGCGAGGATGTACAGCGGCTTGTCGACGATCGCCGGGATCAGGTCTTCCTTGAGCGCCAGCTTGACGCCGTCGGCAAGGCTCTGCAGGATCCCGAACGGCCCGGCCCGGTTGGGGCCCGGGCGCGCCTGCATCCGGCCGATCACCCGGCGCTCGCCCCAGATCATCAACAGCGTGGTGACGACCAGGAAGGCGAAGATCACCACCGCCTTGAGCAGCGACAGCCACCACGGGTCGTGACCGAACGCACCGAGGTCGGCTGACTTGGCAGCAGCCGGAACCAACGCAGGCAGGCTCACGCCGACCCTCCAGCCGTCACGGCGACCGAAGAGCCGCTACCCACGCCGAGTGACGCGTACACGTGTGAGCCGGGGGAGTGCGTCGGTATCCAGACCACGCCGTCCGCCATCTCCGTGACGACCAGCGGCAGCGTCACCTTTCCGGCGTCCGAGCTCACCGTCACCGGCGCGCCATCGGTCAGACCCAGCGAGGTAGCGGTCGCCGCGGACAGCCGCGCCACTGCCGGCTTCCGGGTTCCGGCAAGCTCGGGGACGCCGTCCTGGAGCCGACCGTCGTCGAGCAGCGTGTGCCAGGTCGCGAGTGTCGCTTGGCCGGCCCCAGCACTCGCCGCTGCGCCCGCCGCGACGGTCGGCGCAGCGGGACGCTCACCGGACCACGCGCCCAGCTTGGCGATCTCCGCCTGGACCGTCGACGCGTCCGGCGTCCCGATGTCGACGCCCATCGCCAGGGCGAGCCGATGCAGCACTCGCAGGTCGGGCATCGGGCCGTCGGACTCAAGGGTCGCCTCGAACGGACGCATCCGCCCCTCCCAGTCGAGGAACAGGCCTGGCTTCTCGGCGACCGCCGACACCGGGAAGACGACATCGGCCCGGTCGGTGATCGCGGACTCGCGAAGCTCGAGGCTCACGACGAAAGGCGATTGCTCGATGGCATGCAGTGCCAGCGCCGGGTTCGCGAGGTCGTCGATGTCGACACCGGCCACGACCAGGGCCAGAGCACCCGATGCGGCGGCGGCGACGATCGTGTCGCCGTCACGGCCAGGACCCGTGGGGACCTGCGCGCCCCACACCGCGGCGATCTCGTCGCGCGCGGTCTGGTCGGTGAGGGGACGGCCGAACGGCAGCAGATTCGGCAGGCAGCCCGCCTCGATCGCGCCACGGTCGCCGGCGCGGCGCGGGATCCATGCCAGCCGCGCCCCGGTTCGCTCGGCGAGCCCGGCTGCGGCACTCAGCGCACCCTCGGATGTCGCAAGTCGCTCGCCGACGAGGATCACGGCGCCGGGCGCACGCAGTGCCTCCTCGACCTCGGGTGGCAGGCCCGCGAGGGTCGCGGCCTCGCCGCCCGGTGCCGTCGCGAGCAGCGTCCCGGTGAGCTTGCGAAGGCCCGAGCTACGCAGGGGCGCCACTCCGAAGACCCGCTGACCGTTCTCCTTGACCGCCTTGCGCAGTCGCAGGAACACGATCGGCGACTCCTCCTCGGCCTCGAAGCCGGCCAGCAGCACAGCGGGAGCCCGGTCGAGGTCGGCGTACGTCGTCTCGAGATAGCGGCCGGCGACGCGTGAGGCGATGAAGTCGTGCTCCTCGGCGGAGTGTGGCCGCGCGCGGAAGTCGATGTCGTTGCTACCCAGGACGAGTCGCGCGAACTTCGAGTACGCGTACGCGTCCTCGACAGTGAGCCGGCCGCCGGTGAGGACTCCAGCGCGGCCTCGGTGGGCGGCTAGACCCTCGGCGGCACGCGCCATCGCCTCGGTCCAGGATGCCTCGACCAGGTAGCCGTCCTCGTCACGAACCAGTGGCGTCTTGATGCGGTCGGCGGCGCGCTGGTAGGCGAAGGCCCACCGGCCCTTGTCGCAGTTCCACTCCTCGTTGACGTCCGCGTCCTCGCCGGCGAGGCGACGCAGCACCCTGCCGCGACGCCAATCGGTGCGCTGCTGGCAGCCCGACGAGCAGTGCTCGCAGACCGACGGCGTCGAGACCAGGTCGAACGGACGCGCACGGAACCGGTACTGCGCCCCGGTCAGCGCACCGACCGGGCAGATCTGCACCGTGTTTCCCGAGAAGTACGACGAGAACGGCTCGTCCTCGTAGATTGCGACCTGCTCGAGCGCGCCGCGCTCGAAGAGCTCGATGAACGGGTCGCCCGCGATCTGCTGCGAGAACCGTGTGCAACGCGCGCACAGGACGCAACGCTCCCGGTCGAGCAGGACCTGCGAGGAGATCGGGATCGGCTTCGCGTAGGTCCGCTTCTCGTCCTTGAACCGGCTCTCGGCTGTGCCGTTGGACAGGGACTGGTTCTGTAGCGGGCACTCGCCGCCCTTGTCACAGACCGGGCAGTCCAGCGGATGGTTGATCAGCAGGAACTCGAGGTTGCCGCTCTGCGCCTTCTCGGCGACAGGCGATGTCAGCTGCGTCTTGATCACCATCCCCTCGGTGACGGGGACGGTGCAGGAGGCGACCGGCTTGCGCTGGCCCTCCACCTCGACGAGGCACTGCCGGCACGCGCCGACCGGGTCGAGCAGCGGGTGGTCGCAGAAGCGCGGCACCTGGATGCCGATCATCTCCGCGGCGCGGATGACCAGGGTGTTCTTCGGGACCGCGACCTCGATCCCGTCGATGGTGACGGTGACGGTCTCGACCACGGTCGACTCGTCCGTAGTGCTCATCAGGCGTTCACCGTCTCGAAGAGCGTCGAAGCCGCCGGGTCGAAGGGACAGCCACCCTGCTCCCAGTGCGCGACGTACTCGTCCCTGAAGTACTGCACGGAGGAGACGATCGGGCTGACCGCGCCGTCGGCGAGAGCACAGAACGCTCGACCGAAGATGTTGTCGCAGGCGTCGAGCAGGGTGTCGACATCAGTCGGGTCGGCATTGCCGTGCTCGAGTCGCTCGAGGATCTGCACCATCCAGTAGGTCCCCTCGCGGCAGGGCGTGCACTTGCCGCATGACTCGTGGGCGTAGAACTCCGTCCATCGCAGCGCCGCCCGCACCACGCAGGTGGTGTCGTCGAAGATCTGCAGCGCCTTGGTGCCGAGCATCGAGCCGGCCTCGGTCATCCCCTCGTAGTCGAGCGGAGCGTCGAGGTGCTCGGCGGTCAGGAGCGGTGTCGACGAGCCACCCGGGGTCCAGAACTTCAGCTCGTGGCCCTCGCGCACCCCGCCGGCGAGCTCGAGAAGCTCGCGCAGCGTGACCCCGAGCGGAGCTTCGTACTGGCCGGGCCGGGCGACGTGACCGGACAGCGAGTAGAGCGTGAAGCCGGGCGACTTCTCCGACCCGAAGCCGCGGAACCACTCCACGCCGCGATCGACGATCGGCGGCACGCTCGCGATCGACTCGACGTTGTTGATGACGGTCGGGCAGGCGTACAGGCCTTCCACCGCGGGGAATGGCGGGCGCAGACGTGGCTGCCCGCGGTAGCCCTCGAGCGACTCGAGCAGTGCCGTCTCCTCGCCACAGATGTAGGCGCCGGCACCGGCATGGACGACGACCTCGAGGTCGAAGCCGCTTCCGAAGATGTCGGAGCCGAGCAGGCCGGCGGCGTAAGCCTCTGCGACAGCGGCCTGCAGCCGGCGTACGACGTGGAGCACCTCACCGCGCACGTAGATGAACGCGCGGTTCGCGCGAATCGCGAAGCACGTGATGATCACGCCTTCAACCAGCACGTGCGGGTTGGCGAGCATGAGGGGGATGTCCTTGCAGGTCCCCGGCTCCGACTCGTCAGCATTGACGACGAGGTAGTGCGGCTTGCCGTCACCCTGCGGGATGAAGCTCCACTTGTTGCCGGTCGGGAACCCGGCGCCGCCGCGACCGCGAAGGCCCGAGTCCTTCACGAGCTGGATGACGGCGTCGGGCTCCATGGCAAGCGCCTTGCGCGCGGCCTTGTAGTCGCCGCCGTAACCGGCGAGCGTCCATGGCCGGTCGGTGTCCCAGTTGGCGGAGAGAACCGGTGTCAGCTTCATGCTGAGTCACCTCTCTCCTTGGCGAGCTCGAGACCGACCAGGGTGGCGGGTCCGGCCGCGATGCCCTCGTCGGCACGACCGTCGTTGAACCCGGCCAGGATCCGCTCCGCCTGCCTCCAGGTGCACACCGAAGACGCGCCCCGGGTGGGGGCGACCGGCTTGCCCGCCCGCAGGTCGTCGACGATCGACTTCGCCGACTCCGGCGTCTGGTTGTCGAAGAACTCCCAGTTGACCGTCATGACCGGAGCGAAGTCGCAGGCGGCGTTGCACTCGATGTGCTCGAGCGAGACCTTGCCGTCCTCGGTCATGCCGTTCTGCGAGGTGATGCCGGTGTGCTCCTTCAAGGCGGTGTAGATCGCGTCTCCGCCCATCACCGCGCACAGGGTGTTGGTGCACACGCCGACGTGGTACTCGCCGACCGGCTTGCGCTTGTACATCGTGTAGAACGTCGCGACCGCGCCGATCTCGGCCTTGGTCAGGTCGAGCAGCTCCGCGCAGAGCGCGATGCCTTCGGGGCTGACGTAGCCCTCGTCGCTCTGCACGAGGTGCAGCAAGGGCAACAGCGCCGACCGCGGCTTCGGATAGCGCGCGATCACCTCACGCGCAAGCTCGCGCGTCTCGTCGGACAAGGCCATTATCGGTCGACTCCACCCATCACCGGGTCGATGCTCGCAACGGCGGCCACGACGTCAGAGATCATGCCGCCCTCCGACACCGCCGGAACTGCCTGCAGGTTCACGAAGCTTGGATCGCGCAGGTGCACGCGGTGCGGCCGGGTTCCGCCGTCTGAGACGACGTGCGCGCCGAGCTCGCCGCGCGGCGACTCGATGGGGACGTACGCCTGACCGGCCGGCACGCGGAAGCCCTCGGTGACCAGCTTGAAGTGGTGGATCAACGCTTCCATCGACGTGCCCATGATCGTGCGGATGTGGTCGAGGGAGTTGCCCAGACCGTCCGAACCGAGGGCGAGCTGCGCCGGCCATGCGATCTTCTTGTCCTCGACCATGGTCGGCCCCGGACGCAACCGGTCGAGTGCCTGCTCGACGATCTTCAGCGACTCGCGCATCTCGTTGATGCGGACGAGGTAGCGCGCATAGCAGTCGCCGGCGCTCTCGGTCACCACGTTGAAGTCGTAGGTCTCGTAACCCATGACGGGCATCTCCTTGCGGAGGTCCCAGGCGAACCCGGAGGCCCGCAACAGCGGCCCGGTGACGCCGAGCTGCATGCAGGAGGAGGTGTCGAGATAGCCGACGCCGGAGAGCCGAGCCAGCCAGATCGGGTTCGCCGACAGCAGGTCTTCGTACTCGTCGATGCGCTTGTACATGTCCGGGATGAACTCGCGGATCGCGTCGACGGCGCCCGGCGGCATGTCCTGCGCCACCCCACCCGGGCGGATGTAGGCGTGGTTCATCCGAAGCCCGGTGATCATCTCGAGAATCAGCAGGATCTTCTCCCGCTCCCGGAACCCGAGCAGCATCATCGTGATCGCGCCGATCTCCATGCCCCCGGTGGCGAGCCACACGAGGTGCGAGGAGATGCGCTGCAGCTCGAGGACGAGCACGCGGAGCACGTTCACCCGCTCCGGGATCTGGTCTTCGATCCCGAGGAGTCGCTCGACGCCGAGGCAGTACGTCGTCTCGTTGAACAGCGGGGAGAGATAGTCGCAGCGCGTGATGAAGGTGACCGCCTGAACCCAGTTGCGGTACTCCATGTTCTTCTCGATGCCGGTGTGCAGGTAGCCGATCACCGGCCGGATCTGCGTCACGGTCTCGCCTTCGAGCTCGAGCACCAGACGAAGAACACCATGCGTCGACGGGTGCTGCGGACCCATGTTGACGACGATGCGCTCGCTCGTGTCGGGGTCGACCGCGTCGACGACGTCGTCCCAGTCGCCGCCACCGACGGTGAAGACGCGACCCTCGCCTTCCGGCGAGTTGCCGCCGTACGGATCGCTCGACTCGTACGTGCTCGTGTAGGTCTCCGAGTCAGTGCTCATTACGCGTATGACCTCCTCTCGTCGGGAGGTGGCACCGTCGCGCCCTTGTACTCGACCGGCACCCCGCCGAGCGGGTAGTCCTTGCGCTGCGGGTGACCGGGCCAGTCGTCAGGCATCTCGATTCGGGTGAGGGCCGGATGACCGTCGAAGACGATCCCGAAGAAGTCCCAGGTCTCACGCTCGTGCCAGTTCGCGGTCGGATAGACGGCGGTGACGCTCGGGATGTGCGGATCCTCCGCCGTGACCGACACCTCGAGGCGGAGGCGGCGACGGAAGGTCATCGACAGCAGGTGGTAGACCGCATGCAACCGACGGCCGGTGGGGTCGTCGAGGTAGTCGACACCGGAGACCCCGGAGCACATCTCGAATCGCAGTGCCGGATCGTCGCGCAGCGTCTTGCAGACATCCGCGATCGCCTCGCGCTTCACGTGGAGAGTCAGCTCACCGCGGTGCACCACGACGCGCTCGATCACACCGTCGAAGTTCGGATACGCCGACTCCAGCGCACCCGTCGCCTCGTCGAACCAGCCGCCGTACGGCTTCGGGCTCGACAGCAACCGCGGCGCGCGGACCACGAGTCCGCCGAAGCCAGAGGTGTCGCCCGAACCAGTCGCGCCGAAGATGTCGCGGCGCGTCTCGCCGCCGTCGCTGGAGGTCATCGGTGCTCGCCCGGAAGTGGCGCGGAGTTCGCGAACGGGGCGATCTCGATGTCGACCGGAAGGCCCTTCGAGCGGCGGGTGTCGCGCGTGATCGGCTTCTCGTACGGCGAAGCGTCGATCTGCGTCGGCTCGAGCTTGCCGCTGAGCGGGCCGGTCTGGATCTTGTCGTGCAGCTTGAGGATCGCGTCGAGCAGCATCTCCGGCCGCGGCGGGCATCCCGGCAGGTACATGTCGACCGGCACGATGTGATCGACGCCCTGGACGATCGCGTAGTTGTTGAACATGCCGCCGCTGCTCGCGCAGACGCCCATGGCGAGCACCCACTTCGGCTCGGACATCTGGTCGTAGATCTGACGAAGGACCGGCGCCATCTTCTGCGACACCCGGCCGGCGACGATCATCAGATCGGCCTGCCGCGGCGAGGCCGAGAAGCGCTCCATCCCGAACCGCGCGATGTCGAACCGCGGGCCACCCACAGCCATCATCTCGATGGCGCAACACGCGAGTCCGAACTGCGCCGGCCACACCGACGCCTTGCGGGCGGTGTTGAGGATCTTCGAGACCGTGGTGAGCAGCACGCCTTCCGGCAGCAGCTTTTCTTCGATGCCCATCAGTCGCTACCCATGCCCGTCATCACCGTGTCAGTCCCACTCGAGGCCGCCGCGTCGCCATACATAGGCGTAGACGACGAAGACGGCGAGGATGAACATGACCATCTCGATCAGGCCGAACATGCCGAGCGAGTTGAAGGCGACAGCCCACGGATACAAGAAGATGATCTCGATGTCGAAGACGATGAAGAGCATCGCCGTCAGGTAGTACTTCACCGGGAAGCGGTGGCCGCGGAACGCCTGCGGGCTCGGCTCGATGCCGCACTCGTAGGACTCCAGCTTGGCCTTGTTGAAGCGCTTCGGGCCGGTGACCGCCCCCATGATGATCGAGAAGACAGCGAAGCCTGCGCCAATGATCGCCAGGATGAGAATCGGGATCATCTTGCTCCTCTCCCTGCCCGCCGGACGACGGCGATGAGTCTAGGTGTCACGACACGGCCCGATTCACGCGGCCGGTGCGATACGAGTGAGGCCGTTGATGATGCGGTCCATGGCGTCGCCGCCGCGCGGCTCGGTCAGGTTCGCCAGCAGCTTCAAACAGAACTTCATCAGCACCGGATGTGGCAGGCCGTGACGGGTGCACAGCTTCATCACCGACGGGTGTCCGATGGCACGGACGAAGTAGCGGCCCAGGGTGTAGTAGCCGCCGTAGGTCTCATTCAGCAGCTTCGGGTAGTTGTCGAGAACGCGCTCGCGACGAGCGCCCGTGGGCTCGGCGAGAGCCTGTGCGATGACCTCGGCGGCGATCCGGCCGGACTCCATGGCGTAGGCGATGCCCTCGCCGTTCATCGGGTTGACCATGCCGCCCGCATCGCCCACGAGCAGCGCGCCGTCGGCGTAGTGCGGCTTTCGGTTGAAGCCCATCGGCAACGCCGCACCCCGAATCGGCCCGGTCGCGTTGTCCGGTGTGAAACCCCACTCCTCCGGAAGCGCGGAGACCCACCGGTCGAGCAGGTCGCGGTAGTCGGTCTGCCCGAACGCGTCTGAGGTGTTGAGGATGCCGAGGCCGACGTTGGACGTGCCGTCGCCCATGCCGAAGATCCAGCCGTATCCGGGCAACAGCCGGTCCTTGCCCGGCTCGCCGTCCCACAGCTCGAGCCAGGACTCCAGCCAGTCGTCGTTGCTGCGAGGGCTCTTGTAGTAGCGCCGGTAGGCCACCCCCATGGGGCGGTCCTCGCGCCGCTGCCGGTCGAGCGCGAGGGAGAACCGCGTGCTGTTGCCGTCCGCGACGAGGGTCACGGGCGCCCGGAACGACCGACCGTCCTTGGTGAGCACCCCCTCGACCCGTCCGGTGCGCTCGTCGCGAATCGGCTCGGTGACGTTGGTGAGCTCGTGGATCTGCGCGCCCGCCTTCTGCGCGGTACGAGCGAGGATGTCGTCGAAGTCATGACGCTGCCGGACCAGACCGTGACCCGGGTACGCCGCGAGGTCCGGCCACGGCATCTCCAGGCGCATCCCGCCGCCCATGATCCGAAGGCCCTTGTTCGCCAGCCAGCCGGCTTCGGCCGAGGTGTCGATCCCCATCGCAACAAGCTGCTTGACCGCACGCGGGGTGAGCCCGTCGCCGCAGACCTTCTCTCGCGGGAACTTCGTCTTCTCGCAGACGACGACGGACAGGCCGGTCTGCGCCAGCCAGTACGCGGCGGTCGATCCGCCCGGACCGGCGCCGACGACTACGACGTCCGCGTCGTACTCAGGGAGCGTCACGCCGATCTCCGATGCTCGTGAAAGCGTTCACATGCTCTCTGGTCGATCCTATCGAGGCGTCAGCGGGTACCGGTATGGAGGGCGACCGCACCGAGCATCAGCTGCCGCCACCGGACGGTGCCCCACCCCGCCGCCGCTATGCGCTCGGCGAGCTCCTGGGGCGCCGGCCAGTCGGCCATGGACTCCGCGAGGTAGTCGTAGGCCTCGCCGTTGCTCGCGACGAGGCGGGCCAGTCGCGGCATCACCCGTCGTACGTAGAAGTGGTGCCCGGCACGCATCGGCTGGCGCCGGGGCGCGCTGGTCTCGAGGATGGCGAGCCGGCCACGTGGAGCGGTGACCCGCGCCAGCTCGGCCAGGGCCGCGTCAACATCGGTGACGTTGCGCAGCCCGAAGGAGATGGTGACGGCGCTGAACGTGTCGGCGCGAAATGGCAGCCGCAGCGCGTCGCCCGCGACGAAGGTCACGCTCGGATGACGGCGGCGACCGACGCCGAGCATTCCCTCCGAGAAGTCACACGCGACGACGGTCGCTCCCGACGTCTGCAGGCTCGCCGAGCTCGCGCCCGTACCCGCCGCGAGGTCGAGGACCAGATCACCGGCGCGCAGGTTCAGCGTCGTCGCGACGATCCGGCGCCAGCGGCGCTCCTGGCCGCCGGTCATGACCGCGTTCATGCGGTCGTAGTTGTCGGCGACCGCGTCGAACATCCGGGCCACCTCGCGGGGCTGCCGGTCGAGCTGCGCGCGGGGCATCAGCTGGCAGCGTCGTCGTGGCCGGCGCTCGCCGACACGTCTTCGCTGTGCACGGTGTCGGCGTAGGCGTCTTCGGCGGCGGTGCGCTCGGCAGCCTTCGCCCGACCGCGCTCCACGGTCCGCTCGATCGCGGCCCCCATGTTGATGCGCTGGTTCTTGAGCGCGAACCAGCTGATGACGCCGGAGGCCAGGAACGCGGCCGCCACGAGCCAGATGCCGCGCAGGCCGACGACGTAGGCGATCACGCCGCAGATGATGAGCAGTGAGAGCCGCAGCAGGTTGTAGACGAGGACCGCCTTCGCGCCACTGGGCTGCGGGCCGGCTTCAGTCACGGCCCGAGCGTACGCGCGGCGCTCCGGCGACTCGCGGTGCGGTGATGATCAAGGTGCGCTGACAAGCACCGCCCGAAAATGGGACAATGGCCGACAACTCGCCGCATCTCGACCGGACTGCGGCTCGCGGAGGGGATTCTGCAGTGGAAGCACGCGACCGCCTGTTGACACCCGGAGAGGTCGCCAGCCTGTTCCGTGTCGACCCGAAGACCGTCACGCGCTGGGCGGCTGCCGGGCGCATCAACAGCATCCGTACGCCGGGTGGTCACCGCCGCTTCCGTGAGTCGGAGATCCGTGACCTGCTTCGCCAGGACGGCGCCAAGACCACGCCCGCCCCGGCCCCCCGAGCAGCCGGCGACGACCAGCCCGCCCCGGCATAGCAATGTGGCATCGCCCCATCGATTTCGCCCAGTAGAGGCCAAATCGCGTAGGCAATGCCACATTGCTTGCGCCGCCGCGCAGGTGGCTGCTGCTAGGAGATGCCGGCGTAGCTGTGCAAGCCGGTGATGACGGTGTTGACCACGTAGTAATCGACCATGAGGGCGCCGAAGGCGATCAGTGACAACGTCGCCGCGCGTCGGCCTCGCCAGCCGGCGGTGGCCCTCGCGTGCAGGTACGCCGCATATCCGAGCCAGGTGATGAACGACCACGTCTCCTTGGGATCCCAGCCCCAGTAGCGACTCCAGGCCTGCTCGGCCCAGATCGCGCCCGCGATGATCGCGAACGTCCAGACCGGGAACGCGAAGGTGATCACCCGATAGGCCATGCGGTCCAGCGCCGCCGCGCTCGGCAAAGCCTTCATCAGCCCGCCACGGGCCGAGCCCATCTCGATCGCCGCCGCCGTACCCGGACCGAGGCTGACCCGCTGCGGGTTCATCGGCGAGCGCAGCCGCGCCAGCAGGGACACCCGCAGCGGCGGCAGGCCCCGCTCGTAGCGCTCCTTGAGCAGGTACAGCATCGTGATCACGCCCGACACCAGGAACGCTCCCGTCGCAGTGATCGCCGCGACGACGTGGATCTTGATCCAATAGGAGTTGAGCGCCGGAACGAGTGGCCCGGGGGCGGCGTACAGCACGGTTCCCGCGACACCGAGGTACAGGATGATCGGCGCCATCACGAACGCGCCGAGACTGCGCACGGCTTCGACCGACCGCTGCTTGCCCGTGAGGAGCGCGCGAACCCGCGGCTGCGTCAACAGGAAGAGGTACGTCGTCACCGCGACGAGCGTGACCATGCACGAGAACTCGTACATGTTGCCCCACGGCACCCGGTGGACGGCGAGCCCGCGGGTCGTCACGGCAGCGACGTGGAAGCCCCAGCCGACGAACGTCAGACCGACCCCGAAACGACCGAAGAGTGCGGCGCGTCGACCCTCCCGCGACCGCGTGTCGCCACCGCGGGCCTCCGCTCGCCGCCCCGCCGCGAACTCCGCGGCGTACCCGAGCATCGCGAACGCGTAGAGGAAGACCGCCCACGTCAGCAGCACGTCGGAGATGTGCGCGAGGTGGAGGTTCGGCGTCACGTGTCGTCCCTTTCGGTCGCGGGCCCCCCCGCGTGCTCTGCGGCGATCCGACCGACCAGATCCTCTAGCTCGCTGCTGAAGCCGTCCGCATCACTGCGGGCAAGCCCCGCCGCCATGACAACGGTACGCCCGCCGGAATCACCGTCGGTCGCCGGGATCGCCCGCAGCCAGAACCGCCGGCGCCGCACCCGCAGCGAGGCGAGCAGACCCGCGATCACGAGGATCGCGCCAATGAGCAGCGTGCGCTTTCCGGGCTCGTGCGCGACCTGGAAGGTCGCCCACTGGTGAATCCCGTGGAAGGTGATCGTGGTGCCGTCCTTGAGGTGCCACGACTTGCCCGGCCGCAGCTGCGTGACACCGATGTTCTTCAGGTTCGCGACCGGCAGCGAGTACACGGATTGCGGGATGCCGCTGTTCAGGCCGAGGTCCCCACTCCAGGCGGCGAGCGAGAGCCGCGGCCGCGTCGGGCCGGGATAGACGGAGGTGACCGTACCGGTCGGTGTGAACCCGGCCGTGGGATAGAAGAAGCCGGTCAACCCGAGCTGCTTGCCGCCGCCGAGGTTCGGGATCTTGATGACGCCGTGCGAGGTGAACTGCGAGTCGTCAGGAAGGAACGGCGTGTCCCCGTCGTACACCTTCTGACCGGCCGCATTGGTGACCGTGATGCCCAGCGAGTAGCCGTGACCGACCAGGAAGACCTTCGCACCGTCGACGTCGAGCGGATGGTTGACCTGCATGTCGAACGGATGCGCTGGGGCTGTCGGCGAGGACCGATAGTCGACGTAGGCGTGAAAGCTCGTCGGCTCGCCACTCGGCTGGTACGACGCGCTGAACTTCTTCAGGCTGAACGAGAACGGCGCGAGCTGCGAGTCGTTGTACAGACGTGACGGTTCGAACACGTCATAGAACCCACGGGCGTTGGCGAAGCTGCCGCCCTCGGTGACCAGAACGGTGCCCTTGTAGCCGTAGAGGCCGGTCAACGCGATGCCGACGAGCAGCACCAGCAGTGAGACATGGAACACGAGGTTGCCGGTCTCGCGGAGGTAGCCCTTCTCTGCCGCCACCGTCCGCACGCCGTCGGCCTCGTCACGACGATCTGCGCGCCAGCGGGAGGACCTCAACAGCCGATGGGCGCCGGCCACAACCGCATCGGGATCAGCGTCGGTCTGCCACTGCATCGACGCCGGCAGCCGCATCAAGTGCCGTGGCGCGTTCGGTGGACGCCGGCGCAGCGCTGCGGCATGTAACCGGATCCGAGGCACGAGACAGCCGACCAGCGACAGGAACAGCAGCAGGTAGATCGCGGCGAACCACGGAGCACCGAAGACATCGAACAACGACAGGTGGTTCAGCAACGGACCGAGGTGCGGGTGGCTCTTGAGATAGTCGTCGACCTTCACCGGGTCGAGTCCACGCTGCGGGATGAAGGTGCCGGGGATCGCGGCGAGCGCCAGCAGTGTCAGCAACAGCAGCGCCGTCCGCATGCTGGTCAGCTGCCGCCAGAACCGCCGCGCGTGCGGCCCGACGCCACGCGCGACGCCGCCGGACACGGGCGCGGGCGCGGTCGAGAGCGGGGTCAGCTCCTCGCTGACGGTGTCGGTCATACGGCGGTGGCGAAGCCGGGGAAGGCGTTGCGGAGCTGCAACGAGATGGTGTTCCACTCGCCGGTGACGAGAAGTACGCCCACCGCGACCAGGAGCAGCCCCCCGCCGCGTACGACGACGGCGTAGTGACGCTTCACGACATCGAAGGCGCCCAGCGCCTTGCGGAACGCGAGGCCGGCGAGCACGAACGGAAGACCGAGTCCCATGCAATAGACGGCCGTCAGCAGCGCGCCACGTCCGGCGGTTGCAGTGTTGGGGTCACCCGCGAGACCCAACACGACGCCGAGCGTCGGCCCGGTGCACGGCGTCCAGCCCACCCCGAAGGCGAGGCCGAGCAGCGGTGCACCGGCGATGCCGAGGGCGGGCAGCTTGTGGAATCGCCATTCCCGCTGGAATCCCGGCAGCCACCCCATGAAGGCGAGACCCATCACGATAGCGATCGCACCGGCAATCTGGTCGACCACAGTCGCGTGTGCGTCGAGATGTGCGCCGACCGCACCGAAGAAGGCCCCGAACAGGATGAAGACCGACGAGAATCCCGAGACGAACAAGACCGACCCGAGCAGCACACGGCCCCGCCGTCGACCCGGCCGCGGGCGCGCTTCGACAGCGACCGCCGTACCGGGCCCATCGGAGATCCGCTGCGTGTCGGCCGCGAGGTCCGCGGCTGACAGCCCGGTGACGTAGGAGAGGTAGGCCGGCACGAGCGGCAAGACGCAAGGCGAGAGAAAGGAGACCAGGCCGGCGAGGAACGCGACCGGGATCGCGAGGATCAGTGCGCCGGAGGCGGCGTGCTCGAACGCGGTACTCGCGCTGGCGAAGATCACTACGCAGCCTCGAGCGTCAACGCGTGCTGCACGAGCGACTGGATCTGGGTGTAGCGCAACGGACCCGTCACCTTGGCCAGGATGTCGCCGTCCCGGCCCACCACGATCGTCGTCGGGGTCGATGCCGGTACGGCGTGCGGGAACTGGAGCGCAAGCGTCTCGCTGCTGTCGAAGATGCTCGGGTAGGGCACGTGGTGCACCCGCTCGAAGGTGCGGCCCTGTGCCACCGAGTCGCGGATGTCGATCCCGACGAACGCGACGCCCTTGCTGGCGTAGTCCTTGGCGACCTGCGCGAAGCCGGCCGCCTCACTGATGCAAGGGGCGCACCAGCTGCCCCAGAAGTTCACGACGACGACCTTGCCGCGCAGACTCGCCAGCGACAGCGGCTCGCCCTCGAGCGTCGTACCGCTGACGTCACCGACCTTGTAGTGGTGACTCGCAAGATCAATGACGATGCCGTTGCCGCCCTGGATCCCGAACGACTTCGCGACTCCCTGGTTGACGGCGCTGCCGCCGGAGCAACCGGCCACCGCGAGGGCGGTCAGACCGGTGGCGAGGAGCTGGGGAAGTCGGCGCATCAACTCCTATTGTCGCTGGCCCGTCGGCGGCGGCTCAGGCCACCCTTATTTCCACTCCAGTGAGATGTCCAGGGCGTTGAAGATGCGCGCGACCGCAGAGGCCATCTCGACCAGGACCAGGTTGATCACCTCGGCCTTGTTGTCCTGAATCTCCTGCAGCGCACCCAAGATCGCTTGGGTGGCCGCATTCGCATCCGGGTTCACCAAGAGCAGTGGCCCGCCTGCTTTCACGGCCTGCCGGACCGCCGGCATACCGGCCGCGCCTGCGAACTCCTCGCGGATGCGTTCGACCTGTTCCGGCTTCCAGTGGCTCGACAACATCTGTCCAACGCTGACGAGACCTGAGAGGACGTCGCCCGGCGTGACGGACTCGATCATGTCGATCCCGCGCTGGGCGGCACCGGGATCACCACTTCTGAACTGATCGACGATGCTCATCGCGATCGTCAGCGGGTCCGGACGGCGCTTGAACAGCCCCATTTCACTCCTTCTCTCGTTGTTGGGTGCTAGGTCTCGCCGTGCGCCCAAAGACCCTGGCGACCGGCAGGCGTCAGTAGCTGCAACACACCCGCCAGATCCGCGTAGGAGTAACCGCCGTCGTCCTTCAAAGACGCCACGACGGCGAACAGGTGCAGGCGGAAGGGGACGTCTTGGTCGGGCGTCGAATTCAGGAAGGCTTCGACCGCCTTGCCACGCCAGCTGGTCTTGACCTCGACCGACGCCAGGTCGTCGTGGCTGCACGCGAAGGTGTAAATCGAGCCTCTTGTGTCGTCGATGATCTTGCCGGCGGCGCTGCCTTGAATGAACATGCCGAGCAATCGGTCGGCCGTCACGATCAGTTGGCCCATGCGCCCAGCTTGCGTGGGTACGCCGCCCTGCGAGCGATCGGCGGAGGCGAGGCGCATTCCCGTGGCGTACCTGACGTAGTACGTCGGAGCATCTGACATCAGCGGATACATCAACAACGTCGGCTCGCCCTGAACGTTCGGTTTGCGATCGAAGCGTGTGTTCAACAGGTCGGACTTGACTGGGAGGCCCGCCAGGTCGAGGTCGAAGTGAGCCGTCACAAGCACCATTGGGTCGGGCTATCTCTATCGAGCGTCTGGTTCGAAGCGCCGCCAGTGACCGCCGTTCTCGATCTCGGTGCTGCCGTCGGGATGGACGGTCAACACATCCGACGGCGCGTAGACCGGCACGTCGAGACGGTTAGCCAGTTCCTTCGCGTAAGTCTCCTGGCCGGTGCTGCAAGACAGCAGCCGGACAGGTCGATGCTCCCACCCTGGTGTTTGCTCGACCATCTGCGCCGTGTCTTCCAAGCTGAACTCGGTGACCTCGCCGTGGACATGCGCCTCCGTCCCCGCCGCGTCGCCGTGCATCACGACGTCGAGGTATCCGCCATAGGTGGGTTTGAGATCGACAGCCGGTACGTCGTCCGCGAGATTGACGCGATTTTCCGTCGTTCGGTCGATGATGTCTTGGTCATCAAGGGGGAGCCGCCCTAGCTCTTGTTGCGGGATGTCAGCCACCGGTTCGAGTGCGATCTTGCCCACGTCGGGTGCTGCGTCTCGACGCTTGGCCGCCGTCTCTGCTTCACGGTCGTAGATGACACCTTCGGGCAGCAGATCATCGTCGATGGCGTCGTGGGTGTTGTCGGTTGCAGTGTTGTCTGCGGGGTGGCCGTCTTGGATGTCTTGAACGATGCGGGTCTCTTTGTCTTCGGCATGGTCCGGTCGCTGAACCTCACCGGCCTCAGTCCAATTACCCCAGGCCGCTCGTACGTCGGGCGACTCTTCGGGCTCGATCTCGCGGGATTCGCGCAACTCAGGACTCGGCATGATCGATCGCCTCTCGTAGAACGCGGGCTAACGCATGCTGGTCGTCGGCCGGCGTGCCCACTGGCGGAAACGCGACGCCGGCCAGCGAAAGATGCACCGCGGTGCAATAGGCGCGGCGTAGGTCACGGCCGGTCTGATCGACCAGGAACTGCGTCACCTCCGGCAGCGGGCTGTGTCGGCCGCCGACGTCGATGGTGATCTGTCGGACCATCGTGGTCTGCCGTTCAGCGAGTTCCAAACTGTCGGTGCGCGTGTCCTTATCGCACCCGAGCGGACAGATGACGGCGGTGCAGAGGGCGTATGGCAGGACGGACATCGCCGCTTCCCGGGCCGGAGTCATCGCCACAGCGACGTCGCTATCCGGTACCGCGCGACCGCTGTCGATGCCGGGCGTTGGCTCCACCTGGACCAGCTCGGCTTCATCGCGCTCTGGCCAACGCATGATCGCCTCACCGGCCTGCAACCGGGCCGCAACTTCACGATCGAGATCGCCGGCATCGAGGTCGTTCAGGATGACGTCACGGTCGGCGGCGGTTTCGATCTGATGCAGGATGCGGATGCCGGTGTTGGCTACCGCCGCGTCGGCGAGCTCAGACGGACGTTGGCTGCTCAGGATGAAGCCTTCACCCATCGCCCGCAGTTCCGCGATGGCATCGCAGAACGCGCGCACCGACTCGGCTTGAAGCTGATCTCCACTGACCTGGTCACCCTTGCCGACCTGCGCCTTGCCGAGCAGGCGGTGCGCTTCCTCAATGACCGTCACATGCCGAAGCTGGCCGTGGCTGCCGCCCCTACGTTGCGCACCGCTACGGATGCGGTCGAGCAAGAACGCCGACAGCAACGCCTTGTCGGCGTTGTCGACAACATCATTCATCTCGACCACGACCGGCCGCGCTAGCAACGCCTCGAAGTCAGTGGACGTCACCGTGTCGAGCATCCGTCCCCGGCTGCCACGCAGCAGGCTCTTGAGCCTGACCTTGAGCGCAGCGTCAAGGTTGGCGGCTTCGCCGGTGTACCCCTGCTCTTTGAACACCTCGCTGAACACGGCAAGCAACTGCCGGATCGTCGGCGGCAGCTGTCCCGTCTCGATGGTGGTGTCGTCGCGCCAGCCAGCCCGCCGATAGGTGCGTTCAAGCGCGTCCTCGAGGAGCTGTGGCAGCGGCGCGACTAGTGGCATTGCCAGCTTGAGCGCCGCCATCACGGCACCGAGGTGTACCTCGCAACGCACGCCGGGGGGCGGGGCAAGCGGGTTAAGCCGCAGGGGTGCCAGGTCCTCGCGGCCGAGCGTGACTATCTGTAGCTCGTCCAGCCCAGGCAGCCCGAGCAACGATCGGTACTCGGTCTTGACCGACTCGATGACGAAGAACGGAACGCCGTGGCTTCGCCACAGCTCAGCCAGCAACGTCAGCACGGTGGTGGTCTTTCCGGACCCGGAGGACCCGACGATGAGCGAGTGCCTGTTGAGCGCACTCAACGGCAGTACGACATCCTCAGCAGCTCGACCGTGATGCAGCACCGCGCCCAGTCGGATGCCGTCGCGGGGCTGCTCGTGGACCGTCGCGGCTCGGCGACCAGTAGCGCGGCGGGAGCGAACCATGCCGGGCACACCGTGCTCGTCGGGCACAGGCAGCATCAACAGGCCACCGGCCTCCTCTTCGCTGAAGAAGTACGGCAGCCGCTGCAGTGTCCACGGCGCTTCATCGTCCGGGAGTGACCACACCTCGTGGCGGTAGCGCGGAGATGGAATCCCTAAGGTCGCCGTCTGGTACGCCTCCCAGTCCGCCACGTCGTTGACGATCTTGAACCGTCCCGGTAGCCCGTCACTCACCGCTTCATCGGCGCCCTCGACAAGGATCGAGCCGATCAGCGAGGCGAGCCGTTGCAGGTCGTTACGTGCGCCCGCGACCCCGATCCGCGCCAGCACGCCACTGCGCTCACTGAAGCGGTGCCAGGCCCGGTAGAGATCGTGTGCCGCCGCGTCAGGCGGGTTGGTGATCGGATTGCCGAAGAAGTCGTAGTCCTGCCACGGCTGCGACAAGTGCTGCGCCAGACCGCAGATATGGTCCACCGCTTGACGCTCCAGGTCACTGAGCGCTGTCGGGACCAACGCGACGCTGAGGAAGCCAGGGGCGTCGATCTCAGCCAATGCGTGGGGCAGGCTCGGCCACGCAACGCCTGAACCGCCCAACGGATGGATCAGGTAGTAGTACGACGCGGCCGTCGGCGGTACGAATGGGCCCGGCGTGCGGACTTCCTCGGCTCGCTCGATCTCGGCCCACGCGCTGATGTCGAGTGGCAGGGACTGCTGCAGTGAGCCGAACTCGTAGCCTGCGGGGAACAGCGCGGTGAGGTTGTCGAGCAACTGCGCTGCCCATGCCCGAGCGCTTTCCAGATTCCGTCCAAGCGCTCGTGCGATGAACAGGACGCGTAGCTGGTGCCCTCCCCAGATGTAGCGCACCTCCAGGCCGCCGGCGTTGCTCCACGGTCGCAGGCTGCGCACGATCCGGTCGGCCAGCAGACGGTGGCTACCGACCTGGACAGCTTCGTCGTCGCCGGACTTGCGCCCAGGAGCGGCGACCAACTCGGTGACAGCACTCCCCCAGTAAGCGCTGGTGACGTCGAGCGACGCATTGGCGTCGATCCAGATCGGGGGAGTGCTTGTCAGTTCCAGGGTGGCCGTCGCCACCTCCTGCCACTCCGCAGGCAGACCGACGGTCACCGCAGCTCGTTCGCGGTTACAGGTTGTCGAACGGGTTCTGAATCGGCGCCTGCGGCTGCGGCTGCGCTGCGGGCGACTGAGTCGCCGGTGGCACGTTGATCGGCGCCCCGCCGAGAATGCGCTGCTCAGCGGCAGACATGCCCGCCTTCGCGGACACGGCCTGCTGCTTGCCAGCGAAGAATTGGAACAGGAAGTACGGCCAGCCGAGTCCATATCCCAGAGCCGTGAAGCGGCGCGCGATGGGCGCCTGCGATCGATCGGTGCGCTTGGCCCAGAAGTAAGGGCTCGACACCACGGCTCCGACCATCCAGAGCCCAAAAACGAAGCCAAAGAAGGCGCCCATCAACCTCTCGCTTTCGCTTGCTCATTCATTGAACGGTGTCCGAGTTAGGCACCGAAGAACCCGCCGGGCTGTGCCGGTTGGGTACCGCTGGCAATCTGCTGGATCGCAGGGATCACGGCGTACTGATGAATCAACTTGGTAATGGAGTTCACCTTGCTGACGTCCATGTCGCTGGCTGCGCCGACGTTCATGAAGCCGAAACCGCCGACGTCGTGACCACCGGCGCGGTCGCCGCCGATCAAGTACCAACCGACCTGGAGGTTCGGGCCCATAGCCGAGGCGAAGTGCAGCGTCTTGTAGTGGCGTAGGCGCTTCTCGGTCGGCTCGACCACCAACACGGTCTGTTGAGCGACCTTCATCGATCGAGCGGCAGTCATTTGGTCCAGCGCCATGCTGACCGGCGGCTTGTATTGCTGCACCCCTTGCGCCACCGCGCGCAGGTACACCTCGTGGTGCTCGCCTGCCAACGGAATGATCTCGTCGAAAGAATTGATGACGCTCATCGGGTTGAGCCGGATCACGCGACCCTCACTCCCGCATGGCGCTCACTCATGTCGGCGCTTCCCCCTAGGACACCCGGGTCACCCCACGGCCCGGACTGATGACTATGCGTCTAGAGAATATCCGCTCTTGGGATATCGCGCCATGATCCCTGTGCTGTCCGAATGGACAAGGCGATCCACAGCGCTGCGCAGAGCGCGCTGTGCCGGCTGCTGCGCGAGCACCGCGAGCGGGCGGGCCTGCGTCAGGTCGATGTCGCGCAGCGGGT
>Ga0164242_10000595_pt1 | contig 43790 bp, 35 predicted proteins | sample OricomgcompostMG_FD_108783 | JGI IMG/M metagenome (GOLD analysis project Ga0164242, IMG submission 108783) | Miracle-Growth compost microbial communities from Emeryville, California, USA - Original compost - Miracle growth compost (MG) ... | reverse complement strand
GCGGATCGGTGCCGGCGAGCATTGTCGACATAATGCAGGCTCTGCGCCAGCATGGCGTCCCGCTGCTGCTGCGTCAGGCCGCGCATGAGCTTCGCCGGACGTCCGGCCCAGAGCTCGCCCGCGGGGATCGCCTTGCCGGATGTCAGCATGGCTCCCGCAGCCAGCATCGCAGCGGAGCCGATGCGGCAGTCGTCCATCACCACGGCGCCCATGCCGACGAAGGCGCGGTCTTCGAGCACGCAGCCGTGCAGAATAGCCATATGACCAACGAGCACGTCCTCGCCGACCACGACCGGCGAACCCTCGCTGCCCTGACGCGGCGCTTCGACGTGAACGATGGTTCCGTCCTGCAGGTTCGACCGGGCACCGATCACGATCCGGTTGATGTCTCCGCGCAGCACGCAATTGTACCACACGCTGGCGTCGGGCCCGATATCGACATCGCCGATGATGCAAGCACCGGGCGCCACGAAGGCGCTGTCGTGGATGCGCGGGACCTTGCCGAAGAGCGGAACGATCGTAGGGCCGACCATTGGTGAGCGCGGTCCGTCAGGCTGCGGACGGCTGGCCGGGTCTATCGCTCGCCGTCACGGCAACGGGAATGCGATAAATGCGAGCGGCGTTATCGTGGAGAAAGCGCGACCGCTCCTGTGCCGTCAGCGATGCGGCCGCCTCGCGCGCCATCGTGGTCTTTTCGGCATAGGTCCACAACATGCTCTGACCGATGTCGGAGCCCCAGACCAGGCGGTCCGGCCCGAACACGTCGACCATTCGCCGGATCAGATCGGCCGAGCACACACCCGCCTTCACCAGCCGCTCCATGTTGATCTCGGTGATCTTGAAATGGACGTTGGGCACGTCCTCGAAGATTCCGATCGTGCCCCCGATTCCGTAATCCGGCGCTGGCGGCATGACGACGGTCTCCCCCGCCTCTTCCCGCAACGCCACTTCGTACTGCGACATTCCGTAGGGCATGGCGCCGTGATCGAGGATGATCGGCAGGTCCGGAAATTGCCGGGCGATGAGCTTGATCAACGGCAGGACGTAGGAGAGCTGGTTGCCGAACACGATCAGCGTCATCGGCGTGCCGAGATCGGCACAGGCGCGCCAGATCTCCATCGCCGTCGGCGAACTCATCCAGGCGGTGTCGAGAATCCACGGCCGGCTGTTGGCCATGCGGAAGCCGACGACGCCGTCATTGCCGACCAGTTCGCGATACGCACCGGCCGTGGCGGGGTCTTGCGTGTCGAGAATGACCACCGCGTGCAAGCGATCGGGATGCTTGCGCGCAGAATCCAGGATGTAGCTATTGTCGTAACCGTAAACGTGCCCTCGCTGGACAAGGCAGGCATGGTCGACCCCATGCTCGTCCATCAGCGCAAGCAGCGCCTCGGCCGTGACCGTGAACGGAGGCCGTTCCGGCATCGGCAGGTCGGGCGTGAACGGCCTGGTGCGATAGGTTTCCCAATCGTCGGCAATCAAATGCGCGTGCGTGTCGAGCAAGCGGTCCGGCATGCTTCAACAGTCCCTCTCGAGCTGCAGGCTCGTGGTTTCCCACGCTCCCATCAGACCTGCGGCGACCCAATTCGCGCAGGTGCGTGCCTATCGCTTACAGGCCCCACGCGCGCGGACACTTGCCTGCCCGGGCGAGATAACTTGTCTGCTCATCGTGATAATCGCGCCAGAACGGCAGCAATCTCAGGCGGCGCGGCCGAAGCTTATGCGGCGGTATTCACGCGGGGCCATGCCGTACTTTTCGTGGAAGGTGCGCGTGAAATGCGCTGCGCTGTTGAAGCCCCAGGAGAACGCGATCTCGGTCAGGGTATGGGCGCGCCACGCCGGATTGCACATCTGCCGCGCGCACTCTTCCAGCCGGCGGCGCAGAATATAGGCGCTCATCTTTTCGCCGCCTGGCGCGAATACGGTACGCAAATATCGGGGAGAAACCTTGAGCCCCGCCGAAATGCTCGCCGGCGAGAGATCCGGATCGCGCAAATTATCTTCGATGTACTGGATGACGTCCTTGCGCCGCTGCCAGGCGATGGCCGAAGCGTCTTCCGCCGGGGCCGCGCCCAGAGTGTACGACATAGAGATCATCTCGAGCAGATAGCGCGCCACACGATCCTCGCACCCTGCTTCGAGCCCGCTGCCGATACCGCTGGCCAGTTCCCGCACCATTGCCGCGACCGCGCTGGTCAGCCCGGTGGCCCGGCCGAGATGCTGGCCGCAGAACTGCTCCGGTGTCGGCAGATAAGAGCGCAGAGTCTCCCCAGCTACGCGGACCATGACGGTCACCGAATGATCGTTGGTGAGGAAATAATGCGGCAGACCGGTATCGCAGAGTACGAAGTCGCCCGCCTGGAGCTGCGATTCCTTGCCGCAGTGAAAGAAGGTGCTCATGCCTTCCGCCTGGAGCAAGAAGTTGTAGAGGCGTGGCGAATTGCGCACGATGTGGCTCTGCCTGCGCTCCACGCTGCAGTTGCCGACCGTCAGCCGCGCCAGCTTGACCGGGCCGAGCTGCCCGATGCGCAGTTCGGCATCGAAACGCTCCTTGTCGCCTGGCGTGAATTCGCATTGGCTCATCCGGCTCGCGTAGATTGCACCCCACGCCGCCGCCCGGCCGATTTCCGGCAGACCCCGCGTCGTCAGAAGTTCCATCGCTCTCCTCCCCCGCCCCGCTTTGCGCGGTGGTCCGCCTACCGAGACCGGCGGAACGCGAAAGGTCGCATCGCGGCACGGCAGAGTCAATATAAAACGAAACGCTGTTTCGTTTTTTACTCAGAGCGCCTTTTCATTTGACTGAAGTGGCGCTTTGACCGGCCCAATCGTGACGTTGTCCAGCGTGCGCCTTGCCACTGCCGAGCGGGTTTTCCAGACTGCAACGCCGAACGGGGATCACCCCGCCGATCAGGAGATACGTCTTGAGAACCGCTGCCCGCCTTGCCGCCCCGCTGCTGCTGCTCTGCGGCACCTCGGCCTATGCACAGGAAGCCAGCCGGCAACAGATCGACACGCTGGCGCGCGACGTGACACGGGTCGAATCTCTGCGCGCGGTGAAGGACTTGCAGCGCTTCTACGCGCAGTACGCCCAGTTCGGCCTCGCCGACGAAATGGCCGACCTGTTCGCCGAGGATGCGACGCTGACATGGGGCGACAAGACGGTCTCCGGAAAGAAAGCTATCGCCGCGTGGCTGAAACAGCGGCTGGGCAGCGTCCGCGGGTTGGCGCCGGGCGCGGTCCGTTCCGAATTCATCGAGGATCCGTTGGTCAACCTCTCGGTCGATGGGCGCTCGGCAAAAGGCCGTTGGATGGGCCTGACGTTCGCCGGCGACGGCAAGGGCAAGAGCCTGATCGAAGGCGGCATCTTCGAGAACGAGTTCGTCTTCGACGGTGGGAAATGGAAGTTCTCCAAACTCCATTTCTTCCCGCAGTACGAAGGGGATTACGAACACGGCTGGTACAACGCCGGCGGCGGCGATCTGCCATTGATCCCGTTCCATTTCACGCTGGATGAAACGGGCATTCCGATTCCGCCGGCCGAAGGCGCTCCTCCGCCGAGCGAGGCGACGCTGCCTGCGCTGGAAACCCGCGTCGCCGCACTCAACGCCGAAGACACGGTGCGCAACCTGCAGAACGCCTACGGCTATTATGTCGACCGCAAGATGTGGGACGACGTAGTCGACCTGTTCACCGACGATGGCTTGGTCGAGATTGCCGGTGTGGGCACGTTCAAGGGCAAGGACGGCGTGCGCAAGGCGATGGAACTGATGGGCGCGCAAGGCCTCAAGGAAGGCCAGATGAACGACCATCCCAGCTTCGACACGCTCGTCACCGTCGCCCCCGGCAATCGCGAGGCCTTCACTCGCGGCCAGGTGCTGGGCATGACCGGTGAAACGTCCACCGGCGAAGCGACTTGGGAATTCGACGTGTTCCGCAACCGCATGGTGCTGGACGACGGCATTTGGAAGATCCGGGAGATGCACATTTTCCCGCTGCTCAAGGCCGACTACAAGGTCGGTTGGGGCAGCGGCGGCGTCGTTCACCTCGACCATGTCCTGCCGGCTTTCACCGAACCCCATCCGGTCACTGGAAAACCAGTGACGATCGCCGGCTTCACCACGGCGGCCGAGCAACCTTCGACCGGACCTGTTCGGATCCCGCAAGCGGTCGAACCGCCGCCGCCCACCGCGAGCGGGGAGGAACGGCTGATCACCGCGACCCGCCGGCTCGCCCGCTCGAGCGCTTATGACGGAGTGGTCAATGTTTCGGCCGCCTACGGCTATTATCTCGACGATTTCCAGTGGCCGGAGCTAGGTGGTATCTTTGCCAAAAACGGCAACAAGCATTCCCCGTTCGCCGGTTTCTACCTCGGGCAGGACCGGATAAAGGCGGCCGCCACGGCAATGTACGGCAAGGCGCCGCCGACGCGCCCGGGCATTTCGTTCCACTGGCGTTTCCAGCCGGTGATCCTGGTGTCGGAGGACGGGCGCTCGGCCAATTTGCGCACCCGGCTGTTTCAGCCGCGCACAACCAAACCGAAGAACACCAACGACGGGAGCACAGCGGGCAACATCCTCGCCGGTGGCGCCGGCCTGTTCAGCGCGATGTACCCGAACGACCAAGCGGTGCTGGAGAACGGCATCTGGCGGCTGTGGAGCCTGACGATCGACGAACCTTACATCACGATGGCAGGGTGGAAAGGCGGTTGGTCGGCCGTCAAGCCCTCCCAGACCGCAGGCTCAGGCCACAGCCCTCTGGTCGAACGTCTGCCGCCCGACATCCTGATGACCAAGCTGGGCAAGCGCGCCGAACACTTCCGCGGCGGTACCGGCGAGCCATGGGCTTGGCCGCAAATCCTGCCGATGTGGTTCAATTACAAGAACCTGGTTTCGGGCCGCGTGCCCGAGTTCTACTGGCCCGACAGCGTGCCGAGCCTGCTGCTGCCGCAATCGCGCCTGATCGCCAACGGCTATCAACAGCCGCCGAGCGGACCCGAGCAGGACGGTATCCACATCGAGCTGACGCCGCCCGAAAACAACGTGATGGACAGCGAGAAGAAGTAGCGGCGCCAGCTCACTCCGCCGGTGCGACTGGCCCTGCCGTCGCCACCGGCTCTTTGAGCGTTTTGAGATCGTGCAGCTCGCGGCCCGCCGTTTCCGGCAGGAACACGATCGAGAGCACCACCACGCCGATGCCGACGGCGCCCATGATCCCCATCGCCGCGCTGAGGCCGGTCGAGAGTGCCACCAGCGGCACGAACATCACGAAGAACGCGCTGCCCGCCCGTCCGAAGTTGTAGGCGAAGGCCTGTCCCGCGCCACGCAATTCGGTGGGAAACAGCTCGGTGAAGTAAGCCCCGAACGAGGCATACATGCCGAACTGGAAGAAGCCGTAGCAGAATGCGATCAGCGCCAGCAACTCGGCCGACGCGCCCGCGGTGGTCAGCACGAACGTCAGCGACAGGATCACGAAGCCGATGCCGAACAGCCGGAACACGTTGCGCCGCCCGACCCAGTCGCTGACATAAGCGTTGGTGATGAATCCGAAGAACCCGCCCGCGCTCAGGCAGGTCACCACCCAGCCCGCGTTCGTCTGGGTAAGGCCCCGCTCGCCGGTGAGAAACGGAGTCAGATAGTTGCTGATCGAATAGGCCGCCCCTTGCACTCCGAGCGAGAGGGCCGCGGCGGGTGCGGTTATCCGCATCACGCGCGGCTGGAAAATCGCGGCGAGGGAATGGTGTTTGCCGGCCGTATCGGCACGCTCCCTCGCGCGCTTGAAGATCTCGGAATCGTCGGCATCCCGGCGCACGAGGAAGATCAGCAATGCGGGAATAATCCCACTCCAGAACACGATCCGCCAGCCCCAGTCGGGCGCAAAGGCCGAGGCGACCGGCCCCGCGAGCACCGCGGCGATGCCCGAGCCGATCGCCGCTCCGCTATGCACCGTCCCCAGCGCCTTGCCGCGATGCTTCGGATCGATCACTTCGCCCAACAGCACTGCGCCCACGGCCCATTCCGCACCGAAGCCAAGGCCCTGAACCACGCGGATAACCAGCAGTTGCTCGTAAGTCTGCGCGAACCCCGAAATGAACGAGAACGCCGAGAACCACAGGATCGTCAGTTGGAGAATGCGCGCCCGGCCGAAGCGGTCGCACAGCCAGCCGCCGATCCACCCGCCAAGCGCGGCGGCGAAGAAGTTCGCGCTGGAGATGAAACCCGCCTGCACCAGGGTCATGCCAAGCGCGGTCATCAGCAGCGGGATCAGGTAGGAATAGATCACGCTGTCGGCCATATCCATCGCCCAGCCTGCGCTGCAGGTCCAGAAGATGCGGCGGGTCTTGCGGTCCGCTTCGCGGTACCAGGTGAACATGGCCATGAATGACAGCTGCCTTGTTGCCGACAGGAATCCTCGCGCCCGAAAACGGGCCCGTTCGCCGCAAGGCTAGGCTCCGCGGCCGCACGGGCTTGACCGGCACGGCACCTTGAGTTGCCGCATCCGCGATATTTTCGGAACACCGTTTCGCAACTTGCAACAAGCTTTACGGGCGATTTATGCACCGCCTTGCGGGCAGCAACGGAGGCAGGCATGGACGCGATCGACCCGCTTTTCTCGCTCGAAGGCAAGACCGCGCTGGTGACCGGCGGCGGCAGCGGGATCGGCGCGATGATCGCTCGTGGTTTGGCCGCACGCAGCGTGCGAACTTACGTCACCGGCCGTGATCCCGGACGGATCGCCGAGTTCGCCGCAGAGCTCACCGCCGATGGCGGCACCTGCATCGCGCTGGCTGCGGATTTCTCGGACACGAACGGACCGGCGGCGCTCGTCGAGCAGTTTTCCGCACTGGAAAGCCGGCTGCATATCCTGGTCAACAACGCAGGCACCAACGCCAGGGGCGACCTGGCCAGCCTAACACCAGCGGAGTGGGACGACGTCATGACCGTGAACCTGCGGGCACCTGTCTTCCTGGTGCGCGCGATGCTGCCGCACCTCAAAGCCGCTGCAAGCCCTGGCGACCCGGCTCGGGTAATCAATATCGGCTCGATCGGCGGGCTGCACGTGCCCAGTTGGGAGGCGCATCCTTATGGCGCCTCGAAAGCGGCGCTCCACCACGTTACGCGCTCGCTGGCGAAAGCGCTCGGCAAGGACGACATAACCGTCAACGCGATCGCGCCGGGCCCTTTCCCGTCGAAGATGCACGACACAGCGTCCGAAGCGACGCAGAAGTCGATCGCCACTTATATCCCGCTCGGCCGCGCCGGCGAGCCGGCAGATGCGCAAGGTGCGGTGATCTTCCTCGCTTCGCGCGCGGGAGCCTACGTTAACGGCCATGTCCTGCCGCTCGACGGCGGCTACATCGCTGCGCTCTGACAAGTGACGCAACCGATCGTGCCGCTTGGGTAAAGACCGGCTGATGGCGGGGCGCGAAGGGTCGGCTCAGGATTGAAGGAGCCACGCGTGGAAAGCCCCGCCGAGCTGGTGCTGCATAACGTCCGTACCGTGCGTCTCGGCCAAGGAGTGGCAGAAGCCTCCGCGGCCGATCTCACCGCGCTCGGCTGCCGCTGCGTGCTCGTGGTGACAGGGGCGCCGATCCGCTCGCTATGCGCCGGACCGGAACAGGCGCTTAGTGCCGCTGGCTGCGCCGTTCTGGTGCTCGAAGCGAGCGATGGCGAGCCGACCACCGGCGATCTCGCTGCCGCGTTGGCAGCCGCGCGCGAGTTTTGCGCTGATAGTGTGATCGGCCTCGGCGGCGGCAGCGCGATGGACGTCGCCAAGCTGGTCGCCGGGCTGATCGGCGGCGAGCAGGATTTCTCCAATGTGGTCGGCACCGACCTCCTGAAGCAGCGCCGCATCCCCCTCGCCTGCATTCCAACGACCGCCGGGACCGGCAGCGAGGCAACCCCGATTGCCATCGTCGAGGATGTTGAGGCGCAGCTCAAGAAGGGCGTCGTCAGCCCACACCTGGTGCCGGACTTCGCCTACCTCGACCCCGAGCTGACCCGCACGATGCCGCGCAGCGTCACCGCCGCCACGGGGGTCGACGCGCTGACCCATTGCATCGAATCCTATGCCAACCGCTTCGCCCATCCGGTTGTGGACCAGTGGGCGCTCGAAGGTATCCGGCTCGTCGGCCGCTATCTCGAACGCGCCTGCGCGGACGGCGGCGACATGGAGGCGCGCGCCGGTATGCTGCGGGCAAGCCATCTCGGCGGGCAGTGCCTCGGTCCGGTCAACACGGCCGCCGTCCACGCGCTCGCCTACCCGCTCGGCGGCGAGTTCCACATCGCCCACGGCGTCGCCAATTCGTTGCTGCTGCCGCATGTGCTGCGCTTCAATCTCGAAGCCGCGCCGGGGCGCTATGCCGACGTGGCGGAAGCGCTCGGCGTCGAGCGGACCGGACTTGACGCGGACGACGCCTTGAAAGGCATCGAGCGCATCGAAGCCATTTCCGCCGCCGTCGGCATCGAGCGGCACCTCTCCGCTTTCGGCATCAGCCACAACACCGTGCCGCATATGGCTGCCGCGGCGATGTCCGTACAGCGCCTGCTGGTGCGCAATCCGCGCGAAGTGACCGAGGACGATGCGCGGGCGATCTACGAAGCCGCGCTTTAAAGCCATTCAATAGGAGAAACCCGGGCCCATGGCCGATGCAGACCTGCTCCAGCTCAACGCCGAACTTTCGCTCCAACTCGCCGACTACTGGCACGAGATCGATTTCAACGGCGGTCGCGAGGCCTCTGGCTATTACACCGAAAATGCCGAGTTCCACGGCCAGTTCGCCAGCTATCTCGGCGTGGCTAAGATCCAGCAGTTCTACGACTGGCGGCGTGACCGGGGAGATCGCCTCTCGGTCCACGCCTTCACCAATTTCCGCGCCCGCTTCACCGATGCCGACAGCGCCGAAGCGACCAACTTCCTGTTCCTCTACGCCCGCGATGGGGTTAGGCCGCAGCCAAGTCACGAGCCCGTGACGATCAGCCTGGCAACGGACCGCTATGTCCGCCGCGCCGGGCGCTGGCTGTGCACCTATCGCCGTTTCGAGCACTTGTTCGAGAGCGACGTGCCGGTGACCAACCCCAACCTGGACGAGGACAAGTGACACAGACCATTCGCGGCAAGCTCGACGAAGCCGACCTGCTGATTTCGAAGAACCTGATCGACGGCAAATGGATCGGCGGCAATCGCCAGCCGATCGCGGTCGATGATCCCTTCACACTGGCGGCTTTCGCCGAAGTGCCCAATCTCGGCGCCGACGAAACGGCCGAGGCCATCGCCGCAGCAGCAGCGGCGCTTCCAGCCTGGGCGGCCAGGCCGGCAAAGGAGCGCGGAGCGATCCTGCGCCGCTGGTTCGAACTGCTCCTGACGCACCGCGACGACATCGCCCGCCTGATCACGCTGGAGAACGGCAAGACCTTTAAAGAAGCACTTGGCGAATTCGATTACGGCGCAGGATTCATGGAATTCTTCGCCGACGAGGCGACCCGCGCGTTTGGGGAGATCATTCCCGCCCCGACTCCCGGGCGCCGCCTGCTCGCCGAGCGCGAGCCGATCGGCGTCTGCGCGGCGATCACACCATGGAACTTTCCGCTTGCCATGCTGACGCGCAAGGTCGGCCCGGCGCTAGCCGCCGGCTGCACGATGGTCGCCAAGCCGGCCAGCCAGACGCCGCTGACCGCGCTCGCCTTCGCCAAGCTCGGCGAGGAAGCCGGCGCGCCCGAGGGGGTGTTCAACATCGTCACCGGCTCGGCACGGGAGATAGGTGGGGCGCTCACCGGCTCGCCCGTGGTGCGCAAGCTATCGTTCACCGGTTCGACCGAAATCGGCGTGCAGCTTTATCGCGATTGCGCCGGCACGATGAAGCGGCTCGGCCTCGAGCTGGGCGGCAACGCGCCGCTGCTGATCTTCGACGATGCCGATCTCGACGTCGCGGTCGAGACGGCCATGATCGCCAAGTTCCGCAACGGCGGGCAAAGCTGCATCGCCGCCAACCGCATCTACGTGCAGAACGGCATCCGCGACCGTTTCCTCGACGCGTTCGCGGGCAAGGTCACGGCGATGAAGGCCGGCGACGGCTTCGATGCGGCGAGCGACGTCGGCCCGCTGATCGACCAGGCGGGCAAGGACAAGGTCGCCGAACACCGCGACGATGCGCTGGCCCGAGGCGCCCGTTGCCTCGCTGGCGGCGGCGAGGCCGAGGGGCGGCTGTTCGCCCCCACCCTGCTCGCCGATGTGCCGGCCGACGCACAGCTGGCGCACGAAGAGACCTTCGGTCCGCTCGCCGGCGTGATCGGCTTCGCGAGCGTCGAAGAAGGGGTGAAGCTGGCCAACGCCACCGAGTTCGGCCTCGCCGCCTACATGTGCAGCCAGGACCCGAAGATTATCGCCACGGTCTCGCGCTCGCTCGAGAGCGGCATGGTCGGGATCAACACCGGGCTGATCTCCACTCCCACCGCGCCGTTCGGCGGGGTCAAGATGAGTGGCGTCGGACGGGAAGGTTCCCACCACGGGCTCGAGGAATACCTCAACGTCAAATACCTCTGTCACGCAGGTCTTTAGGCATGACCTTTTCTTTCGTCATTGCGAGGGACCGCAAGGTCCCGCGGCAATCCAGGGCGGTTCTGCGCGGCTCTGGATCGCCGCACCTGCTTCGCAGGCTCGCGATGACGAGGTGATCGGTTGGCATTCGGGAAGGGAATGGCATGCGCAAGTCGAACAAGGTCATCATCACTTGCGCGCCCACGGGATCGATCCACACCCCGTCCATGTCGCCTCACCTGCCGGTAACCCCGGACCAGATCGCCGAAGCGGCGATCGGCGCAGCCGAGGCCGGGGCAGCCGTACTGCATCTCCACGCCCGTAACCCTTTCGACGGAAGCCCGAGCCCCCGGGCAGAGGACTTCATGGCCTTCCTGCCGCGGATCAAGCAGAGCTGCGACGCGGTGATCAACATCTCGACCGGCGGCAGCGCGACGATGACGCTCGACGCGCGGCTGGAAGGCGCTCACGCGGCGCAGCCGGAGCTTTGCTCGCTCAATATGGGCCCGCTGATCTTCGACTTCTCCGCTGCCGGAAAGCGCGTGCAGAGCTGGCAGCATGACTGGGAGCGCGAATACGTCGAGAGCAGCCGTGGACGGATCATGTACAACGACAACGCCTTCATCGAGCGGATCATGCTCGAGGTCGGCCAGGCTTACGGCACCCGCTTCGAGTTCGAGTGCTACGATACCGGCCACCTCTACACTCTGGCCCATTTCGTCGACCGGAAGCTGGTCGAGCCGCCGTTCCTGATCCAGGCGGTGATTGGCATCCTCGGCGGCATCGGACCCGATCCGCGCAACCTGGCGCACATGGTGACGGTGGCCGACAGCCTGTTTGGCAACGACTACATGCTCTCGGCCTTCGCCGCGGGGCGCCACCAGATGGATTTCTGCACCCAGTCGGTCCTCCTCGGCGGTCACGCGCGGGTCGGGCTGGAGGACAGCCTGTTCATCGGCAAGAGGGAACTGGCAAACAGCAACGCTCAGCAGGTCCGCCGCATCCGCTCGATCGTCGAAACCCTCGGCCGTGAAGTCGCTACTCCTACCGAGGCACGCGAAATGCTCGGCCTCAAAGGCGGCGACAAGGTCGCCTTCTAATCGTCAGATGAGCCTTGGAAAAAGGCCGGATCTTCCCGCGAAGATCCGGCCTCGCTCTGCGAGCCGCCGCACCAAGGGAGGGAGGCGCGGCGGGCTCCGTTCAGAACCGCTTGCTGACCGTGAGCGACCACTCGCGCGGCGCCGCCGGCTGGGCGTCCGTCTGCGGATAGCCGAGGCCCTGATAATCGAACACGTTCACGTAATAGAACTTGTCGAACAGGTTCGTGACCCCGAGCGCCACGGTGAAGTCGTAGGCGTGATTGTCGTAGGTCAGCCGGGCGTTGAACAGCGCCTTACCCGGCATGAGGTAGTTGTACTTTGTCGAGGTCCCGCTGACGATTTGGCTCGACTCGTAAGTCATGTCGATCCGCGGCGTCAGCGAGCCTTCGATGGAGTCATCCTCAAGGGTATATTGGATACCGGCGCTCGCGGTCCAGAACGGGTTGCTCTGGCGGCGGTTGACCGTGCGCGCGGCGATGTCCGGCGCCTTGAGCTTGGACCAGCCGAGCGAGCCGTTGATCAGCAAGCCGTCGATCGGCTCGGCCGTCAGTTCGCTCTCGAAACCGCGGATGGTCGCGGGCTGATTACGATAGTAAGTCCGCCCCAGGCAGACGATGCCGGTGCCGGGCGTCACGCGCGTGGTGCTGCACTGTGTCGATCCGGGAGGGCCGCCTGGAAGCGGAATCAGCTGCTGATCGCCGACTTGCGGCTGCCCCTGATCGTTGAGCAGCGCTTCGGCGCCGCCGATTCCCGTCGGGCGATTGTTGAAGTCGGTGTAGAATCCGGCCACGTTCAAGCGCAGGCGGCGGTCCAGCAGGTCCATTTTCGCGCCGAGTTCATAGGCGATGTCTTCGTTGCCGTCGAACTGCGCCACTTGCGTGTATTGCAGCGGACGCGGGTTGTATCCGGGCAACGTGTAGCCGGTCGACGCCGAACCGTAGAACAGCAGATTGTCGTTCGGTTGCCAGTTGAGGCCCGCCTTCCAGCTGAACTTCTTCTGCCTGGGCACCACCGTAAAGACGATGTCGGAGCTCGTCACCGCCGGGCTGAGGTCGGAGACGTTGGAGAAGTTCACCACCTTCTTGTCGTCGGCATAACGACCGCCAAGAACGATGCCGAACCGTTCACCGAACGGACGAATGGTGGCATTGGCGAACACCGCCTTGCTGGTCGGCGTGTAGAAGGTATGCAGCGACCGCTGCAGGCCGGAGCTTGCCTGGATCAGCGAGGCGAACTGTTCGCCCTTGGCCTTGAAGTAGAACAGGCCGCCGACCCAGTCGATCAGGTCCGACTTGCCGGAGAGCCGCAGTTCGCCGTGGTTGTAGCTCTGGATCAGATGGTTGATCACATGCTCGACCACCAGCGGCATGCCGTCGGTATCGAAAGTGTGCGTCTCGTCGGTCTTGCGGTGGGCGATCACACCGGTCAGCTCGATATTGCCGCCGAGGCTCCAGTTGAACTTGCCGGACACACCCCAATTGGTGAAATCGTTGTGATTGGGGATCACATAGCCGCCGCGCGTGCACTCGCCGGTGATCGGTGAAACGCTGCCGTTGTAGTAAGTGTTGCCGGGGATCACCGTGCAGGCGGGGATCCGGTCTGTATAGGTGACGTAAGTCGAATAGGGATCGCCGGTCATGAAGCGGTCATCGATGGTGACGCCGAAGTAGTCCGCCTGGCTGCGCATGTTGGCGTTGGCCCGGGTTGGATCGATATCGACGATCGAGTCCGCCGGGTTGTCGGACAAGTCGCGGATGTAATCGCCGGTGACGGTGAAGCTGAGGTCGCTCGACGGCGCCCACTTGAGGCTGGCGCGCGCGCCGCGCACGTCCGTGCCGCCGTAATGGCCGATCACGCAACTGCCCGGACTGTTAGAGAACGAGCCCTGAAGAGGGCTCGTCACCGGAAACGAGCCGGCCAGTTCGGGCGTGCCCCGCCGGTTCATCTCGCAAGTGAAATCGAGCTCTTTCTGATAGCCGGTCTGCTTCTTGGAAAGACCGGAAACGAGCAGCGCCGCGGTATTGCCCAGCGGCAGGTTGAAGCCCGCGCGCAAATCGACCCTGTTGAACGATCCCACCGTAACGTCGGCGTAAGCGGAAACGTCATGCAGCTGCGGTTGCCGCGCGACGATGTTGATGGCGCCGGCCAGCGTGTTGCGGCCGAACAGCGTCCCCTGCGGCCCGCGCAGCACTTCGATGTGATCGATGTCGAGCAGATCGAAGTTCGCGCCGAGAAGGATCGGATAATAGACGTCGTCCACATAGAAGGCGACCGGATTCTCGGCACCCAGCCCGGTGTCCGTCGAACCAATACCGCGGATGAAGGCCGAGACGCCGGGTCCGAAAGCGCCCTGCACGCGGCGGAACTGCGCGTTCGGCACGACCGAGCTCAGGTCGCCGATATTGGTGATCCCGCGATCCTCGAGTTCCTTCGCCGTCGCCGCGGTGATCGCGACCGGAGTATCCTGCAAGTTGGTCGCCTGACGAGTCGCTGTGACGACAATCTCGCCGAGCCCCTGCTGCGCCTTGCCGTTATCCTGTGGCGCGGTCGCATTGTCTGCGGTCTGCGCAGTCGCCGGTGCTGCCTTGGCAGCGGTATCCTGGGCAAGAGCCGGGTGGGCCATCGCCATCGCGATCGCCGAACCGGAGACCAGTCCCATCCTCTTCACCATCAGTATCCTCCCATCGGTTTATGGAAGGCTGACTAGGTGGGGGCTGGTGGAGGGACTTTACCGCAGAGGCTTTGCCACTTGTCCTCCCAGGTAAAGCCCGAAGATCGCTCAGGTCGAATGCCATACCGGTCAAGTAATTCCGCCGTGTAAGGAAGATCCGGCGAGCTATTTGCGCGGGTAATCCTTGGCGTTGAGGACCCAGCCGGGCATGTCGGAGAAATCCTCTCGCGGCGGAGAGAAGATGTCGACAAGCACGTTGCCGTTCGGATCGGATGGGGCCGAGGTGTGGATCACCTTGGGCGGGATCACGCACACCGAAGGCGAGGCGACGCGTTCGTGCTCGTCATCACGCCAGTCGTGCTGGTTGGCGGTCCACGGCCAGCGCAAGTGATGCATGTACCAGCCTTCAAGCGCTAGGGAGCACTGCTCGAAATCGTCGTGGTGATGGGGCGAGAGCTTGGTCACGTCACGCGGGCCTTGCGGCGGGAATACGTTGACCATGAACGTGGTGCAGCGGAAGATCTTGCCGAAGCGCCCCTCCTGGTCCGGCACGTCGAGACTGTAGCTGCGGATCTTCCAGCCGTCGACCGGCTCCGGCCAGGGCTCGAACTGCGGCACTTGCGGATGAGGTCCGACGTAGTTGTCGGCGTTGTCGACCTTGGCGGCGATGTCGGCCGATTGGGTGGTGATGAGGCGGACGATGCGCCCGCCGGTCTTGCAGGTAATGCGGCTGTCGCCCGGCGGGATCATGGTGATGGTGTAGCCGGGCACTTCCACGGTTTCGCCATTGGCCTCGACCGTCGCGGCCATGTTCGGATCGTGCAGCAGGAGGACGTATTCGTCGGGCTGGCCCTTGCGCTCGAACACTGCGCCTGGCTCGACTTCCGAATAGCAGACGACGAAGTTCTGGCCGCGCGTGTACCAGTTGCGCTGGCCCTCGTCGGTCTCCTGAGGCGGGCTCTCATAGAACCGGCCGTAGCTCGAGGCGGCGAAGGCCGAGATCGGGCCGGCACCGCCGGCGGCGGTCGACAGGCGGGAGCGGGGATCGTCGGTTTCGTACATCGTCATTCCTCCTTGGCGCCGCCACGCGCGGCGCGGGCTGTTTCGGCCACCGCGCGGCCGAACAGTGTGGTGTCGTTGCTGACCATCACCAGCGAAAAGCCCATGGCGAGGTGTTCGCGTGCCTCCTGCGGTGTGCCGGCGGCGACACCGGAGAGGATTCCGGCGTCCTTCGTGGCTTCCAGAACGCGCGCGGTCAGGGCTTTCACGTCCGGATCGTTCGCCGGCTTGCCGCTCGACAGAAACAAGTCGCCATGGCCGATGAAGATGCCATTGACGTGCTCGAGCACGGCGTAATCGGCGGTCCGGTCGAGCGACGCCCAATCCTCGAGCTGGATCATGCGCAGGCCTTCGTCGCCGCGAGCTAGGTACTCAGGCAGCGGCTGCAGGCCCCAGCGCCCGGCACGCGAGGTGGCGCCGAGGCCGCGCTCGCCCTTGGGCGCGAAGACCATGCGCCGGGTGATCGCATCGGCCACGTCCGGGCTATCGATGCGCGGGACCAGCAAGCCGTCGGCCCCGCCGTCAAGCAGCGGCTGGATGGTCGCGCCGGTGTGGTCGGGCAGGCGCACCAGCGCCGCCATGCCCATCGCCTGCGCGGCGAAAATCAATTCGACCGCGCGTTCGAGCGTATGCGGTGCGTGCTCCATGTCGACGACCACGAAGTCGAACCCGGCATGGCCGAGCAATTGCATCGTCTCAAGCGAGGGAATCTTCACCCAGGTGCCGAGCAGGCCCCGGCCGGAGGAACGGACTCGAGAGATCACACTTTCCGTGTTCACGTTGTTTTCTCGGCCTCCAGTTCGCTCGTCATTGCGAGCGACCGAAGGTCGCGCGGCAATCCAGGGCAGCACCAGACCGCCCCTGGATCGCCGCGCACGCTGGGCGGGCTCGCGATGACGAAGATCGAGAGGGAGGCGCTCACCCTAGAACCCGTTCTTCTTGAGCCAGACGAACAGCAGCTTGGCCACCTGATCGTTGTTCATATCGGCGAACGGAATATGCGAGTTGCCGTGCAGGCCGGCGTCCGTCAGGCGCATGATCTCGACGTGCCCACCGCGGTCGTTGACCGCCTTGGCGAACTTCTCCGCCGTCTCGTAGAACTGCTGCCAGCCCGGCGAGCCGTCGATATGATCGCCCCAGACGAGCTGGATCGGAATCCTGGTCAGCTTGGCGAATTCGGCCTCGGACACGTAAACCGGCCCGAACGGCCCTTCCTTCGTCTTCGGCTCCATGGTGTCGGGGAAGACATAACCAGGGTTTTCGTAAGCGACGATGCCCTTGACGTTGTCGCTCTTGAGCCGGGTCAACAGAGCGCGGAAACCGCCGGCGGAGTTGGTCAGCAGCACCGAGGGACCGATGCGGTCCATCGCCTTGGCCGCCGCATCGGTTTCGAGTTGCGCATTCCTGACGGTATCGAACTCATCATAGCGCGCGCGGTTGGCCTGTTCGAGCGCGGCGGGATCGTTCACAGGGAACTGCTCGCCGGGCCAGAACTGGCCATACTTGGGTCCGAAGCGCCAGGCGCCGAAGTTGCCCTGGTCGCGGCCGACCTGGGCCTTGTAGGTGTAGTCCTCGCAACCCCAGTTGGCCCGGCCCACGCGCGGCCCGTCCCAGACGTATGTCGGATAGCCGGCGCGCAGCAGCTTGGTCTGATAGCCCTCGCCCCCATCCCACCGCCGCTGCCACACCGCCGCGCTGGAGCTGTGCCACAGGAACAGCGCCGTGCGCTTGGCATTGACCGGAATCTCGTATTCGACATGGCCGTGGTCGCAGACCAGCGATTTGGTCGCCGGATCGCCGAGCACCTTGCCGCCGGCCTCGAACGAGCCCTGACGGGCGATGGCGATCGCCCCGTTGGGCAAGGACGGCCCTGCCGCCGCCGAACAGACCGCCGAAAGCGTCAGGCCCGCTAGGGCGATCACGAGCGGGGACAGTCGTCCCGCGCGGAGTCTTGGGGTCATAGCGGCACGCAATCCTCTCCTGTTCTCTCGTCCGCGTAGGGCAGCAGAAGGCGCGGTGCTTGACCGAGCAGGCGGGATGACCTGCGTCGCACCGCCCTTATTCCCTCAAACCCGTCGGCAGCGCCTCCAGCCGGTTCTCGTCAGGCTCTATTCCGGTAACTGCGATCAGGCGCGCCAGCGACATATAGCAGCCGATAGTCAGGACGAGGTTGACCAGCACCCGATCCGTGACTTCGTGGCGAACGGCGGCAAGCACTTCGTCGGACGGCGCGAGATCGCGCACGGTCGCGGCGGCGAACGTAGCGATGGCCGCCAGGCGAGGCTCGAGCCGGGCATAATCGCCCCAGCCGATGGCGTCGATCTCGTCCTCCGTCAGGCCCACCGCTCGCGCTAGCGGCCGATGCTGGTTGAGCTCGTATTCGCTGCCCGACAGGAAGGCGACCACCAGGATCGTCACCTCGCGCACCTTGGGCTCAAGCACGTCAGGCTGGGCAATCGCATAACCGAGCGCCCCTTGCGCCTCGAACAGTTCGGGCGAGGCGTGCGCGCCCATGCGCACGACGTTGAGCGGCGTGCCAGCGATCATTCGCTGCATCTTGTCCGGCAAGGCGTCGATGTCGGGATAGGGAATCCGGCTCAATGGCTTTCCTCGGTTGCCAGGACGGCTTTTCCGTAACACTGTTTCGTTTATTGTGGGAGAGGGAGCGTAGCGTGGCGCATCAAGGGGTAGCGAAGTGGCTGGCGGCGCTGGAACGCGCGCTTGAGAAGCCCGATGAGGCCGATTGGCCGGCGTTATTCGCCGACGAATGTTACTGGCGCGATTTCGTCGCGCTGACCTGGAACATCGTCACGCTGGAGGGAGCGGAGGCGATCGGCGCGATGCTGGCGCGGCAAGCGCCGCTGGTTCGCCCTCACTTTTTCAAAGCGACCGACGAGCCGCTCGCGGTACCCGAAAACCAAGGCTGGTTCGCCTTCGAGACCGATACCGTGCGGGGCCGAGGCCTGGTCCAGCTCGAGAACGGCCGCGCCCAGATGATCCTCACCACGGCTCTCGAGCTCAAGGGCTTCGAAGAGCCCGCCGGCGAGCGCCGCCCCCTTGGCGTCAGCCATCGCGCCGAGCGTGGACGAAAGACCTGGGCCGATGAGCGCGAAGATTCCGCCGCCCATCTCGGCCATAGCGAGCAGCCTTATTGCCTGATCGTCGGCGGCGGCCAGAACGGGCTTGCGCTGGCCGCGCGGCTGAAGCGGCTTTCGGTGCCGACGCTGGTCGTCGATGCTCTGGCGAAACCGGGCGATAGCTGGCGCGCCCGCTACCGCTCGCTGTACCTGCACGATCCGATCTATCTCGATGACCTGCCCTACCTGCCGTTCCCGGATCATTGGCCGCTTTACACCCACAAGGACAAGATGGCCGACTGGCTGGAGCTTTACGCCCGGGTCATGGAATTAGACTTCTGGGGCGAAACACCGGTTATCTCGGCGCGCTTCGACGAGGACGCCGGGCACTGGGACGTAACCGTACGCCGCGAGAGCGAGGACCTGACCCTGCACCCCGCGCAGCTTGTGCTGGCAACCGGTCTGTCCGGCGCGAAGAACATTCCTTCCATTCCCGGCGCCAAGACCTTCCCCGGGCGGCAATATCATTCCGCCGACCACGTCCGTACGGGAGACCTGGCCGGAAAGCGCTGCGCCGTAATCGGCTCCAACAACTCGGCGCACGATATAGCCGCCGACTTGTGGGAGGCGGGCGCCGAAGTCACGATAATCCAGCGCTCACCGACGATTGTCGTCCGCGCCGGGACGATGAAGACCTTCAGCGACACCCTGCCCTACGCCGATCCCACCGTGCCGCGCGATCTGGCCGACCTGGCGGGCGCGGCGCCGTTCCGGCTGCAGGAGCGCGGCCACCGCGCAATGACCGAGGCGCTCAAGACCATCGACGGCCCGTTCTACGCCCGGCTGGAGAAGAGCGGCTTCCTGCTGAGCCACGGCGAGGACAACACCGGCTTCCTCTCCGCCTACCTCCGCCGCGCCGCGGGATACTACATCGACGTCGGCACGTCCGATCTCATCGCCGATGGCGAAATCGGACTTGCGACGGGCGAGATCGCGCGGTTTCGCAAGGAGGGGATCGAGATGGCCGACGGCACCTTCATCCCGGTTGACATCGTCGTTTACGCCACCGGCTACAGGCCGATGAGCGAATGGGTCGGCCGGCTTATCTCACCCGAAGTCGAGGCCCGTGTCGGCCCATGCTGGGGCCTCGGCTCGGGCAGCTCTGGCGATCCCGGGCCGTGGCAAGGCGAATTGCGCAACATGTGGAAGCCCACCGCCCAGCAGGGCCTGTGGTTCCAAGGCGGCAACCTGATGCAGGCGCGCTTCCATTCGCTTCACCTGGCGTTGCAGTTGAAGGCGCGGATGGAAGGGCTGGCGACGCCGGTCTATGCCGCGCTTTGACCTCCCCTCCCGCTTGCGGGAGGGGGATTGGCTCTAACTGCCCTTCTTGAGACTTTCGGGCGCGCTGGTCAGTTCGGCACCGCTCATCCATAGCGGGCGGAAGTCGCGCTTGGCATAACGCCATACACCGTCCGCGCCGCGCACGCACTCGTCCATCATGTCGGCGATCAGGGCCGGGTTCGTACCGGTATGCGGCGGTGGCCCGTCGGCGGCGTAGAGCAGCATCACGCAGCAGGTCCGCGCGGCGTCCGGACCCCGGAACTCGGCATGGAAGTTGGCAATCACATGGCGCGACGTGCGCTCACCCCGCTCACGCCGCCAGGCATAGAAGGCTTCGATCGCCTCGCGCCCCATCAGCGGCTCGCCGGGCCCGGCATGGAACACGCCATCTTCGACGAACATCTCCGATACGCCTTCCCCACCCTCGCAATCGACGCGATACCAGTAATCGACGGCGTTCTGCTGCAGCGCCGCTATGGCCGCGGCACGTTGCTCCGGGGTCATGGCACCGTCCTTCGCGTCACATCGCCAGCCGTGCGGAAATTCCCACGGCGGCCTCTTTCACGGCCTCGACCAGCTTTTCCGCAGGTTCGAATGGAATGAACTGGATGGAATCCATCGCTGAAACCATTGCCACCAGTTCACCGCGGTGATCGCGCACCGGTGCGCTGATCGCGTTGATGCCGAGCACGACCTCTTCGGGCGCGTCGGCCCAGCCGCGCTGGGAGACGGTCTCCAGATTCTGCTCCAGATCGCCCGGCTCCACGATCGTGCGAGGGGTGAAGCGGGTCAGCTTGCCATGGGGCAGCCGCCCTTCCTTCCGCCACCGCTCGACCAGCAGCAGCTTGCCGGCGGCGGTGCAGTGGAGCGGCATTTCCTGGTTGAGCCGGACGGTGATCCCGACCAGGGCCTTGCCCGGCAGGCTTTCGACAATCGATACGCTGTCACCGTAAACCATCGACAGGTTGAAGCTGTGATCGAAGGTCTCGTGCAGCCGCTGCAGCACCGGCCGGGCGAGTTCGATCAGTCCGTCCTCCGTCGATTGCCCGATGACCCGCGCCAGCGCGAGGAGCTTGGGCCCGCGAGCATAGCGGTCGCTGCCGTGATGCTGGATCGCGTAACCCATCGAAACGAGCGTACGCAGGTGGCGGAACACCCGCGGCTTGGTGGTGTCTGTCTCCCGCGCGATCTCCGACACGCCGAGATCCTCGCGGCTGGCGAGCAATTCGAGGATTCGCAGCGCCACCCGCGCGGCGCGCACGCCTTCCTCGGGGGTCTTTTCATCAGGCTCAGACATGATCCATCATCGGCCGCCGGGCCGTCTCCCGCGTCATGGTCCACCACATGAATGCCGTCACTCCGGCGATCAAGGCGAAGATGCCGAACACCGGCCGCACGCTGCCCGCTGCGGCGATCACTCCGCCGACGAGCAGCGGCGTCAGGCTCGACGCCGCGCGGGCGAGCGAACTGGCGATGCCCAGCCCCATCGCCCGGACCGGTGTCGGCAGCACCTCGGACGAATAGGGCCACAGAATGATCGCATAGACACCGGTGCCGAAGCCGCCGGCGATGGTCAGGACCACGATCAGCATCGTGTTGCCCCATGGCAGCGCCGCCAGCGCCGCGAGGCAGACGGTCGCCAACAATGCTCCGCCAATGGCGAACGGGCGGCGGCCGTATCGGTCGATCGTGGCAGCAAGCACCAGCGGCGTCACGAAGATCGGCACCGAGCCGATCGCACCATAGCGCAGCGCGTCGGCGACCGGGATATGGAACTGGCTGACGAAGATCGACGGCGTCCAGGTGGCAAGGCCGTAGTTGACCAGCGAGCCGAGGAACCACAGCAGGAAAGTGACGATCGACACCCGCCGCAATGCCGGCGAGAACAGCGCCCGCGCCGGCACTTTCCCAGGCGTATCCCTGTCTCTCGCTGGTTCCTCCAAGAGGCGATCCAGGCCGCCGAGCCGCCGCACTGCTTCGCTCGCCGCCGATGCTCCCCGGACGCGCAACAGCCAGCGGGGCGAATCCGGCAAGGCCAGCCAGATCGCCGGCACGAGCAGGACCGGCGCGGCACCGATCACGAACAGCAGGCGCCAACCGTGGTCCACCGCCAGCAGCGCGGCCGAGGCCGAGGCCGCGACGAAGCCGGCGATCATCAGGAACTGGTAGATGGCGAAGAATCGCCCGCGCGTCTGTGTCGGCGCCACTTCGTTGACATAGCTGACGGCGACGGGCGCGGCACCGCCGAGCGCCAAGCCCTGGAGGAAGCGGAACAGCTCGAACTGCGCGGGACTGCCGGCAAGCGCACAGGCGAGACCCATCAGGCACATCGCCGTCGCGGCGAGGCAGAACACCGGCTTGCGGCCGAACCGCTCGGCCAGCCAGCCGCAAGCGATCGCGCCGAAGAACTGGCCGAAATAGGCGGCGGACAGCAGCCAGCCGACCTGCAGCGGCCTCAAGCCCCATTCGGCGGTCAGCAGCGGCAGGATGAAGGCGGCGACAAGCACGTCCCAACTGTCGAAGAACATCACCGCGCCGAACAGGACCGGCACCCAGCGCCGCCGCGCCCAGCCGCCCTCCTCGTCGAGAACGGCGCCGAGCGTCAGGCCCGCGCCCGGGCCCGCGTCAGCCATAGATCCGCTCCGCATTGCCGCCGAAGAAGGCGGTGCGCTCCTCGGCGGAGAGCAGGCCTGCGGCGTGCTGCAGCCGGGCGACCTTCTCGGCATAAGGCGCTGGACTCTGCCCGACGTCCGAACCCCAGACCAGCCGCTCCGCGCCGAACCGGTCGGCCAGCGCGCGGACGAACGCCGCGGTATCGAAGCCCGCCTCCTCCAGCCGGTCGAAGTTGATGTCGGTGACCTTCAGGTGAATGTGGGGGAGATCGGCGAAAGACCCGATCACCTCATCGATGCCGAAGCCGGGCGGCGGATCGATGCGGTATTCGATCCCCTCGCTCGCGGCGAACCTCATCTCCGGCGTGGAGGGATGCGGCAAGGCGCCATGGTCGAGAATGATCGGCATGCCGGTGAACCGCCGCGCCAGCCGCGCCAGCGCCGCCCGGCCCGCTTCGTTGTTGCGGCGGTAGAGAATGACAGCGATGGGAAGGCCGAGCCTCTCGGCCGCCGCCCAGAGCTCGAGCGCTTGCGGGGAATCGAGCCAGCCCGTGTCGTGTTCGGAGAGACGCGGAGCGACGATGCGGAGCCCGGCGAGTCCACGCGCCTGCACCAGCCGCGACAGCTCTTCCGGTGAGCCCGGATCCTCGGCGTCGAGAACGGCAATGGCGGCGAAGCATTCAGGATGGGCAGCCGCCGTATCGAGCATGTAGGCATTGTCGTATCCATACAGCGTCGCCCGCTGCACCAGGCAGGCACGCGCCACGCCCGCCTGTTCCATCTCCTCAAGAAGCCGCTCTGCCGGAAAGACCAGCGCCGGCACCGGCGGCTTCGCCCCGCCGCGCAAGGGCGAGTGCGGATAGCGGTCCATATCCGCGGAAAGCACATGCGCGTGCGTATCGAAGATCACCTGCCCTCCCCGTCAGGACCTTTCGGTAAACCGGAATACTCATCTTCGTAACACCGTTTCGATGTTCGAAACAACATCGCTTTTGTCCGTCCCTCCCCTCCCGCGAGCCTCGTTCCATTCGCCCAACCGCCATCATTGCAACACATTATCAATAGCCCAAATCTAGATCACCCTCTCATAGATCAGTGAATTCAGCCATAAACAACTGATTTATAATATTATATTTGGACGAAGAGCGCAGACCGGGCAAGCGGCATAAACCCCTTGCACTAATTGCGAATAGCTCTCATTAGCGATCCGAAAACAATCCAGCATGAGGGAAGATCATATGTCTCTATCGCGCCTGCGGGACTCACTGGCATCGGCCGCTCCGGCCTATCTGGCTTTGAGTTGCTTCGGATTGGCGGCTTCGCCGGCATTCGCACAGGACGCCGGAGGACAGAAGACCCCTCCGGCAAGCAACGCGACTCGCCTCGGCGGGGTGACCGTCACCGACACCGCGCTCGACGACAGCATAAAGGTCGATAAGGCGTCCTCGCCCAAGTTCACGCAGCCGCTGCAGGACACGCCGCAGACGATCCAGGTGATCGACAAGGAACTGTTCAACCAGCAGGGGGCGACCACGCTGACCGAGGCGCTGCGCAACAGTCCGGGCGTCGGCACTTTCTACGCCGGTGAAAACGGCAGCACGTCCACCGGCGATGCCATCTACATGCGCGGGTTCGACACCTCGAACAGCATCTTCGTAGATGGTGTGCGCGACGTGGGCTCCGTCTCGCGCGATGTCTTCAACATCGAGCAAGTCGAAGTCGAAAAGGGGCCGGCGGGGACCGATAACGGACGCACCGCGCCCACCGGCGCCATCAACCTGGTTAGCAAGCAGGCCAATCTCGACAATGCGCTTTCGGGCACGGTTTCCGCGGGCGTCGATGGGCAGAAGCGCGCGACGGTGGACATCAATCAGGCCATCGATGCGATCCCCAACGCCGCGTTCCGCCTGAACGCAGTATGGCAGGATTCAGACGTACCCGGTCGCGATCACGTCAACAACGAGCGCGTCGGTATCGCCCCCTCCTTTGGGATCGGTATCGACACGCCGACGCGGGCATGGCTCAACCTGCTCTACGTCAAACAGGACAACGTTCCGGACGGTTTCGTACCCACTATCGGCCTTCCCGGATGGGAGCCGCAGCCGGGCCTAGAGCAATTGGCCGGCCACCCGGTCGATTCGAGCAACTACTACGGCACGCGCGACGACCACGACGATGTCACCGCCGAAATGGCGACGCTACGTGTCGAGCACGATTTCTCGGATTCGCTGAAGCTGTCCAACATCGCCCGCTGGGGGCGGACCAAGCAGAATTATCTCTTGAGTTCGTTCATGTCGACCGGCGGCAATGCCACCGATCCGATGGCCGGCAACATCAAGTGGGCCGATATCGACGACCTTTCCACCTACACTCTCGCGCGCAGCAACAACAATCTCAAGGATCAGGTCAACGACATCCTGACCGACCAGCTCAATCTGCGCGCGGATTTCGCTACCGGTGCGGTCGAGCACAATCTCAGCGTTGGCGTGGAGATTACCAGCGAGAAGCAGATCGACTGGGGTCAGACGGCTTTGGGCAGCCGCCCTGCCGCCAATCTCTACGATCCAGACTGGAACGATGCCGGCACGCTCAGCGTGCAACGCAACGGCACGCGGTCGCGAGGCAAGACCGACACCGAGTCCTTCTACCTGTTCGATACCGCGAAATTCTTCGACGGCGCGCTGCTGTTGACCGGCGGCATCCGGCTCGATCATTACGAGACGACCTACAACAGCACGGCGATCTGCAACAACGACACCGGTCGCGGGGCCGTGCCGTGCGGTTCGGCCGCCGTTGGCTCGATTGTCACCACGGCCGATCTGAAGGCAGAGGACACGCTTTTCAATTGGAAGCTGGGCGCGGTTTACAAACCGGCCGAATCCGTCAGCCTCTACGTCAATTATGCGCTTTCGCAGCAGCCGCCGGGCGGGGCGAACTTCACGCTCAGTTCGGCCGTCAACAACGCCAACAATCCCGATCTGAAGCCGCAGAAGGCCAAGACCCTCGAAGCCGGAATCAAGTGGAGCGTGCTGGACGACCAATTGGCGCTCAACGCGGCCGTGTTCCGGACAACGGTATTGAACGAGATCAACGCCGATATCCTCGATGATGCCGGTAACCCCACCCAGACCGGCAAGAAGCGGGTCCAGGGTATCGAACTGACTGCCGTCGGCCAGATCACCGACGCCTGGTCGCTGTCAGCCGGTTACAGTCATCTCGATACCAAGGTCACCGAAGGGCCGTTCATCACCAGCGACGGCACGCCCAATCTTACTTACATCCCGGGCGATTCCTTCACACTGTGGACCAATTATCGTTTGCCCTTCGGCCTTGAGGTTGCCGGCGGCGTCCGTCACAACGGCGGCCTGCATCGCGGGACCGACGGCGCAAAGGGCACGCCTGCCTATACCGAGGGCTATACGATCGTCGACGCGATGCTCGCCTATCCGCTCACAGACTTCATCAAGCTGCGCGTGAACGCCTACAACCTGTTCGATGAGGACTACGTGGCGGCGATCAACAAGAGCGGATATCGTTACACCCCGGGAACACCGCAGACGTTCCTGTTCAGCGCGGATTTCCGCTTCTGACAGGCTGCGGCAAACGACTATGGGGGTCTTATGGGGGCGGCCCCATAGTCGTTCAATTTTTGGAAACAGGCATGCTGCTGCACATTCCCCAGGTCCTCACTGCATCGGAAGTGGCCGAGTTCCGCCGCAGGCTGGATGCAGCGGACTGGACCGACGGCCGCGAAACAGTGGGTGCGCAGGGCGCCAGGGTCAAACGCAATGAGCAATTACCCGACATCTCGCCCCTGAAGAAGGAACTCGGGCAAGCAGTGCTCGCTGCTCTGCGGCGCAGCCCCGTGTTCTTCGCGGCGGCCTTGCCACGCAAGATCCTGCCGCCGCGCTTCAATCGCTATGCCGGAGGCGGCGAATACGGCTTCCACGTCGACGGAGCGGTGATGAGTTTCGACGAGGGCGATCAATTGCGTTCGGACGTATCCTGCACGCTCTTTCTCAACGATCCGGAGGAATATGACGGAGGCCGCCTGATCGTCAGCGACAGCTATGGCGAACATACCGTCGTTCATCCGGCCGGAGACGCTATCCTCTATCCATCCTCCAGCCTGCACCGGGTCGAGCCGGTGACGCGCGGCGCCCGGCTGGCCTCCTTCTTCTGGATACAGAGCCTGGTGCGGGACGATCGCCAGCGGCGGATGCTGTTCGAACTCGATATCTCGATCCAGAAGCTGACCGCGGACGGCGCGGACGAAGATGCCGTGCTGCAGCTCACCGGCGTCTATCACAATCTTCTGCGACTCTGGTCGGAAACCTGATTCACCGGCCTCCCCCCTGCACAGGCCAGACGACAGGATATGGTTCTGCAACCATAATTGCAATTGATTCGCAATTCCACTATTCGTAAGGGCGCGACAGGAAAGGGCTTATCGTGCTGCTGATCGCGGATTGCCATGACGACGACTTGATGGAAACCGCCATGCCGGAGCCGTCACCCGTTGTGAAGATAACGCCGGTTCCCTCGGGCGGCCGTTACGGCGAAACGCGCCGGCCCAACATGCCGGCACTCGTTATCGCCGCTCTGATCCCTGCGCTTGCAATCGCCGGGCTGCTTCAAAGCGGGATCACGGCCTCCGCAGACAGAAAACACCCGAGGCTCGTCGTTCTGGACTTGTCGCCGCCACCACCACCGCCGCCGCCCTCTGCGAAGCCGCCACCGCCGGCCCCGAAAGCCGCGGTCGTGGCGCCTGTACCGTTGCTACAAGTGCCCCGGCCGGCGCCGGTCATCCCTGTTGCGGTCCAGCCTGCGCCCGTCGCCCCTCCCGTAACGATCCCAGCGCCTCCCGCTCCTCCTGCACCACCAGCGCCGCCAAGCAAGGTCAAGGCCGGCGATCTCGGTACCCAGGTTATCTCGGCCGTTCCCCCCCGTTATCCCATCGAAAGCCGGCGGAAACGCGAGCAGGGGACGGTCGTGCTGGGGCTCACGCTGGATTTGAACGGCAACGTCGCCGATATTTCGGTCGTTCACAGCAGCGGCTACCCCCGCCTCGACGAAGCGGCGCTGCGCGCGGTGCGCAAGTGGCGCTGGGCCCCCACCTTGCGTGATGGACAGCCGGCGATCGTCCAGGGGCAGGTCGAAATCCCCTTCATCCTGACGGCTTGAGCTGACAGCACCCCTCTTTTGCGGGTGCGGATCTCTCGGGACGTCAGTCTTCGATCATGCCGAGCAAGGCGGGGCTGAAGGCCTCGATAAAGCCGGCCCCTTCCCGTTCGACGAACCGGGCAGCCACGCCATGCCGGGCCGCAAGGTCCATTCCGACTTCGACCCCGAGCACCGTCAACGCCGTCGCCCAGGCATCGGCGAGCATGGCGCTGTCATGGATGACGCTGACCGAAGCGACCCGCGCATCCAGCGGCCGGCCCGTGCGCGGATCGATCGTGTGCGCGCCGCGGACATAATCGCCCGAGGTGGCGACCGCCTGCTCGTGGAGCCCGACGCGCAACGGTGCCAGGGCCGCGCCGGGCGGCGCTTCGAGATCGACCCACCAGGGCTGCCCGTCGGGCTTCAGGCCGCGCCCGGCCAATTCCCCGCCGATCTCGACGAGCGCATCCGCAATTCCCTGCTCCGCCAGAAGATCGGCGAGGGCATCCACGGCATAGCCCTTGGCGATACCCGAGAAGTCGAGCCAGAGCCCGCCGGGCTGCCGCAGGCGACGAGTCGTCCGATCGAAAGCGAGGCGCTGCCAGCCCGCCGCCGATAAGACCTCATCGAGTTCCGCGGCCCATGCCGGCCGGGCGACGGTTTCGGCGCCATAGCCGAGCAACGCGGCGGCCCGTCCGTGAGTCGGATCGAAGGCGCCGCCGCTTTGCTCGGCAACGCTCAGCGCGGCGGCCATGACCGTCGCGAAGTCCGGAGGGACCGTAAACCAGGTACCGGCCGCGGCCCGATTGAACGTCGAGAGCAGCGAGGCCGGTTCCCATTGGCTCATCTCGACGACGATCCGGGCCAGGCGGTGCTCGATCGCCGCACGGATAGAACTGTGGTCGATTCCCTCGTGAGCTGCGAAACGAACACACCACACGGTGCCCAGCGCCGTTCCGCTCAGGGTCCGCACCGGGCGCGCCGGATCGCATCGCCGCAAGGCGTGCGCAGACACCCTCGGCGGCAAGGCAATCCGTGGCTCGAACGGCGTCAGGGCGTCATTACCTCGAGCGTAACGGCATAGTTCATCTTGCGCACCTCGGCCCGCCTCTCGGAAGGATTCCTGTCTTCCGCTTCGGCACCTACCCAGTACATGCCGGCGGAAGGCCAGGTGATCGCAACGACGCCGTCCTTGTCGGCGGTGAAATCCAGTTCCCCGCTTTCCTCGCGATAGCGATCACCGCCGGGGATGACCGTGACCTTGAGGCCCGCGGCTGGCCGGCCGTCGATCAGGAAACGAAAGCGGGCGGTTTCGCCGGCAGCCAGTGAATTGGGATGGGTGATCGGATCGAATTCGAGGCCCTTGCCGGCCGGCTTAAAGGCGGTTGCCGTGGGGGCGCCGAGGGTCACGAATGTGGCGGTCGTGTTGACCGTCTCGGTCAAATGGACCTCGGTCGCCTCGGCCGGAATATCTTCGAAAGCCACCGGCGGCTGGCGGCGCGGGCCGCTTTCACCTGGCCCGCCGGCCCGTTCTCCCTGCCCGCCCGGCGCGCGTGAGGCTTGCTCTCGCGCTCCACTGGCTGCAGCGCGATCATTTTCGCGCGGCTGGCCGTTTTCCGCTGGATTGCCGGCTGGTCTGGCGCCTCGGCCGCCGACGCGCCGTTCTTCGCCTGCGAGCTTGAAAGTACCGGTGATCGAGGTTTGGTCGCTCTCCGCCTTCCACGTGCCCTCTTGGTCGAGCGCCACGTCGAACACCGATCGAAAGCGGCCCTGAATGGCGTTCGACGGCGTGGCCGGCGTGCCGTCCGGTTTGACGATCTTGATCGAGCCAAGCTGGACCGGCCGGTGATCGAGGAAGAAGACGTGGTCCGATCCCGCCGCGTCGAACGTCACGGTTGCGCCGCTTCCTGACAGGTTGGTGCTCGAGGGCAGGATGAAGGGATGGTCCGCCCGGGCCGCCGACGGCACGAGCAGGGCGGCGGCCAGCAGCAGCGAGGCCCAGCGGCTCATGCCGCGCGTACTCACTTGGCCGAAACCTTGACGGCGCGGAGTTCGCTCTTGCCCGTGGCGCTTCCCGCGGCCTTCGGCAGCGTGACCGGCACGCTGACCAGCTCGCGCCCGCCATGCTCGCGGGCCGCCTCGACATGAACGATATAGTTGCCCGGCTTGAGATCGGCCGGCAGGGGAATCGTATAGCTGCCGGGCGCGCGGGTCGCCCCGCTGACGCCGTCGGCCGGCAATTTCATCGTTCGCCCTGCCTTGCGCCACCATGAGCGAAGCTCGGATAGCCACTTCGTGCCCGGTTCCCCGCCGCCCTTGTTGACTGCGTACCAGACGAACAGGGTTCGCGGCGCGCCGGCGGCCACCGGCTCGATCCAGGCGGCCACATAGGGCTTCTTGTACTCGGCGATGTCCATCCGCGGCAGCGTGATCGTGACCGTCCCGGCGTGTGCCGGATAAGCGATCGATACGGCCCCGGCGATCAACGCATAGGAGGCAGTTTTCATGGCGTTCGAATCCCTCAATGAATAAACAGGATGAAGAGAATAAGCGGCACCGCGAGGCCCAGCCCGACGAGCGGCCAGGTTTTCTTGCGGTGCTTGGCATGGAACTGGAGCAGGAGCAGGCCGGTGCCGCTGAACAGGATGGCCGCCCCGGCGAAGACATCGATGAACAACCGCCAGGCAAGCCCGGTGTTGCGGCCCTTGTGAAGATCGTTGAGCAAGGCAACCCAACCCTGAGATGTCGTTTCGGCCTTGATCGCTCCGGTCGCCCGGTCGATGCTCACCCAGGCGTCGCCGCCCGGCCGGGGCATCGCCACATAGACCTCGTCTTCGCTCCATTCGGCCGCGCGGCCCGATGGATCCAGACCGGCCGCCTGAGCGACCGACGCAGCGACGGGCGCCGGCAGCGGCGCATCGGCAGCCGCCGGGCTGACCTTCAGCATCCGGAGCAACGACGGCGGCAGCGTCGCCGTCCGATCGATCACCTTGGGCTGGGCCGGCACAAGGTCCGCGTGGTTGAGCGTCACCCCGGTTGCGGCAAACATCAGCATGCCCACGAGTGAGACCGCCGCGCTGATCCAGTGCCAGGTATGAAGCTGCTTCAGCCACCATCCCCGGGAGATGCGGCGTTTCTTGGGCCGTGAGACCGTCGGATTAAGGAGAGGGGCATTCATTCGCCCATCGCGTAGCGAGAAAGGGAAACCTTCGCAACTCTATTGCAAATGATTCGCACTACCTAAATGATACATGGGCGCAGCGACGATTTTCCGGGCGTTAGCCGTCGTACCCTGAATCGCGTGTCAGGGCCGCGTTCCAAAGGTTCGGGTTTCCTACTTTGAATGGTTATGAAACCGGCCGATTACCGCAAGCGAGCGGCGCAGGCCTTCAGAACCGCTTTGCTGGTCTCGTTGAAGTGCGCCAGCGGCACAGGCGGCATGTCGATCCAGTAATCCCGGTTCTGCACCGTCCACGCGGCCGGAACCGTGGCGTAGTCCCGGTTGCCCGCCGTCTGCATGATCGTGAGCGCGGCGCGCGGGAGCTGGCCGATATAGGCCGGTTTGCCCTGCACCTGTTGCAGCACCATGTCGGCATGCTCGCCGTTGGGTCCGGGCTCGCCGATTTCGAGCATGATCGGCATGCCTGAGGGCGGCGTGTTGACGCCGGGTGGGAACGAGACAACGATCGACGGAATATTGTCCGCGCAGGCGACCACCACCTTGACGCGGTCCGGCGTACCGTCGGACATGGCGATCGAGGCTCCCTTCTTGCCGGCGGCCGGTCCGATGAATTTCCAGTCGTATTTCGGGTTCTTGTCCGGACGGTCGTCGGCCACAGGCGCTGCTTCGGCCGCCTTGAGCGCGGCGGGCTCGGCGGTGGTATAAGTCGTCTTGAAGCCCTTGGGCGTCCAACTCATCGTGCCGAAACAGGTGTCCGCGCCGCTCTTGTGGCCGCAGAAGGTGCCGTGCGCCGCGAACGCAAGGCTCTGCTTGCCGCCCACGGGCTTGGTGACGGTGAACGCCTGATAGTTGTCGCCACCCGCCTCACGCAGCCGGTCGCCCTGGGAAACCAGGATCCCGATCTGGCAGCCAGCGGACCCGCAATATTCGGAATAGCCGAGCGACGGACAGACGAGCTCGGACATATGCACGATGTAGTCGGGCTTGCCGTCACCGTTGAAATCGGCTGTTTCGGCGAACCCGCTCTCACCGGTGACGTGCAGCTTGTCGCCGGCTTCGCGGCATTCCTGGCGCGCCTTGTCGAAGTAGGCGCGGACTTCGGGCGGCAGGGGGGCTGGTGGTTCGGCCGAAGCGGCAATCGGTGCGACGACGACGATTGCGGCGCCGAACAGCAGCGCCGTGAAGATGCGCAAAGCCTTCATCTTTATTCCTCTTCATCTCTTAAAGATCATCGTCGGAGTCGAGCGTTGATTGCCGCTATCCTCACACATTTCCCGGCCTAGCGACCTCCGGATGCATCGCATCCACGCTTAAGCTGCCGGGATGAATTGGCTGCCACAAAGGCAAACGGACACGACACAACATGTTGCGAGCCGCAACTGGCCACGGTCACCCTTACTGCTTGCAAGCCTTGCCGCCGATCATGATACCGCCGTCATAGAGGCAGCCGTTGTCGTCGATTTTGAAGGTCCGGCCTTCGCCCTGCGGGTTGAAGATGGTCAGCTTCTTATCTTCGAGCTTGTATTTGCCGGTGACGCTGTCGCCGTTCTTCGCCACCGTCACCTCGTCGCCGGAGAATACGAACTGGATGTTGTTCTTCTCCTGCGTGCCATAGGTGCCGGAAAGGCCGCTTTGGCCGCACGCCGTGAGCGACAGCACGGCAAGCCCGAGCATGGCCGCAATTTTCGTTTTCATTATTTGTGTTCCTTTCCGGGTTCGCCTTCACGCCATGACCGCCGCTGCCGGAGGTTTCCGTCGTGATCCATTTCCGCGTGTTTATCGCTTCGCCGCTCAGCCGTTTCGATCGGGCGACTTGCCGATTTTGCCGAGGCCGGCGAGGATCAGGCCGATGCCCGCGAGCAGCAGCAGCCAGGCACCGATGCCGGTGCCGAGCACCTGCCCTAGCGCTTCCCCGAGCGGATCGCTCCCCGAGGTCAGGCCGGCCTTGACCAGCAGCACCAGCAGAAAGGCCAGAATCCCCGCTGCACCCGCCGCCAACGTGACGAGCCGCAACGCCCCGCCCCGCCACGCCTGCCAGATGAGCGCCAGCGCGAGCAACGGTGCGGCGAAACGCAGCATCAGGAATAGCTTGAACCCGGCGCTGGGGTCGCCTCCGCCATCTCCATCGAGCGCGCTGAATGGATTGGCGATCGACAGGATCGACGGCAGGTCGAACAGCGATACGCTCTTTTGCGGCATGGTCAGCACGGGCAGGATGCAGGCGATCAACAGCACGATCGCGATCGGCACGGCGATGGTACCGGTCAACAGCGCCTTGGCCTTGCCCACCGCGGGCGAGGCCGCCAATGCAGCGACATCCACGCCGCCCGCGCCGCTATCGGCGTAGATGCCCTTGGCTGTCTCGCCACTGGCTTCGAAGTCGACGCGGATACCCGCATCGACGGGCCGCCCGGTCTGCCAGTCTGCAGTGGTGAACGAGTAGCGCCGTCCATCCTCGGCGCTAATCACGCCAACGCCGGTTTCGGCGGAAAATCCCAGGACCCGTCCCTTCATCGCGGCTTCCCCTCCCAGAAAAGGATCGTTGATCTGCCGCAACAAGATATGCTGTTCTCGGGCCGCGGCGCTTATCAAGAAGTTATGAAGCATGGTCGGGGGGCAAATATGTCGCGCAAATCGGGCGGTTCCCGGCGAGATCGGCTGATCTGGACGATCGGCACGGCGGAGGTCGATGAAGCGAGTTGGCGGCTGCGCGTCGCCGGCCGCGACGTAGATATCGAGCAGAAGCCGATGGAACTGCTCCTCGCGTTGCTTCATCGCAACGGCGAGGTCGTCACCAAGGACGAATTGCTCGATCTGGTCTGGCCGGGCGTTACCGTGGTGCCCGCCTCGCTGCCGACCGCCATCGCCAAGCTCCGCCGCGCGCTCGGCGGCGAAGCCGCGATCGTCGAGACAGTGCCGAAGCTCGGTTATCGCATCGCCTCCGCCGCGAATGTGCAGTACACGGAAGCGGGCGAGCGTCCGCTGATCGGGTTCATGACCGGCGATCCAGTGCCCGGCGCGGCCGGTTGGCGGCTCGATCGACCGCTTGCGCGCGGCGATACCGACGATGTCTGGCTGGCCCGGTCGGACACGGGAGAAGCGCGCGTCTTCAAGTTCGCGGAGACACCCGGCCGGCTGCGCCAGCTCAAGCGTGAGGCGCGCGCCGGGCAGGTACTCGCCACGATCGGTGACAGCCCGACGCGGTTCGTGCTGCCGGTCGCGCACGCGTTCGATCGCGTTCCCGCCTGGCTCGTTTTTCCGGATGCCGGCGTGGATCTGGGACAATGGTTTGTGCAGCATGGCGTCGGTCTTGATCGCAGAGGTCGGATCGCGCTGGTCGAACAGGCGGCGCGCGCGATCGCCGCTGCACATGGCCTCGGCGTGTTGCATCTCGATCTCAAACCCTCGAACCTGCTGGTGTCGACGCAAGGCGACGCACCCAGTGTCCACGTGATCGATTTCGGCAGTTCGATCCTGCTCGATCACCCCCGCCTGCGCTCCGCCAAGCTGACCGGCATAACAATCACCGGGCCTCCTGACGCTAACGCCTCGTCGCCGGCGGGGACGCCCCTTTACGTCGCGCCTGAACTGATCGGCGGCGGCGCACCATCGGCAGCGTCCGACATCTATGCGCTGGGCCTGATTCTGTTCCAGCTCGTCGTTGGCGATCTCCATCGCCCGCTCGCGCCGGGTTGGGAGGACCTGATCGACGATCCGCTGTTACGCGAGGATATCGCTCGCGCCTCTGCCCTTGACCCGGCGGATCGCTTCGCCTCGGCCGAACTGCTGGCCGACAATCTCGCCATGCTCGATGCCCGGCACGCCGAAGCCGAGCGTGCCGCCGCCGAGGCGCTCGAGCAGGACCGAATTCGGCGCGAGGCGGAGCGGGCGCGTACTCGCCGGCCTTGGGTGATCGCCGCCGGCGTCGCGTTGACGCTCGGCGTCGTCGGCGCCTCGGCCGCCGCCTGGCAAACCTCGCACGAGCGCGACGAAGCACGGCGTCAGGCGGCGATCGCCACCGCGATCAACAGCTTCCTCGCCGACGATTTGCTGGCTCGCGGTGATCCGTCGAAAAGCGGCAGCGCCGGCGAGACGCTGATCGACGCCACCCGCCGTGCCGAGCCGGAGATCGACCGCCGCTTCGGCAACGCCCCGCTGGTCGCCGCGCGGCTCTATCGCACGCTCGCGCGGGTCTATGCTCAGCAATCCGACTGGGCGGCGGCGCGCGCCGCTTACGTCAAGGCCGACGCCGCCTACACCCGCGCCGGTGCCGCCGACAGCAGGCCGGCGGTGATCGCACGGTTGCAACAGGCCTCGACGGAAGCGCTGTCCTACACGCAAGGTTCTGTCGAGCGCGCCCGGACGATCATCGCACGGGAGCGCGCTCATCTGCCGCAAGACGAAAGCCGGATCGATCCGGAAGTGCGCGTGTGGCTCGCCTCGGCGCGCGGCATGACCGAACTGGCGGGCGGCGATGTCCACGTCTCGCGCGACCAGTTCGGGCTTGCCGCACGGCTCGCGGACACCATGCCGGCGCAGTTCGACACCCGCACCCGCAACGATTTCCACCAGCGCCACGCCTTTACCCTGATCAGGCTCGGTGACGGCAAGGGAGCGGAGGCAGCAATCAAGCCGCTGCTGGCGGCGCAAACTCAGCTTCTCGGTCCAACCAATCCCGACGTGCTGCTGCTCAGGATGAACCTGGGGCAGGCCTATCTCTATCAGCGGCGCTTCGCCGACGCGGTCACGGCGCTGTCGGCGGTGCTGCCGCTGATGCGGCAACAGCTCGGCCCCGATCATCGCCTCGTCCAGCAAACGCTGGCCGCGCGGGTCGAAGCCTACGGCGATCTCGGCAATTATCGTGCTTCGATCGCCGATGGCCGCGAACTCTATGCGATCGCCCTCAAGCAGCAGGGGTTGCATGCTTTCCGCCCCATCGTCGCTCTATCGGATCTGGCAACGTCGGAATGCCGCGCCCCCGATCTTGCCGACGGCGTTGCCGACGCGCGGAAGGCTTATCGCGCCTCGCTCGATGCATTCGGACCCAATGCGGCGCTGACCCAAGGCGTCGCCACCGGCCTGGCGCAATGCCTGATCGAAGCGGGGCAGGACGCCGCCGCCGAGCCGCTCATCGCGCATATCGACCGCAAGGCGGTCGCCGAACTGGCCTCCGATCCCAACTGGGGAGCGAATATCGATCTGGCACGGGCCGAGATCGCCGTTCATGCTCGGCGATGGAAGGATGCCGCCGCCGACCTCCACGCCGCGGCCGTGGCTTATGCCTCGCCACAATCGGACATCTTCCAGCACCGTAAATTCGAGGCCTTGAGTGCACTTGTAGCTCGCTCAGGCGCCAGATAGCAGTCGATGCGCAATGGTGATTGCGGAGCCGGAATAGCCTCTTCCTGATCGGAAATATCGCGGCTCAGCCGGGATCGTCCTCTCTGCTAATCGAGACAGGATTGAATCTCCATTCTGAGCCATTCGAGACCATGATCGCCCATGAGGCGGCTGTGCCACAACATGGCCATTTCGACGCGGCTGACGGGCGGGACATCGAGGATTGCGATCCGACACCCGGCGAAGCCTTTGAGCGCCAGGCGGCGCGGCACCACCGCTATCAGGTCGGTCGCAGCGACTGTCGCCATGGCGGTAAGGGAATCGTGCACACTCACGGTGCCGGCGGGCTCGATCCCTTTCGGTTCGTCGATTTGGCCGGATGCCAGGACCAGCCGTTCGAGGCCGTTTTCCCAGGTGAAGCCGCCGTGTCCGGGATAAGGGCGCCCGACCACGACGCTGAGCCGCTGGGCCGCCGGGATCGATGAAAGCCGATCCGGGTCGCGCGCGACCGGGCTGCCGGCACGGGCTATCCATACCAGTTCTTCCTCGAACAGCACTTGCCGCTGAAGGCGTGCAGGCGCCTTGCCGAAGGCGCCGAGTGCGAGATCGGTCGTGCCGCTGTCGAGCGATGCCAGTAGATCGGAACCGGGGGCGCCGACAGCCAGCGACACGGTCGGAGCTTTTGTGCGAATTCTTGCTATCAGTTCAGGCATGAGAAGCGCCGAAAAGTAGACGCCGGCCGTCATCCGGAACCGGCGCATGGCCGTTGCCGGATCGAACGAACCGGGAGACAGAGCGACCCGCAATTGTTCGAGACCCTCCCGAACGGCAGGCGCGATATCCGTTGCGAGAGCGGTCGGCTGCAAGCCATCGGGATGCCGGACGAACAGCGGATCGCCGACCGCTTGCCGCAGCCGGCCCAGCGCGTGGCTGACGGCCGATTGTGTGCGCCCGAGCCGCTCCGCAGCCCGAGTGACGCTGCGAAGTTCGTAAAGAGCCTCGAATACCCGAAGAAGATTGAGATCGATGTCTGGCATGAATATTGTTCATAATGAAGTTGAGCAATATTCACTAGCCGTGTTGCACGACATGACTAAGGAGGCTGGCGGAGCGTCGTCTCTCCCCACCCCCCCTTTCGGCGCTCCACCCCCTTTCATGAGGAAGCCAATGGCCGACATGCCACAGACCTTCGACGACGAAGCGCCGATCGAAGTCGCCGATGGGGATGAAGCGCATTCGCGGAAGAAGCGGTTGCGTCTACCGCTGCTGCTTGCTGCGCCTGTCGTTCTTTTAGTCGGCGCTGTCGCCTTTTATCTTCACGGCGGTCGCTACCAGTCAACCGACAATGCTTACGTGCAGTCCGGCCTCGTCTCGATTACGCCCAGCGTCAGCGGGCATGTAATTTCGATGAACGTCCACGAGAACCAAGTGGTCCGCAAGGGCGATATCCTGTTCAGGATCGATCCGGGCCGGTTCGAGACGGCGCTGAATTCGGCCAACGCGCAACTGGCCAACGCGCAGACGCAGGTCGCTTCCGATCGCGCGAACTACGCGGCCGCCCAAGCCAAAGTTCGCGCCGCGCAGGCACAGCTGCAATACGCCCAGCGCGAGGCTGCGCGGCAGAAAGAGCTGCTCGCGGAAGGCATCTCCTCACAGAACCAGTACGACCAGGCCGTGCTGGCGGTGAAGACCGCGAGCCAGGCGATCGGCACCGCGCAAGGCGAAGCGGCAAGCATCGCCGCGTCCCTGTCCGGCAAGGTCGATGCGCCGGTAACCGACCAACCTCCCGTTCGTCAGGCGAACGCCGCGGTCGCCGATGCCCGGCTCAACCTCGGCTACACCATCGTCCGCGCCCCGCAGGACGGCATCGTGACCAAGGTGACGCAACTGCAGGTTGGTGATTATGTCACGGCCGGCAAACCGGTGTTTACCCTGGTAGGCCGGCACATCTGGATCGAGGCCAACTTCAAGGAGAGCCAGCTGCAATACATGCGGCTCGGCCAGTCGGCCACGGTCAAGGTGGACGCCTTCTCCGATCGCGAGCTGAAGGCACATATCGCCAGCTTCAGCCCGGGTACCGGCAACGCCTTCTCGCTGCTGCCTGCGGAGAACGCGACCGGCAACTGGGTCAAGGTGGTCCAGCGCCTCCCGGTGGAGCTTGAGCTCGATCGCATTCCCACGGATCTGCCGCTGCATGCCGGGCTCAGCGCGGAAGTAACCGTCGATACCGGACACCGGCGCCGCCTTTTCGGTAGCAGCAAGTCCCCAGTAAAGTCGGCCGCAACGCCAGTTTCTGCCTCACGATGAGCGACGACAATTATCCCGACACGACGACCCGCTGGTTCATCACGTTCTCGGTGATGGCCGCGACGATCATGAATGCGCTGGATTCGACCATCGCCAATGTGGCCTTGCCGCATATCCAGGGCAGTGTCTCGGCCTCGCAGGACGAGATCACCTGGGTGCTCACCTCGTACATCGTCTCGGCGGCCATCTTCACGCCGCTGTCGGGCTGGCTGGCCGGCCGCTTCGGCCGCAAACGGTTGATGCTGGTGTCGGTGGTGGGTTTCACCGCCGCTTCGGCGCTGTGCGGGATCGCCACCGGGCTCGACGAACTGGTCCTCTTCCGGATCCTGCAAGGGATGTTCGGGGCCGCACTGGTGCCGATGAGCCAGGCGATCCTGCTCGACATCAACCCGCCAGAGCGGCACGGCCCTGCCATGGCCATCTGGGGCATGGGCGCGGTGCTCGGCCCGATCATCGGCCCGGCGCTGGGCGGCTGGCTGACCGACAACCTTTCGTGGCGCTGGGTGTTCTACATCAACCTGCCGGTGGGGGTGATCACCTTTCTCGGCATCTCGGCATTCCTTTCGGAAACCCGCAACAAGGATCAGCCAAGGCTCGATCTGTTCGGCTTCGCGCTCTTGGCGCTGGGCATCGGCTGCATGCAGATCATGCTCGACCGCGGCCAACAGCAGGACTGGTTCAACTCGACCGAGATCTGGGTCGAAGCGGTCGCCGCGGCATTCTTCCTCTACCTGTTCGTGGTTCACATCACGACGGCCAAAAAGCCGTTCCTCGAGCTCTCCCTGTTCGCCGACCGCAACTTCGTGCTCGGCTCGGTGTTCGGCTTCTTCCTCGGCGTGCTGCTGTTCTCGGTCCTCGCGCTGCTGCCGCCGATGCTGGAGCAGCTGATGGGCTATCCGGTCGTGCTCACCGGCCTGGTCACTGCACCGCGCGGCGTCGGCACGATGATCTCGATGGTGCTGGTCGGGCAACTCATCCGCCGCTTCGACGTGCGCGTCCTGATCTTCTCCGGGCTGGTCCTGTGCGGCATCTCGATGCACATGATGGCGGGGTTCAGCCTCGGCATGGATGACAAGCTCGTTATCATTTCCGGCTTCATTCAGGGGCTCGGCACCGGGCTGATCTTCGTGCCGCTTTCGACGATCGCCTTCGCCACGCTCGACCAGCGGCTGCGCAACGAAGGCGCGGCGATGTTCACGCTGATCCGCAACATGGGTTCGGCGATCGGCATCTCGGTGCTGCAGGCGATGACCATCCGCAACGCCTCGTCGGTTCATTCGCGGCTGATCGAGGGCATAAGACCGGACAATCCGGTGCTCGCTTGGCATCTGCCGGATTTCGATTTCGATGCGCCCTCGGCCGTGGCTGCGCTCAACGCGCAGATCACCCGCCAGGCGGCCATGGTCTCCTACGTCGATGCCTTCTGGGGCTTGTTTATCGTCACGCTGGCGATGGCGCCGATGATCATCCTCATGCGCCCGGCACGGCGCGCACCGGATGACGAAGACCTCGGCCTGCACATGGAATGATCCGATGAACCGCCGTATCCCCCTCTTGCTCGTTTCGGCCGCGCTGCTGGCCGGCTGCACCGTTGGTCCGAACTTCGAACGGCCGCAATCGCCAACGAGCTCCGATTACGCCGCGCCGCTGCCGACCAGCGAAAGCGGACCCGTGGCCGATCTCGGCCAAGGGCCCCAACTTGCGTGGTGGAGAGAGTTCGGCTCGGCGGAGCTGGACAGCCTGGTGGACAGGGCGCTCGCCAACAACCACAGCCTGGCCGCCAGCAACGCCACTCTCGAACGGGCACGGCAGCAGCTCGCGGCGGTTACCGGCGGCCGGCTGCCGCAAGCCGATGCCAACGCCCGGGCCGAGCATGAAGAAGTGAACCTCGCCGGCTTCGGCTTCGATCCGGCCGCGTTCGGCGGCGCGGGCGGCAATCCGGTGTTCAATCTCTACAGCGTCGGCGGCGGTGTTTCCTATGACCTCGACTTGTTCGGTGGCAAGCGCCGCGCGGTCGAGCAGGCGGCGGCACGAGCCGAGTCCCAGTTGCGCCAGACTCAAGCCGCCCATCTCACCATTGCCGGCCGGGTCGTGAACCAAGTGCTCGCGATCGCCGCGATCCGCACTCGCATTGCGACCGAGAACGAGTTGATCGCGGCCGACCAGAAGATGGTCGATCTGACCGAGGCACGCCGCCGTGCCGGCGAAGGCACGCTGGTTGAAGTGCTCAACGTGCAGAGCCAACTGGCACAGGACCGCACGCAACTGCCGCAACTCGAGCAGCAACTCGCTGAGGCTCGTAACATGCTTGCAGTGCTGCTCGGCATTTCGCCTGCCGATCTGGGGCCGACCGACTTCACCCTCGACAGCTTCACGCTGCCGCAAGACGTGCCGGTCACGCTTCCTTCGGAGCTGATCCACAAGCGGCCCGACATTCTCCAGGCCGAAGCGGACCTGCATGCGGCCACGGCCGGCGTGGGGGTGGCAACGGCGCGGCTCTACCCCGACATCACCCTGGGTGCGACCCTGACCCAAGGCGCGCCCAATATCGGCGACATCCTTGATGCGGGCTTCCGCGGCTTCGACATCTTCGCCGGCCTCACCGCGCCGGTCTTCCATGGCGGCACGCTGAAGGCGGAACAACGCGGCGCGAAAGCGGAAGCGCAAGCAGCGGCGGCCGATTATCGGCAAACGGTGATCGAAGCGTTCGGTCAGGTCGCCGATCTGCTGTCGTCGCTCGGCAACGATGCGCGATCAATGGATCAGCAGCAACAGGCGCTTTCCGTTGCCGAACGCTCGCGCGACCTGTCGCGCAAGAGTTTCCAGGTCGGCAACAGCGGCATCCTGCAAGTGCTCGACACCAGCCGCCAATACGACCGGGCGCGGTCCGCGCTCGTGGAGGCACGGGCACGGCAGATCCGCAACGTCGCAAGACTTTACGTGGCCACCGCCGGCGGTTGGACCGACAAAGCGCGGATGTGAAATCCAACCGCAACTCGGTTCCACCTGACACACTTCGCGTCTGATCGGCGCGTTCTCAGGCCCTGAGCGACTACCAAGTTTTTTTCGGAATCGGATTGATTTCCTGGCAGCAACCAGGCGCCTCATGCCGGTCGTTCGGATGGAGATTCTCGTATCCCGGAAGCCGCAGCTTTTTCGACCGCTGTCGGTATGTTTCTCATCACGTCAGACGCCTGCAGTCATTCTCACACAAGCCGTCGTTAACGTCGGATTTGGGGCCGGAACGATGCAACACGGACTTTGTGAGGGTAATTTCCGCCATCATCGCTCCCGTCACTCGTTGCTCACATGTGGCCAGGCCATTGACAATCAAGGCATAGCCACCGGCCTCCATAGGTGGCCAGAACAGCGATATATGGGATTCGCGCGCGATATTACCGGCGGCGGACTTACCAAGGGCGCAACCAATGGTGCCGTCTCGAAGCTCAATGCTTACATGGCTGGTGTGGGGGCCGTCTCGTGCCACCGTGAGCAGGTAGGCGTCCCGACCGTAATGCGAGATCGCCTCCACGAGAGTACGAATCGCCATAATGGTTCCCTTCACTGATTTCGGTTCCAAGCGGATAGCCATTCTCGATTGCCAGTGAGGATATCACATTGGAAGCGGGCCACCGGAGCGAGCATTGTGCGCGGAAAACGGACGTCTTCACCCCCGGGCGGCGATAAGCCAAACTGTCCGAAACCATACCAGTCGCACTTCCCGGCGCGTCATTGGCGCCGGGGTTCTCGTTCATTCAGCCGGACCTGCTGACGTCTAAGCTTGCTCCCGCGGCGAAAGCGCCGCCGGGGCCGGGGCCAACCGTGCTCACGCCGGCACTCGGGGTGCCGACGGTAACGGTATGGCCGGCGGCATTGTCGACCACGAGCTTGACCCACAGCGTGTCGCCATCCTTGTAGTACGAGGTCTTCCCGGCATCGCGCAGCGCGGCCAGGCTGCTTTGCTGTTCCCCACCCGCGGCGGCGGTCGTGAAGCCGGGAAGTTCGAAAATGACCCAGGAGCCATCGTCCATTTCATTCAGGGAAAGGGACAAGTCCTTTCTGGACGTTTCCACCCTTACCTCGGCACCGCTGCGGATCGTGGTCTGGCCGGTATATTCCCATCGCCTGCCGTTGCGGCTGAGCATGACCGGATCGGTAATGGGGGCGCTGCCGAAGCCGAAGTTGCCGCCGACGCTGAAGTGCCCATAGTCACCCTTGCACACGGCGGCGCCCCAGGCCGGCTTGATCTCACAGGTCTTGTCGTCGTCGGCGATTCCGTTGTCGAGGACGATATAGGAATTGGGCACGCCGCCGACCGAGCCGTCCTTGTCGTGGATGGTCGCGCCCCGCCAGGCGTTGCCCCTGCCGAAATCCGAGGACCATCGCCGCACAACCGCAGGGAAGCCGACCGGCTTGGAGTTGACGAACTTCGCACCTTCGATAGCGTTTTCGGTGCTCATCCCGAAGCTGGTATACATCAGGTAGGAGATCGCTTCCGCATCGCGCGTGGCGTTGGGCTGGAAATTGACGAAGGTGGTGTTTTCCACGTCGTGACGCAGATCGTAATACTCGTATCCGCGGATCGGAAAATCAGGGATGTCGTTCGGCATGCTGCGTCCGTAAGCGATTTCCCGTGCGGTTCCGGGATTACCGATATTGTCGGTCTCACCCACGAACAGCGAATCGACGACGCGTGAGGTGTAAGGCGCGCGACCGACCGCAGAAGCCGCATGAGTGAAGCCGACCGCGTTATCGGCCACCCTCAGGTTCTTGAACAGGTGCAACTCGCCGCGGCCCCAGACGCCGCCGTGCCGGTTCTTATAGCTGGTGAAATCCTCGAACACCGATCCCTTGGGCTGGCTGTTCGGATCGGCCGGATCGGTAAAGGCGAAATGGTAGTTGCTGCCGCCGACACTGAATGTACCGTCGGGCTTGGGGCCACGGTCGAACATGAATCCGTCGAAGTTGGAATGGGCGGTGTTGCCCTTGAACTCCCGCACGGGAGTTCGACGCGGCCAGGTGTTCTTGCTCACTTCCGTGCCCTGGAAGGCGCCTGTCGGGTGCTCGGGCAAGGCAAACCAGAACCCGATCTCGTCCGAACCGGCGGCCACGTTGCCGATGTAGGTATTGTCGGGATTAGTAATCCAGAAAGCTGACACGGTGTTGTCCGAGGGGATCAGGACGTCCTTGGCAGCCTGCCCCTCTGCTCCGCGCCCGCCTCCGCCAGGGGCGAGGTTCGTCGGGATGCACGGCGCGGTCGGATGACATTTGACCAGGATAGCCAGATTATGGACGAACTGGTTGCCGGTTTCGATGGCGTCTTCGAGGAAGAAGCAGTGGCCGACGGTATTGAAGGTGACGTTGTTCTCGACGCGCACGTCGTTGGTGCCGTGCACCGTCACGCAG
>Ga0164242_10000594_pt1 | contig 43816 bp, 46 predicted proteins | sample OricomgcompostMG_FD_108783 | JGI IMG/M metagenome (GOLD analysis project Ga0164242, IMG submission 108783) | Miracle-Growth compost microbial communities from Emeryville, California, USA - Original compost - Miracle growth compost (MG) ... | reverse complement strand
TCACGGGGGCCGGGCGTGCCTTCTGCGCCGGCCTGGACCTCAACGGCTACGGCGACCACGCGCGCGATGAGGAGTTCGGCCCGGTCCTGGGCGCGCTCGCGCGCCAGCGGGAGATCGCCGGCCTGACGGAGAGGCTCAACCGTCTTCCCCAGCCGGTCATCGCAGCGATCAACGGCCCGGTCGCAGGCGGCGGTCTGGCGATCGCGTGCGCGAGCGACATCCGCCTCAGCGTCCGGGGAGCCGCGTTCGCGGTCGGCTTCATCCGCGCCGGCTTCTCCGCGTGCGACATCGGGCTCTCCTGGTTGCTGCCGCGCATCGTGGGCACCGGCAACGCCCACGAGCTGATGCTCACCGGCCGGCGCTTCGACGCGGAGGAGGCCCTGCGGATCGGTCTGGTGACCTCGCTGCACGACGCCGACGACCTGCTCCCGGCAGCACTCGCCAAGGCCGAGCAGATCATGCTCAACCCGCCGGCGTCGGTGGAGCTGACCAAGCAGGGCATGTGGCTGGCCGTCGAGACGTCATCGCTGCGCGCGGGCATCGAGCTGGAGAACCGCCAGCAGGTGATCACCTCGCTCACCGAGGACCGACCGGAGGCTGCACAGGCCTTCCTGGAGAAGCGGCCTCCCCGCTACGTCCACCGCTAACGCCGGGTCAGCGGGGCGATCAGCGAACGGACCAGTCCAGCGGCACCGCCGCGAGCGAACCGGATGATGACGATCAACAGGGCTCCGTAGATCGCCGGCGTGTAGATCGGCGCGATCCCCAGATGCCGCGTGAGCTGGGGTGCGAACTGCAGGAACAGGCCGCCGACCACCGCGCCCGGCACCGAGACGGACCCGCCGATCGCCATCCCGACGAAGAAGTTGATCGAGGTATCGAGACCGAGGTCGCCCGGGCTGACGAACTGACGCTGGATCGCGAAGACGCCGCCGGCGAGGCCGGCGATCGCGGCGCTGGCGGCGAAGGTCGCCACCTTGATCCGCGCCAGCGGCACGCCGAAGCCCTCGGCGACGAGGTCCGCGTCGCGAATGGCCTGGATCATCCGACCAGCGTTGCTCGACTTGAGCAGCTGGACGAAGAGCAGGCACACCAGCAGCACCACCAGCGTCACGAAGTAGCCCCACTCGGTCGTCGTCAGACCGAGGAAGTCCGGCGGCACGTACAGCGGGAAGATGGTCTTGCCGGCCGTCCCGCCGGTGGCGTCGGAGAACTTCTGGATCAGCGAGGGGAACACCAGGCCGATCCCGAAGGTCGTCAGCGCGACGTAGAGGCCGCGCAGGCGCAGCGCGGGGAGGGCGACCACCACGCCGGCGCCGGCGGAGAGCACGGCCCCGGCCACCATCGCCGCCGGGTAGGACCACCCATGGTCGGTGACCAGGATCGCCACGGAATAGGCGCCGATCCCGACGAAGGCCGATTGGCCCAGCGAGATCTGGCCGTTCAGGCCCGTCACGAGGTTCATGCTCAGGACACCGAGGGCGAGATAGAACGCCCCGGCCACCTGGGAGAGCTGGTATCCGGAGATCATCCACGGGAGCGCGATGCCCACCGCGACCGCGGCCAGCACCGCGGTCCATCCCACGCGGTGCCACTGCACCGGCGTGAGGCCGGCACGGGCCGGTTCGGTCGCGTGATCGCGATCGGCAACAACGGTCATCAGAGCCTCCTCGAGTCGGGACGGCCGAACAGTCCGGTCGGCTTGAGCATCAGCACCACGATGATGACGACGAGCGCCGTCATCAGACTCAGGTCGTTGCCGATGAAGTGGACGTACCCGCTCACCATCGCCTGGAGGACACCGACGAGCAGCCCGCCCAGGACCGCGCCCGCGGGGCTGTCGAAGCCACCGAGCGTGGCCGCCGTGAACGCGTAGAGCAGCACGCCTTGGAGCATGCCGGTGTAGACGTACGTCTGCGGGGCGACCAGGGCTGCGGCCAGGGCCCCGAGGGCCGCCGCAGCACCCCATCCCACCATCAGGATCCGCGAGCGCCTGATGCCGAGGAGGCGAGCGGACTCGGGGTTGTCGACAGAGGCGCGCATGGCGAGCCCGAAGCGGGTCTTCTGGAACACGAACCAGATGAGGCCGCTGAGTGCCGCGATCACGGCGAACAGTCCGATCGAGGAGTAGGGCACGCGCACCGTACCCAGGTGCCACGCGCCGCTGGGGAAGGGCGAGCCGAGGGTCTCGATGTCGACGGTGAACAGACCACCCGCCAGCGAGTCGAGCGCCAGCAGCAGACCGAGCGTCACGATGATCACGGGTAGATGGTCGTGGGAGTCCTCGACCGGCCTGATGATCACCCGCTCGATCGCGGCGCCGGCGACGAACGCGACGACGACACCGGCCACGATGGCGAGCACGAGCGGCCACCCGAGATCGGTGAGTTTCCAGATGAAGAAGCACGAGAACATCGCCATCTCGCCCTGGGCGAGGTTGAGCGTGCCGGTGGCTCGGAAGACCAGCACGATGGCGAGCGCGAGTGCTGCGTAGATGCAGCCCGACGAGAGCCCGTCGACGAGACGCTGAGAGAACAGTTCCATGGGGTTCCTTGCCGTGGATGTCAGACGCCGAGGTAGGCCTGGCGAACGCGGGGGGCGTTGCTGAGCTCCTCGGCCGACCCGGTCATGACGACGCTGCCCGCTTCGAGCACCACGCCGCGGTGGGCCACCCGGAGGGCGGCGTTGGCGTTCTGCTCCACGATGAGCATCGCCGTCCCGAGGTCGCGGTTGAGCTCGGCGAGCTTGTCGAAGAGTTCGTGGACGACGGCAGGCGCCAGGCCGAGCGACGGCTCGTCGAGCAGCAGCAGACGCGGCCGCCCCATCAAGGCCCGGGCGACGGCGAGCATCTGCTGCTCGCCGCCCGAGAGCTGGCCGGCGTGCTGGTTCATACGCTCGCCCAGACGCGGGAAGACCTCGCTCCAGCGTTCGATGTCGGAGTTCAGATCGGCTCGGCGTCGACGCACAGCGCCCCCGGCCACCAGATTCTCGCGGACCGTCAGATTGGGGAAGGTCCCCCGACCCTGCGGGACGTGGCCGACACCCAAGCGGGCCATCCGCTCGGGAGACTTCGGTACCACCGCCACCCCGCCCACCGCGAGGTGGCCGCGCATGCGCACCAGACCCGAGATCGCACGCAGGATGGTGGTCTTGCCGGCGCCGTTCGCACCCAGCAGCGCGACGACCTCGCCGCTCTGGACCTCGATCTCGACGTCGCGCAGCACCGTCAGACGTCCGTAGCCGGCCCTGTCAATGCTGGCCTCCAGCGCAGCGGCACTCATCCGGCTGCCTTTCCCAGATAGGCCTCGATGACTGCCGGGTCCCGGCCGATGTCTGCAGGCGTGCCGTCAGCCAGGAGGGTGCCCGAGTTGAGCACGACGGAGCGGTCACACAGGCGCCTGATGAGGCCCATGTTGTGCTCGACGATGATGAGCGTCAGCCCGCTGAGGCTGCGCAAGGAGGTCAGCTCGTCGGCCAGGTGCTCCACATCCGCCTGGGACATGCCCGCGGCCGGCTCGTCGAGCAGGAGCAGGGTCGGCTTGCCGATGAGGGCTCGGGCCATCTCGACCCGCTTCTGCACGCCGTACGGCAGCTGGTCGACGGACCAGTGGGCCACGCGCTCGAGATCGAAGCGACGGAGCATCGCGAGCGCCTCGTCTCGGATCCTCCGTTCACCGGCACGCGAGGGCCGCAGGCGCAGGGCGGACGTCACCAGACCGCCCCCGGCGTGACCGGCAGCTCCGACCATCACGTTCTCGAGCACGGTGAGACCGCGGAACAGCGCGATGTTCTGGTACGTCCGGCCCACCCGGTGGGCCAGGAGACGGTGCCGCGGGAGTCCGATCAGCTCGGCACCGTCGAACCGGACCGATCCCGATGTCGGGCGATAGACCCCGGTGATGACGTTGAGCAGGGTCGACTTCCCCGCACCGTTCGGCCCGACCAGACCCACGATCTGACCATCAGGGACGGTGAAGGACACGTCGGTCAGTGCGGCGAGGCTGTTGAAGCGAACGCTCACTGAGCTGAGTTCGAGCATGGCGATACCTCTCGACGGGTCCGGCGGTGGTGCGGTCGCGGTCGCGGCCGCACCACCCGGACGGGGTCCTCGGTCAGTTGGACACCGGGAAGGGCGCCTCACCGGTGGGCACGAACTGAGCGTTCGCCTGGTCCCACTTGTCGAGCGAGTACGCGCGCAGGGTCGGCTTGCCGGGGGTCGAGCTCACCGTGACGCCGTCCTCGGCGAACGGGATCGAGGTGTCCGCGGGCAGTGAGCGGGCCGCCTGGGCGATGCCGACCGGGCTCAGCGTCTCGGCCTTCTCGATCGCCGCGAGTCCCAGCTGGAAACCCAGCCACGCCGTCTCGGCACTGCCCGGCTCGATGCCGGCAGCGGTCACGGTGTCGTGGAAGGTCTTGTACGCCGCGTCGTCGGCGTACTTCACCGAGCTCGATCGCGTCTGGTTCGTCCGGAACATCTGCGAGGCAGCGGCCGGTGCCTCGGCCGCCGCGACCGACGCGCCGCTGCACATCGAGCCGGTCACCACAGCAGGGCGCCATCCCGAGGCCTGGAGCGCCGCCAGGGACTGCGTGCACTTGACCGTCAGCGACAGGTCGACGAAGACATCAGCCTTGGAGTTCTCCAACGTCGTCATCTGGGACTTCACGTCGGGGTCCGTCACCTCGTACGACTCCTTGTTGACGATGCGGACACCGGAGTCCCCACTGGCGGCGGTGAAGCCGGTCAGAGCGTCCTTGCCGGTGTCGTCATTCTGATAGAGGACTGCGACGGTCGCCTTCGGATAGTGCTTGGCGACGAACTGGCCCATCGCGTTGCCCTGGTCGAGGTAGGTGCTGGCGATCGTGGAGAACGGTGTCTGGTCACTGACCAGTGACGCAGCACCAGCGAGGGGGAACAGCTCGGGCACGCACTGCTGGTTCAGATAAGGAGCGACGGCGGCGGCATTGGCCGTGCCGACCAGGCCGAGCACGCCGGCGACGTGGTCCTTCTCCACCAGCTCGCGGACGTTGGACTGCACCTTGCTCGGCGTGTACTGGTCGTCCAGTGCCACGATCTTGAGTTTCTTCTTGCCATCGACGGTGTCGACGCCGCCCTGCGAGTTCACCAGGTCGGCATAGGCCTGGATCGCCTTGGTGAGGGACCCGACCGCGGCATACGGGCCCGACAGCGGACCAGAGGTGCCGAGGACGATCGTGTCGCCGGAGATCTTCGCGGTCGCGGACGACGGGCACGAGGACGTGTCGAACGATCCCGACCCGTGCGACGCCGCGTCGGACTCCTCCGAGGAGCCGCACGCGCTGAGCACAGCGACCAGGGCCAGGGCCAGGGCCAGGGGTGCGACCATCGCGATGGGGCGCAGGTGAACGGTCATTGCGGTACCTCTCCTCCGTACAGTTCGGTGACCAAACTGCCACTATTTACACTGTTAGAACTGAAGCGATTCGACACAGTCCGCGCTTACCTCCGCTTGGCGCAGTGGCGACTGCCACATCGCACTCTAGTTAATAGGACACTGTTAACGTCAATACCCTCATCTCAAACCCGACACGAAAGACTGCCGTCATGGAGCGTCCACTCAAGCTCGCCGAACAGGTCGCGACGGCGATCAAGAACGACGTCGTGGCTCGCGGCTGGCCGGTCGGCGCGAATCTCGGCAGCGAGGCCGTGCTCATCGCCAAGTACGGCGTCTCGCGCGCCACCCTGCGCGAAGCGGTCGGCATCCTGGAGCACACGCAACTGGCCTCGATGCATCGCGGTCGCGGTGGAGGCTTGACCGTGCGGCAGCCCGCAGCCCATGTGGTCGCCCGCACGGTGGCCGCGCACATCCACCTGGCCGGCATCTCCATGGACGATCTCTTCGACGTCCGCATCCACCTGCAGGTCCTGGCTGCCCAGTTGGCGGCGGCCCGTATGACCGAAGCGGACGTGGCCTCCCTGCGGGCGCTCGTCCAGGGACCACCGCCGCTGGATGAGCACATAGAGGTGGCCCTGGGTCGGGCCTCGGGAAACCCTGCACTGGCCCTGCTCATCCCGACGCTGACCCGCGTCACCGGCATGCGGGCCGGAGCACCGCAGGGCGCGAAGCTGGACGGCCGGTCCGCAAAGAGCCGCTTGGAGGCATGGCGACGCATCGTCGATGCCACGGTCGCCGGCGACACCGCTGCGCTGGAGCGCCGGATGCGACGCAGTCTCGATGCCGAGCGCAGCTGGCTGGAGGCGCGCAGTGCATCGATCGTGCCGAAGCTCCAGGACTCCGAGAGCGGCAAGGTCTCCGAGCGCATCGCTGAGGAGCTGGCGGCGGAGGTCCGACAGCGGCAGCCCGGCGAGTTCCTGGGCAACGAGGCGGAGCTGCTCCAGCGGCTGGGAGTGACCCGGGCACCGCTGCGTCAGGCGATCAGGATCCTCGAGCACCACGGGGTCGTTCGCATGCGCGAGGGTTCGACCGGCGGCCTGATGGCATGCGCAGCGAATCCGAGCGAGATCGTGGACGCGCTTGCGCTCTACCTGCACTACATCGACGCCGACATCCACGCGATCGCCGAGATCCGTGGCGCCCTCGAGGTCGAGGCGGCCGGTACGGCGGCGGGTCGCCCTGACATCGCTGTCCTGCTCCGCGAGGGCCTCCCCACCCCGAACGAGGGCTCACCCACGGCGTTCCACACCTGGGTCGCGCAGCTCGCCGGCAACCCGTTGACCACGCTGCTGGTCCGAGCGCTCATCGGCGCAACGGCGCTCAAGCCCGATGGCACTTCCGGCGCCACCCCGCCTGCTTCGGAGGAGACCACCGAGAGCCACCGACGGGTCCTCGAGGCGATCGCAGAGGGCGACGTCAGTCTCGCGCGGCACCGGATGCGACGCGATCTCGCCGGCTGCGGAGCCGGCAAGATCGCGCGCTCGTCATCCTGACGCTGGCGCGATTAGGTCAGGCCCGTCGTACGGATGGCGGCGTCCATGCCGTGGCCAGATCGACCTCAGCGAGCAGCTTCTTCTTGAGGACCTTCCCCGTGGGCGTGCGCCGCAGCTCCGGCACCACCATCAGATAGCGCGGCAGCGCATGCTTGGGCACGGCGGCCTGCAGCCATGCATAGAGCTCCTCTTCCGGGAGGCTGACTCCCGGCTCCGGCTCCACCACGACAAGGACCTCGCGACCGGCGATCCGGTCGGGCACGCCGACCACGGCGGCCAAGGCGATGTCCGGGTGCTTCTCGATGGCCGTCTCGACGGCGGTACTGGAGATGTTCTCGCCGAGCCGCCGGATGGTGTCACGCGCCCGATCGAGGAACTCGAAGTTCCCGTCGTCATGCCTGATGACGATGTCGCCCGTCTTGTACCAGTCGCCTTCGAAGGCGGCATCCGTGGCCTCGGGCTGGTTGAGATACCCCTGCATCACCATGAGCCTGCTGCCGGCTCGGATCCACAACTCACCCGACTCGCCGTCCGGCACGATGCGCCCGTCACCATCGACGACCTTCGCCTCCCAGCCGGGGCGGACCTTGCCCATCCACAGGCGCTCCAGGTCGCGCGGCGGCTCGAGCCGCACGATCGGAAAGCCGATCTCGGTGGATCCGTAGCAGTCGAACCCACGCACGCCGAAGCGCTCGCCCCACTGCTCGCCGAGGAGCGGGCTGTGGCCGGTGAAGACGTACCGGAACGCGTTGTCCTCATCGGTGGGGCTGGGCGGGAGGGTCAGGACCAGCGACGCGATGATCGTGCCCACCGAGATGCGGTAGCGCCGGGCGTCCTCGAGGATCTCCGAACGCGAGAAGCGCTCGCGCATGACGACCTGGCCGCCGACGTCGGCCATCACGACCAGCGGGGTCCGGCCGGTGACGTGGAACATGGGACTGCTCCCCTGGCTGACGTCGCTCTCGTCCATCGGCATGCGGCCGACGACCGCCGCTAACTGGGCCCAGCGGATGACCACGCCCTTCGCGGGGCCGGTCGTGCCCGAGGTGTAGATGACGCACGCGACGTCCTCCGGACCGGGGAGCGCATCGACGTCCGCGGGCCGGACGCCGTCGAGAAGGCGCCCGTCACGCTCGACCTCGACAAGCCGCAGCTCCGGACAGCTCGCTCGCAGGTGGTCGAGCAGGTCTGGTCGACCGATGCACAGGACGGGAGAGGCGTCGTTGACCACATGGGCGACGAACTCTCCGACGAGCTCCGGATTGATCGGAACCTCGACGGCCCCGACGAGGCCCAGCGCGATCCAGACGGCGCCGGCCTCGATCGAGGACGGCAGCACCGTGGCGACATGATCCCCCGGCCCGATGCCCTCGGACCGCAACCACGTCACCCAGGCGCGTGCTCGGTCCCACACCTCGCCGTAGGTCGCGCGACGCTCGGTGGCGGCCTCGATCAAGAACGGCCGGCCCGGTTCGCGCGCAGCCCAGTCCCGGATGCGGGCGGGCAGCATGTTCGCCGCATCCGTCGCGTACGCGACCACGTCGAACGTACTCCACCGATCACTCACGGTCTGTACCTCCACAGTCATGCGACCACCTCGTCCATCAACAGGGCACTACATCGAAAATCGCTTCCATATCGTTGAATGAGTTATATCATTGACGAGCGGGGCGCCGGTGTGGGCGCGGCCGTGGAACCACACAAAGAGGCCACTGATTCAGGGGGCACGATGGAGAACGCCGACCCTGCCGTCCCGTCGTCCGACCCACCGCCGGAGGATCAGGAACGTCGTGCCGCCTGGGAACCGTGGCTCACACGACTGGCTTCGGAGAAGTCGCGAGCGAGCTGCATGGGCGGCACCGCACGGCTCGAGACACACCGGGCCGACGGGAAGCTGGACGCTCGACAGCGTCTGGCGCTGCTCTTCGACCCCGGTAGCTTCACCGAGATCGGCGCCCTGGTGGGCAGTCGCGACGACTCCCCCGCTGACGGGTTCGTCTGCGGCTTCGGCCTGGTCGACGGCCGCCCGGCGATATCGGGTGCGGAGGACTTCACCACCAAGGCCGGCAGCGTCGGCCGTGGTGGGGCATACAAGCGACACCGGGTCGCGGAGCTGGCCCTCCAGGAGCGCGTTCCGTTGGTCTGGCTCAAGGAGGGTGCCGGCGCGCGGATCGGCGTGCGGACCGAGACACCCGCCCGTACACCGAATGATCTTTCTGCCATGGCCGACCTCAAGGGCGAGGTCCCGGTCGCGTGTGCCGTCCTAGGCATCTCGGCCGGACATGGCGCATTGGCGGCACCCCTGGCCGACTTCGTCGTGATGACGCGGAACGCGGCGATCTTCACCGCGGGGCCGCCGTTGGTGAGGGCCGCCCTCGGCGAGGAGGTCACGCCGTTGCAGCTGGGCGGATGGGAGGTCGCGGCGCGCGAGGCGGGCACTGTTCACAACGTGGCGCAGGACGATCGCGATGCCATCGCCCAGATCCGGCGGTACCTGTCCTACTTCCCGTCATGCCGTGGCGGCCGTCCGCCGGCGCGCGCTTCTGCCGACACCGGGATGCGGACCACCGAAGCGCTTCTGGACATCATTCCGCCCGACAGCCGACAGCCCTACGACGTCCGCGACGTCGTCACCACCGTGACGGACGCGGACTCCTTCTTCGAGGTCCAGCCGTCGTACGGCACCGCGATGTGCGTCGGTTGGGCGCGGATGGGCGGGCGGCCCGTGGCGATCGTGGCGAACAACCCCGCGCATGGTGCCGGCGCGATCGATGCGGCGGCCGCGATCAAGGCCACCGACCTCATCGAGACCGCCGACAGCTTCGGCCAGCCGGTGATCTTCCTGCTCGACAATCCCGGCATGTTGGCCGGATCGCGCTCGGAGCGCGACGGCGTGCTCAAGTGGGGCGGACGGATGTATCTGGCGGGTCGACGCCTGCGAAGCCCCAAGATCAGTGTGCTGCTGAGCAAGGGCTTCGGCTTCGGGCTCGCGACGATGGCTCACATGCCCCACGACCGCCAGACGCTGACCCTGGCCCTGCCGAGTGCGAACATCGCCACGATGCCCGCTCAGGCTGGCGGTCGTACGGCCCATCTGGACGACACCACCCGCGACACCATCGAGCGGGCTCAACGGGGCGGGCCGTACGGTCTCGCGGACAGGCTCGGCGTCGACGACGTGGTCGATCCGCGCGAGCTCCGCAACGTCCTCTTACGTGGCCTCGAGCTGGCCGCGGAGCGGGATCGGCGCTGACACCAGCCGCCTCGGCCGACGCCGTGCGGATCGACCGAGGCGCTCGGCTCAACCTCGCTGGGTCACCTTCGCCTTGGCCTCGCGGACGAGCCCGCCGCCGATGATGAGGCGCTGGATCTCGCTGGTGCCCTCGTAGAGCCGCAGCAGGCGGATCTCGCGATAGATCCGCTCGACCGGCACCTCACGCATGTAGCCGGTGCCGCCGTGGATCTGGACGGCCTTGTCGGCCACCTCGCCGGCCATCTCGGTGCAATAGAGCTTGGCCGCGGAGGGCGCGAGGCGGCGGTCCTCGCCGGAGTGATACTTGCGGGCGCATTCGCGGACGAGCGCCTCTCCGGCCAGGACGCCGGTCTGCATGTCGGCCAGGTGCGCCTGGATCAGTTGGAAGTCGCCGATCGGCGTACCGCCCTGGGTGGCGGTTGCGGCGTAGGTGACCGACTCGTCGAGCGCGCGCTGGGCCGACCCGACCGCGAGGGCGGCGATGTGCACACGGCCGCGGGCCAGTGAGCCCATCGCGGCCTGGTAGCCGACCTCCTCCGAGCCACCGACGAGTGCGGCGGCCGGCACCCGGACGTCGGTGAAGTTCACGTCGGCGGTCCAGGCGCCCTCCTGGCCCATCTTCTTGTCCTTGGGGCCGACTTCGAGGCCGGGCGTGTCGGCCGGGACGAGGAACACCGCGATGCCGGGGTCCTTTCCGGCCGCCTCGCGGGTCCGCGCGAAGACGACGAACAGGTTCGCCCACGGCGCGTTGGTGATGAACCGCTTGCCGCCGTTGATCACCCACTCGCCGGTAGCCGGGTCCTGGACGGCCTTGGTCCGCAGGCCCGCGGGATTGGAGCCGGCGCCCGGCTCGGTCAGCGCGAAGGAGGCGATGACCTCGCCGGAGGCGATCCCCTCGAGCCACTGCTTCTTCTGCTCGTCGGTGCCGTAGTTGACCAGGACCTGCCCGGCGATGCCGTTGTTGGTGCCGAACATGGAGCGCAGCGACAACGCCGTGTAGCCGAACTCCATCGCGAGCTCGACGTCCTGGCGGAGGTTGAGCCCTAGGCCGCCCCACTCCTGCGGGATGGCGTAGCCGAAGAGACCGAGGTCAGCGACGGCCGCGCGCAGGTCGTCGGGGATGGCGTCGGCGGCCATGATCTCGTTCTCGCGCGGGAGGACCTTGGTGCGGATGAAGTCGCGGGTGGCCGCGAGGATCTCGGCGAAGTCCTCGTCCGAGACCTGCGTGGGCGCGGGGGTTCCTGCGTTGGTCATGCCTTACTCCTGGTCGGTCTCGAGCGCCTCGCCGACCACGAGCACCACCATCTCGGCGATGCAGGCGGGCTTCGAGGCGCCGTCGGCGGTGATCGTGAAGCGCGTGGTGATGTAGGCGCCCTGCGCGGCGCGACGGACCTCGGTGAGCTCCGCGCTCATCCGGACGACGGAGCCGACCGGGACGGGTGAGGGGAACCGCACCTTGTTGAGCCCGTAGTTGAGTCGGGCGCTACCGAAGGCGAGCTGGTAGACCTCGCCGGTCAGGCCCGGGATGAGGGACAGGGTCAGGTAGCCGTGCGCGATGGTCGCACCGAAAGGCCCTTCGGCGGCCTTCTCCGGGTCGACGTGGATCCACTGGTGGTCACCGGTCGCATCGGCGAAGGCCTCGATCCGCTCCTGGGTGACGAGCAGGCCCCCGCTGGTGCCGAGAGGCTGCCCGACCAGGGCCTCGGCCTCGGCCACCGAGCCGATGAGTCGCGGCGCCATCAGGAGACCCGCTCGAAGACGCCGGCCAGGCCCTGGCCACCGCCGATGCACATGGTGAGCAGGCCGTAGCGGCCCTCACGGGCGTGCAGCTCGCGGGCCAGGGTGGCGAGCATGCGTCCACCGGTGGCGCCGACCGGGTGCCCGAGCGAGATGCCGGAACCGCGCACGTTGAGACGTTCGTCGGCGCCGGCCACCTTCCACTCGCGCAGGCACGCGAGGGCCTGCGCGGCGAAGGCCTCGTTGAGCTCGATCAGGTCGAGGTCCTCGATCGTCAGGCCGGCGCGCTCGAGAGCCGCCGCCGTCGCCGGCACCGGGCCGATGCCCATCCGGTTCGGCGCGACGCCGGCCTGACCCCAGCTGACGAGCCGGACCAGCGGCTTCAGTCCGAGCTGCGCGGCCTTCTCTGCCGTGGTGACGATCGCCATCGAGGCGGCGTCGTTCTGCCCCGAGGCGTTGCCGGCGGTGACGGTGGCCTCCGGGTCGGAGGAGAGCAGCACCGGCTTGAGCGTGGCGAGCTTCTCGAGCGAGGCGTCGGCGCGGGGGTGCTCGTCGGTCACGATGACCTGCTCGCCCTGACGCGTCCGTACGGCGACCGGGACGATCTCATCGGCGAGCAGCCCGGACTGCTGGGCGGCGATCGCCTTGCGGTGGGAGGCGACGGCGAACTCGTCCTGCTCGGCGCGGGTGATGTCGTAGTCGCGGCGCAGGTTCTCCGCCGTCTCGAGCATGCCGCCCGGGACGGGGTAGCCCTCACCGCCGGCGGTCTGACGACCGCGGACGAGGCCATCGTGGATCTTCACGCCAGTACGCGCACCGCCCCAGCGCATGTCCAGGGAGTAGAAGGCGACGTTGCTCATCGACTCGACGCCACCGGCGATCACCAGGTCGCTGCCACCGGAGGCCACCTGCATCACGGCGTTGACGACCGACTGGAGCCCGGAGCCGCAGCGCCGGTCGACCTGCTGGCCGCCGACGGTGACCGGAAGTCCGGCATCGAGCGCGGCCACGCGACCGATCGCGGGACCCTCGGGCGTGGGATAGCAGTGCCCGAGGATGACGTCGTCGACCTGGTCGCCGGGCAGGCCGGTGCGCTCGATCAGGCCGGTCAGCGCCGCCACCGCGAGGTGGGTGGCGCTGACGTCCTTGAACATGCCGCCGTAGCCGCCGATGGCGGTCCGGACCGGCTCGCAGATGACGACCTCGCGGGGAGCGGTCATGACAGGGCCTTTCGGGTGAGGGTGAGGCTGGTGTGGACGACCTGCGGGCCCGGGGGGCCCGAGACGAGCCGGGCGACATGGATGTCGCGCCGCTGGTCGTCGGGGGTGAGGCGCAGCGTCGCTGGGTTGCCGCAGAAGAGCGGCGCCAGGTTGCGGTGAGACAGGGACTGGATGTCGTCGAGACCGGTCAGACGGGCTGTCTCCGCCAGGAGGAGCGTCATGAGCGGACCGTGCACGACCAGGCCCGGGTAGCCCTCGACGCCGGTCGCGTAGGGCCAGTCGTAGTGGATGCGGTGTGCGTTGGCGGTCGCGGCGCTGAACCGCATGAGCAGGGTCGGATCCGTGTGCAGGGCCCACTCCCCCGCGCCTTGGGGTGCCAACGGCACCGCAGGGTCGATCGCCTCCGGCACGGGGGGCACGGGAGCGGATGGATCGCGCGGTGCCGCGTCGCGGTAGATGAGGTCCTGACGCTCCTCGAGACACAGCGTCCCGCCCTCGAACAGACGCGTACGGGTCGTCACGACGACGAGCTCGCCCGATCGACCGTGCTTGTGCTCGACGTCGGTGACTTCGGCCTCGCGACGGACGGTGGCCCCGATCGTGATCGGTGCGTACAGCCTCACCTCGCCGCCGGCGAACATCCGGCGCGGCAGCTCGACCGGTGGCAGGAACGACCCACGGCGGGGGTGTCCGTCGACCCCGAGCAGTGCGGACGGTGACCACTGCGGCAGTGCGAGCCAGTGCCACAGCGGCGGCAGCACGTCGGCGGTGCCGACGGGGGGCAGGCCGTCGTCGACCAGCGCCTGGAACGCCGCCACCGGTGCGGTCTCGACGACCGCCTCGTCGACGACGGTGTGCGGAGCCCAGCTCATGTCAGATGTGCCGGCCGCCGGTGACCTCGGCGACGGTCCCGGTCATGTACGACGACAGGTCGGAGGCGTAGAACACGCAGACCTTGGCGATCTCGTCCGGCTCGCCGGCGCGGCCCATCGGGATCTCGGCCATCTTGTCGTCCCAGACCTTGGGCGGCATCGCCTCGGTCATGGCCGTCCGGATCAGGCCGGGCTGGATCGCGTTGACCCGCACGCCGAGGTGCGCCAGCTCCTTGGCGGCTGCCTTGGTCAGGCCGACGATGCCGGCCTTGGCGGCCGAGTAGTTCGTCTGGCCCATCAATCCGACCTTGCCGGAGATCGAGGACATGTTGATGATGGCGCCGCTGCCCTGCTCGCGCATGATCAGCGAGGCGAGCTTGGTGCCGTTCCAGGCGCCCTTCAGGTGGACGGCGATGACCTGGTCGAACTGGTCCTCGGTCATCTTGCGCATGGTGGCGTCGCGGGTGATGCCGGCGTTGTTGACGAGTACGTCGAGCGAGCCGAAGGCATCCACGGCGGCATCCAGCAGCTCCTTGACCTCGGCGTGGCTGCTGACGTCGCACCGCACCGCACGAGCCACGCCGTCACCGCCGAGTCCGGCGGCGGCGACCCGAGCGGCCTCGAGGTCGAGGTCTGCGAGTACGACCCGCGCTCCCTCCTCGACGAAGCGCTTCGCGATCGCCAGACCGATGCCCTGCGCGCCGCCCGTGACGACGGCGACCTTTCCCTCCAGCAGTCCCATGTCTCAGTACCTCTCTCGTGCCACGTCGCGGGCGATCACCTGGGCGGCGATCACGTTGCGCTGGATCTCGTTGGTGCCCTCGCCGACGATCATCAGCGGGGCGTCGCGGAAGTAGCGCTCCACGTCGTACTCGCGCGAGTACCCGTAGCCGCCGTGCACCCGGACCGCGTCGAGCGCGACCTGCATCGCGGTCTCGGAGGCGAAGAGCTTGGCCATCCCGGCCTCCATGTCGGCCCGCTTGCCCTGATCGAGCCGATCGGCGGCGTCATGGGTGAGCAGTCGTGCTGCGCGCATCTTGGTCGCCATGTCGGCGATGAGGTTGCCCACGGACTGGTGCTTCCAGATCGGCTTGCCGAAGCTCTCGCGACCCTGGGCGTAGCCGACGGCCGCCTCGAGCGCGGCCTGCCCGACGCCGAGCGCGCGGGAGGCCACCTGGATGCGGCCCACCTCCAGACCGCGCATCATGTGACCCCAGCCGAGGTTGGCCTCGCCACCGAGGATCGCGGCGTGCGGGACGCGGACGCCGTCGAAGGACAGGGTGCAGGCCTCGACGCCCTTGTAGCCGAGCTTCGGGATCTTCGGGGAGACCTCGTAGCCGGTCGGGTCGGACCCGTTGGCGCCATCCCAGCCACCGGTCTCGACCAGGATCACGCTCATTCCGGCGTGGGACGGCTTGGCATCGCGGTCGGTCTTGCACAGCAGGCCGATCAGGCCCGAGTGCGCTGCGTTCGAGATCCAGGTCTTCGAGCCGTTGATCACCCAGTCGTCGCCATCGCGTACGGCGTAGGTGGACATCGCCTGCAGGTCCGATCCGCCGCTCGGCTCCGTGAGCGCCATGGTGGCGCGCAGCTCGCCGGTGGCCATCCGCGGCAGGTACTTCTCCTGCTGCTCGGGCGTGCCGAAGGTCTTGATCAGATAGGTGATCACCGAGTGCCCGCCGATCGCGCCGGCCAGACTCATCCAGCCGCGCGCCAGCTCCTCGGTGACACCGGAGAACGCCGCCATCGAGATGTCGACGCCGCCGTGCTCGGCCGGCGCGAGCAGACCGTAGAAGCCGAGCTTCTTCATCTCCTCGATGAAGGGCTCGGGATAGGTGTCGCTCTCCTCGAACGTGCGGACCTCGGGCTTGACCTTCTCGTCCACGAAGTCGCGGACGAGCGCGATCATCTCCTGCTCGTCGGCGGTGAGTCTGCTCATCGTTCGTTCTCCTTCTGTACGCGGGCGGAAGATGCCTCGATGCGGTGGGCACGGTCGATGACCGGCTTGTCGACCATCCGGCCATCGACGGTCACGACACCCGCGGTGGGTTGATCGAGCAAGGCTGCGAGGATGCGGGTGGCCCAGGCGATCTCCTCGGCGCTGGGCCGCAGCACCTCGTCGACATCCGCGACCTGACGCGGATGGATGCAGAGCTTCGCTGTGTACCCCAGGCGCCGAGCCGCCTGGGTCTCTGCGCGCAGCCCGTCCGCGTCGTCGATCGCCGCTCGGACGCCGTCGATCGGACCGGGAAGCCCGGCCGCTGCGCTGGCGAGGACCAGCGCCATCCGACTCGAGCGCAGGGCGTCGGCCTCGAGCGGATCGATGCCGAGCTCGTTGGCGAGGTCGAAGCTGCCGAACGCCAGCCGCGCGACCCCGGCGGTGGCGGCGATGGCACGCGCATCGAGGACGCTGCTCGCGGTCTCGATCAAGGCGATGACCGGCACGAGGCGAGCGGCGTCGGCGAGCGCGACGCCGGTCTCGGCCTTGGCCACCATGACGGCTCCCACCCGCGGCGCGATCGCGTCGAGGTCATCGCCATGCCAGGCGGTTCCGGCCGCGTTGATGCGCACCACGACGCGGTCGAGCTCGGCCGGCGCGATCCCGTCGAGCCAGGTGACGACGGCACGCCGTGCCGACGACTTGTCGTCGGGCAGCACGGCGTCCTCGAGATCGATCACGATCGCGTCGGCGCCCGATGCCAGCGCCTTCGCGAACCGCTCGGGCCGGCTCCCCGGGACGAACAGGAAGGTACGCGCCTGCGACGCGATGCTCACGCGACGACTCCGTCCGCGCGGAGGCGTTCGAGGCGATCCACGTCGACCCCGGCCACGGTGGCGAGGACGTCGTCGGTGTGCTCTCCGACGGCCGGCGCGGTCGTCGCGGCCGCCTGCCGTCCACCCATGCTGATCGGGGAGCCCGCGGCCAGGTGAGGCCCGACCCCCGGCTGGTCGACCTCGGTGAACAGTGGATTGGCCTGGACCAGATCACTCTCGACCAGCTCGTCGAAGGTGCGGAAGGGCTCCACGAGGGCCCTGGTTCCCGCCAGCAGCTCGCGCGCCTCGGACCACGTCAGCGCGGCGAAGCGCTTCTCGAGCAGGGCAGAGATGACGGTACGGGCGGCGTAACGCTCGCCCTCGTCGTCGAGGTCCACCGCGAGCGCCTTCTCCAGCGCTGCGATCGTCTCATCCAGGCCGGTCGCGGCGACCAATCGCCGCCAGTGCGAGCGCGACAGGACGACCAGCATGAAGCGGACGCCGTCGCTGGTGACGAAGTCACGACCGTAGGTCCCGAAGACGTCGTTGCCCGATGGGCCGCGGTCGATGCCACTCAGCTGGGCTTCGGCGAGGTAGCCGAGCGCGCTGCCGATGGCGAGTGGGATCTCGTCGAGCGCCACATGGACACGCTGGCCGCTGCCGGACGCGTTCCGCTCGTGCACCGCGGCGAGCAGGCCCGTCGCGAGGTAGAGACCGGCCGCGAGATCCCAGGCCGGCACGACCATGTTGGTCGGCACGCCCGCACCGCGGGGTCCGGTCACGTAGGAGAATCCGGTCCCGGCCTGGAGGACGTAGTCAACGGCGGAGCCGCCGTCGCGGCGGCCCGTCAACAGCACCTGGATCGCGTCGGCGCGGCGCCTGGCGAGCCCGTCGAAGGAGAGCTCGGGCCATCGATCACTGTTCGAGACCAGGATGCCGCCGCCGGTCCCGGCCCCTTCGCCGACGACGAGGTCGGCGACCAACGCCCGGCCCTCGGGCCGCTCGAGGTCGACAGCGACAGCACGCTTGCCCTTGTTCAGGCCGCTCCAGTACAGCGAGGTTCCGCTCGCGGCCCGGGGCAGGCGCGTTCGATCCGGCGCCCCGCCGAGCTGCTCGACCCGGATCACGTCGGCGCCGAGCTGGGCGAGCACTAGGCCGCTGAGAGGTGTGGCGACGTAGCTGGAGAGCTCGATGATGCGCAGACCGCTCAGCGGCCCCGGCACATCACGGTGCGCGGGCGTGCCGATCGTCATCAGGCGACCACCCGGTGGCGCCGCTGCGACACGGCAACCGCCTGCGCGCAGTCGCGGCACGCCACCGACTTGGGGGCCTTGGTGAAGCTCAGGTGCCAGAAGATCGGCCATCCGCCGACGCGCTGCCCGCACTCGGCCACGTCGGAGCCGCTGCGTCGGGCATGGTTGACACCCAGAGGCTCTCGGCCGAGCGGGTGACGCGTGTCGATGAATCGTGCAGTCACGAACCACTGTTGCGGGTCCATCGGTGTCCTCCTCTTGACGCCACGATCCTAGCGTCATCAGTGCAAATAGAACAATCATTTAGTTGTATGCTGAATCGTGGGAAACATGACTGAGCGCGCCGACCTCCCCCTCGACGGCATCGTTGTCGTCGCCCTCGAGCAGGCGGTCGCGGCTCCGATCGCCACCCGCCACCTCGCCGACCTGGGGGCCGAGGTCATCAAGGTGGAACGGGTCGGTGAGGGCGACTTCTGCCGTAACTACGACGACGCTGTGCGCGGCATGGCCTCGCACTTCGTCTGGCTCAACCGGGGCAAGCGCTCGATCGAGCTCGACCTGAAGGATCCACGCGGGCAAAAGGTGCTCGGTGAACTCATCAGCCGAGCCGACGTCCTGGTCCAGAACCTCGCACCCGGAGCGACGCAGCGACTCGGACTGGACCCTGAAGCGCTCATCTCGGAGCAGCCGCGCCTGATCGTCGCGGGCATCAGCGGCTATGGCCTCGAGGGGCCGTACGCTGAGCACAAGGCGTACGACATGCTCATCCAGGCCGAGAGCGGACTGATCTCCGTCACCGGCACACCCGAGACGCCGACCAAGACCGGCATCCCGACCTCGGACATCGCCGCCGGCGTCTACGTCGCCCAGGCCGTACTCGCGGCGCTCTTCCGGCGCGAGCGAACAGGCAAGGGAGGCGTGATCGATGTAGCAATGCTCGACGCGACGGCCGAGTGGCTCGGCCACCAAATCAACATGCAGATGTACGCCGATCGGCAGGTCCCCCGTATGGGCTTGAGCCACGCGGCAATCGCGCCATACGACGCGTACCCCACCCAGGACGGCCAGATCCTGATCGGAGTCCAGAACGACCGCGGTTGGGAACAGCTGACGCGCGATGTGTTCGACCGCCCCGACCTCACGTCCCGCTCCGACCTGGCGACCAACCCGTTGCGTGTCGCCAACCGAGCCGAGACGGACCGAGTAGTGAGCGACGAGACTCGGAAGTGGACGACGAGCGACCTGACGGAACGGCTCAACGCCGTCGGCATTCCGGCGGCGCAGATCAACGATCTCAAGGGCCTCGTCGCCCACCCACAGCTCACCGCACGAGACCGCTGGCGGCCCATCGACTCACCGGTCGGCCAGCTTTCGGCGCTGCTTCCGCCGATGACGTTCCAGGACGTCGAGCTTCCCATGGGTTCAGTCCCTGCGCTGGGCGAGGACTCGGCGTCGATCCTCGCCGACCTCGGTTACGACGACGCTGCAATCGCCACTCTCGCCGCAATCGGCGTGATCGGATCACGTAACAGCCGTCGGTCACCCTGACCGTTTGAGCCGGCCGAACGGCGCCGCATCCGCTCCGCGAGTGCCTGTCGCTGCTCGTCGCTCAGCGCCCGGGGATTCAGGAAGAGGCTGGCGACGCGGCCCCGTTTCGCGCCCCCGCGATCGCGTAAGGCGCGCAGGCGGCGATGTCGAAGCAGTAGGTGAGGACGCCAAGTTCACCACGTGCAGTGCGATGGCCCTATTAGCCGACCCGATCCGAACCGCCCGCGAAGGTGTAGGAGGGTGCACAAACAAATCCCCGGTCGCGTCTGACCTGCGGAAACCGCTGAACAGGCCTTCGGCCGTGGTCCCACGGGCGAAGCCAAATGGCTCGCACCCGGGTTCCACTGGGCGATCACCGTGGGTTGCATGAGCGATGCAGCAATCCCGCAGGCCGCGAGCTTGCGATGGACGCGGGACCTTCCGGTCGCGGCCTCGCAAGCACCTGACCTCCGAGCCGCAGCGATGCTCCTGGCCGAGCACGCGATCCCGGTCTTCCCTTGCGCGGTCGGCGGCAAGCAGCCGCTGACCACCCATGGCTTCCACGACGCGACCAACAACACCGCCGTCGTCGATGCCTGGTGGCGACGTACGCCGACAGCCAACATCGGGATGCCGACAGGATCAGCCTCCGGCGTCGACGTGGTCGACATCGACGTGCACACCAACGGTGACGGGTTCAGGCCCTTCCACGCCGCTTGGGAAGCCGGCCTCCTGCATGGGTGGGCGTGGATCGCCCGGACGCCGTCAGGTGGCGCGCACGTCTACTACCTCCACGACGACGAGCACCCTCAACGGTCGTGGCAGGTCCCGAGCAAGCACATCGACTTCCGCAGCGACGGCGGCTACATCGTGGTCGCTCCGTCTCAGGTCGTACGCCCTGACGGCAACACGCTCGCGTACAAGCTGCTGACTGTCGGGCAGCACCAACCCCGTCCGCTCGACGGCGCTGTCCTGCGATCGTTCCTCGAGCCACCGCGACCTCAGCGACCGCCGACCGACCTGCCTCCGAACGGCGTACGTCCGGACGCGCTCGCCTCGTGGATGGCGAACAGGCCAGAGGGCGGGCGCAATCGCGCACTCTTCTGGGCCACCTGCCGCATGGCGGAGGAAGGTCACTCGTTCCACGCCACCAGCAGCGTGCTGGCCGACGCGGCGCGCCAAGCCGGCCTGGGCGACGACGAGACCCGGGCGACCATCCGTTCGGCCTTCCGGATCGCAACCCGGTGCGGCCCGCCGCTCGGTGACGGCACGAGCCAGGCGCTGACGCTGTGAACAACAACAACTTCTACGAGCGCCGCGAAGACCGGTCCTTGCCCGAGCGCGAGCCACAACGGCCCGGCGACGACTCGGTCGCCGCCCTCGCGGTGCACCGCGATCCCTCGCTCGTGTCACCTCAGATCGCCAATGACCAGGGACGCGAGCAGCCCACCGTCGCCTGGGTACGGCCGACCGAGATGCCGACGCTTCTTGGCTCGAAGGTCGTCCGGCGAGGCATCGACCTCCAGTCCGAACTCGCCCGCCGCGCACTCCGAGCACCGGGACGAGCAACCCAACGCATCACCCGTCGGGCGATCGCTCGCCCCGAACCCACGACACCCACCGCCACTACTCGGGAGGAGCTCGGACTATGACCACGCCGATCGAGGCTCTGCCTCCGTTCACGACGCCTGAAGGACTGCGGCTCCTCCTCGTCCGGCTTCGCTATCTCGATGCGGATGGATGGCGAGCGGGACCCGAGGCCGTGGAGCTTGTCGATTACACCATCGAGAAGTACGCCGCGCTGTCCCACAAGTACGGCTTCGAGCCGATGGAAGGTGCCACCGCCGCCTTCGAGGCCATGCGAACGCGCGCCGTCCGGGTGGGCGAAGACCCCTGGGCCGTCATCACCCACGCCGTCGAGCTGAGCCTCATCTATGAGCGTCGCGCCGAGGGCTTGGTCTGCTCGTCGCAGGAGGCGCGGCGCAAGGAGATGTCGGAGTTCCACGACGCCGAGCGCCTCAGCGAGTGCGAGAGCGCGAGCCTCGACTACCGGGCAACCTTCTCCACTCGCGATCCGCAGGATGCTGAGGAGCCCGACGACGACAGGGTTGATCGTCCGAAGACGGCGCTCCAGGCGGCCCGCGAACTCGCAGAGACCTTCCACCTCCTCGGCTGGCCCGCCGAAGTCGCAGTCAACGCAGTCGGCTACATCTGCAACAAGCTCGCCCGCTGCGGCAACCGACAGACCGCGTTCGAGGCCCTGCGACGAGACGCCCACGGCCGCGCGCTTGTCGACGTCGACCAAGACGCCTGGCTGGTCCTTCTGCGGATCGTGCTCGGCAATCAACACATCGACCGACGCCAAACCACGGCTGGGCGCGGGATGCTGATGCGTCTGTTGATCGGCGACTCGATCACCGACCTCGTCTCGGACCTCCCGCTCGTGGCCGAGATCGCCTCGATCCGTCAGCCCGCCAGCGTACGAATCGCGGAGGCCGGCCATGCCTGAGCACCACGGCCACATCGAAATCGAACGCAGCGTCAGCTCCATCGTGATCGGCTTCCGCAGCCGGCGCGACCCGAGCGAGGACATCCGTCCGTTGATGGAGTCGATCAAGCGGGTCGGCATGCTCCAGCCGATCACTGTCACGCCCGAAGGCGTCCTCGTCTGCGGTGCCCGTCGCCTTGAGGCCGTACGCCAACTCGGGTGGCGCACGGTAAAAGTCTGGGTCCGCTCCGGCATCTCCGATGAGCTGAGCCAACTGCTTGCGCAGCAGGACGAGAACGAGCAGCGCAAACCGCTGACTCCCGTCGAACAGGCACATCTGTACGACGAACTCCATCGGATCGTCGAGTCCGAAGCTCGGCGCCGCCAGGAGGCGTCACGCTTCGGAGGCGGTGACGGGGTCAGGGAAGTCTCCGGTGCCGGTGACGCACCGGCACCGGACCGCGGCCACGGCGACACGCGCCACCAGGCCGCAGTCGCCGTCACGGGCAAGGCGTCGTACCAAATGCTCGAACGGATCTCCGCGATCGAAAAGGTGGCGGCCGACCGCAACCTGCCCGCGACGGTTCGAAAGGTCGCAACTGAAGCGCTCGCAGCCATCGAGAAGGGCGGCGACGTCCGCCCGGCCTACTTCCGCGTGATGGCCGCCAAGGACCTCATCGCGGTGCCCGACGAGGCCACCCATCCGCGACCGATGAACGCCGAAGAGATCGAGGAGCTCTCGACAACCGCTCGCGGCAAGGCGCCGAAACCCGAGGGAACGGCGCGTGTGGCGCGGCGCTCGGTCCGAGCCTTCCTGCTGACCTGGAGCGATCTCGATGGCTGGTCCGGCTACTTCAACCCGGCCGACATCGCCAAACAACTGAAGCCCGACGACTGGGCGATGTTCGAGCGCGTCCTCGCAGAGACGATCACCTTCGCCAACGAGGTACGAGCCCTGCGCCCCGAGGAGGCGACCGGTCGTGCTCTATCCGTCGTCTCCTGACCAACTGCGTCGCCGCCGCATCATCGGCGCCGCAGCGGCCATCGTTCTGCTGATGCTCGCCGCGACGGTGTACGTCGTCATCCGCAGCGGCCCCCAACCACAGCCCCATGCGGCGTCGTCATCCGAGCTTTCGCAACCTGCTCCGGCGAACCCCTCAACGCCAGCTCCAGCGACCGTTCCGACGCTCCGCTCCGAGGCCGACTCGACGACCTTCGTACGAGACGTGGCGACCTCACTCTTCGCCTGGGACACCACCAGCCTGACCGGACGCGACGCTTACCTGCGGCAACTCGCCTCGGTCGCGGACCCAGGCGGCGAAGCGGTCGCCGGCCTGATGAGCGACCTCGACACATATCTTCCGACCGCAACGGCCTGGACCACCCTCGCGCAGTACGACACCCGCCAGTGGCTCACGATTGACGCGGTTACCGTACCGACGCAGTGGGCTGCCGCACTCGCTCAAGCAGGCTCAGCCCTGAAGCCCGGCACCGCGGCGCTGACCGTCGAAGGGATTCGTCATCGAGCGGGCGTGTGGGAAGGCGCCCCCGTCAGCAGCGAGCACCCGGTGGCGTTCACCGTCTTCGTCGTGTGCGCACCGACGTACCCCCGCTGCCACCTCCTGCGTCTCTCGGTCCTCGACAAACCACTCCCGTAGAGAGCGTCCCGATGCGCAAGGCACTGATCAGCATCCTCCTCGCCGGCATGCTTCTCGGCCCGGGCTCCTGCATGGTCGCGATCGCCCTCGTCGCGAACCCCGCAGCGCAAGCAGCCTGCGCTCCCAGCGGGCCCGTCGTGGGGTCGGTCCCGGCGTCGCTCACCGCGGCCACCACCGCCGGCACGACGATCACACTCGACGACACCCAACTGACGCGAGCCGCGACCATCATCGACGTCGGCACCGGCATCAAAGGCGTCGGCCAAGACGGCATCATCGTCGCGCTGATGGCGGCGCTGACCGAGTCAAGCCTTCGACTGCTCTTCAACAAGACCGCCGTCCCAGCGTCGGCGGCGTACCCGAACGATGGCGACGGCGGCGACCACGACTCGCTCGGGCTGTTCCAGATGCGCCCCAGCACCGGATGGGGAACGGTCACCGACCTGATGGACGCCGAGTACGAGGCCGCCGCGTTCTATGGCGGACCGAGAGGCCCGAATCACAGCTCGCCGCGCGGGCTCCTCGATATCGCCGATTGGCAGGCGCTCCCGAAGGGAACCGCCGCCCAAGCCGTCGAGGTCTCCGCCTTTCCCGACCGCTATGCCGCCTACGAACCAGTTGCCACAGCGATCCTCGACGCGCTCGCCGCCAGTATGAGCTCGAGCTCATGTGACAACAACGGCGACGGTCCTGGCTCCGCAGTGCCACTCGCGCCAGGATTCGCCGGCGCTCTCATCGCCGCGGCGCAGCGCCAGATCGGAAAGCCGTACGTCTGGGGTGGTGGCACCTACAGCGGCCCATCCGGACGTGGCTCTGATGGCCGCGGACCCGGCTTCGACTGCTCGGGCCTCGTCCTCTACGCCGCCTACCAAGCGACGAACGGCTCGCTCCGCCTCCCGCACTACTCCGGCGCACAGATCACCTTCGGTCGCGGCATCGCATGGGACGCCAAACAGCCCGGCGACCTGATCTTCTTCACCCACCCCGGCTCATCCGCGCCGCACCACGTTGCGATCTACGTCGGCGGCGACCGCATCCTCCAAGCCCCGCACACCGGCGACGACGTCCGCTTCGGGACCGTCGGCGAGTTCACTGGCGAGACGATGACCGTCCGCCGGCTCGGATAAAACGTCGGCGGTCATGGGCCGCTGTCACTTTGTGCGCGGAGCGCGCCTGATCATTCGGACTTCGCTCAAGCCGTCGTCGCTCTTGTGCGCGCCATCCGGGGCGAAACCCTGCTTGGCGTAGAAAGCCTGGGCGCGAGGGTTGGGGTCAGCAACCCAGAGGGAGACGTCGTCGGACCGTTCGATGACGGCATTGAGCAACCGGTCTCCCAGCCCTGAGCCGTGAAACCCAGCGAGGAGATACAGCAGGTGGAGATGGACCTCATCACGTCGTGCTTCGTCGCTGGCCGGACCGGACATTGCAATGCCGACAACGCATCCACCCGCTACAGCAACAGCGACGCGGTTCCGCTCGTAGTGCACATCTGTCAGGGCTACATTCCAAAATCGCTCGCGCCGATCAAGCAGGCGCGGATCATCGAGCACCTCATCAGTCATGACGCCGCGATACGTCTCCCGCCATGACTGGACGTGAACGCGCGCCATTGCCTCGGCGTCCTCGGGAAGAGCTGTCCGCACAGCCATCGACATGCTCACGATGCAAACGTACCGACCGGACGCCTGCCTCCGAGCCACGAGGTATATGCTCGCTCAACTCATCCGCGAGTGGACCTCGTCGAAGAACGCGTTGAGCATCACTTCCGCCCCCGGCTGCCCAAGCTCGTACCCGCCGAACCGGAAGACCTGATACCCCGCGAGCTTGAGCCTCCGGTCCTCAGCAACCATCTCGGAGTACAGGCGCGGCGTCGCGGTCTCGCCGACGGCGTAGTGCTGCTTGCCGTCCACCTCGATGACGACTCGTTTGCGGTCGCTGAACAACATGAGGAAGTCCATCCGTTGACGCGCGAGGGGCGCCCCGGCGGCCGATGCCCGACGGGTCCTCTGGTCGAGCGGGTCGTAATGGAGATAGACCTGCGGAACGAGCGCAATGACGTTCGGGTTGTCCTTGAACCGCGCGTAGTAGGTCCGGAACAGCAGGACCTCTGGCGGACTCGCCAATGAAGCAGCCAGACGCTGATACAGATGTCTGGCGATACCCGGGCTGTCGAGATCGGGCGGGCAGGACGGGTGGGCAGCCCACCAAGCCACGAGATCGCTGAACTTCAAGCCTCCGGCGGGCAAGGGCTGGTCGAAGATCAGACAGGTGTCGCCGTTCGCGACGACCTCGATGTCGTTGCTCACGGCGTCCCTGAGCACCAAGTCGGGCTTCGGGCCTGTGCTCGCGAAGATCAGGTTCTTTGTTGTGCCCTGGACACCGTCCCCTTGCTCGTACGCCGACGCCAGCGCGGACAACTGCTCCTGGTTCAGGTGGTAGATGTCGGCGTAGGAGCTGAGTTGCCGTGCGAGGGATGCCAACTGCGCGATCGACCAGTCCTCGATATAGCCGGTGATGAGGTCGCGCTTCGTGTCGGCCTCGCTGGGCTCGGTCTCGCCTCGTCGCCAATTCAGTCCGAGCTCATCAGGCAGGACGGACTCCAGATCTGCGCGGGTGTACCGCTGCATCAGCGCATCACAGATCGCGACGGTGAGTGTGCGCTTGGAAGCGACGACCGGCAGCGGGTTTACCTCGGTCGGGCGGAACCATCCATCGAAGTAGTCGGCCACGAAACCCAGTCTGGCGGGTCAATCCGACAACTTGGCTTCTCCGCACTTTCAGACGCGTGCAGCTTCCAGTTTCACCGCATCGGCCCGCGCTCGACACCTCGTACGCATGACCACGTCTGCAATTCGCGCAGTTGCGCCCGATTTCGGCGCAGTCGGCGACACTGACCGTCTCGGCGCCATCGTCGGAGCGCTCCTGACCTACGGCCTCATCACCTCGGTGCTCATGGTGATCATCTGCGCCGCCACCTGGGCGCTCGGCTCCGCCCACGGCAGTTGGCAGGCCTCGACCAAGGGCAAGGTCGGGTTGTTCGTCGCGCTCGGCGGCGCCGTACTCACGGGTGGCGCACTCGCCTGGGCGAACTGGCTCCTGGGCATCGGCGCTCACCTGTAGGTCGTCCGCCACCGACCTCAGGAGCCCGCGATGCTGCACCTCAACCGAGTCACTCTCGATATCAACATCAGCCCGAACTCGAACGGCCTGCCCGGCATCACCCAGCTCCGCACGATCGTGGGCGCCTCGATGACGGTCGGGCTCATCTTGTCGGTGCTGGCGCTGATCGTCTCCGCGATCGTGTGGGCACTCGGCGCGAACTCCTCGAATCCGCACATGGCCGGGCGCGGGAAGTTCGGTGTGCTGATCGGACTCGGTTCGGCGATCATCACCGGTGCCTCGGTCGCCCTGGTCAACTTCTTCTGGTCCGTCGGCCAGCAGGTCTGATCGCGATGGTCGACGTCTGCGACGTACCCGTCGTCTCGTCTGTCTGCAATGCCGCCGGCGACGCGGCGGGCGCCCTGGTGGCGGCACCCTTCGACTTCGTCGCGATGGCCGCGGGCAACGCTGCCAAGTGGATGTTCGAGTCGGTGTGGAAGGTCTTCGACACCACTACGATGGTCGACGTCACGAGCAGTCAGTACACGAAGGTCTACAGCATCCTCTTCGGTGTCGCGGTCTTCGTGATGCTCGGCTTCTTCATGCTCCAAGTCATCGGCGGAATGGTGCGGCGCGAGCCCGCCGCCTTGAGCCGCGCAGCACTTGGTTTGGCGAAGTCGATTCTCGGCTCCTTCGTCGCGCTCACTCTGCTGGCGAGCGCCCTCGAGATCACCGATCAGCTGTGTATCGGGATCGTCCACGCAGCGGGCACGAACATGCAGCAGATGGGCGGCAGGATCGCACTACTCACCGCCGGACTCGGAGGCATCAACCTGGCCGCCCCTGGCGCCGGCGCGATCCTGACGATCTTCCTCGCCTTCCTCGCCATGGCCGCCGCGGGCATCGTCTGGATCAGCCTGCTCACCCGAAAGGCTCTGCTGCTCATCGCGATCGTCTTCGCGCCGATCGCGCTGGCCGGGTCGTCGTGGGATCACACGCGTGCCTGGGCCTCGAAGTGGGCGACCTTCGTGATTGCGATGATCCTGTCGAAGGTCGTCCTGGTCGTGATCTTCCTGCTCGCCACCGCCCAGGTCTCGGCACCCATCGACACAGACCTCCAGTCGGTGAGCGACCCGATCGCCGGCATCGTGCTGATGCTGATCGCAGGCTTCGCGCCGTACATGACCTACAAGGCGATCAGCTTCATGGGCTTCGACATGTACCACGCGATGTCGGCCGAGCAGGAGGCCAAGTCGTCGCTGAACCGGCCCGTTCCTATTCCGATGAACCGTCGCCCTGGCGAGGCCAGCAAGATCCTCGGCGAGGCTGGAGGCGCGAGCACGTCGGGAGGCGCTGCCGCACCCGCGGCGCCTCCACCTGGCGGTCCATCGGGCGGAGCTGCAGCAGGCGGCGGAGGCGTGGGCGCAGGTCTGACCGTCGCCAAGGAGGCTGCGACTGCGGTCGTCGGTGTTGGTCAGCGCATGGCGGGTGCAGCATCGGCCCAACACGATGCCGCCGCTCAGGCGCCCGCGACCTCGGGCGCTCCGGCGCCGCCCCACGTGGCCGACGCGATCCCTCACCAGTCGAACTATGAGGCCGCTGATCGATGAGCGCTCAGACATCGAACCGGACCACAACAGAACTCGGCGCGGTGAAGTTCTCACGACTCGCGCGCCGCGGCGTACTCCTCGGACTGACAAGTCCGCAGCTCGTGCTCTTGGGCGTCGGCTCGCTCGTGCTCGTCTTCGCCCTGTACTTCGGCGGTGGCGGATCGGTCCTCTACGTCGCCCCGGTGCTCGCGCTGTGCGGTGCCGCCTCGTTCGTCAGCGTCGGGGGCAAGAAGGTCGTCGAGTGGCTGCCCATCGTGAGCCGCTGGGCTCGACGCTCGGCGTCCGGTCAGCTCGTGTTCCGTCGCCGGGTAGTGAAGCCGCGTCCCGCTGGGACCCTCGCACTCCCGGGCGATGCCGCGAGGCTGCGCCAGTGGCTCGACCACGAGACGGGTGCCGTGATGGTCCACGACCCGCATGGCGCGACCTTGACAGCGATCGTAGGTGTGAGCCATCCGGCCTTCATCCTGCTGGATCCCGGCGAGCAGCAGCGGCGAGTCACCGCCTGGGGACGCGTCCTCGCCACGGCGTGCCGCTCAGGTCGTCTCTCGGGGATCCAGGTGACGGAGCGCACGCTGCCAGACTCCGGGAAGGGACTCTCGGAATGGTGGGCCCAGCACGGCGAGGCCGACGGCTCGTGGACCGCGAACACGTACGCCGAACTCATCGATCGCGCCGGGCCCGCGGGCGAACGTCACGCCTCGACGATCTCCATCTCGCTCAACATGAAGGCCGCGGGTCGTTCGATCCGAGCATCCGGCGGCGGGATGCATGGAGCTGCGGCGGTACTCCGTCAAGAGATGGCCACCATCACCGCCGCTCTGCGCTCAGCAGACCTGAGTCCCACCGGCTGGCTCGAGGCTGGCGACCTCGCCCTCATCCTGCGCAGCGCGTACGACCCCGCCGTGGCCAGCGCACTCGAACGGCACGGCGACCTCGGCCGCGACCTTGCCACGGCCGGGCCGGTCACGGTCAACGAGACCTGGTCGCGTCTGCGCAGCGACTCTGCGCACCACTGCGTGCTGTGGGTCAGCGAGTGGCCACGCTCGCTTGTGTATCCCGGTTTCCTCGCACCGGTCCTGCTCACATCCGGCGTACGCAGGACCTTCTCGCTGCTCTACACACCGATGCGCACCGACCAGGCGGCCCGCGACATCCGCAAGAAGAAGACCGAGTACATCTCGGATGCCGCCCAGCGTCAGCGCATCGGTCAGATCGAGGACGCCCAGCAATCTGCCGAGTACCAGGACGTCCTCCAGCAGGAAGCCGAGCTCACCGCCGGCCACGGCGTTCTCCGATGCACCGGCCTGATCGCGGTCAGCGCCACAGACCTCGACGCGCTTGAGCGAGCGGTCGCCGACATCGAGCAGGCCGCGATCCAGGCATCCTGCGAGACGCGCAGGCTATGGGGCCAGCAGGCGCAGGCCTTCGCCGCTGCCGCACTTCCGCTGGCTCGCATCGTCTGATCGCCGAAAGGTTGCCCACAGCCACAATCGCAGCTTCCAGGCCCTGCTTCGTCACGGTCAGGGTCCCGTCGGACCGCACTAGGCGCTCCTTCGCCCAGCCCGGCCGGCGGACCTCGCTAACGAGGCGCGCGGCACGCCGCATCTGGCGGCAGGTGGACGATGGTTCAACGGCCTTAGCGGAACAAGAGATCAACCGAGACGGCGCCGTGGGGTCGGATCAACATCACGTCGTCCTGCGAACCCATTAGCGTCGCGGTAGTCCCACAGCGCCCATTCATAGCCCGCCAGGTACGCGGCGTCGGCGTTCGGATGTTCCTCCAGCCATCGTTCGCCGTCTTCGACCGAACCGGCTCGAAGAGCGGAGGTTCGCCCGGCGTTGTAGCCCGCCATGTACTGCTGCTCCCCGCGCGTCATCACGCAACCAATCGAACACTTGTTCGGGTCGTGGGTCAAGATGGACCTTGTGGGGATGCGACCGTCGAAGCGAGATGCGTGGAGCCAGCCGGCCCGCTGGGCGCACTGCTGGGTTCGCTTCGGCCTCTCGCCTCAGCCTCCGCCGGCACCCGGGCTGATCCTCGAGTGGAAGAAGGACCGCGACTTGTGGAAAGCATGGGTGATCTGGCGCGACAACCGCAGCGGCAGTGGCGAGCGAATCATGCAGGGCTGGTTACCCATCACAGTGCTGCGGCCCGCGAAGAGCGACATCAATGTCTGGAACGATGGCCCAGCGCGGTGATGCGGGCCCGAATGACCCATCCGAGGAAGTAAGCAAGCCCGCCAAGAGTCTCGGGTCTCCTGGCGGGCTCGGTGTAAGGGTGCCCGCGATTCGACGGCTATGTCCTGAGAATGCGAAAGCGGTCCGTGGCGCGCACCTGTGTGATGACCCTGCTCATCACGGAGGCCCGATGTCGACCTACAACCGCTCCGTCACCCACGCCGACGACGCCCACGAGGCACTCCGCCAGTTGGCCTACACCACGCGCCGGATCGACGATCCCACGTCCATCTATCCGATCCTGGGCGACCTGCGCATGGCACTCGTCTCGCTCGCGCAGGCGCTGCACCAGTTGGGCAGCTTCCACGACGGCGCCCAGGGGCGCCAGGTCTCGGTCAACGGCGACCGCCGCAAAGGCCGAGCTGCCGGCTATCAGGTCGCGTGGGATCTACACCGCGCCGCGGAGATGCTCGGCCAGATCGCCAATGGCCTTGACGACGCGCACGAAGCGGAGGGCCGCATCACCTACGACATTCGCCCGGTCCCTCCCCTGGAGTCCTCGTTCGACCGCGCCGAACCAGGCATGTCGCGGTGAGCGATCCGCAGGAACGCCGCATCCTGCATTCCGCGGTTCTCGTCTCGCCCGGCCGCGAGAGCCGCAACGATCGGAAGCTCCGCGAGGCGCTCGCCAGAGCACGCCTCAACGATGACCACGAAGCTCGCCGCGCCGCTGCGAAGGAAAAGGCCGCTGCTATCTCCGAAGAGCGCCGGTCAACCACCTTCCTGCCCAAGGCCGGCGAAAACGGGCCGGCGGGCCTCCGTACGCCGGGACGCCTTCGCCTCCCGCGCCATCAGGACACCTCAGCCACCCTCGCCGGCGCGTACCCGTTCCTCGCCGAAGGTGGTCTGGGCTCCGAAGGCGTCTTCGTCGGGCAGGACCTCTACTCCGGTAGCTCGTTCGTCTACGATCCCTGGGTCCTCTACGCCCGCGGTCTGATCACCGCTCCGAATCTCGTCCTCGCCGGGATCGTCGGTTCCGGCAAGTCGAGCCTTGCCAAGAGCCTCTACACCCGGTCGATCCCGTTCGGACGTCGTGTCTACGTCCCCGGCGACCCCAAGGGCGAACACACACCAGTGGCCGAAGCGGTCGGAGGCAAAGCGATCGCGCTAGGGCCTGGGATGGCGAGCCGACTCAACCCGCTCGACCAGGGACACAGGTCCACCGGAATCAGTGACGTGGAGTGGCGCTCACAAGTCACGAGCCGGCGCCGTGACCTCATCGGTGCCCTCGCCGAGACCGTTCTCGAACGACGCCTCACCCCACTCGAGCACACCGCGGTCGATCTCGCCCTTGACCGCACCGTCCGCAGCACCGATGTGCCGGTTCTGCCGATGGTGGTCGACCGCCTCCTCGCGCCCGACGACGCCGACGACAGCGACGGGAGGCTCGAGGAAGATGGACGTCTCGTCGGCCATGCCCTGCGGCGACTCGTGGCCGGTGACTTGGCGGGTATGTTCGACGGTCCGTCGACCATCGCCTTCGACCCGTCGTTACCGATGATCTCCCTCGATCTGTCACGTGTCACCGAGAACTCCACGCTGGTGTCGGTCCTGATGACCTGCGCGTCGGCGTGGATGGAATCGGCTCTGATGGATCCCAACGGCGGGCAGCGCTGGGTGATCTACGACGAGGCATGGCGTCTGATGCAGCACCCCGCACTATTGCGCCGGATGGACGCCCACTGGCGCCTCGCACGGCACTACGGGATCGCGAACATGCTGATCTTCCACAAGCTCTCCGACCTGGAGAACGTCGGTGACCAAGGCTCCGCCGCCCGCGCGCTCGCGTCCTCACTGCTCGCGAACGCCGAGACCCGGATCGTCTACCGCCAGGAGTCAGATCAGCTCGGCACGACGTCAGCGGCTCTCGGCCTGACTGGGACCGAGCAGTCGCTGATTCCAACGCTCGGGACCGGGCAAGGACTGTGGCGCATCAAGAACCGTTCCTTCGTCGTGCAGCATCAAATGCATCCGGCCGAGCTTTCACTATTCGACACGTCTGGTCGGGCGGCCGGACGGTGACCGTGACGCTCGCGATCGCCACAAACATCGTCGCCGTCGGGGTCGGCTCCGTCCTTATCGCTGCGTTGATCGTCTTCCGACGTCCGCGTGATGGCGAGGCCGTCGCACCTATCGGTCGTCACTAACCACGGAGGCGGTCATGCACATGGACAATTCGGCTCGCGACGCCCGGCTCGCAGCGGTGCATCAGCAACTGGAGGCGGCGGTCGGCGATCTCGTCACGGGCGAGGACTGGAAGCGGGCGATGACCTTCGCCGCGCAGTTCCGCAGCCGGTCGTTCAACAACACCATGCTGATCTGGGCACAGCACGCCCACGCGCATGAGGAGGGGCGCGTGCCGGAGCCGACACCGACCTACGTCGCCGGGTTCAAGCAGTGGCTGAGCCTCGGCCGGGCGGTGATGAAGGGCCAAAGCGGGTACGCGATCCTCGCGCCCGTCAGCGCCCGGTACGCCTCCGCGACGCCCGCGGACGCGGAGTCGTGGCGCCGTCTCACGAACGGTGAGAAGCCGAAGTCGGGCGAGACGGTTCGCTCGAAGCTCGTAGGGGTGAAGCCGACCTATGTCTGGGACGTCTCGCAGACCTCTGGCGACCCGTTGCCCGAGCTTCCTCGACCGGCGTTGCTGCAGGGCGAAGCACCGGAAGGCTTGTGGGACGGGCTCGCTGATCAGATCACCGCCGCCGGATACGAGCTGCGCCTGGTGTCGAACGCCGCTGCCATCGGTGGTGCCAACGGCTTGACGGACTTCATAAGGCGCGAGGTGTCCATCCGCGTCGACATGGACGACGCCGCTCAGGCCAAGACCCTCGCGCACGAGCTCGGCCATGTGCTGCTTCATGCGCCCAACGACTCCGTCGAAGGAGCCCTGCTCGCAGTGGCAGCCGATGCCGTCACCCATCGAGGCGTCGCCGAAGTCGAGGCCGAATCAGCCGCCCTGATGATCGGCGCCGCACACGGACTCGACACGACCAGCTACACGGTGCCGTACGTGTCTACCTGGGCCTCCTCGGTCGAGGGCAAGACGCCCGTCGAGGTCGTGCAAGCAACCGCCGAGCGCGTACGCGCGACTGCGATCGGTGTACTCGACAAACTCACTACACCGAAGGTCGGCGACGGCAATCCCCCGGGACTCGACCGCGAGTCACTGGCGACCCAGCATCGGCGCTCCGGCGTCCAGACCGCAGCTCGGCGCCACGTCGAAGTCAGGGGAATCTGAGCATGTACGCGCACACCACGTACCGACGCGAGCACCGGACCGCTCCCGCCATCCCCGTCGCGATGCCACTGGTCGAAGTCGCGATCGACAGCGACGGCTACCTCGCCATCGCCCTCGACGGCGAGGCGTACGCCGCCGAGGGCGCGCTGACGCGAACTGATCTGGCGGGCACGGTCTCTGGGATCACGAACGACCTCGGCACCCCGGTGCGGCTCGAAGTCCATGAGGCCGACGGTCAGCGGTTCACCGAGATCCTCCTGCCCGGGCGTAAGACTTCGGCGTCGCCCACAGACTCCGAACACATCGACCGGACAGCGAACGTCTCGGCGTTCGGCGTGGTCGGCACAGGCTTCGCGCCCGGTGAGGAGGTAGCGATCTGCGTTGTCGTCGCTGCCCAGGTCGCCGACGTCGACGGCGCGACACATCTGCGGCTGCCACCAGCCCTGGTCGCGAAGCGCCCCGATGTCATCCTCGTCGGTAAGCGCTCCGGCTACGTCGCCGCCAGCCCCAGTGCCCCTGCTGCTGCGAGTGGCGGTGTTGCATGAACCCGCGGGGTCACAGCGTCGACGACGAACTCGTCAACGTGGCCCTGGGTGGCGTCGTAGGGCTTGTCTCGTTGGCTGCGTTACTGCGCGCCGCCGGCACGGTCGGCGCCTGGGTCTCGGGCCATCCGCAACCGCGCGGCGGTCTCGAAGCCGGCGTACGCGTTCTCGCCCATCCCGGCGATCCGGCCAGCGCGATGGGCGGCGGGCCAGGCGCGCCGTGGCTGTTCTGGGCGGTCTTCGTCCTGCTGAGCGCGCTCATCGGCGTCGTCTGTGGGCTCGTGTGGCGGTGGATACGGAGCCTTGGCACTCAATCGCGACGTGACCCCAGTCGGCTGGCCGGCGTAGCGACAGCGGCAGACGTACGACAGGTCGCCTCCCAGAAGGCGCTCTTGGCACGGGCGCAGTCCTTGCGCCCCTCGCTGACGAACCCCGAACCCAGCGAGGTCGGCTACTTGCTTGGGCGTTCACGAGGACAGGGCGTGTGGGCATCGGTCGAGGACTCCATGCTGGTGCTCGGACCGCCCCGATCAGGCAAGGGTCTCCACCTGGTCATCAACTCCATCCTGGATGCGCCCGGCGCCGTCATCACCACCGCGACTCGCCCTGACAACATCGCCGCCACTATCACCCAGCGTCAACGCCGTGGGCCGGTCGCAGTCTTCGATCCCCAACGCCTCGCAGAAGGTCTCCCGAGCGGGCTGCGCTGGTCGCCCGTACGCGGCTGCGACGACCCGCTGACCGCGATGATCCGCGCCACCGGGCTTGCCTCCGCGACCGGCCTCTCGATGGGAGGCGTTGAGTCCGGCGGATTCTGGGAGGGCAAGACCCGTACCGCTCTCCAGGCACTCCTGCATGCCGCAGCTCTGGACCAGCGCACACCCGCCGAGCTGTTCACCTGGACGCTCTCGCCCTCGGCCGCGGCCGATGCCGTGGCGATCCTGTCCAGCCACGCTGGCGCTGCCGGCGGCTGGGCCGAGTCGCTGGAGTCGATGATCCATGCCGATCCCCGCACCAGAGACTCGATCTGGATGGGCGTCTCGCTGGCGCTGTCGTGCCTCGCCGACCCACGGGTCCTCGAAGCAGTCACGCCGCGCGACAACGAGGCCTTTGACCCTTCCGACTTCCTGAAGCAGAACGGGACCCTGTACCTGCTCGCCACCAGCGCTGGCGCTGGTGCCTCGTGGTCGCTGGTTGCCGCGTTCATCGAGGACCTCGTCGAGACCGCGCGCCACCTCGCTGCCGCATCACCAGGCGCTCGGCTCGACCCGCCGCTCCTGATGGCGCTGGACGAGATCGGAAATCTTTCGCCCCTCCCGTCGCTACCGGTGCTGATGGCCGAAGGCGGCGGCACAGGCATCACCACCATGCCCGTGCTCCAGTCGCTCTCCCAAGCCCGCGACAAGTGGGGCGACCACGCCGCCGGCGCGATCTGGGACGCCTCGATCGTCAAGCTCATCCTCGGCGGAACCTCCTCGTCCAAAGACCTCCAGGACCTCGCGACCCTGATCGGCGAACGCGACGAACGCACCGACTCCACCACCACCGGCGACTACGGCTCCCGTTCCCTCCAGCGCTCGGTGCGACGCGTCCAAGTCATGCCTCCCGAGGTCATCCGCACCCTCCCCTTTGGCACCGCGCTCGTGCTGTTCCGCAGCGCGCCACCGCTCGTGACGCGCCTGCGTCCGTGGACCGCTCGGACTGACGCAGACCAGGTAGTTGGCGACCGACAGTGCATCGAGGCCGCTCTCCAGCGGCGGTGACTGTTGGCGCGCGTGGATCCTCGCCCCGTCGTCACCTCGGATCCAGTGGCCGTCGACGGAACAGAGGGGCAAGGATGCTCGCCGCTTCACGGAGCCGCACCAGGTCAACTTTCGAGCTCGACCGGGAGATCCATACAAGCACGATCAGCAGACAGACCACGCCAAGGCCCGACGCCCCAAGTGCCAACGCCATCACATCGATCGCGCGCACAACAACATCGCTTGCCGTCCCGACCGGCTCATTCGGAACAACGCCTGCGGCGATACTCATGCCTACTCCTTGGTGTCCTGCGGTGGATCTCTACACATCCTGTGGCCAACCTCGGCCACCCTCTTCCGAGAGTTCGCCCCGGGCACGCGCAGTATCGGCAGCGCGGTCTCGGGAGCCCCGATACGTCTAGATGCGGGTGGAATCCCGCCCTGGTGTGGGACGTGGCCCGTGTCGCGCACCTGACCCCTAAGAGCGGCGTCTGTCGAGGCGTCGTGTGGCATCAGGAGTCAGCGATGACGATCCCCACCCGGATGAGCCTGCATGGGTTCATCGCCACCACCCCGGAGTTCAATGTCCAGAACGGGCAGCAGCGGTTCTACGCGCGCGTTGGTGTCGAGCACTACCGACGTTCCGGCCCCGACGACTGGGCCAAGTTGCCCCCGACCTTCCACAACCTCGTCGTCTACGGCATGACCGCCGAGCACGCCTACGCCCGGTTCAAGGTCGGTGACAGCTTCGTCGCATCGGGACACATCAACCAGTACGAGGCCGACCGTGATGGCCAGACGCGGCCGCGCGAGGAGTTCGAGGCCAACCGGATCGGGCACGATGTCGCGCGCTCGCACTACACCGTCGACCGTCGGCCCGCGCACCAGCCCGAGGCACCGCCGGCCGACCTGAGCGTCGCCCCATCGGGGCAGGCCCTCGGCCTCTGACTGACACGTCGATGGGCACCGTAGATGATCTGCTCCGCAGGGTCCGCTCCGAACCGCCGGGCGGCAACGAGACGCACGAGGAGTTCGGATCGGCAGACGTCGAGGACGACGACATCATTCGGCCGATCAACTGGAACCTCCTCACCGCTGAAGAGGCCCAGGCTGAGTGGCTCGACCTGGACGCCTGGGTCACCTGGCTCCGCATCACCTACGGGCTCCCGCCGACGGTGATCCCGCCGTACTGGCACCGCCACGACGAACTCGTCTGGGAGCTCTCGGCGCTTCATGTCTACTGGCTCAACTCCTACGACCCCGAGGGGCCGCCCACGGCCCCCGTGCAGTGGCACCGCGAGTTCGCCGAAGCCCGTCATCGACTGCGCGAATGGGTCTCCACCTCAGGAACCAGGCTCGAACGCGACCGGCCGACCCGCCAGACGAGCTGGCCCGGCGAGCCACCTGCCGCAGTTGCTGGAGAGATCGTCATCGAGGACCGCGCGGCCGACTTTGTCGCATACGTCGTCGCTGATGTCACCGCACGAAGCCAAGTCGAGGACCAGCTCCGCGCCGCCCAACATGCCTCCTGAGCGCCGTTTCGCCCGTCCTGACGCAGTTCATCCACAACCCGAGGTGGAACCCTGCGAACCCGAGCAGGACGGCGGACGGTGGGAGATCCATCCCGTCCCGGCCGAGAGGACCACGCTCATGTTGCTCGACCCGAATCACGCCACCACCTTGGCCGAGGCGCGCTCGTACATCGCCGCCTTGGCGGACGCCGCCCACACCGTAGGTGCCTCGTGCGCCTACGAGCGGGCGTTGATCCAGCTCGATTGGATCCACTATGACGACGTGCCGGCGCTCGACTCCGCGGGCCTGACCAAGGACCGCGAAGTTCTCAGCATGCTGGTCACCTCGTCGCTCGAAGAGCTGCGTGACTCCTTCGGCCTCGACCCCCTCGAGGTCGAGCTCCTGCACGCGTCATTGGCAGATGCCCGAGCGCTGGACGAGCCCTGATGTACGCCGAGACGGGCCATCGGATCCGCGCCGAGCTCACCGAGCTGCTGAACCAGCACCGCATTCAGCAACGGCTGGGCGGCCCGGCGCGATACCAACCGATGCCACGCACTCCCGAAGAGCGCCAAGCGTACGGCGAACTGATCCGCCGCTTCCGCCAGTCCGCGTTGGTCTGGTGCCATGAGGCAGCCATCGCGGTGGCGCCGAGCGCGGTCAGCGCCATCGCACCAACGATCGCGAACCCATTCAACAAGAACGCGCGACGACACGAGTCGCTCGACGTTCTCAACCGGGCCTTGGAGACCAGCATCCACGCTTCCTCGGCACGCCTGCCCACCATGCACGAGCTCACGACCGCGCATGACATCGGCCTTGTCGAGCACTGGCGCCAACTCGCCCGCGCCGCGGTCTTGAGTGAACAGGACTTCGACGCAGGACTCGGCCACGGCCGGCTCGACGCAGCGCAGAGCCGTGTCCTGATCGGCGACATCGCAGCTGTCACCCGTGCCCTGGTCGTGCTCGACCAGCGCTATTCCGGCACCCCCGGGTGGGAACGCCTCCACCGCGGCACCCACCTCGGCTGGGCAGCACTGTCCTGCGCTCTCGAAGCCTCTCTTGACCCGCCGGACTACTCCGTCGACCTCGCCGGCTGGCGCCCATCAGTCAAGGTGCTGCGCGGCCCAGCCAAGCCAGGCCTGCTGGGTGTGCTTCAGGCCGAGCACAACCTGCTCGTGCGGATGAACGCCAGTCCTAGCGCGATGAACCTTCGCCTGGTCGTCGACTCCCAACGACTCCTCTCCGCCGACCTCGCCGGGCTTGCGGCGACCATCGACCCGGACCTCGCCGAGACATGGGCGCGCCGCAGCGAGACCTACCGCGCCATCCAGCACGAACTGCGCAACGTCGGCGGCAACATCGGGCGCGGCGGCCTCGCCGTCGCCGAGGGCGCGAACGCCGTCAGCAGACTCGAGAAGATCCTGCCCGGTGACGAACTCGACCCCAGAGTGCTTCATGCCTTCAGCCAGCTCTTCGACCGAGTCGATGGTCGCGTCGCCGATGCGCTCCAGACCGGCATCTCGAAGCAGTGGTACTTCCTCCGCGTGCGGACGTTGAAAGACGTCGGCAGCAGCGGAACGAAGCTCGCGCGGCCCATCGACCGCTACATGCCGCTCGCTGAGGCCGAGCACAGCCGACTCACCGCGCTCGTCAACGAACAGCTCCGCCCGGCCCCGGAGCCAAAGCTGGTCTCCCAGCGAGCTGTCCGAAGCCGGGCGGAGCTACACCAGGCGTTGATCACGGGGCCCGACCGCAGCGGCGGCCTCGCGATCTGAGTCCTGCTACGAGGCGAACTGGATTGTCTGTGCTGCTACGTCGCAACCCGACCCGGCGCGAATGAAGCCAGATGGATCGCGGGCGCTGTATGCGGCTTCGGATCCTCCGGGGCGATGTAATGCCGTTGTGCGACCTCCTCGGTGTTCCCGAGAACCTCGGCTGCGGTCTTCGCGTCGGATGCGCGAGCGATCGCCGTGCCGGCTGTGCGACGGAAGGCGTGCGGCGTGACCTCGAGATGACTCAGGCCGGCGCCGGCGAGGATGTTCCGCAGTGTCCGTCGAACGTTGTTCGGCGCCAGCGGAGTGCCGTTGCGGGTGAAGAAGAGGAGGTGCTCGTCCGGCTCCTTCTCGATCTTCGTGAGCCTCGCCCGGATGACCTCGGCGCTGAACTCCGGGACCTCGAGGGTGCGGCGCGAGTTGTCCGACTTCGGGAACTCCTGGCGATAGACGCCCTTGCCCTTGACGACCACGAGGGTGCCGGAGACGCTGACCCGCATCGGCAGCCCCGCGCCGACCCTGCTGTCGTCGATGTCGCACTTGCGCAGGGCGAGGGCCTCGCCAATGCGGTCGCTGGTGCCGAGCATCACCTCGATGACGTCGCGCAGCTGGCCGTCCGGCGGCGGGCCAGGGACCGACTCTCCGGTGCGCCAGGTGCGGACGGCGTGGCGGACCTGCTCGATCTGGGCGTAGGTCAGCGCCTTGGGCTTGCGCTTGGGTGCGACCAGCCTGGCGGCCCCTGCAACCGGGTTGAGGTGGACCGCATCTTGGCGCAGGGCAAAGTTGAACATCATCGACACGATCCGGCGGCTGTGCTTGCCGTGTGCGTACGAGATCGTCGCCTGCCGCTTGATGTAGTGGTCGACCCGTCCGACGGTCACTTCGCGCAGCCTCAGGTTGGCCAAGTGCGGAAGGACCAGGCCGTTGACCTCGCGGGCATACAGGTCCTTGGTGGTGGGCGCTAGATCCGTACGGATCGCGACGTCCTCAAGCCAGACTGCAGCCAGCTGGGCCACGGTGCTATCGGGCGAGAGTGCCGTGCCGAAACCAGTCGCGGTGCTGCGTCGGGCGAGCTTCTCGCGCAGCCGTGTCTTCGCGGCGGTGGCCGTCGGACCGGTCGACGTGACGGCGCGGACCTCACCGTCCCAATCACGGAAGCGAGCCTCGGCCCGCACCGAGCCGGAGGGCGTACGAGCGGTGTTGATGTTTCCGTAGGTGCCGATCGCGAGCCGATCGCGGCCGGTGTTCATCGCTCAGCCTCCACGTCGGAAGTCGCGCGGTGGCGATTCTCGTCGTCGCGGGCCTCGAGGTCGATGAGCCAGTGCTCGACCTCGGAGAGGCGATAGCGCAGCTCGCGCCCGATGCGGAAGCCGCGCGGCCCACGACCGGCGTGGCGCAGGTCGTGGATCGTCTGGACCGGCACACCCAGATGAGCGGCCAGCTCGGAGGTGGTCAGTACCGGCTCCAGGGCCGGAAGGGGGCGCGCCAGGTCATTCACGTAAACCAGGTGCGCGAGTCGTCCCGAGCCAGATCGAGCGGTGTCGAGCGCGCACCTAGTTGGAAATGAAGAAACTCGGCGCGATCGAGGATCGCGCCGAGTTTCCGCCGAGTTCGACATGTTCTCTCTCCTCTTCGAGGATCGAAAACCGCGTCTGACCTGGTCTTTTGGTAGCGGGGACAGGATTTGAACCTGTGACCTCTGGGTTATGAGCCCAGCGAGCTACCGAGCTGCTCCACCCCGCGTCGGTACTCAGGACTCTACAGGCCACCCGGCCTGCGACCAAGCGGGCCCGTCCTCCCCCGGCGCCACACCCTCGCAGACGGAGGCTGCGGCTACTCAGGGAGCCGACCTCCGAGCCGGCGGGCGGCCGAGTCCGGGCTGCGTCGACGGCAGCTGGCCAGCCCGGCCGTCCCTTCGTCGTCGCGCAACCCGCCACCCGAACCTGAGGCTGACGACGAGGCAGAACAGAACGAGAACCAAGTGCAGGAGCGCTGCGATGGCGGGGTGGCCCTGCTCGGCGGGAAGCCCTGTGAGGTCGTAGATGCTGTGAGCGACCGCGAGGCCGATGATGCTGCGGGCCCACAGGTAGACGAACACGGCTCCGGATGCCCACAGCATCACGACGACGGCTCCGCCGCCGTAGTAGAGGTGATAGGACATTCGGATCCCGACGAGGATGGCGAAAACGCCTGCCCACGGGACCCTTCCTGCCCGCAGGATGAGCAGAGGCGCCAGAAGGGCACAGGTCTCCTCGAGCGGTCCGGCCCTGAGGAAGCCGATGGCGTCAGCCAGTTGCCCCGCGCCGGTGCTTGCCGCCGGAAAGGTGCGATGGGGAAACAGCGGCATGAGCCATGCCGAGCCCGCAGCCATCGTCACGAACAGGCTGCCGGCAACCAGTTCACGGCGCCACGTCGCGGGTCCGAGCACAGGTCGCCATGTCCCGACCAGGCAGCGGATGATGGCCAACGCAGCGATGACGGCGATCAGCGCCTCACAGATGCCCGAGACGAGGGTCCCGGTCAAGCCGATCGTCGCCTCACGCCCGTCCCGTCCCCGATAGAGCTCGATCGCCTGCCACACACCTGGCCCGAACGCCCCCAGGTAAAGCACGAGCGTCAGAGCGACAGCGTTGCGCTGGCTGAGCGATGCGCGCTCTGACGGTTCATGGCGGTCCAGCCACCCGGAGATGCGAACCGTCATCCGCCCTCCGGTCACCGGGCGAGACGCCTTCGAGGGTCTTGCCGTCTGCGCGGATCCGTCGCCGTGGCGCCTCATGCCGACGAGCCAGGATCGGGTGGGCACGAGCACGAGCCCTCCTCGAGTGCCCGAGAGATCACCTCTTGCGCGTCGCGCACGGCATCACCCCAAAGGATGAGCTCGGGCAGCCGGATCGTCCGCCGCTCGCCGTTCGCGCCATGGACCGTGACCAACCCCCGCGGCCACGTCAGCCACGTGGAAGGAGAGAAGATAAAGCTCCAGGTCGATACCCGGCCGCGCATTCGGAAGTGCACGATTTCAGACCTCGGTATCTCTTTGACGATCTTTCCCCGAGTCCACACACGCAGACTTCGCCCATCAACCTCATAGATACGAGTCGCCGTCAAGATGCGCCAAAAGATGCACGGAAGGTAGGCGCCGATCAACGCGAGCGGGATGCAACCGAGGAATGAAAGCACATAGATGTGGTTCGCGTCCTCCCCAGCGGGAAGGGACGTTCCGAGTATCCCGATGCTCCCCGCTGCGACGAAGACCGGGGCCAAAACGTTCCCCCATCGCCAGACCTTGCTAACGTCCGACCGCACAGTCGTGCTTGACGAATCGCTGGACACAGGCATCTCTTTATTCCTGCGCGGGACACCGACTTCGGTGGCATCAGTGCCCGTGTCCGAGACCCGGGAGTCCCCGGTCTTCTTCGTCATCATAGGTTCTCTTGATCTTGTTCCGGATCGTCGGGGCCAGCGAGCATCACATCCGCCGATCGGCCGATGCTCTCCGCATTCCGGAAGCGATCGCCGGCATCGGTCCTGGAGTGGCTATAGGCAATGAGCGCATACCTGGCCCCTCGCGAAAGCAGAGCAAGTCCTACCAACGCGAAGGAAAGGATCGCGATCGGGTTGTCATAGTTCATCGTCATGCCTCTTGGGCGCGAATATGCCGTGACCCATCAGGCCAAACCACCGAGACCAGCGGCGGCTTGCCACCGTCGAAGTGTTGGTCGGGCGCCAGGAGAACCCATGAATGCGTCTCGGCGATCATCGACTACCTCCTCTATGCCTGGGCGTCGTGGCACTGGATCCACCGGTGCCCGGGAGAGCACCGGCGACCCCTCCAGGACAGCTCAAGAAGGGCTGCCAGCGCGGACGCTAACGGCGCATTCGCCCAAAGCCGGCCGTCATTGCAAGAAAAGGGGTCCAGGCGCCCGAAGATCGGGACTAAAGTCCCAGGCTTCAGGATCCCTCGGACGGGCAGTGCCGCACGAGCAGGCCCAGCGACGCCCCGCTAGCACGAAGCACGCCAATCCGAGAGCTCCCGGACCAGGTGGTCGACGTCGCGTGTGCTTCAGACGTGTCAGACGACTGCACAGGCTCCAGCCGGGTTCAGACCACGGAACTCGCGGAGCCAGACCATGGCGCAGCCCCTAGATCAGAAGGTGACTGTCGGATCGCGTGTGATGGTGGGGACCGAGACAATCGCGTCGAAGGCTGTCGCTAGATCGGTGATCATGACTGACGACTGTGTACGGATGCTGCGTAGGAGGCTGGCACCCTGGGCGTCCCGGGGAGCGTCAGTCAGGTCGGTGAGCGTGGACCGCCCCGCAAGGTCCGCCGTCGTCAGGGCATGTTCGATGCTGCCGGGCGCTGGGTCGGCTGCG
>Ga0164242_10000593_pt1 | contig 43839 bp, 45 predicted proteins | sample OricomgcompostMG_FD_108783 | JGI IMG/M metagenome (GOLD analysis project Ga0164242, IMG submission 108783) | Miracle-Growth compost microbial communities from Emeryville, California, USA - Original compost - Miracle growth compost (MG) ... | reverse complement strand
TATCGAAACGATCTGGCGGCGGTTACCCTCCGTCTTGCAAAATGTGTGTTTTTGTTGAACTACTACATATGTAGTGTCTACCTAGAATGATAGACCCTACATGTATGGTTTTCAAGCGTTTTTGTTATGTTTTTTTAACCACATCGCCATTGCGCTTGCGCTAACACCTTAAAATGCACCTATAGCGTTGTAAATAATAAATCATACGCTATATATGGTGTGTCTATTTTATGACAACACTACTTCTCGAGCCCTCGTATATACTATATTTATGAAGAACGGTCTCCTCGACAAAAGTCGTCTCGAAGCTTTCAGCGACGCCGTGTTCGCCATCATCATTACCATTATGGTCATCGAGTTTACGCCGCCGGTCGGTACGCACTTTGCCAACCTCTTGCCGCTGGTGCCAAAGTTCCTTGCATACCTGCTGAGTTTTCTTTATATCGCTATCTATTGGAATAATCACCACCACCTACTCAAAGCCGCCAAAGGCATCAACGGCGGTATTATGTGGGCCAACATGGGACTTCTTTTCTGCGCCACGCTCATTCCCTTTGGTACAGCCTGGGTCGGTGAAAATTACCAAGCGGTTGCCCCAACCGTGCTCTACGGCGCCATCCTTATGATCAACGCGATCGCCTACTATATATTGCAAAGTTCCATCACCGCCACCATGGACAAGAAATCGCCGTTCATCCGTGCACTGGGCGCGGACTACAAAGGTAAGTTATCACCGGTGCTGTACCTGCTTGGTATCATCGCCGCGTTCGTCAGCCCGCTTGTCGCCCAGCTTATTTTGGTAGGCGTTGCGATCATGTGGATTGTACCGGATCGGCGAGTTGAGCGAGCACTGTACAAATAGCCAAGCCTCATAGGCATGTACAGCTTTGCTATTATGAAGAAATGAAGTTGACACTTATAGACCTACGATCAAAGATAACGAAAACATTCTATGACAATGGATTTAATGCGACCGACACCGCACGTACGGTAGATTACCTCCTTTGGGCAGAGATGTCTGGCAACAAAACCCAAGGCCTGGTAAAGATGACCGGTACTGAGCCATTACAAAGCATCAAGCCACAGTACGCGCCGAAAATTGAGCGTGATACACAACTATCTCAGTTGATCGACGGTGGCGCAAATCCTGCGCCAGTCGTTGCGTCTCTTGGCACCGAAACAGCAATCGCGAAAGCAAAAGAATATGGCTTTGGAATCGTCGGTGTCAGAAATACGTTCTCGAGCAACGGCGCACAGGCATATTATGCTGAACAAATTGCAAAACACGATCTGATCGGTATTGTTTGCAGCCGTTCTCCAGCAGCTACAGCAGCGTTTGGGAGCATCGACCCAGTTTTCGGCACGAATCCTCTTGGCTACGCGTTTCCCACCGAAGACGAGCCCTTTGTTTTCGACATGGCAACGTCCGCCATGACGTTCTATGGCCTCGTCCTCGCCAAAGCAAAAGGTGAAGCCATCCCCGAAAATATGGCTATCGATCATAACGGCCAGCCAACGACCGACCCATCTGCAGCCATGCAGGGCGCGTTGCTACCGTTCGATCATAGCTACAAAGGCTCGGGTCTCGGCATGATGGTCGAAATGCTTGCCGGACCACTCCTCAATGGGGCCTGGATTGATAACAAGACACTCAAGGAAGAGTGGGGGTCACTATTTATGGCAATTGACCCAAACCTCCTCATCGATACTGCAGACTTTAAAAAGAACGCTTCACAAATGATTCGTGACATTTTGTCGGCCCGTAAAGCCGCAGACGTATCTGAAATCCGTTTACCTGGTGTACGTGCAAAGAAAAACCGTCAGTTAGCCGAAGCATCTGGCTATATTGATGTCGACGATGCGATTATCGCGCAGTTGGGGTACGGCACAGGTCCAAAAATTGAATCGAACCAAGAAAAATAGCGCCCAAACGAACGCTATTTTTCTATGGCGGAGAGAACAGGATTCGAACCTGCGGTACGTTGCCGCACACACGCTTTCCAAGCGTGCTCCTTCAACCACTCGGACACCTCTCCTCGTCGGCACTCACTTCGCTGGTCGATTTACTCCGTAAATCTCCCCTACTCCGTTGTGCCTCCTCTCAATTTAACAAACAGCAAGCTTGGTTTGTTAAATTGGGCGGCTTCGCCGCATCTCGTTTATTTTACCAGAGTTGTATAAATAACACCCACCACCTGTTGCGCATATCTGTCGCACCTCTTTATAATAGAGAGGCTATGGACGCTGATGCCACCACACCGGTTATTGCGCTACACAGCCTCACCAAGAGGTACGGTATTGGTGATGCCGAGCAAACAGTGCTCGACGGCCTGGATCTGACTATCGACAAAGGCGAATTTATCGCCATTATGGGCCCAAGCGGTTGCGGCAAAACCACGCTGCTCAATATCCTTGGCCTGCTCGACCGTGCCGACGACGGCGACTACCTACTGGATGGCCGCAACGTCGAAACCATGAGTAGCGCTCGGCGCGCCAAAATTCGCAGCCAACAAATCGGCTTCGTTTTCCAAAACTTCAACCTCGTACCGCGCATGAACGTCATCGAAAACGTTGCTTTACCGCTGACCTACCAGGGCAAACGCCGCACCAAACGGCTCAAAGAAGCCAGCAAAATGCTCGGCACATTTCATCTATCCGAGCGCGAATACTACATGCCCTGGCAGCTCAGCGGCGGCCAAACCCAGCGCGTTGCCATCGCTCGGGCGCTGGTCAACAATCCGTCGATCGTCCTGGCAGACGAACCCACCGGCAATCTCGACAGTCGCTCGTCCCACGTCATCATGGAAGAATTGTCCGACATCCACAAACGCGGCAATACCATCATCATGGTCACCCACAACCCGGACCTCACCAGCTACGCCAGCCGCGTCATCCACATGATCGACGGTCGCATTGACAGCGACACCAAAACCCCACGGCCAAAAAAGGCCACCGGCGCACCCAAAAAGCGCCTCGACGAAAAGCGCAAAACCAAGAAAACACGAGCCAAGAAAGGCAAAGCCGACTAATGCGTCTACTTCTCACCAATCATCTGCGTAATGCGCTTGACTCGCTCCGGTCGAACCGGCTTCGTACCGGGCTGACGGTCCTCGGCGTCACAATTGGCATTGCCAGTATTATCGTCGTTTTGTCGCTTGGCGCCGGCGCCACTAGGCTTATCACCAATCAATTAGTTCAGGCGGGTGGCGCGATTGCCGTGGTTCGGACCGGTTCGGCGGCGCATGATACGCAGATCAACAACCTCACCGCGACCATCGCCGGTTCGCAAGCCACCAGCAGCCTCACCGAGCAAGACGTCGACAGCTTAGGGTCTATCAAAAATGTCTCGGCCGTCGCACCCCTGATGCTTATCGGCGGTACGGTCAGCTCCGACCATGCCACGCCAGACAACGCAATTATCGTCGCCACCACACCCGCGCTGACTGATGTTGCATCACTGCCTATCGACCAAGGCCAGTTCATCGATAGCGTCACCAACCAAGACACGGCCGTCGTCGGGCAGCAGCTTGCCATTGATCTTTTTGGCACCGACCAAGCCATCGGCCGCAATTTTCATACGCATGGCGTGACGTTCACGGTCATCGGCATTCTCGACGCGCTCGATAGTCCCGTCAATTACAACAACGTCGACTTCGACCACGCCGCAATCATTAGCCTGGAAAGTGGCAAAGCCTTCAACCAAGGTGTCGCCAGTATTCAACAAATCGACATCCGCGCCAAAAACGACCACGATCTTGCCGCAGTCGTCAAGCAGGCCGACAAGATCCTGGCGACCAACCACAAAAACGAAAAAGACTACACTGTCCTGAGCGGCAACGACTTAGCCCGCCCGGCTAACGAACTCTTTTACACCGTGGCGGCAACGCTCGCCATCGTCGCAGCCATTTCGCTACTGGTCGGTGGTATCGGCATTATGAACATCATGCTCGTCGGTGTGAGTGAGCGCACCCGCGAAATCGGTATCCGCAAATCGCTTGGCGCCTCAAACGCTCATATTACCTGGCAGTTCCTCATCGAATCACTTGTCATGAGCCTGGCCGGTGGATTCTTCGGCTATATACTCGGCTACCTTGTCGCCTTTGCCATCGCCCGCACGTTCCTGACGTTCGATCCGGCGTTTACGTGGCTGATTGCTGGTTGCAGCTTTGGCGTATCGCTGCTCGTCGGCCTGGTCTTTGGACTCTACCCCGCTCTACGCGCCGCGCGCAAAGACCCCATCGAAGCCTTGCGTCAATACCATTAATATAGTATAGTAATGTTCAAACCACCTCGTCAGCGATGACAAGTGGAATCGACCTTTCCAACCGATCAGGAGGTATCATGAACCCCACCGAGCTTGTCGCGCGTATTTCGCAACCGGCTGACTCATACAATCGTTTGCTACGCCGGGCGAATAGACCGGCAGAATTCGACCGTCACGTCGCCTGGTGGCGATGGGGCAAAGACACCGATCCGAATAGTCTCGTTGCGACAGTTACAACGCCTGTCGAACCCGTCGAAGACAATGGCGTCGTGTCGCTGCAGTTCCGGCCGACCAGCCTCATTTTCACACAAGGTGGAAAGCTGGTGAAACCCTGCACCGTCAGTAGCCTTGCTCGCTGCTTTGTCACCTTTCACCGTGACAACCCACTGCAACCGCACGGCCTCGCCGACGCCATCCGGCCTTATATCATCAACCCTGATCGCACGCCGCCCTCCAACCCCGCTATCTAGCGGGGCTTGGGGGGCTTTATTTATTTCACCATTTCGGCTTTGAATTTTTCGACCAAATCAACCGGCGTTGGATCAACACCATTGAGAATTGCCAGGTAGATACTCACGAAATCAGCCAAAATCGATCCCCAGAGCAGCTGCGCTGTCGGATTGTCGCCAGCCAATTGCACCGGTATTGCCTTCGGCCGCAAACCGCTGAGTAGCTTATCCGTTACTTCGAATCGCTTCAAAATCCGTGGGTTCTCAAACGAGCTCTTAAGATCAAACACCGCAAACGGCTTGTCGACCGGATGGCTCGACCAACCGATAAACTCATTGTGATTTACCTCTGGATAGGTGTTCCAAAACGACAAGTTCTTGGCATTTTCATTCCAGCTAATTTTCCATTTATACGCAACTGGTCCGGTCAGGCGGCCGCCATAAAACACGGCTGACTTCCCCACTGCCAGCAGCGCCAACTGCTTGGCATAATTCTTGTCAGTCGGTACATCGGGTAGCCACTGTGCCGTTTCCGCCCGCAGCCACTCGGCCGGTGCCATAATCTGCTCAACCAAGCTATGATCGACGACGCCGAAATGTTCCAACAGTACCACCAGCGCTTTCAAGTTGAACAGCACTGCCATGCGCGGTTGCAAACCAGCTGGAATCACCACGTGCGCGATCTTGTCCGCTTCCGCACGCTCGACCAGCTTGCCGCCAGCCGCCAGCACACCAACCTGTGCACCACGTTCCTGTGCTTGCTGCAGGCTGTTCAGCGTCTCTTCGGTATTACCCGAATAACTGCTGGCAATCACCAGTGTCGACGCATCGACATACGCCGGCAAATCATAATCACGAACCACTTCGAATGGCATCGACAGCGTCGTTTCCAGGCTGGCCTTTGCCAATAGCGCCGCTAGCGCGCTGCCGCCCATGCCCGCAATCACGACTCGAGCGATCGCCCGGCCATCGTGATCGCCATCAGCGACTTCAGCCGGGTATTGCACCTGCTTCCACTGATCAGCCGCCACCTCGAGCGCATTCTTCGGATCCCGTTGTTTTATCACGTTCGCGTCATCAAGCATTGATTTCTACCCCCTCCTGTTGCGAGTCTTACTCTATCCATGATACACTCTTTAAAGCATAAGTAATACGAATGGGGTGGGTATGTCTGAAGGCAACGACGAACAGGATCTGGTAAAAGCACTTGACGATGTGGCTGGTGTGACGGCTGGCAGCGTACCGGTCACGCTTGGCGATCAGCCAGGCACCGGTGCTGTCGCGTCACCGTTTCAAACCACCGTGCAGCCACTAGCTGCACCGTCACCTGTCGACCCTCCGACAGTCCCACCATATCTTGGACCCGACGCCGTAAGTGTCGCGTCGCCTGCACCAGTCGCACCGTTCGGTAGCGACAGCGAAGACAGCGGCCCACTGGCTGCCATCAAAAAAGACGCACTCGGCGAACTCCGCCCGCTCGTTGACAAACTCAACGTCTCACCAGAAGAAAAGTTTGACACCTACCTGCTCCTCATCCGTAGCACCGACGATGCCGATCTAATCGCTCCAGCACACGAAGCTGCCAAACAAATCCCCGACGAAGCCCGTCGCGCCGAAGCCCTGCTCGACGTCATCAAAGAAATCGACTACCTGTCACATCCAAAAGCAGACCAATAAGATAATCGTTCAAAACCCGTTTTATCTTCACTCAATGGCACTAAAAGCGAAGTGCAACCCTGCTTATTTTTAGCCAGAAGCAAAAATAACAGGCGTGTAACGGTGCCTTGAGGGAATGATAAAACGGGTTTTGAACATCACTATATTAAAACTCCCTCTGGTTAGCGACAGAGGGAGTTTTTCGTTCTGAGCGAGGACCGTTTATTTTTTGTGCTCAGACTCGTGGGTTTTGGTGTGGACATGTTCGGCTTCAACGTCGTCTGCCTTGGCAGTGTCAGGAGCCGATACCGGAATATCTTTCGAAGAATGGCGATGAACAGGGTGAGCCTGGGTTTGCAGCAGTGCAGAATCAAGCTCGCGGCGGCTCTTTAGGTAATACACGACACCGAAGGTAATCGCACCGATACCAAGCAGACCAGCGATAACCTGAGCCGGACCAGTGTGTGGCAAAGCTGCGGTACAATTACCGGCAACGGTCACGGTCGCACTGGCGTCACGATCACCGTTTTCAGTCGAAGCAGTCGCCGTGTTCGTCAGTACCGTACATGGGGCGGCATCGATACGAGCCGAGAAGTCCAGGTACGCCGTGACGCCGGCATCGTAATCACCAATGTTCGAACCACCGTTCGCGATGCTGTCATCGATAGTTTTGCCATCTGGGTAATTGCCGTTGTAGAGTTTCGCGCTACCAGGAATATAGGTCACACCAGCAGGCAGTTTGTCAAAAAGCGATACGCCTTTTTGTTCCATGCTGCCCGAGTTCGTGTACGTCAGCTCGTAATTCACTGTCGCACCTTGATTAACCGTCAGGTTGTTTTTCCAACCGTTGATACCGCTACCATCCGGGCGAACCGTCTTGGTGAAGGTAAAGTTCGGCTGTTCAGCAATGAACTGGAACGTCACCAAACCTGCATAGTGGTCACAGCCAGGGATATTACCGTTCAGGCTGTCAAAACCGAGCGCTGCGCCGCTGCCGAACAGATTGCTCTGGTTAATAGCCTGGCCGTTCGATGCACCTTCGTTGCTGATCTTGGCCGAATTTGCGACGGGAGTAATCGCGATGTCTGCATTCGTGGTGTTATTAAAGGTAATGTAATCGTAAATCGATTGTGGGTTCGCATTGCTCGAATTAATGAATGCCTCGCCGGTCTTGTCGGTCGACTTCGCACCGATAACGTCTGGTAGCTCAACCCGAGCAGTCACGTTCCTCGCGACCAAGTTCAGGTTGCTGGCAGCGTTGTTGTGATAGAACACTTCTGCTTCGTATTTATGACCCGACACCAAATTGGCCGTATCGTCGTAGGCTTCGCCGGTCGACAGGTCACGCACACGGAAGAAGTTGCGTTCGTCGCCCACGGCTGGGTCGTCGGTAATCGAGTTAAAAGTTACATAGGTTGCCGGGTTTGCCATGGTAAACGTGGCACGATCCGGACCGTACGCAAAGGTGACGGCAGGGATAACGACTGACACAAGCACCGCAGAAACGATGAAACTTGCTTTTTTAAAACCAATGGTTTGTTTGATGGTAGTGATGAAAGTACGCATTGTTTTATCCTTTCTTTATTAGTGTGCGTGGCCTGATGTCGTATTATGGCCACCACCAACGTTGCTCTTTGCGGCACCATGGGAGAATGCCGGTTTCGTACTAGGTATCTTTGGGGCCTGGTGTGTCTGAACGACCGGTTTCGGCGTGCTATGTTCGGCCTGGCCAGAACCAACCGGTTTGTTGTTCGGTTTGAACGCCTCTGGAGTCTTCTTTGGCGCCAAGCCATGATGCTGTTGCGGCGGCTGGTGTTGGTAACCGCGATGCCAATTATGACCTTGATACATATCGTAGGACTGGCCCCAACCCTGCTGTTGCTCAATATAGACACCGCCTTGCTCCGGCGCAGGGGCTGCAACGAATTGCTCCGGTACGGCCTCAGGAGTAGGTGCCGGTGCGGGAGCTGGCGCAGGGGCTTCAGGAGCTGGAGCTGCGACTGGGTGATAGACAGGTGCCGAAACACGTGGCTTACTTTGCTCCAACCAAATCTGTTGGTAAAAGCCACATTCTTTGCGCCAGTACGTGCTCTCGCCCGTCTTGACGTTGGTAATCTTGAAGGCGGTGCCGCCATAATTTTCGTGTTGTTCAGAACCGATCGCTTCGTGACCGTTCAGGCTGTAGCCGTATGTTGAGGTATATGGTTGTGAAATCGTGTAATTTTCGACCCTAAATTGGCTTGGATCTTTCAGCGCGCCCTGCACCATGTCATCGTATTTCATCTGGTCGGCCACATTACCATGCAGTACATCTGCAAACTGATTGCGATCGCTAAAGCTGTCGCCGTGACCATCGAGTTTCAAGCCAGACACAAGGTTTGCAAGGCCCGTCGGGTTGTTTTTGTTACGGTTCATCGCGTCGGCAAAGCCAGGCAAGTAGGTGCCGTTGACCGTGTCTTTCGCGTGATCAGGATCCGCAACAAGTGGATTACCGAAGTCGCCATGATGCTGTTTGTCGGCGAAGTCCCAGAAGTTGGCGTCGGTGTTATGGTACTCAAGCAAATGATTTGGCGCAGCTGGCGCAGGTGTATCTGGGGTGTGTGGTGGGACATAAGTATGACCAACCGAGTTGTGATGTAGTCCGGCAAGCACCTTGGCACCATAGAGTGCCGTACCAATCGCAACAACACTGAGTCCCGTAACCCAGCGGTTCCGTTTGAGATAGCTCTTCTTTTGCTCCTCATTCATACCCGCAAGCTTCGCTTCGTACTTGTCGCGGCGTTTCTTAGCAGAGTCGCCTAGCAGTGTAATCGCAGCGCCCGAAAGCAGTGCAACGTTACCGCCAAAACCTGCACCTTTCACAGGTTTCAAAAGGCCAAGGCTCTCTTGAGCCCGCGCGCGCCAGCCAAGAACAGTTTGACCACCCTCTTCCTCGATTGCAGATTCGATTTCACTAATATTATGTTGGTCAGCTGGCATTTCTGCGTCGTGCGGTTCTGTCTCGCCTGATTCAGATTCGGCGTTGGCAGTACGAACTTCACCGGTATCTTGCATGGCTGGCAGGTTGGCGCCTTCTGGCGTGCGCGTCGTGAGGCCCGTTTCGAGGTTGGTGTTTAGCTGGGCAAGATTGTCGTGTATGATAAACAGATTTGTGAATTTCTGAGCATAGAACGTACCTTCGATCTGGTCGCCAAGATTCTGCCCGCTCATTCTGTTGATGACATCGCGAAGCTGCTTTTCGTTTTGCAAGCGGTCCCGCACATGCGGCAGGTCTTCGACCAACGATTTCGCGACCGTCGAGCCGAAAGCCTTGGCGAAAATCTCGTGCATCTCTTCGGGAGACGTGGCATCTTCGATGCGCAGACCTTCGCGGCGCAGTTTTTGTTCGATATCGTGTAGGTTGCCTTCGACCTCAGGGTTTGTTTCCTGCTCGCCCTCTTGGGTGTGCTTTTCGTAAAAAGCTTTCTCGGCGGCTTCTCGGTCGGCAACAGCCTGAGCGTAGGCTTCGTTGCCATGGTGACGGTCAGCTTCGTCAATAGCATCAATAGCAGCTTGTGCGGCATCGATAGCCTCACCACCAAGCTCTTTCCATTCTTGGTTGAGCTTGCGGCGCTCTTTTTGGGCAGCTTTGACCGCCTCGGCGCGCTCCTCGTTTTCTTGGTCCGACTCGGTTGAACGATTCGTCAATGAGTCAATCGTCTCGTCCAGGCCAGCCAGACGATCTTCATAGTCGCCAACGACCGCCCGAACGTCTTCGCGTGACGGTTCGTCGTTATGATTGTGGGAAGGTACGTGTTCGCTCATGTGTGGTGGTCCTATAAAGTGCTAACTTTTTTGTTTTGATTTTGCAAAAACTTCTACTTGAAGACTAGCATAAACAGTATAAATTGTCAATACGCTAGAGCTTACTTCTCCACAGTTTGCAACTTGTCAAGAAAAAACCGCCTCTGTTGGCGGAATTTTCTTTTGCGAATTTGCTGCTTACTGAACAGGTGGTACCGGACCGGCTGGTGGGGTCGGATCGGTCGGTGCCGGTTCTTCTGGGCCGACCGGCTGGGTTGGTGCTGGCGGCACAGGACTGATCGGCTCGCTTGGCAGTTGGACGGGCTCCGCTGGCGCAGCACTAACGTCAAAAGACGGTGCCGAGGCAGGACTATCGGTACCCGGCGTGACAACCGTATCAATTGACGGCGTAGGTGCGGCGCTCGGTTCGGCAGAAACCGGTGCAACGGGCTCAATGCTCGTTGGTTGCACCTCTGGTGTATCATCGAGTTGCGGCGCAGGTGTTTGTGATTCAAAATTAGCTGGTACAGCCGGCGTGGCAGCCTTTTTACCGCCGAAAAGCTTGGCAAAGAAACCTTGCTTCTTTGGTGGTTCTGGTACCGGCGTTGGCGCTGGTGCAGGTGCATTTATATCTGTTGGTGGCATTGTTTTCCCCTACTTATATTAGATAGCTTCTTCTATTAAACAGTAGCGGATTCGCGCAGGGGTGTCAATCAAGTGGTATAGTCTGTTTATTGCTTGAGAGGCGGCTTACGATTTGCAGGCGATCCTGTTGGCAAGGTTGTCGGATAACCTTCGTTCTTACGACCAGCAGGGGCTTCTAAAGAGGACGGCACAGGCACTGTCGGTGACAGACGTTCCCCTTTAACGTTCGGGGCCGCTTTTACGTCGGTTTGCGGCAGCTGATTCTCTGTTAACCGACGAGCAGGACCGGCAGCACCCTGCGATGGCACATCTTCGGTCGGCTCCGCTGACGAGAGAATCCTGGGCCGCTTCGGAAAAAAGCTGGCGATAAATCCCCAGAAACCTTTTCGCGGCGGACCGGCTGGTGGTATGGGCGGCCGTTTTGCACTCATGTGGTACCTCCTCTTTCTAGAGTAGTCGACGACTTGAGGCAATGTCAATCAAACCACGCAAGCAGATTGCCACTATGAATCAGCCGAGCTTCAACATCCGGATAGGTATCGCTAAAGTATTTGGGCGTGGTCAGTTTTTTGTCTTGATAGGCGAAATCGTAAGCGCTGTAGCTGTCGTGCCGGGCTTCGACCAGGTCAAGTTCGCTCCCCAGCGAGCGCCAATAGTAACGCTGTACACGCTGGTCTTTGGCCTGCCAGTATTTGAGGCGCTCGTTCATGCAAAAATTTTCCCACAGCGCGTCGCGATCGGTGCGTAGATCGAGCGGTTGTAGCGATTGAATCAGGGCGTTACGAATGCCCAAATCGTAAAAATACACTTTGCGCTTGCGATTGCTGATCATGCCTTTGTCACCAGTCAATGCGGGCAAGCGGTAGACCACGAAGGCCATTTCGAGCAGTGTAATATAGCGCTCGATCGTCTCGACTTTGACACCAAATGCCACGCCGAGCTCGTTGTAGGATACCTCTTGTCCTATCTGGAGTGCCAAGGCCTGCAACAAGCGTGGCAACAGTTGCCGTTGGCGCAACTCGACCAGCTCCAGGCTGTCTTTGTAAACATAATTGTTGGCAAGCGCGATGATTTCTTCGTCGGCACGGTTGTCGTCGGTCAGTACGATGCCCGGATAGCTACCAAGGCGTAACAAACGCGGCAAGAGCGTCTCCATCTGTAAGTCGTTGTAATTAAAATAACGCTTTATTTCAGCCAGTGACAGCGGCGTCAGCATAAATTCGTAGGCACGGCCGGTGAGTGGTTCTTTGACTTTACCCGCGAGATCAAACGATGAACTGCCAGTCGCGATGATGTCGAGCTCGGGGTGAGTATCAATAAGGAGCTTGAGCGTCAGGCCGATGTTCTCAACGCGCTGTGCTTCGTCGATGACAATGCGTTTTGCCTGGCCAATCACCCGCTCGAGCGCTGCCAAGCTGGTCGGCTTCAGCGCGTCGGCCGTCACCATCTCGTCACAGTTCAGATACAGCTGGTCCTCTGTCGGCGCTTCGGCCAGCAGCTGCCTAGCAACAGTGGTTTTGCCAACCCTGCGTGGGCCATAGAGCACGATTACCCGTCCCCGCCCCAAGTGGTCACGAATCAGTGGTGTAATAGTTCTTTCTATCATACTTGAAATAATAGCATAAGTTATTTCCAGTATGATAGAGACTTATTATCTATTTACTCGCTTGCTTGCATGTAATCAACGACGATTTCTATGATTGCCTGAACCGACTTATTGCAGTGCTTAAAGATGATGTGATCAAGCACTTCAGGACCAAATTCACGAATCGCTTCGCTTATCATCGCATGAATGAATGACTGCGTTGCACCTTCAACACCGTCAAAATCAAGTGTTATTTCTTGGCCGTTTCGCAGTGTCGGCAATATCGTCTCATCTCTGAGGGTCCCTGCGACATCTTTATTCTCTGCGAACACGCCTGCATGCTTTTTGATAGTAATCGTTATCATTCGAACCTTGCCTTTCTATATCGAGCCTTTCGTCGTTCGCGAATCGCCGAAGAATAAGATGTACGAATAACCTTCATAAGGTCAGTAAAGCTTTTTGTTTGCTCAAGTGAAATATCGATGCCCACGACCGTACCGTGCCAATTTGGCATATCTTCCTTGAGGGCGTGGGGGTCGTGAAACGGATCGACATGCAGGTATTTCACTTCACCCTTGCGGCGATGAAGCTTATAGAGAGATTGCCCACTATATAACATAAAGAAATCATGGTTATTAACTGCGATCGATTTAATAAAGAACAAACCGGCACCGGCATTGTCGATCGTTCCGCCTTCGCGGCTTGTCGTACCGGTAATACCGGGCGTTAGTGCAAGCCGCAGTGCCTCGGCATCTGTCCAGGCCGTATGTGATTGGGTAATCGTCTGTTTGATGCCGACCCCTGTATCGACGATGCCAATACTGATCCGCTTCGTTTTCGGATAGTATTGTGCTGCCACAATAGCACCGCTTGGCGCGGCCGCGTGCTCGAGGACATTTCTCAGTAATTCGCTTACGACGTACCGAATCGCCTCTGCCTGCTCGGGGGCTTTATCGAGATGCAATAATGGCATCATATCGGTAATGAATTTCGTCTGCTCGGCTGCGGACTTAATGACCGTCAGCGGGACAAAACGTCCCGAGGGATCTTTTGCAATAATCGGCTTGATATTATCTATACCAAGCAATTCGAGCAGACCCATGCGCTGTAAATAATGCCCAGAGGTCGCACTAATATCGTCAAAATGAACGTTACCACGTGGCACCGTCATACCAAGCGCTGCGATCATTGCAAGAGCGACCGGATGAACACTCATCCACTTATCATGGGTAGATATTTCCAAAAAAGATGGGTCACTAAAATCGAACGACCGCAAGAAAGGGTCGATATTGCCAATGAAGACAGAGTTTGAAATATGGCATTTCATAGCTCCATTTTACCGGGAAACACTGTTTTTGTCAATCTACCGGGAATCCCGGTAAATTATATATAAATATGATTCCCGGTAAGTACGTATTTTTGACAAAAAAATAATGCCTCATTTGAGACATTATCTTTCATATTATCAGCCTAGAAGCCCATGCCGCCTGGCATGCCGCCACCGGCAGGCATTGGGGGCTCTGGTTCAGGGATTTCGACGACCAGCGCGCCCATGGTGGCTGCGGTCGACGCGATGGAAACGGCATTTTGAACCGCTTCTTTGGTGACTTTGACCGGGTCGATGACGCCGGCTTTTTTAACGTCGATCAGACCGGCATCGGGATTGTTGACGTCAACACCATGACCAGCCTTGCCTGCTTCTACTTGCGCCAGCAGTGCCGCGCTGTTGAGGCCGGCGTTTTCGGTAATCAGCGTGAACGGTACGCGCAAGGCGGCTTTCAAGATTTGCTTGCCAGCGCTGACGCTATCGGCACCCTCGGCCTTGATACCAGCTGCCAAGTTGACCAGCGTCACGCCGCCGCCAGCGACGATACCTTCAGCCAGCGCTGCCTTGGTTGCCGCAACGGCGTCGTCCACGCGGAACTTCTTCTCGTCGATCTCAGTTTCGGTCGCACCACCGACTTTGATGACTGCCACTTTGCCACGAAGCGCTGCCGCGCGCTTTTCGTACTGTTCCTTGTCGTACTCGCTGCTGGCGTTGTCGGCTTGTGCTACGATCTGTGTGATACGCGCATTAACGTCCGCAGCCGTGCCGGCGCCTTCGATGATCGTCGAACTGTCCTTGCCGACAATGACCTTGCGCGCGTTGCCGATAACGCTCAGGTCGACATTCTCAAACGTCAGGCCTTGGTCTTCGCTGATGACCTGACCACCAGTCAGAATTGCAATATCTTCCAGGATTTCTTTGCGACGGTCACCGTAGGCTGGCGCCTTGACCGCGACGGTGTTGAGCACACCCTTGAGCTTGTTCAAGATCAGGATGCTGAGCGCCTCGCCCTCGACTTCGTCGGCAATCAGCACGACGTCTTTTTTGCCGGCTGCCGCCAATTTCTCGATGAGTGGCAAAAATTCCTGCACGCTGCTGATCTTTTTGTCAGTAATGACAATGGCTGGTTTTTCGTAGACTGCCTCTTGGCGGGCCGCGTCGGTGACAAAGAACGGCGACGACCAGCCTTTGTCGAGGTTGAAGCCTTCGACCACCTCTGATTCAAGCTCGAGGCCTTGGCCTGCTTCAACAGTCACGACACCGTCTTTGCCAACCTTTTCGATGACCTCGGCAATCAGTTTGCCGATTGCCGCGTCGCCGGCACTAATGGTTGCGACTTCGGCCACGCGCGCGGTTTTGCCTTCGATGCTTTCGGCCAGCTTGTCGAGCTGCTTGGTAATATCAGCGGCGGCCGCTTCGATGCCTTTTCGCAGTTCCATTGGGTTGTGGCCAGCTGCAATCAAGCGATTGGCTTCTTTGAGGATGTTGTAGGTCAGAACCGTCACCGTGGTCGTGCCATCACCAGCAACCTTATTCAGTTTGCTTGCCGCCTGTTTGATCAGTTCCGCGCCGACTTTATAGCCGAGCGTTTCGTCGTCGTTCTCGGGCAGATCAACGGCTTCTGCCACCGTCACACCGTCGTGCGTCACCGTCGGGCCACCGTAGCCTTTGGCAATCACCGCATTGCGGCCTTTTGGACCGTACGTTACTTTGACTGCGTCATAGAGCGCCTTGGCGCCGCCGAGCACGCGCTCGCGGGCATCATCGTCATAAAATACTTTTTTTGCCATCTGTAATTCCCCTATACCGTCGCCAGGACGTCTTCTTCTTTCACGATCAGATATTCTTTGCCGTCAACCTTTAATTCGGTCGCCGTATAATCTTTGTAGACGATCTTATCGCCTTTCTTGATACCTTTGACATCGGGGCCGACAGCCTCCACAACCGCATATGCCGGCTTTTCTTTGGCCGTATCTGGCAGATAAATACCACTCGCAGTCTGGGTCTTGGCTTCCTCGCGGATAGCGACCACACGGTCAGCAAGCGGTTTGATTGGACTACTCATAGTTAGTGCTCCTCCGTGTTTGATTATGTATCTATTTTAGCCAAAAAAATTAGCACTTGCAAGGAGCGAGTGCTAATTAGACTGCTTAATCAAAAAATACTCGCATGTCAGTAAGCATCGATAGCTAAGTTGACATTTTATAATATTTATGCTAATATTCATTCATAAATCGACACAAATAAACAGAACTATGAAATCTTACGGAACAACTGATAGCGGCGTCCATGACCCAAGCGCATATACGCAATATCGCGAAGATATCAAGGTCAAGGAAAAAGACCCTGACGAGCGCGTACTGACACCTGTCGTACCAGAAGTTGAACAGGAGCCAGAATTTGATCCGATGGACTACGCCGAGACAACGGTCCATGACTTGATCATTGGCAGTGATTACTTTCGAGCAAGCGCAGTTGAGCGCGACATAGACCCGACCAATACTGCCGACATTCGCTACAAGCGATTACTCGCAGACATTACCGATGAATACCTCGACCAGCCTGAAAACAAAGCCTTTTTCGTCGAAAACTACGGTGAAGAAGCTTATCATGCTATTCGGTTGCTTGGAACCGCGCCTTATGCGCTGAGTCAGCAACAATATATGACCGAAGCGCGGGCAAGGAATGAAACACCAGGCAAACACGCGAAAGAAACAGTTATTGCTTTTAACCACACAATGCTCAAACTTATTGAAGCCAACCCTGGCAAAGAACTGACAGATCTTGTCAGCGAAATCGATAAAATTGCGGTTGGGTTTGACAAGGACGCCAAAGGTACGGCCCATAACGCGCTCCTTGATATCGCATACGGTGTACGTACAGAGTACACATTTTGGCAAGTCGTTGATTACGCTGCTCGTTCCAACCCTAACTACAAGATTCGTCACGGCAGCGAAGACGAAGACAGCCGCGGTATTGACTTTATCGTGACGCTACCAGATGGAACGGAACTCAAAATCGACGTAAAGTCGTCTGAAACCGGCGTTCGAGAAAAAGTTGAGAACGATCAGGTCCAAATCGTTGACGGCGCAGTATACGGCAAGACGAAAGATGGCCAATACGTTTATTACCTCCAGCTGGACGAAGACAGTTACTTCCGAGGAACGTTCAACCTGGAAATGGGCGCAAAGATCAGATTACGCGCAAGTATTCTACAACAGCTGCAAAAGATGGCTGCACTATAGTTGCTTTTTACACTATTTTATTATAAAATAGTAAAGCCCTATTCGAGACAAAGAACGGAGTAGCGTGGCTACCATTGATAAACTGAGCCGAGACTGGCCAAATGCGTTGGACGAACTGAATGCGAAACTCGTCGCCAACGAACCTGTCATTCTCTGGATCCGTGATACGCAACTGGAGTTCACCATTGGGTCCATGAAGCGTGAAAACAACGGTTATTTGTTCACGCTGACAAGTGGTCGTGGCGTCGATGCCTATATCGAAACCGACGACGAATCCAACACCGTAGAACTATCGTTCTACTCGAAGGGACAGCCCTAGACTGACGCGCGAGAAGCGTGCGAGTCTAGGGCTTCTCTCATTTTTACAGAGTTACTCGCTCGCCTTTTTGCGCAGCCGGCATGAAATTCCCAGCGTCGACCAATTGGATGATTTCCTGCAGACCGCTACTATCGAGGATACCGATACCACGTTCGTCGAACAAAGTAATCACAACGAGATTCTGCGTCGATTGATATTCGACCAGTGCGCCTCCGACAGCTTGTTTGTCCATAATAGTCGCGATGAGCTGTTGCGGATCGCCCGTGCCGGCGTCGATGACCGACCTACCTTGCAGTAGCACGCCTTCGGTCAGCGCATGCACGGTCGACTCGTCGACGGAATTAGCCCGCATGATAGCAATCGGGCCGTCTTGTTGCAGCCAGTCGGCAAAGGCCTTGCCAATATCCCAAATATACTCAATCGTGAGGCCGTCACCAAGGGTGCCGCGGATGTCCGTCGAAGAAAAGATAGTTGCCATTACATCTCACTATAGCAAACTTTTCACCGCAAGCGATAGCGCAGCCTTTAGGGGATGAGAGGGCCGCTAGCGGATTTATTCCGTTTTAGACCCGAGAAGGGTGTGCCCTTCTCTTAAATCAAGTTACAATAGGTGTATGACTATGCGCTTCGCTGATAGCGACGAAATCAACAATTGGAACCAAAAAATCCTGCAAAACCCCGATGGCGGGGATGTTTTGCAGAGCGTGCAGTTTGCGCATATGCGCGAGCTTGGCGGCTGGAAAACACTGTTCGTGGTCTCTGATAACGTGGCGCTCACGGTATTGGAAAAGCCTGTGCCTGGCCTAGGTAATTTTTGGTATATACCCAAAGGCCCTGGCGTGGCGTCGGTGGTACAGCTGGGCGATTTGCTACCGGAGCTGCGTGAGTTCGCCAGCAAGCATGGTGTGTTCGTAGTAAAAATGGAGCCGGAACTGGAAAAAACCGATGACACGCTGGCTGTGCTGAAAGTAGCCGATCTGAAACCGGTCAAGCCGATTCAGCCCAACGCCTCGACCGTGTTGATCGACTTACAGCCGAGTCTGGACGATATCTTGGCCGGGCTCAACCAAAAAGGTCGTCACGCCATCCGCCGAGCCGAGCGCGACGGTGTGACGGTCGAACGGGTCAAAGCGACCGACCGCGACTGCAAAGCCTTTTACGCCCTGCTCCGCCAGACGGCCAGCGGCTCGTTCGTGATCCGATCGTACGATTACTTTAAACAGTTCTGGCAAACGTTCGAAAAGGCCGGTATGGGCCAACTGTTTTTTGCCTATCACGAAGACAAACTGGTTGCCGGAGCCTATGCCCTAGTATTCGGCAGCAAAAGCACCTACAAAGACGGCGCTAGCGTGCGCGAACGAACGGCGTATGGCGCCAGCCACCTGCTGCAATGGGAAGTGATTAAATGGGCCAAAGAGCAGGGTTCATTGCAGCATAACCTGTACGGTGCGCCGCCAAGCGATAAAATCAACGACGAATCACACCCCTATTACGGCGTAGGGCGCTTTAAAACGAGCTTCAACAAACAGGTAACTGATTACGTAGGTGCCTACGATTTGGTCGTACGGCCGCGACAGTACGCACTGTGGACCAGAGTCGGCGAACGCGCCGCCAAGAGCTTGTGGTGGCGTGCGCACCACGAGAGCTGGTATTAGCCGGCAATCTCTTTCACGACGTCGGCGTCGTTCCACGGGATTCTTTTGCCGTTTTCGATGCGGAATTTTTCGTGACCCATGCCGGTAATTAGCACTGTGTCGCCCTTTTTGGCAATATCGAGTGCTTTTTTGATTGCTTCGTGGCGATCAGCGACCTCTCTTGTTTTGGCACTGCCGCCAGCTGATTCGATGCCTTGCATGACCTGGGCACGGATGGCATCGGGGTCTTCGCTGTAACTTTCTTCGTCGGTCAGGACGATGCGATCAGCCAGCCGCGCGGCGATTTCACCCATGATCGGCCGTTTTTCACGGTCGCGGTCGCCCGTGGCGCCAAATACCAAGATGATACGGTTTTTGGTAACGGCTTTGGCCGCCTGTAGGAACTTTTCCAGGCCGTCCGGCGTATGGGCATAATCGACGATCACGTCGTATTCTTTGCCGATCGGTACGCGTTCGAACCGGCCAGGGACACCTTCGAGGTTGGCGGCACCCTCCTGTATGTCTTTCAGGTCGACCCCCAGGATATAGGCGGTCGTGGCCGCAGCAACCATGTTGTCGATGTTATATTCACCCGGCAGCGCCGTCGCCATTTCGAGTTTAAGGTGGTGGTCAAACAGTAAATCGGCCTCGCTGCCCTTTTTGAACAGCTTAGTGCGTGTCACCAGCACATCGGCACCCTCCTGGCGGCCGTAGGTGATTTTTTGATCGGCCGGCTGGAACTGGTCAAAAAACTCGAACCAGCTATCGTCACGGTTCAGCACGATGAACTGCGGCTTCATGGCGAATAGTTTGCCTTTGGCGGCAGCGTAATTTTCCATGGTTTTGTGATAATCCAAGTGGTCCTGGGTAAGATTGGTTATGACCGCGGCCAAAATCGGCACGCCGTCGAGTTTGTGCTGGTCGAGCGCATGACTCGTAACTTCGAGTAGTGTGTAGTCGACCTTGGCTTTTTTGGCCTTTTTAAAAAACTGCTGCATCTGGGCCGTCAGGGCAACAGTGGCATTGAGGTCGTTGATCTTGCGATCGCTAGCGATTTCGATGACCGCCGTGGTGAACATAGCCGTTTTTTGGCCAGCTTCTTTGAGAATCTCGTTGATGTAGTTGAGCGTGGTCGTTTTGCCGTTGGTACCAGTGACCGCGATGACTTTGAGGTTTTTGGCTGGGTCTCCATAACGGGCTCGAACCAAACGAATTCGCCCTTTGCGGTAGTTTTCCTCTAATTTGCGCACCGCCCCGCTCGGCAATGCTTTTCGTACCCCTCGCACCAGTTGTTGCTTCATGTTCTTATTCTATCATCTCGTTTGGATCGTCCGCCATTGTAAGATATTAAATATAATGGTATAATATACAAACCTATGAGCGAATCCCTCCATGTCACGAATGACCCCATTCCGACTGAAGCATCGAGACTTGTTGAGCATGCAAATGCCGTCCTTGACGAAATCCTCAATGAACTGACTACCTCTCTCCTGCCCGTGGAAGAGAAATACCTTGAAAAAGACAGGCCGCTCAGCGCCATGCTCCTTGATAACTTTCGTGGTTCGTTTAAGCTTTCAAACGGTTCAGCACATCTCCAATTTCTTTTATACGCCCGTATGAGCGATCTCATTCATGCCCGATTCGATCACGATAGCGTCGTTGCGAGCACTCATGAAACTCAGCTCAACGTCGCAACGTTCACAGTCCCGCGCAGACATACCGATCAGAAAAACGGTGATGACTCATATGCAGTCCGTGTTCAGAACATATGGAACGTATGCATGGAAGTTGTCAGGAAGCGAGAGAACCTCAAGGAGCTACAGCCCACGAGCGAACTAAAGGAAGAGGTCATAGAAGATTTGATAATCGACGCGGAGCCGGGTGAGATTTACTTTGCAATCACCGACCTGATGATTGAACGAGATATCATTTACCTTCAGAACGGCCGGCCAAATAGGCCCGATGACGAGTCTCGCTACAAAAGCCTCGTTAGGGACTACGCGTTACTCGGAAAGCCGACTGGCGCAACGGAACTTGACTTCATCATGAATGACACGGGGGCTATTATCAAAGCCCTGGCAAGCCCGACTCGCGAGATTCCCCAAGAATTGGATACTCTAGCCAACACGCGCGCATGGATTCATAAGCTCGAAGAGGCTTGGTATTTACATCACGACGAACCATTTTTTCCGGAAGGGACGTTCAACCAATGAGACATGAGGAGCTAAGCATTAGCCAAGATGCTGCTATTGCATTACTCCAATCTGGGGCTGTCGGTATCTTGCCGACGGACACCGTGTATGGACTGGTGACGCTGGCCACCAATGAGACAGCTGTCGAGCGATTCTACGCGCTCAAAAGCCGTGAACAGAAGCCTGGTACGTTAATTGCGGCAAATACCAATCAGCTGTTGGCGCTTGGGGTGGCAGCTGACGAAATCGAGAAAGTACGGCACTATTGGCCAAATCCCTTGAGTGCGGTGCTTACGATTCGTGGTCAGGATTATTTAACCCAAGGTGTCGGGACGCTTGCAATGCGAGTGGTAGCTGATGAGAAAATCCGTCAGCTGCTCAAAAAAACCGGCCCATTGATTACCAGCAGCGCCAATCAGCCTGGTGAGCCGCCAGCCACGACGATTCAAGAGGCGATCGCCTATTTCGGCGACAGTGTCGATTTTTATGTGGATGGCGGCACAGTCGTAGCCGAGCCGTCGACCATCATCCGTCCAACCGCCACAGGCGTCGAGATTTTGCGCCAAGGCAGTGTGACGCTATAATTACAGTAGTGAAAATCCTGGGAATTGAAAGTAGTTGCGACGAAACGGCGGCTGCGGTCGTCGAAGACGGTCGTCGACTTCTTTCCAATGTCATCCAAACGCAAATCGACATCCATGCCCAGTACGGTGGCGTGGTGCCAGAGGTGGCGGCGCGCAGCCACATCGAAGTTATCAACCCGGTCATCGAGCAAGCGCTGGCCGATGCAGGCTGTACCTGGGATGACATCGACGCAATTGCGGTTACCTATGCCCCTGGGCTGATCGGGTCGCTGCTGGTTGGTACGCTCGCCGCTCGAACGCTCGCGATTATTCATCACAAGCCGTTGTACGCAATACATCACGTTGAGGCGCATGTGTATGCGAATTTTATTGTCGAGAAAGCGTTCGCCTCCTCACCACCGAAATCCACAGGAACGGCTTCGCGCCGGGTTTCTGTTGCGTACGCAGCAGCAGAAACTCGGGCTGCAGATGTCCCTGAGGATTTGGCGATGAGCGGCTCGACTGGGGCTCAAGCGGGAGAGTCGACCAGCTCACCTTTTCTTGAAGAGGATGTCCCCGTCAGGGCGAGCCAAGCGCCACAGGCTGGCCTACGGCCACCTGTAGAGCGGCCTCTGAAAGAAAACGGCGGGATGGTCGACGAGCAAATACCAACTACCCGTACCATCAGCCCTATCGAAGACCTCATTCTACCTAAAAACCAGCCGCAATTCCCCATGCTCGCCCTAATCGTATCCGGTGGTCATAGCCAACTGGTCCTCTTCCGCGACCACGGTGACTACGAGCTCCTGGGCCAGACCCAAGACGATGCCGTCGGCGAAGCGTTCGACAAAGTCGCCAAAATCATCGGCCTGCCCTACCCTGGTGGACCGTCGGTTGCCAAAGCTGCACAGCTTGGCGACCCCAAAAAGCACCGTTTACCCAAGGCAAAGCTGGCAAACCCGTACGATTTTAGCTTCTCTGGCCTCAAGACAGCCCTTCTGAGGGCCGTGCAGGCCGAAACCGGTCATGATTACACCTTTCCGTCTCACGAGCTTCCTGCGCTCTTAGACGAGGCCACACGTAATGATTTTGCCGCCAGTTTCCAGCAAGTCGCCATCGAAACGTTGGTCGACAAGGCCGAAAAAGCCTTTCGTGATTATTCCCCTGCTTCCGTGGTGATTGCCGGTGGCGTGGCGGCCAATCAAGAGCTACGCCGCCAGTTACAGGAGCGCCTGCCCATCGACATCGAATACGCCCCAATGCAGCTCTGCACCGACAACGGCGCCATGATCGCCACCCTCGCCTACTACTACGCACAAAAAAAGGACCCTGCGGATCCGTATGATTTTGAAGTTGTACCGAGTTTGTCGATGACGAAAACGGCTTGGAGTAATATAGCAAGCAGACAGGGCCCAGATAACACGGTAGTGACGCCGTGAATCTGGGTAATCCCATCCACTTGTCACTCCTCGATCAGAACACACACCTCAGACGACCGAAATTACTCTCGCCGTCCCTGACGAACTCCAACCTCCATTTGCCCGTCTCATCGACGACCAGAAATGTCGGATTAGCCCGTACGACCGCCCTCCACCCAGGAGGAAAAGTCAACTTGGTGTAACTAGTAACGATCGGCAGTCGGACGTCAACACCATCGCTCTGAAGTGCAAGCACCTTGTCGCCCCAGTTCTTCGCGTGAACCTGGAGACGAAGCGTAAGTCGTCTTGGTTGCGGCATTATGCCCCCTTGTTTTGTATAAGCCTCATCCTTAAACATAATGAGCGTGTTATCTGAACACGCAAGATGAGGCTTCAGGCTCCTGCAACAAGAGCATGAAGTCTCATCTTGTACTGTCTGCTTGTCAATGTTCTTCCCAGGTATCAACTCTTTGAAGAATGAAAGGTATTATAGAATAAAATATATTGAAAGTCAATATACGGTAATCATCCTCGTTTGATAGCACGCATTATCTTCTTGCCAAACGGCAGTACCTTCGCATAGATGACATACAGCGGCGACAGCGGTTTATCGTAGGTGCCGACCAGCTTGTCCTCGTGGTCCGCAAAGCCCCGCTTGAACGTGCTGACACCATCAGACACGAGCCCGTTCATGTCGTAACGTGCTATACCCCACTCTTTCATCTTGGTGATGGCGTGCCATTTGAGCGCGTAGTTAGCGCGCAGCTCCTGGCCGCGGTCGTTCATGCCACCGTAAAGCTCGAAAGCTGTTGTGGCGCTAATGGCCAGCCACAAAAACGCGACCGGTTCGTTATCGACATAGGCTGCAAACACCGGCGATTCTTCACCTAGATTGGTAAATACGTCGTAGTAATAGTCATCACCGTGCAGGGCAAAGCCGGCCCGCCGTGCGGTTTCCTGGTAGATCTGCAGGCACTGCGCAATCCCCTCTTTGCTTTTGATTTGGCGGATTTCCAGGCCTTCTGCGTTGCCAGATTTACGGATGTACTGGCGAGTCTTTTTGGCCATCGGTGCCAGCAGCTCGTCTTCGGACTTATTGAGGTCGAGGATCAACGTTTCGGGGATCAAAATAGTATTGTCGCCTTTGCGCCACCCCTGTGGCAAAGCTGGTAATTCTGCCCAGTCCGGCTCAATGGTCAGCACCACTCCCCTATATTGCGATTTGACATAGCTCGCGAGAGCCTCAAGAAAATCGGTCGTATTTTCAGATGTAACGACCGGTCCGCGCGGTACGTAGACCAGGGCTTTGAACGGCCATGGCAGCTTGCGAATCAGAATTTGAGCGCCTCCGACGACGCTTTTGTCCATATCGTAGGCCAGTAAGCGCTCTGCGCGCCAGCCATGCTGGGCTTTTGTCTCGCCCCACCCCCATAATTGCAGCGGATGACCGCCATTTTCGAGCACGTAATCGTCCCACTCTTCCCTATTGGCGGCCGGTTGCAATGAAATCATGTGCTTATTATACAAGACTCAGTAACCCGTCTACTGTGTTACACCGCTTGTTCGTTGACCCAATTCTTCCACTTTACGCCAGCACGGGTGGTGGCACGCGGGGCTGCCCCAAAAATGTTTTCTGTAATCAGAAAAATTTTTAGGGGCGGACGTGCCGACAGGACCCGTGGCCAGCGACCTACGTGCGGATTTTGCCGAGGCAAAATCAAACGACGGGAGCGGTGTCTATACCCTACAACACACTTATGCTATACTAGGGGAAAATAAACACGTGGAACAGAATACAGCTTGGTATTTGTGGTGGGCATTTCCCGTGAAATGTTGTATTGATGTTGTAGAAAAAATTCCACGTGAAAACTTTTTACGCTTAACGAACTTGGTTTTACCTCTGTAAAATCTTGATTTTCATGCTATACTGGATCGTATATGAAACTTGCCAAAGCTTACAGTCCAGGGGAATACGAGCCGACGATTTACGAACTATGGGAGAAAGCCGGCGCCTTCAAGCCGACAGGGAAGGGCGAGCCGTATGCAATTGTGATGCCGCCACCGAACGCCAACGGTAACTTGCACATCGGCCACGCGCTGATGGCGAATCTGGAGGATATTCTGGTGCGCTTTTACCGGATGCAGGGTAGGGACACGCTGTATTTGCCAGGGGCGGATCACGCTGGATTTGAAACATGGGTGGTGTTTGAGCGTAATCTGGTGGCAAAAGGCAAGAGCCGCACGGATTTCAAGCGCGATGAACTGTACGGCCAGGTGTGGGATTTTGTGGCCGATCAGCGCGGCAATATGGAAAAGCAATTGCGCGCACTTGGCGCCAGTGCCAACTGGGACAGTCTGACCTTTACGTTGGACGATAAAGTCGTGGAAACGGTCTATTGGACGTTCAAGAAATTATGGGACGAAGGACTTATTTACAGAGGTGAGCGCATCGTCAACTACAGCACGACCTACCAAACGAGTTATGCCGACATCGAGGTAAACTACAAGACAGAGAAGGGCAAGCTCTGGAAAATCGCTTATCCGGTGATCGACCACGTGGCGGAAATCGTGGTGGCAACCACCCGACCGGAAACGCTGTTCGGCGATACGGCGATTGCCGTACACCCCGACGACGAGCGCTACAAACACTTGATCGGCTCGCACGTGGTAGTACCACTGACGCAGCGTGAGATTCCGGTGATTGCCGACGAGCACGTTGACCCGACCTACGGAACCGGCGCGGTCAAAGTAACGCCGGCACACGACCCGAACGACTTCGAGATAGGGCAGCGCCATGACCTGCCACGGATCCAAGTCATTGGCTTTGACGGCAAGATGATGAACGTGCCACCACAGTTTATGGGGCTAGACGTGGACGAAGCACGCAAGCAGACGATCAAAGCCATTAAGGCGGCCGATCTCGACAGGGGAGAGGAAGATATCGAACACTCGGTCGGCTACGACTACAAGAGCGATTTACCGATTCAGCCGATGATCAAGGATCAGTGGTTCGTGAAAGTCCGCCCACTGGCTGATAGAGCGATTGAAGCGATCGAAAAGGGTGAGGTGAATATCATTCCGGCTAGCCGCGGCAAAGCATTAGTGCAGTACTACAAGAATCTGCGTGATTGGAACATTAGCCGCCAGATTCCGTGGGGGATTCCGATTCCGGCGTTTCAGAATGAAAAGGATCCGGATGACTGGATTTTTGACGAACGAGTCGATCAACAGACTATTGATGTAAATGGTACAACATATAGGCGTGAAGAAGACACGTTTGACACGTGGTTTAGTAGCGGTCAGTGGCCGTTTATTACCACCGATTACCTAAGCGAGGGCGAACTAAGTCGGTTCTACCCGAATAGTGTCCTGGAAACAGGCTATGACATCTTGTACCCGTGGGTCGGACGCATGATCATGCTCGGCCTGTACGTGACCGATAAGGTACCGTTCAAAGACGTCTACCTGCATGGCCTGGTGCTCGACGAACATGGCCAAAAGATGAGTAAAAGCAAGGGCAACGTGGTCAACCCGATGGAGATGGTGGAGCAGTACGGCTCGGACGCCTTGCGCCTGGGCATCATCGGTAGTCGTGGTGCCGCGCAGAACCAGGCGTTTAGTACAAGCAAGGTCGTTGCAGGCCGCAATTTTGCCAACAAGCTCTGGAATATTGCCCGCTACACCGAAGGCGTACTGCCAGAAGACTTCACACTGGGCACGGCTGAGCCGCAAAGCCTGGCCGACCACTGGATCGTACGCCAGCTGAACGAGGCCGCAAAGTCGATTGCGACGCAGCTGAAACACTATCGGTTTGCCGAAGCCAGCGAAACGGTCTACCACACGATCTGGGACGACGTGGCCGACTGGTACATCGAAGCCAGCAAAAAACAGCCGAACCCGCAGCTGCTGGGCTGGGTACTTGATACGGTGCTGCGTATCACACATCCGTTTGCGCCGTTCGTGACCGAAACTATCTGGCAGACGCTTGGCTGGCATGAGGAACTGCTCATCAGTAGTGCGTGGCCCACGAAATTGTCGTACGACGACATTGCAGCGGGGGAGTTCGAACAGTTGCAGCAGTTGGTCGTGGAAGCGCGCTACGTAACGAGCGAGCTGCCGGCTGGCAAAAAATACGGTCTGCTCTACGAAACTGACAGCTTGGTCGCTGACAACAAAGAGCTGATTGCGTGGTTGGCACGCCTGGGCGAGGTAAAACATGCTGATCAACCGCAAGGTTTGCGCCTGGCCGTCGCTGGACGTGAAGCCTGGCTGGAAGTTGATACCGAAACGCTCTACGAGCATCAGACCAATCTGGAACGACGACTGGCTGAAACACGTGACCTGGCTATCAAACTGAAGAGCCGCCTCGACAACCCAAGTTACGTTCACCAAGCACCGGAGCATTTGGTTGAGGAAACACGGCAACAGCTCGCTGAAAAGCACGAGCTGACCGAACGACTCGAGCACGAGCTCGAAGTACTACGCTAAACGTTCGGCCACAAGATATGGCTATCGCCAAACGCCGAACTGCTACGACTAAGGTTTTTGGGCGTATAGTAACGGCGGTGGTCGTCGCGCGCTTGCACACGGGACGGACCTGAAAAATCCTGCTGCAATGCAATGTTTTCGAGATGCGTATGAGCTGAAGCGGCTTCGTTCAGGTCGCCGAGATGCGATGTAAGGTCAACACTGATGTTTGAAAGTGGCGCAGTCATTTCGAGCGCACGACCAAACTTGGCGTCCTGGACCAACGTACCCGTCGAGGTCAGAACGACGAGTCCCATGATCAGTTGTTGTAACAGTGGTGAAATGTTCATGTTTGTGTGATAGGTTTATCATGAACATATTAGCATAAGTTTTATACAATGTCAATATTGTGCTATTCGTGATGATACGGATGGCCAGAGCCGATCTGTTGCGCGCGGTAGAGCTGTTCGGCCAAGATGAGCCGCACGAGCTGGTGGGGGAAGACTAGTGGCGACAGTGACCAGACAATGTCGGCACGCTGGTGAACACGATCGTCAACACCGTAGGCACCGCCAATAATCAACACGATCTGCCGGCCAGCAGTAAAAGTGTTATTCAAGAGGGAAGCGAGCTGCGGCGAAGAAAGCTCGTCGCCACGTTCGTCGAGCAGGATGACGAAATCCTGGGCGGCAAGCCGTGAAAGGATGCGCTCAGACTCTTCCTGGCGCGCTGCAGCGTCCCCTAGGGCGCTATGTGGCAACAGTACCCATTTGGTGGCATAAGGCTTTTTGAGGCGCGTTTCGTAGCGTTCGATGCCTTCCGACACCCAGCCGTCGTGTTTTTTACCAATGGCGATGAGTTTTATCGTCATGAGAATGCCAGCTTCTGCGCCAATGCAGCCAGAGCGGTATGGTCAGGCTCAGCGCTCGGGTCAGAACGGTGGTAATATTCCTCGGGATCGGTGAACGGAATCAAATGAACATGCGCATGCGGTACGTCGACACCCTCAACACGAACGCCAACGTAGGGCACGGCAAGGGTCTCGCGCAGATGAGCGGCAACTTTTTTCACGCTTGCCATAAGCTGTTGATAGGTTTCATCGTCCAAATCCCATACAAATTCGATCTGTTTTTTGGGGATGACCAGCGTATGTGCCGGCACGCTTGGGTGGATATCGAGGAACGCGTAGGTAAACTCGTCTTCGTAAACCTTGTGAGAGGGTATTTCGCCTTTGATAATTTTCGTAAAGATTGAATCTTGCATACCACTATTGTAACGCCGTGCCAGACAATCAACAATTGACATATATGAGTTTTTATGCTAATGTTTTTTTATGACCACACCAGAAATAACTGGTCTCAAACAAACACCAGCAACCCACAACTTACAAACAAAACTTCCCGACGTTATAACTCAGGACATTACTGCCAAGGATTTACCTGATTTGAAAAGAATGTTCGAGAGCAACCTCGATTTCTTTGCGGAAGGGGGCATTTATGCCGATGATCTTTACACGATGATCGAACAAGAAGTGAGTAGCGAACATGCCAGCCCACATCAGCGAATAGGGATTTGGAAGGGCGAAAATCTTGTCGGTTACGTGTCCGTCGTACCAAGCGAACGTCATACCGCAGAGCATGAAGTAGAGGTAGCATATCTTGTCGATTCTCGTTATGCACGACAAGGTATCGCATCGGCAGCCGTCGAAGCTATCGTTGATGACGAAATCGAAAAGGGTAATCACGTTATCGCCGAAGTGGAAAACAGAAATAAGGCGAGCCAAAAGATGCTCGGAAAGCTCGGGTTCGAGCTCACTGCAGAGCAAAATGGCAGACATGTCTATAGCCACGGCGGCTTATCGATAGATGAAATGATGCACCGACTCGGCATGTAGTCGGATAATCGTTGTCAATCTGTTAAAATATCTAGATGCAGCATGCTGTTCGACACGGTTTGCCGTATCCCGATTGAGTAAACCAAGCTTTAGCTGTTTGCTCAATCGAGAGGAGGCGTAACGTAAGGTGGCAGGATTAATCCTTGCGATTGATCCGAGAACCTGGAGTGAACGCCGACGGGGAGAGGTGCAGGAGTGGTTGAACTGGCCGCTCTCGAAAAGCGGTATGGGGCAACTCATCGAGGGTTCGAATCCCTCTCTCTCCGCCACGAAAAAGACTCACATTCCGTGAGTCTTTTTCGTGGCTATTGCGCCGCTTGCGGCGGGTCGTTGATGTGTTGCTCGAGGTTCATGAGGTTTTTGTAGAGGTAAGGCATATTTTGCTGCATGTAGGACTCGGCGGTCGTCGTGGCGTCAACCTTTGGTGGGGAGGCGAGCGTCGGTATGGTAATCGTCACATCGTGCGCAGGAGTAAACGTTGCCGATATCGTCGAACTGTCTTTGATAGCGACCGAGAATGATGTGATGAGCTTCGATGAGCCGTCTCGCGTCAGTGTGATGGTCGTTTTTTGGAGTAGCGCAGCGATTGCTTGAGATGTCGCTGCGTATTGTTCGCTGTTACATTGCACAAGTGCCTTGGAGAGGTCGCTGCTACGATAGAGGGTTGCGATTCCCGACTCTTGGCCAGGTTTTGCAACGATGGTGTACGTATTCGTCTTGGTTTCTTTAAGCGAGAACTGCGACGAACTAAGCAGCTGAGTCACGAAGTCCTGGAGCGGCACGGAGCCTGACTGTATTTTATAAAACGCTATGAGCATACACGTGGGCAAGCCATAGGTATTATCACTGCCAAGACTATTTGCCGGTGCTTTTGACCATACGTTCTGATTATTGCGCGTAATAGCATTGGTGGCCTGAAGCACGCTTTGCTTTTCTGCTGCCGTCAGTGGTGTTTTACCAACGAATTCCGACTTGAACGACGTGAGATTTGCATAGAGCGTGCTGCCTGGTGCATCAATGACCCATTTGCTTGTTTTGGTAGTTTTGACTCCATCGCCCGTTTGTGACGATACGGCAGTCGCTGACAAGCCCGCCTTGCTCTTGTAAACGCCGTCAACTGTCAGTTGAGTAGCCGAAGCTGGCGTGTCGACAGTTACGTGGAATTTCATCTGCCCCGGAGCGGTAGTCTGTCGAATACTGTCTAAAATAGCTGTTTTCGGGCTGGCATACCACACGCTATAGCCCACAACGACCGCCAGCAGGCAAAGCAATACGATGCCTGCTATAAGCGGTACGAGAACTGTGCGGTTTTGCAAACCTTTTCTCTTTGTTGTTTTGACTGTATCGGGTTGTTTCTTGTTCATAGCTATTCCTTCTAAAACCTCGGCGGCAGCTCCCGTTGCAGCGTCGTGGTCAGGGTCGGGTTGGCGCTGGCGGTGGCCAGGGCCCAGAGGTAGGCGTCGCCGCGGTTGTCGAAGGTCTCGGCGGGGCCGGTCGTCGGGTCGGTGGTACGGTTGAGGTAGAGGTGGCTGGTCATGACCGGGCCGTTGACGGTCAGGGGCTGGTCGCACTTGGTGGTGACCAGGCCGGACGGGAGCGGCGAGTCGGAGCTGCTGCCGGCGTCGGCACAGGTATTGACGTAGTGGGTGTTGGCGGCGGTGATAGGCGTTTGCGGGGCGTCGTCGGTCTGGACGTCAGTGACGAGCCAGGCGTCGACCTGGGTGACGGCGGCATTGATGGTGATGCTCGGGGCGACGATGATTACCTGGGGGATCTGCGTAATATCGGAGAGGGTGGCGCTGGGGCTATCGCCCGTATCGGAGGCGTAGATGATGTTGCTGCCGATGACGACGGGCTTCTTGGAGACGATGATGAGGCTGGTACCTTTGCTGACGGGACTGCTGCCGGCCTGGACGGTCAGGTTGGCGGTCGTTGGGCTTGCGAGATAGACCGTCCGCTTGGCCTTATACGTGGTGGCGGTGGGGTCGATGGTAGCCGCAGGATTGCCGGAACCGCTCGCCTGGCCAGCCAGGGAGTCGTGGGTGGCGGCGGCGCCGTGCAGGAGGGCGGAGGAGGTCGTGAAGCCGCCGAAGGTGGTGTTGCAGGCGGTGTTGCCAGGAACGTTGTTGGCGAAGGTCAGGGTGTTGATGTCCGCCTGGGAAGGATCGGCGGGGGAAGCAGCGGCAGCGACGGCCTTGATCGAGCCGGCATCGGAGGCGGTGGCGAAGCACTTGCTGGCGCCGGCAGCGTAGGCGGCGTACTGGGCCCAGGAGGCCACGGCGTCGCCAAGCTTCGTATTGTGCGTGAGGATGTCGCCGCCGACGTGGAGGTCGTCGCCGAGGATGTGGGTGGTGGGATTGACAAGGGTATCGATATTTGTGCACCGTACCGCTGAATTGCGCCAATGTGGATCTGATTGATATGGCTGGTACGTACTTACCGAGAGGACATAGCAAACTTGCATCCCCGCAGGCACTACACCTGGCGACGGCACTGACGTTGGCAGGCTGGTTGCGCCCTGTTTGCTGAGCGAGAAGTCGATAAAACCATTTTTATCAAAAACAGTGTTTTCACCAGAACTCTTCACAGGGACAGTGCATTGACTCGCGTTTTTTATAATTGCCTTTCCAAGCTTGCTTTGCAGATACGCACAGGGGTCTTTACTGTCAGACGTTGTCGTTCGGTCAAGCTTTTTCGCTGTAATATCAGCTGGCGTATCAAAGAATTGCGTTACTTTCCATTGGGTTTGCTGCGTATAGGTAGTCGGAGTGCCCACCGGTGCCGTTGGCAGCGAGTCATTTTGCATTCCCGACGTGACATTCAAACCACCTGATCCCGTTTGGCTCCCCAGATCAATAGTCGGCGTGAGATCGTAATTATAGGCGATTTCCGCACAAGACATGGTATCACCGAGAGGAATCGCATAGACATTAATCTTTAGAGCAGCAAACAGCCCGAGCGGAATAGGCAGCGCATCGCTATGGCTGGCGAATTTATGATCACCGACCGCAACGCCATAACTAAGACCGGTGCTCTGCGCCAAACCTGTCAGGAGGGTTGTGGGGTCAAGGTAGTCATAAACCGTTGGGTTTGTTTCAACATAGGCGCAGAATTGTTTTCCTGGAACAGCTGAGCCAGGGCCGCTAATCGTGACCTTATCCGAGACAACTTTGCCTCGCGTTGCCTTCGTGTTATACCAATAACCCGAGGGCAGAAGTGGAATAATGTTCGCGTACGAGCGCGATTCTTCGTGCGTAACCGTATCTTTGCCCGTAAGATCAACGTTGTGATACTTAATATCGACATTACCAGGAATAAACGGGATGGGATCCCAGTTTTGGACATAGTAGTAGAACGACACGACGTCACCCTGATAGACACGGAGCGTGTGAGGCACAGTGTTATTCTGGTATATAGATAGCACTGTGGGATTCGTGTAGGTCTTGCCTGATATTTCGTCTTTGCCTTGAATAAAAGAGCGGGCAATCATAATCGGACCACCAGCTGCCGCTTGGTGCGAAAACAGGATTGCGCCGAAAAGCGCTATAAAAACAAGGAGAGGAAGTCCCTTCGCAAAAAAGTTCGTTTGCAACCAGCTACGCGCCATTCCTGTCATGCTTATCACTAATAGTACCAGGTTGTAGCAGATGTAAAAAGACTTGGCAAGCCAAGAAAAATAGCCTGTCTTACGACAAGCTACTTTTCGTGGTACACCCGACAGGATTCGAACCTATGGCCTTTGGCTCCGCAAGCCAACGCTCTATCCAGCTGAGCTACGGGTGCTCGTATATGCGAACTTGCTGATTGTAGCACAATTTTACAGAGGTGGCAAGACTAGAGGCGGAGAAGACGGACAACGCGGTCCACCACATCAAGGCGCAAGTCCTTCATAGGCAAGCGTGAACCGAGCATATCAACGATGTCTTCGCCGGCTTCTTCGGGGAAGTAAACGGTAACACCAGGCTGGAAGCGTTGAACGGGGATAAGCATGACCGAGAACTCTTGACCGTCACGAATCACGCCGAATGACTTGAAACCGGAGAACTGATAAAGCTTACCGTCGACCGTCAGCCCTTCGTCGGTCAATGAGTAGGCGAGTTCACGTGGCGGGCGACGCGTGTAGACGATGACGACAACCGCGATGACAGCGATAAGCGCCGTAAACGACCAGGCCTTCGTAAAAATCGACACCGCCACCAAAGCAGCGATAATGATGGCAAACAGGATAAACCATACCGCACCCTTTTCGCGGTGAATGTATTCGTGAGCAACCCAGGATACAGGTGCTTCGTTATCGACAGACTGGTCGTCGTCCAGTTCTGGCGCCTCTTCCACACCGGAAATCGGCATAGTGGTCTCGTCTGACGTTTCTATGGCGTCGGGAGCTGGGGCCACGACGGGTGCAGAAGCTGGAGCTGCTTGGGGGGTCGGCTGAGAAGTCGTGTCGTTCAGTGCGGCTTGAACGTCTGCAGCGCTCACCGCAAGGGGAGGTGTCAAAGGTGCCGTCGGCGCCTGCAGTGGCTGCGGGGCTGCCGGCTGACCTTGGTCAGGTTGATAATTCCCTTGGCGATTAGGATCCATGCACACAGTATAGCATGAACGTTTTGGTGATTTTGCTGAAAACTATGAGCGTTTTGCCGGCGATGTCTCTTCGCCTTCAATCGAAATATGCGGCAGGAGCCGATCGAGCCATTTTGGCAACCACCAAGCAGCTCGGCCCAGGAGTGACATGAGGATCGGCACAATCGTCAGCCGTACGACAAACGCGTCGACAAAAATACCGAATGCCAGTGCGAAACCGATCGTCTGAATCGTCGTGTCGTGATTGCTGACGAAGCCGGCAAAGACAGATATCATGATGAAAGCTGCCGCCATGACAACCTTGCTGCCCAGGCTGAAGCCGCGCGTCACGGCATCATGCGCGTTTTTGCTCTGGTGGTACGCTTCCTGCATACCCGAAACCAGGAAAAACTCATAGTCCATAGCCAGGCCAAACAGTATGCCAATGCTGATAATCGGCACAAAACTCGTGATCGGGCCGGGTGCCGACGCAATGCCGAACCACCCCCACTGAAAAACAGCCACGAGGGCACCAAACATCGCCATAACTGATAGTAAGAAGCCAAGCGTCGCCTTGATTGGTACCAAAATCGAGCGGAATGCGACCATCAGCAGGAGCAGCGACAGCCCGACAACCACCGCAAGGTAAATCGGCAGGACTTGAGACAGCTTGTTGTTGATGTCAATTTGGAGAGCGGTAGTACCAGTCACACCGAATGTTGCGCCGCTATGCTCCGTGAGCTGTATTTGATGGCCTTCGTTACGAAGATACGTCACAAGATCCTTTGTTTTGACATCGGATGGTCCTGTCGACGGGACAACCTGAATCGCGCCCTGCGTACCGTTATGTGCCGTGAGAATCGGCGTTGCCTGCGCCACGCCAGATACCTTTGCGATACGATCGGCAATCAGTTTCAACTGATAATACGGTGCGTATTGTTTGACTTCTTGGTCGATTTTCGCCTGAGCCGCTTGTTGCTGCGCTTGCAACTGCGCAACTTGCTGCTGATAAGCCGCCTGGGCCTGTGGCGTCGTCGCTTGAGCCTGAAGCGCTGCGAGTTGTGCCTGCAAAGCCGGCATTTGCTGTGCAACCTGTTGCTGATAGGCGTCTTCTATGGGCTGACGAACGGCTGCCTCGTCGTCGGCAGTAACCGCTGGAATATGCTCAACGACGAGCAGCAGCGGACCGTTGAAACCAGCGCCAAAGCCTTTGACGAGCAAGTCGTAAGCTTTGCGTTCGGTCGATGTCTTGGCAGCGACCTCATCTGTTGGGAGGCCCAGATCAAGCTGACGAATCGGTAGCGCCACCACGACGACAACTAACACCGCGAGCAGCAGAACGGGGTAACGAAACCGCTGCAAGGCTTCGCCCCAACGATGCCAGAACGTATGACGATTGTCTCGTTGCTGAGTAATGGATCGCTTGGCAAGGTGAGCTTTCAATGACGCGCGTGATTTGCGACCAAATACGCTGAGCCCCGCGATACCAAGCATCGCCGGCACCAGCGTCACGGCTATCAGTGCGGCTACCGCTACCGTCGCAGCCGCCGACAAGCCCATAGTCGTCATGAACGGAATCTGCACGACCGACAGGGCCGCCAAAGCAATAACCACCGTGGTCGCCGCAAAAAGTACCGCATTGCCGGCAGTCGCGATAGCTTTGCCGGCCGCTTCTTGCAATGCGAAGCCTTCGTGGACGAACGTGCGATAGCGGTTGATAATGAAAAGCGAGTAATCAATACCGACGGCAAGGCCGAGCATGACAGCGAGCGCCGGCGTCGTGCTATTGATATCGACAACGTGGCTCAGCGAGAACAGGCCGGCCATACTGATTCCAACGCTCATCAATGCCGTAAGAATCGGTAGTCCTGCCGCCACCAGCGCACCAAGCGTCACGACAAGTACAAGCAGTGCCAGCACCACGCCGCTGATTTCGCCGACGCCCAGGATTTCACCTGGTGTTTTTTGAATCAAATCACCGCCGTATTCAATTTCGAGACCGTTTTTCCTCGCAGCGCTTACAAGGTCGCTGACTTTGTCGATCGTGCTGGTACTCACTTCGCTGCCAGCCGGTTTGAGTTGCACGGTAACATACGCGATCGTCCCATCTTTGGAAATCGCGGTCGTATTGTCGAACGGACTGACAGCCGCTGTTACTTCGGGTACCTTGGCCACTGCTTTCGCAAGATTGGTAATTTGCGTTTTGTAGTCGGTAATCGTCTTGCCAGCGGGCACAGCCACGACCAACTTGCTTGATGCGGCGCCGGTGCTTGGGAAGAGTTCGTTAAAACGAGTCAGTGTCTTTTGCGCTTCGGTGCCAGGGATTGAAATCGAACCGTTTGTCGGCTGCATGAAATGCTTGGCCGCCAGCCCCAGTACAATGAGGATAATCAGCCATATGCCAACCACGAGCCATTTTCGCTCGAATGCTTTCGTACCTAATTTATGGAGAAATGTTCCCATAGTTCTTGTCCTTATCCATCATAACAAATACGGTCTTTGTTATGATGGGTTTATGACACAAATCATCCAGATTAAAGATTTTTCGATGGGATTCGGCGACGTGACAGTCATCAAAGACCTGTCATTTCATGTAAACAAAGGGGAGACTTTCGGGCTGCTTGGTAGCAACGGCAGCGGCAAAACGACGACTATCCGTGCGCTGCTTGGCATTTATCCACCACGAAGCGGCGAGCTGCTGATCAGTGGCAAACCGTATAGCGTATCTGGTGGCGTCCGGCTCGGCTATCTGCCAGAGGAACGCGGCCTGTACAAAAAAGAGCCAGTTATCGATACGATGCTCTATTTCGGTCAGCTCAAGGGCCTGACGCGCGAGCGGGCTTATAGCGAAGCGATGGCATTTCTGGAACGTGTCGGACTGGCCGACAAGGCCAAAACCCGACTCGACAAACTGTCTGGTGGCCAACAGCAAAAAGTCCAGCTCGGTATCACGATCATGGCTGATCCTGAACTGCTGATTCTGGACGAGCCGACGAAAGGCTTCGACCCGGTAAACCGCCGACTGCTCATGAATATCATCGAAGACCACCAGAAAAAGGGTGCGACCGTGGTGCTTGTCACGCACCAGATGGAAGAGGTTGAGCGGCTCTGCGACCGGATAATCCTGCTCAAAGACGGCGCGGCAGCCGCTTATGGCACCGTCAAAGAAGTCCGTGAAAAACATGGCGGCAAGTCGCTCGACGACATTTTTATTTCGATTTACGGTGACGAGGACAAAGGAGGCGACAATGCATAATCTTGGTACGGTCATACGGTTCGAGATCACGCGAACCCTTAAAAAGAAAACGTTTTGGATCATGGCGCTCGGTTTTCCGCTGATATTCGCGGTCGTCGGCTGCATCATCTATTTTTCCCACAGGGCGACCGACGATGCTTCCAAGAACCTCGACCAACAAAAGTTCAGTTTTGTGGTGAGTGACGAATCAAAGGCTATCAAACCTGTTATCGTCACCGCGACAGGCGGCAAAATGGATGACCCTGCACACAAGCAGCAAGATATCGACGCCGTCAAAAACGGTTCGCTCGACGGCTACATATTCTATCCGGCCGATTTGGTCCACGGCACAGTAGAAGTCTATGGCAAAAACGTCGATATCTTCAATAACAGCCGCTACAGCAGCGTCGCGCAGGCGATTTTGTCATTGTCGGCATCAAGCGCCGTCAGCCCGAACGTCAAGGCCGCACTGGCCGGCAACACAAGCATCAACTTTACCTCGTATCGCGATGGTGCCGTGTACGATCCTATCAAACGAGCGATTTTGCCAGCGGTTTTCCTGGTGATGTTCTATTTCTTGATCGCCTTTTTCGGAAACCAAATGCTGACTAGCACGACGGAAGAGAAAGAAAACCGTGTCATCGAGATGCTTCTGACCACTGTTGAAGCCCGAACGCTGATCATCGGCAAGATTTTGTCGCTGATTATGCTTTCGATCATCCAGGGATTGATCGTTATCATCCCGGTTATCGTCGGTTATCTGTTATTCCATGACAAACTCAACCTACCAAACCTTGACCTGTCGTCGCTACCAGTCGACTGGGGCGCGATCGGCATCGGTTTTGGCGTGTTTGCGGCCAGTTTCCTGCTATTCACCGGCCTATTGGTGGCCATCGGTGCTGCCGTGCCAACCGCCAAAGAAGCAGGCGGGTTCTTTGGCATCGTCATGGTGCTGATTTTCGGACCGCTCTATGCCGCATCACTGTTCGTGTCGGCACCGCACAATCCGTTCGTCACCTTTTTGTCGCTCTTTCCGTTCACGGCACCGATTCCGCTGCTGCTGCGTAACGCCCTCGGCAACCTCGACGTTTGGCAAGCACTGCTTGGCATAGCCATTCTGTTCGTGACTGCCGTCATTGTCATGTCGGTCGCCGTCCGCGTATTCCGTTTCGGCGCGCTCGAATACAGCCGCAAACTGTCGCTGCGTGAAATCTTTTCGCGCAAATAATCCCTTGCGAAGGCTACGGCCGCTTGTCTAGGTGTATTTTCGCCAGAAACAGCGCTGCGAGCGTCATGTCGTCGTCGATTTCGCCTGCGTCGATCATGGCGTAGGTATCATCAAACGAAACAAACTTTCCCTCGGTGACAAGCAACGCGTCGTCGGCATCAATCCGCTCGCCAATCGTCAAATCTTCGGCGAGAAGTACTGCCTGACGCTCGGTCATTAAACCATTGCAAACCAGCGGTTTCCCCAGTAGTGTCCAGGTTTTTGCCGTAATACCCGTTTCTTCGGCAAGCTCGCGCCGAGAAGCCGTCACGATGTCTTCACCGTCGCTCCCGCCGCCCGGCAACTCCCAGCCCCACGTTTTGGTCGGGTAGCGAAAGGCTTTTACCAGATACATCTCCCGTTTGTCGTTCAGAGCCACGATCTGCACAGAGTCTTTCGATTCCATATAGCCATAAATCCCCTCTGAACCATCCGGCCGCACGGTCGCGTCTTCATGAATCCGAATCCAGGGATTTTCATAGACGATTTTCGTCGCTATTGTTTTGATTGGGTTTTCGTCGGTCATGCTTTTATAGTAGCAAACATACGCTAGCACTTAACAAAATACTATTTTTATGATATAATTGGTATTATGACCGAACGATTCACCGAACTTGGTTACAGACTGCCGGCCGAAACGCCTGAACAGTACGCAGAGCAAGCCGTCACGATTCTGAAAGATTTAGGAGAATCCGCCCCTTTGACAGCCGCCTACGCCATGGAGCCAAGCGCCGTGTTGGCACTTGCGGGACTTCGTGGCATGAGCCCATACCACCGATTCGCTCCCACCATAACGGCCGACCAAAAGCGCGCTTTCGATGATACGCTTCATGCGCACAATATCTACCGCATGAGCGATCCTACCGACATCCATTTTTCTTTGCTGAACCCTGATGCTGTCGCAGACATCAAAAACAGCTACGGCTTTGCGGCTGACACGTGGTCTTCGCCTTCAGCATATACGTCGACCGAAGCGCTGAACGCGTGGACGGATGCGAGCCAAGACGGGTTCAACCACCTTATGGAAAGTGGCGAACTACCTCAAGAGTGGCTCAAAGACGATGCTGCGGCCCAAAATCTCCTATTCGGCATGCTGCTTGGCTACCCGGGCAAGGCGATCAGCTCAGCCCTATGGGCAGGTGCAGCCGGGGACACGACCGGCATAGAAACACTATCGGACGTTTTAGTGGCAGACGGCCAACCGTATCACGGCACGCACGTCTCGTTCGACGTCCATCCGACGATTATCGACAGCGAAGAAATCATCCGCTTGCGAAAGCTCTGGCGCAAAACCATCGACATCGTCTATGAAACGTTACCCTTCGAAGAGCTGATGAAAAACGAGCAGTTCGCCTGGTCGTATAGCACCCTAGACGAGCACCAACATGAATAAAGAGCATCCACTCAGCCCCTTTGACCCGACTAATAGTCCGATGGCTACCTTGTACGACAAGCTTGCTGCGTCGACTCCGTTAGAGCTCATGACGAAATTTGATGAACTCGACCAGGAACTCATGAAAACTCGTGAATGGGATTACAAGAATGATACGCTGCTGCTCAACCAGATAAAATGTCAGCTCGAGGCAATTGATCCTGTTCCTTTAACCGACGAGGAACAGGGAAGACGCAATGAAATGCTGTGGTTATGGAACCATCATGCCGCAGGCATGGCACTTTTTGGCTATACCGACGATGAAGCGGCGCAACGATTTGCCGATACTGCACTGGCGTATCAGGCAGAAGACCATCCGAACAAAATCACTGGCCTTTTGCGCGTTCTTGCAAGCGGTGATATCACCGCTGCCGAGGAGTACACAAGAAGCGAGGTCAGCGAATCCGAGCAAGCCGCAGCAACCGATGGCATCCAACTATACCGACAAACGCATAGCCGCTAAATACTGCGCACCGCCGTTCGTATCCCTGGCAAAGGCTCATCGACGACGGCAAGGATGGTTTAACACCTATGGGACTTGACAAAACATAAGAAATTTGCTAAAATTACCTCATAAATCAATCAAACAAATATGACAAATCTCGAATCTTCTCACTCTCAAGATAAACCCTCTGTTGAACAAGTCATTACTGACGCCATCTCACACCCTAAAGTTGCTCGGCATCATAAACGGATGTTCGAGCACGGCACGAAAGAGGAGTACCCTCATGAGTCAGCTTATGCGATATACAGGTTGCAGGACGGAAGTATTGAGCCATCGAGGCTCGTATCGGCCAACCCTCATGATCATCACGACCTTAATGCCGGCATGACCAGTGTTTCCCTAGGAGAACTTATTGACGATTCTCCGGAAGAAGCAGCGATTACAAAGGAACCCGAATACACCGACATCGAACTGCGAACAATCCGAGGCATCATAGCGGCCGAGGAATTAAGTAGCAACGAGAAAGAAGAACTGGTTAAAAAAGTTCGCGAAAAAGCAGAAAATCGGGCAATGGGCGTGCATACCACCGGTCTACGTCAAGATGTACCGATGCATACGCACAGCCACCCCCTACTTAGTGACAAGGAGAAAATAAATGAGTTACTCATGCCCTCACTTGCTGACGTAGAGGGTCATGAGCCACTTCATAAGGCAAACCCTGGCCATGTCAGCGCCATCGTGACGTCTAATGGTAAAGATAATGCCATGCTGCTTTACGGTGCAGAGGTGGGACGTGAGCAGGACTACCATGGATACGACGACAGTAACAAGCGTCGCAATTTGCGTGAGCTTGGCCATCGTGGTTTTGCATCGGCTGTTATCCTCCTTGGTGCTGATGGCCTACCCATAGAGGGCCAGGAAGCTGTCGTAAAAGATTTTGCTCGTCGTGTTAAAACCTCAAAGTAGTTTACTCCGTAAAATGTGGAGATTCAAATCTCGCCACAACACGAAAAAGAGAGCCCAAATGGACTCTTCTTTTCTTGGGGGGAACCGTTGCTGCTATGAGAAGTGAGCGGATGATTTCTTAGCAGGATGAACACGACAAGCAGACGCAGAATAAGGCTACACGGAGCAGGCAAGTGCCACAGGCTCTTTTGCCTATGGCACTTGCTTTACTCGCTTAATGACAACCTGGGGGTCAATTTCCGACCCGCACACGTACAACCTCACGCGGGTCACCCTTTTCCCACAAACGGCGATAGTTGAAGGTCAGCTCGGTTCCAGGCTCTACGTTCTCGAAAACAAACTTGGTGAAGACTTGACCACCGAAAAGGGGTTCGCCATCTTCGGTTTCTGATGGATACCGTGACTCATAACCCCGATCATCCGGTTCCTGGCTTGGCTCCCAGTTGTACCCAGCTGACGGATAACCAGCGAGCTTAACTTCGACTTTCATGTTATTCCTGTCTGCTTGTCAAGAGCTCCCGTATTTCGGGGCTACATCAATGTTGCAATATCTAGTATTAACAAGCAAGCATGAGCAAAAAAACACCATGCGGCGCAAAGGAGGGGAGGTATCGGCTGAAACCTCCTTCTTTTGCTCATCGTCTTGAAAGCAAGACTTTCAGACGAGTTCGCTGCACTGCGCCGAACTCCCGCTATGTTTTGTCTGCGACAAAACGCGGAAGTTCAAATCACTGCCCCACCTCAAGAAAAAAGATGCCCGGATGGACATCTTTTTTCTTGGCGGAGGAGGGGAGATTCGAACTCCCGCTACAGGTCTCCCCGTACTAACGATTTAGCAAACCGTCCCCTTCAGCCACTTGGGTACTCCTCCTCGTCGAAACGCACTTCGCGTGGTCGATTTACTCCGTAAATCTCCCTTGCTGCGTTGTTTCTCCTCTCAAATTATCAAACAGCAAGCTTGGTTTGATAATTTGGGCGGCCTACGGCCGCAGTGGCTCTGGATATTGTATCACAGCGTCAGGGGTGGGGCTAGTATGAAATCTCACAGCAATATTGACAAAACGTGATATTATTGCTATAATAGGATTATGACTGTGAGAAGTTTTTGGAAATCAGTACGAGTTTTTGCCATTATCGCTGTTATGATTGCAGCGACGATGACCCTTGGTCCAAGTGCCCATGCGGCCGGTTTTAGCCTTACCCTTGCCGATGGCGCCAATGCAGCAAAAGGCAACGGCATGGCAACCGATCTGTTTGGTCAGACCGGTACGTTCCGTACCCTGACGAACGTTATGTTGTATCTAATCGGTGCTATCAGTGTGATCATGCTAATCATCGGTGGTCTGCGCTATGTGGTGTCTGGTGGTGACAGCAGCGCCGTACAAGCCGCCAAGAACACCATTTTGTACGCTGTTGTCGGTATTATCGTCGCCATTTTGGCATACGCGGTCGTCAGCTTCGTTATTAGTTCGTTCAGCGGTGCAAGCGGCGTTGGTGCTGTGACATCTGCGACGAATTCGTAACGAGTTCGAATTGCGCGCCTATTTCGCCATAGAAAACAGAGGCCAAACGGCCTCTGTTTTCTATGGCGGAGAGGGCGAGATTCGAACTCGCGGTGAGTTGCCCCACGCTGGTTTTCAAGACCAGTACCATCAACCACTCGGTCACCTCTCCTTGTCGGTGTACAGTAGGGTATTTTAACAGATACCAGACCTCTAGTCGAGAGGCTGCCGGCTGACTGTCGCCGCCCATACTGTGTCGGCACCGGCGTCGCGCAGCGTTTTTGCAGCATATTTCATGGTGGCACCGGTCGTCATGACATCGTCGACCAGCAAATAGATCGCATCAGGATCAAGTGACACCCGGCAGCGAAACGCTACCTTTGCCTGCGCCTCGCGCACACTTCGGGAAGTATCACGTTGCCTAGTCGACGTGGCGCGTTCAAGCACCGATATACAGGGCAGTTGCCGCAACTGGGCCAAATGTCGTGCTACGAGTAGCATATGGTCATAACCGCGCTGCCGTATATGCGCCGAAACGGTCGGGATAGGCACGACGACCGTGTTTGCGGGCAATTCCGGTAGTCGTTCGTGTAACAGTGTCGCCAGGGATTGATGGGCTGCTTTGGCGTTTTCGAACTTGAAACGATTGATCAGCCGTTCAAGCCCGTCACGACGGTCGGCTACGCACCAGGCACGTGTATACGACACATTGCATTTCGTGCAAATTCCTTGCCTGGGTGCAAGCATTTTTTGACAATTTACACAGGCTTCATATGGCTCGCTAATGATGTCATATTTACAATTATCACATAAAAGGCCGCCTCGTTCATCGCAACCGGAACAGTAGTGGGGCGCCACGAAATGCAGTAGTTCATCTATCATTGTGTTTTTTACGTTTCACGCCCCCCTTTTGTTGATTATGTTATCACTATTGGTTATACTGTAGGAGACTATTTGTCAAGAGAGCCAAGAGAAAAGTGGAGGATACCAT
>Ga0164242_10000592_pt1 | contig 43850 bp, 32 predicted proteins | sample OricomgcompostMG_FD_108783 | JGI IMG/M metagenome (GOLD analysis project Ga0164242, IMG submission 108783) | Miracle-Growth compost microbial communities from Emeryville, California, USA - Original compost - Miracle growth compost (MG) ... | reverse complement strand
TGGCCGGTGTAATTCAATTCGGCCACGATGACTTTATCCTTGCTGTAAATAAAATCGTAAATTTCCTTTTCCGGCAACGGATTGAGCATCAACAGATGCAGTTGCTCCACGCCCAAATCCCACTTGGCGGCCAGATCAATGGCTTCGCTGATGGCGCCTTCGGTGGAGCCCCAGGTGATGATGCCGATCTTGGCGTCGGGGCTGCCGTAGCGGCGCGTAAAAGTACTTTTCTTCTCTGCATATTCTTGCGCTATGCGCAATTTATGATGGCGCTTGTCGCTCATCTTGCGGTGCGCGGCGGGCGAGATATCGGGATTGCCTTTTTCGTTATGTTCCAGGCCGGTGGCCACGAAATAAACCGGATCCTCACCCGGTTTGGCCATCGGCGAAATGCTGTTTTCGGTGAGTTTGAAACGATTGTAATCTTTCAAATCTTCTTCCGTGGGACGCAACCGGTCGATCACTTCGATCTCATCGACATTCGGCTCGGTGATCGTGCTGCCGGCCTGCGCCAGGTAGAAATCGGTGAGCATCAATGTCGGCATCTGGGTCAGTTCGCTGAGGTTAAATGCCTCCACCGTCAGGTGAAAACAATCTTCCACGTTGGCCGGAGCCAGCACCAAACGCGGCGCATCGCCGTGGCCGCCGTAGATGGCCAGATTCAAATCGCTTTGCTCTTCTTTGGTAGGCATCCCCGTGGAAGGGCCGCCGCGTTGCGCGTCGAAAATCACGCAGGGAAGTTCGGTCATCGAAGCCAGGCCGATTTCCTCGGTCATCAAACTGACGCCCGGCCCGGAAGTGGCAGTGGCCGATTTGTGCCCGGCGAAACTGGCGCCCAGCACCATCGCCAGCGCGGCGATTTCATCCTCTGCCTGGACAACTTTGCCGCCGAATTTGGGCAATAACGAGGCGCATTTTTCCAGAATCGTCGAAGCGGGCGTGATGGGATAGCCGGCAAAAACCGACAATCCCGAAGCGACCGCGCCCAACGCGATGGCATCGTTGCCGGTCATCAATAATTTATGATGCGGCTCCAGTGCCTCAATGTGAAAAGGAACATGATTCGCCCATTGTTGGACGTATTCATAGCCAATACGCAAACCATTGAGATTGGCTTCCACCACCTTTTCGCCCTTGCGGTCAAATTTGGCGTGCGCCAGTTTTTCAAACTCTTCAAAAGCAATTCCCAGCAGCGCACCAACAGAACCCATCACAACCATGTTCTTTGCCAGCTTGCCACCAGCTTCCTTTTTGGCCAATTCTCCAAACGGCACTTCAATCTTCAGCGCCTCGGCATTGGTTTCATCGATATTGCACTCGGTGTCATACAATAAAATGCCGTTGGGTTTTAAATCCCCCTTGTGCAAATGATAGACTTCATCGTTGAAACACACCAGCATGTCGACCAGTGATCCTTGCGATTGTGGAAGCTCCCGGCCCAGGCGCACCTGAATCATGGCCGGGCCACCTTTGATTTCGGCGGGTAGGGATGTGACTTTTAATATTTCCAGCCCCATGCGGCTGGCGGCCGTGGCGACAAATTCTCCGCTGGTGATGACACCTTCGCCGCCGTCCCCGGCAAAACGGATGATGACATCGTTGATAATCTCGCGGCCAGGCTCAGTGGTAGTATTTTTTAGCGTTTCGCTCATAGTTGCTCCATTCCTCTTCATATCCCACCCTTGAGGTGGATATTGAAGATTGGGTAAAACACTTGCAGTGTAGCAAGGGTAATTTGGAGCGTAAAGTACTTTTTAAGATGAAATAGGGAATTGCCGTTATTGGTTTGTCAATAAGGCATAACCAATGGTTATATTTTCTGCGGTGAAGTTAATAAAATTGATTCTCAGATGAAAGTACTTTTGCTATCAATCATCTTGAACTGTAAACATGGTGTATTGGCCACCGCTGCCTTTGTGTGCCAATTGGCTGATTTTCTGATTTTTGACGTGGCCATCGGTGAATAAGACATTCACTGTGTCTAAATGCCGCGCCAATACCCGGCCAAAACTCGGAATACCACCATGCGTAGTTGGGTAAATAAGACTTTGTCCGGAAGTGACGCTTTTCCAGGCAATTTCCGGTGCTACGATATTGCCGCTACCGCCGCTGCTGGGAGAATCCCAATACTCAGTCGCGTAAATCGTTCCTGAAGGATCATCAATAGTAGCCAGAGATTTACCGAAAGGGCTTTGATATACATTACTGGGATCAGGGTCCCAATATGCCACATTCATCGCATAACTCCCGAAATCATAGTTGGAGCCTGCTTCATTCTGGTAGTAATGATACACAGTATTGATGGAATCACTGGGACAAACAAAAAGTTGCTCGCTTTTCACGTATGGATAAATCGCATCCATCCATTTGTAATCTCCCGTTGTTTTGTTGCTGTCTTCCAGGCCGTCAGCTCGTGGCCCATACCATGAGAGAGTGATTTTCTCGTCGTAATCCTGTGTATATTGTATCAGCCCCAAGCCGATTTGTTGAAGATTGCTAAGACAACTAGTTCTCCTGGCGTTTTCACGCGCTCGGGCAAAAACGGGAAAGAGGATTGCTGCGAGGATCGCTATAATAGCAATGACGACAAGAAGTTCTATTAACGTGAATCCTTCTTTTCTGTGCAAATTCCATTTGTTTTTCATGATCGGTTCCTGTGAGTAACTATACCACATTTTCACCATTTTTAAACATGATTTTTAACAAGAGTTTATTAAGAATAAGTTTGTGGAGCGTCTATGCTTAAAATGTCAAGCAATCAATTAGTGTATAATCATAGTAAAAGTACTTTTGAGCGCTATTTTTTATGCCACAAGTCCGCGTATTATTAGTTGATGATCAAGAAGATATCCTGCGCGTTATGCAGCTTATTCTTTCGCGGTGTGAAAGTTACTGCGTGGAAACTGCAGCATCCGGAAGTCTGGCTTTAGAAAAAGCTGAAACTTTCGCGCCGGATGTCGTGATCAGCGATATTTCAATGCCGGAAATGGATGGTTGTGAACTGATGATGCAACTGCGCGAAAAATCTACTCTAAATCCTTTCAAGTCGATTGCGCTGAGCGGCTATGGCGGCGATCAGGAGAAAATGACGTTGGCCGCCGGATATGATGTTCATTTGGTAAAACCGGTGGATTACGATAATTTGGCAACGATCATTGATCAGCTGGCGCAAGAAAATGCGGATGTTTCAGAATGAAATAAAAAACTTTTGCCAGGCTGAGCGGAGTCGAGGCCGGTGAAAGTACTTTTCCGCGAATGCTTCGACTTCGCTCAGCATGACAAAGAAGAAAAGTACTTTTACATTTCTATAATTTTGCGAATGGCTTTTGCAGTGTCTTCAATCGAAGCCAAACTTGGCGCCACTTCGCTGATCATCGGGCCGTCGTAACCGATGGCGCGCAATTCTTTATTGACAGCAACGAAATCCACATTTCCTTCCAGCAACGGCGTCCAGCCGCCGTTTAATGCGTTGCCTTTCCAATCTTTCAGATGCACCATTTTCAGATGTTTGCCGGTAATGCGCACCCAATGTTGTGGGAAATGAAAAACCGCCATGTTGCCGGGATCAAAATAAAATCCGATATGATTGCTGCCCACTTCGTCGAGAAAACGTTTCATTTCCAGCGGGCTGAAAAGAAAACCGTTCCAGATTTGTTCGACAGCCAATTTCACATCGAGCGCTTCCGCCGTTTTGGCAATTTCCTTCAGTGAATTAACGGCGTTTTCATAAGCATCGTCGTAATAAAGTTCCGCGCTGAAACGTCCCAATGTGTGCAGCGTGCAGCCGATTCCCATGGTTTTTGCGGCTTGCAAGCCTTTGCAGGTTTCTTCGATAGAAATGCGCTGCGCGTCGCCGCTGTCCAGCAAGTTTCCGCTGCAATGGCCGTGCACTATCGAAACAGGTTCCACGCCGGTGGCGCGAATGTCGTCTGCTAAAGATCGCAATTCCGTTTCCGTCAAATTGGGATTGAAATCGCGATCTTTTTTCATTTGCAGCTCCACAACTTCATAACCGGCGGCAGCAGCTTGCGCGGCAAATTCGCGTGTGGATGGTTCGGGAAGGATTATTTGTGTTATTCCGGATTGCATTGTTTGTCCTTTAGAATGTTAATTCGTCTTGGAGTATGTTATCAGAAATGGGGAGCGTGGCAAAACCCATCTCGCGCAAGCGTAATTCCCCCTTGTAAAAGGGGGTTAGGGGGATTTTCTTATGCAAATAACTTCCGATCTAAAGTTCTATAATTCACAGCTTCCGCAACATGTTGCAACTGAATCGCCGCGCTATTTTCCAGATCGGCGATAGTGCGCGCGACTTTCAAAATGCGATCATGCGCGCGGGCGCTCATGGCGAATTGATCGATGGCGTTTTTGAGAAGATCGGCGGCAGCGCTGTCGAGATTGCAATATTCGCGCAATTGCTTGGCGCGCATGTGGGCGTTGCAGTTGATGCCTTTATTTTCAAAACGTTGCAGTTGAATATCGCGCGCGTGGCAGACGCGTTCGCGCACCGTGACCGAACTTTCTCCGACTTGTTTGGACATCAATTCATCCGGCAAAAGCCGCGGCACGGCGACGTGCAAATCAATACGATCCAGCAACGGGCCAGAAATACGCGTCAGGTATTTGCGAATTTGATTGGGCGAACAAACACAAGGCCGCCTATGATCGCCGTAAAATCCGCACGGGCAGGGATTCATCGCTGCCACTAATTGAAAGCGCGACGGAAACGAAAGCGATTGCGCGGCGCGTGCGATGGTCACCGCGCCGTCTTCCATCGGCTGGCGCAGCACTTCCAAAACTTCACGATGAAACTCCGGCAATTCATCCAAAAACAAAATGCCGTGATGCGACAACGAAATTTCTCCCGGACGCGGATACGATCCACCGCCCACCAGACCGGCGTGGCTGACGGTGTGATGCGGCGCGCGGAAAGGACGTTCCGCCATCAATCCTTGGCCGCTTCCTAACAAACCGGCAACGCTGTATAGTTTTGTAACTTCCAGCGCTTCATCCAGCGAGAGCGGCGGCAAAATCGTCGGCATGCGCCGCGCCAGCAAGGTTTTTCCCGCCCCCGGACTTCCCACCAAAAGAACATTATGCCCACCGGCCGCCGCCACTTCCAGTGCGCGTTTGACGGTTTCCTGTCCTTTCACATCCGCCCAGTCCACTTCCGAATGCGGCGATTGCAAATCTTCCAGGCTGATTTCCGCCTGAGCCGGTTCGCCTTCGCCGGTCGATAATAAATCCACCGCATCAGCCAGGCTGCGGACGCCGTAAACGTCGAGACCTTCCACGACCGCGGCTTCTTTGGCGTTGGCTTCGGGCACTAAAAGTACTTTTATACCGTTAGCCTTCGCGCCCAGCGCCATCGGCAACACGCCGGAAATGGGACGCACTGAACCATCCAACCCCATTTCGCCGATGGCGGCGAAGGACGGAAAGTGATCGATTCGGCATTGCTCATCGCCCTGCAAGACGCCCAGCGCGATCGGCAAATCAAATAGCGGCCCCTGCTTGCGCGTGTCGGCGGGCGCGAGGTTCACCGTGATGCGCCGCTGCGGCCAGATGAAACCAGAGTTTTTGAGAGCGGTGCGTACCCGATCCACGGATTCACGCACTGCGGCGTCGGGCAATCCGACTACAGAAAATGCGGAGAAGTTGGAGGTGACATCGCATTCTACATGAACGACATAAGCATCCACGCCAAGCACGGCCAAAGCATTAATATGAGCTAACATAAGAAAATTTCAACCTATTTACCTTATCATGCTTAAAAGTACTTTCAAAATGAGAAGGAAGAAGTTGGAAATCGGGAGTTAGAAGTCAGGAGATTTTGCGAGTCTAAAAAATGAGTGGGGGCAGGCCTCCGTGCCTGCTTCAATAAAAATTTATTCCTTATTGCCGTTTTTAAAAATAAGGAATCAGCAAAGCTGATAATTTTTTGAGCAGGCACGGAGGCCTGCCCCCACTCATTTATTTTGGTTCCTTTATCACTCGACATTGTTACTACTCCTGATAATCAAACGCATTTTGGTGCAGGGCGAATGTTGGCTGGGAGCCATCTCGCAACCACACTTCCACCACATCAAAACGGCATGGCGTATTGTTCAATTTGCGCGCTGAAACGTAAGCGTTGGCCAACGCGGAAAGTTGCCTTTGCTTGGTGCGATTGACGGCGTCCTGCGGCGCGCCCATGCGATTGGAAGAACGGGTTTTGACTTCGATGAAACAAAGTACTTTTACGTTGCGTTCGTCGTGATGCCAGGCGATGCAATCGATTTCGCCGCGCAGAGAATTTCCCGGGCGCCAGTTGCGTTCGATAATTTTGTAGCCGTGTTGCCGGAGATATTGCGCCGCCGCGTCTTCGCCTGCCTGGCCTTTTGCTTGTGTTTTGCCAGTGACAGGTTTAGCGCGGCGGAAGCGGAGCATTGTGTAAAAGTACTTTTAGGGTGCTGCCAAAGGCGCTGGCGCGGGGCGAACTTCTTTGGGCGCGGTGCTGGTGCTGCCGGTCGGTGCGGCATTGAGTGGCGGTGGCGGCAAACGATGATCCAGCAAAATGCCTTCGCCCCATAATCCCAGATGCCGTTCTCTGGCGTATTGTTCGTCGTTGAGCCAGCCTTGTGTGTCGAAGATTGTCGGTTGTGTCAAATCCACCACGGCGTAACCGCTGCGGATGAGCATTCGGTTGAGATCAAGCGTTTGGCCCGCCAACGGCCCGCCTTCGCGACCGATGAAAAATATTTGTACGCGGCGGCGATGTTGAGGATCAAGCGGATATTGGGAATCTTGCTCAACGGTCAATTTTTGACCCACTGTCCAGTTTTGCACGGTTTGTACGGCTTCGTGCCAGCCTGGTTGATTTTTTTGCGGTGTGACAATACCTGCTAATCGCACAATGTCCGGTTGACCGTATTCTAACTGTGGTTGGCCATTGACGGTTGTGCTGTCCACGTTGCGTAGCCATAATAAATCGGCGGCATCCACGTTGACCAGATCGAAATAATCTGGCAGGTTTGGATCATTGGTCACATTAAGCGCCACGCCGTGCGTGACGTAATCAGTTGCATTAAAAAGCCCCGGTTTGGGAGTGGGCGGCACGGCTGGCACTGGTTCTGGCTGTGGTGGGCTAATCAAATTGCAGCCAGCCAGCAGCATAGTTCCCATAATCGCAGGAACCGCCAATGCACGCCAAAAGGTTCGATTCTTCATCCAGGTGTCTCCCATAAAAGTACTTTTTACCTCAAAACGGTCTATTTTAATAATTCGTTGGCATTGCGAAAAGCGATTCTTTCTCGCGCCGATGCCGTGATGGCACTATCTTTGATCATACCTAATGCGGCGGTGGGATTGCATAATCCCCAATCTGATCCCCATAAAATGCGGCGCTCACCAATCGTTTCCACCGCCTCGGCAATCACATCGCGTTCGGCAAATTGCACACTGGGCAACAGAGACAAATTTAAAATGCTCTTCATCGCTGGAATGGCATTACTGGTGAGCGATGCGCTTTGTGGCGCAATGATGAAACGCATTTGATTGATCGCTTTGGCTACGGCAATTGCCGCTTCCAGTGTATGTGGTGATGTCACCGTCAGCAGAACCGGCCGCCCGAAACGCCGCAGCGAGTTCAGGATTTCGAGACCATTTTCCGTGTTCATCGCATCGCCATCAGTGCTCTGAGAAAATGCCGCGCCAATCCATTGCGGCTTTGTCAAATTTTCATGTGCAAGTTTAGTGGAAAGATCAGGTTGATGCTGTGATAACGTGAGCCAACCACGAAAACGTTTATCAGTCGCCAGCAGTTGTTGCAAATGGGCGTTGCCGCCCGCCAAATCCAATGCTGCTTCGCTGGAAATAAAACACAGAATATCTAACTTGAGTCGGTCGGCATATACTTTTGCATCTTCCGCAGATGCAGAGTTGAGCGAAAGCGTTTCCTGCTGAATGCCGTAATGACAGATTAAATCGATGAGTGCCATAATTTAGTTGGACAACAACCGTTTCAGATTGCCTCCCAGAATAAGCGCTTTTTCATCCTCGGAAAGCTTCGATGTGACGACCGGGCCAAGCGCAGCCGAAAGATAACGCAATGGCGAAAAGGACGCAAACACAACGCGTTCGATGCCGTTGGGAATCACATCGCGCACGGTTTCAAAGGTGGAATATCCCTGCAAATAAGTCGTTTCCAAATAGAACTTGGAATCTGATTTCATCACAGCCAACGCTTCTCCCAAATGTTGCGGACGCACTCCGGCAAGCAAAAGCGGCGCTTCGGTGAAAGCCACCAGATCAGCCAATTCAGTGCATTCTCCCGGATTTTCCACTTGCACGGCAATAGGAACTTTTAGTTCATCACATTTGCGCACGACCTCGCGGAAAGGTGCATAGTTGATGGGCCATTTTTGAAATGACGGAAAAAAGCGGAACAGGCGAAATCCTTCCGAGGCGCGTTTCTCCGCTTCTTCCAAACAAGCCGGATACGCTCGGGGATCCAGCGTTCCCACTGGATAAAGTTGTTGTGGTTGCGCTTTGGCAGCGGCTAATGTTTCGGAATTGCCCTGGCGAAAGTCATAAAAGATGCCGCTGCTGGCTGTCGCGAGTGAACGAGCGATGTTATTGGATTGCATCACCTTGAGCAATACATCCAGGGATAAGTTGGTTGATCTGCCCGGCCATGGACCAAAAACCGTGCAACTATCGAAGACAGGAAATGTGGACATGAAATATAATTAACGAAGATGCACAATACAGCGTTGCGAAAAATTATAGGTAATTCAGGGACTGGATACAAGTTCTTTGAATTTTCCAAATACGCAACCTTGTAGAATATTCTGCGTCAGTTTTGAGTAATTCGATGAATATTGGGCAAATGATTTGCTTTTCTCGAATCCTGAGCTGAAGTATCTCAAGCTTTACGATTTAAAACTTTTATTTGATAAAAGTACTTTTGGAGGCTGTATTTTCAATGAATGAAACATTAAAAAACAAAAATAACGTTCGCGCATTACTAGCTGCAGGCGTTGTGGTAGTGGCCTTGGGTGCTGGTTATATGTTTGGCACTCACGTGGAAGCGAAAACGGAAGTGCCCCAACCAGTGGCTGCGCCAGTTGTAGAGACGCCTGCGACCAAAACGGCTGTCTCGATTCAAGATGCTTTCAGTGCAGTATCTGATGCTGTGGAACCTGCCGTTGTCACGATCACCACTGAAACCACAATAAATACTCCTGATGTGCAACCGGGCAATGGCGCGCCGGGCACAGATCCCTTTCAAGATTTCTTTAAACAGTTCCGTAATTTCGGTTTCGGGCAGAATTCGTATAATGGCAAAACTCCTAAATATTCCTTCCGGAAAGTCGAAACGCAGCATGGCGGTGGCTTGGGATCAGGAATGATTATTCAGCCGGACGGATTGATTTTGACCAATGCCCACGTTGTGAATGGCGCTGATAAAGTCTCCGTTAAATTGGCTGATGGGACGGAATATAAAAACGCGCAAGTTGTCGGTGAAGATAAATACACCGATGTGGCGCTTGTAAAAATCAATGGAAAGAATCTGCCGACGGTGAAGTTTGGCGATTCGGATAATGTGAAAGTGGGCGATTGGGCCGTTGCCATTGGCAATCCCTTCGGACTGGAACACTCCGTCACGGTCGGCGTGATCTCTGCTAAAGCGCGCGAAGTGCCGCTTTCCCAGCGTAATTATGGTGGCTATTTGCAAACGGACGCTTCCATTAATCCCGGCAACAGCGGCGGGCCGCTGTGCGATATTTATGGTAGAGTGATTGGAATCAACAACGCTATTTACAGCGAATCGGGCGGCAACATTGGAATTGGTTTTGCCATTCCCATCAACTCTGCGCGTAAAATTGCGGATCAATTGTTGCAGAGCGGTGGTCATATCAAGCGCGGCTATCTTGGAGTTTCCATCAGCGACCTTAAAGATCGCGGCGTTGCCTTTGGATTGGATCCCAATATCAAAGGCGTGTTGGTAGAGAAAGTGATGCCGAATACTCCAGGCGCCAAAGCTGGGTTGCAACCTGGTGATGTTATTATTGAGTTCAACGGCAAGAAAGTGTCACAAAGCACGGAACTGCAAAATCAGGTTGGATCAACTCCGGTTGGCGCAAAGACAAAACTAACTATCTTACGTGATGGTAAGCCGATGACATTGTCGATTACTCTGGCGGAATTGCCCGATAATATTGACGACACTCCTGCGAATAATACGCCCGACAATCAGCCTGCTGTCTCCAATAATAAATTAGGGTTGAGTGTTCGTCCGTTAACGCCACAACTTGCGCAGCAATTTGGAATCAATTCCAAGAGCGGTGTATTGATTGTTGGAGTCAAATCCAATAGCCCGGCGGATAACGCAGGACTCAAGCAAGGCGATGTGGTGGAACGCGTGGGACAAACCGCGGTCAACTCTCCCGAGCAAATGTCCGTTGCAGTGAAAAGTATTTTGGATAAGCAACACGGTGACAACAAGAGCGTGGCTCTATACGTCAATAGCCGAGGCGTCAGTCGCTATGTGACTGTGGATATGAGTCCTCAATAAATTTTATTGCGTGAAAGTGAAATGTGATCCGTCAATCTATATTGGTTGACGGATCACGTGTTTGTGGGCTAAGATTTATAGGGTTGCAAAAGTACTTTGGCCGTAACTGCGACATTTCCTCTCCGACTTAAAATGAAACCCAAATATCATATCCAAACCTACGGCTGCCAGATGAATGTGCACGATAGCGAGCGCATGGCTGGCATGTTGGATGATTTGGGATATGAAACGACGGACATCGCAGAGTCTGCCGACGTGATTCTTCTGAATACTTGCGCCGTTCGCGAGAAGCCGGAACATAAACTCTATTCCGAATTGGGCATCTTCCGCAAACTCAAAGAGAATAATCCCAATCTCATCATCGGCGTCACCGGCTGCATGGCGCAGCGCGATGCCAACGAAATTCGCGCGCGTGTTCCCGAAGTGGATATATTACTCGGCCCACGCAATATTCATCATTTACCGCGATTGGTGAATGCGCATAAAAGTACTTTTACGGACAAACATGGTAAAAGTACTTTTGAGCCTGGCCTTGATTTGCTGAGCGATCCCACGCCGGTCACGCCGGTTAAACGCAGTAGTTCTGTTTCGGCGTATGTCGATGTGATTTTCGGCTGCAATTTCAAATGCACTTATTGCGCGGTGCCGTCGGCGCGGGGTAGGGAAGTGTCGCGTAATCCGCAGGAAGTGCTGGATGAAATTCGCCAGTTGAATGATTTGGGCTATCGTGAAATTACTTTGTTGGGGCAAACCGTTAATGCTTACGGCCACGATTTGGAAAAATTACAGGATGGCAGCCGCATTGATTTTGCCTGGTTGTTGGAAGCGATCAATGACATCAATTCGAGTTTGCGTGTGCGGTTCACCTCGCCGCATCCGATGTATTTCAACAATCGTTTGTTGGATACAATCGCGGCGTTGCCGAGCGTTTGCGAGCATTTGCATCTGCCGCTCCAAAGTGGAGATAACGATTGTTTGCGTCGGATGAAACGCACTTATACGATTGAAAAATATCGCGATATTATTGAAAATCTGCGGGCAAAGATTCCCGGAGTTGCGGTGACGACGGATGTGATCGTGGGCTTTTGCGGTGAGACAGACGCGGAGTTTGCCAATACACTGAAAGCGTTTGAGGAAATTCGTTTTGACCTGGCTTTCATGTTTGCCTATTCGCCGCGCCACAGCACAGTCGCGGGAGAATGGCCGGACGATGTGCCGGCTGATGTAAAATCAACGCGGCTCAACAAATTGATTGCCATGCAAAATGATATTTCGCGTGAAATCAATCATCAATTGGCGGGAAACGTTTTTGAAGTATTAGTGGAAAGCGTCAGTGACAGAGACGATGCGCTGCTCTTTGGAAGAACGCGTTCCAACAAAATGATACTTTTTCAAGGTGATTTAGAAACGTATCCTGTCGGATCGCTGGTGCGCGTTCATGCGAGGGAAGCGTTGTTGCGTGGATTCCAGGGCGATGCCGTTGAAATCGCATCACGGCCGTTGCCGCGCCGCATCATGCCGTTGAATGTTTTGTAGAATTAAAGTGAGTTTTTTAAAAAACTTGCCGGAGGCATACAACAAAGATGAATAAAAAATATTGCATCCCAATTACAATCATCGCCGTTGGGTTCGGTTTAACAGCAGCTATTGCAGAGACATCCATCCGCGCTTTGCCGCCCGCTGGCGTGGTAGTGAATCCGGGATTTGTTTCGCCCATCCCGCAAAAAAATGTCGCCGTGGCAAAACCGAAGTTGGATGATTTCGATCAGCAACGTGTCTCATTGAATTCCACGCACGTGGAAAGCGCCTCGCAAATCCAGCAAAATCTCGCCGTTCTTGATGGTAAAGTCCTGGATATGAGCGGGCAAATTATGGGAATCATGTCGCAAGGTTCTCAGAAAACGGTTTTAATAAAGTTGGAAACGGATACAATATCACTGCAAATTCCGTCAGCATTGGAAGATTCTTCGTTGTTATCGCCCGGCGCCGGTGTGCGCGCTTTGGTGAATGTCCACGCGCCAGCCGATGCGCCGGTGCAGCTTTCGTTGATCGCCTTGGCGGCTCCTTCCACTCAGGTTGAAATTGCAAAAGTTCCCGACACCAGCGCTGTTGTATTACCGCCACTTGCGGGAAGTATTTCTGCCTTGCCTTCGCCGCCGGAAGAAGAAGTGGAAACGGCAGCCATCAAACCTTCGTATCAAGCGCAGGCACAAACTGTTCCGCAGGATAACACCGCGCAATCAACAGACCCGGCTGATCCCGATACTGTAGTTGCGGCGCAAAAAGCGGCGTATGCGCAAATGATTCAAAGCACCAATAAAAAGTTGAAACCCGCGCAAGCCAGTGAAATCGCCGAAGCCATTTTGCGCGCCGGGCTAAAATATCAGATGGATCCCCGTTTCCTGGCCGCCATTATTGGCGTGGAAAGCGATTATGATGTCGCCTGCCTGAGCAATTCTGGCGCGATGGGATTGGGACAATTGATGCCGTTCAATCTCAAGGAAGCAGGCGTCACCGATCCATGGAATCCTACGCAAAATATCTTTGGCACCGCCAAGCTGTTGCGCGGTCATCTCAACGATTACAAAGATCGCCCCAACGGCACGCTGCTTGCGGTAGCCGCTTATAATGCGGGCCCAGGCGCAGTAAAACGCGCGGGTTATCAAGTTCCCAACGGCGCCCAAGTGCGTCGCTATGTTTGGAAAGTCTATTATCGCTACAAAGCCTTAGCGCCCGATATGTTTTGAAACGGCAGAATTTAGAAGTCAGAAGGTAGGAGTTAGGAAACTCTCCTTCTAACTCCTAACTCCTAAATTCTTTTTCATGACTGGTTCCGTTCACGCCGCCATTGGTGCGGCCATTGGAAAACGATTACGCAGCAAACCGCTTGCGTTGATGATCGGCATTGGCTCGCATGCTGTTGGCGACATGTTGCCGCATCATGATATGGGAGCTGCCGAAGCGCCCTTGGTATTTGCCACGTTAGCGCATATTGCGCTGCGGCATGGTTGGAATTCCCCTGCTTTTTGGGCGGCGTTGGGCGCGGTTTTGCCGGATTTTGAACATATCCCCGCAGAACTCAAAAAAGATCCCCGCCGCAGTGAACCAATGCCGGAAAAGTACTTTCCCACCCATAACGCAAAGTTGCCACATCTCAAATGGCCGTGGCATATTAATTCTGGCATTGCCTTTAATATCGTTTTGTTTTTGGGTGGATTGTATTTGGCGGATACGCTGGGAAAGCCCAAGCGTGGTTAAAAGTACTTTTAACCAGATTCCGGGAATCTTATGGCCAATGTTCCACCGCCAGAAGTGCGCCAACTGGAGCAATTGTTAAAAAATAAGTTGCTTCACTGGGTGGAAAATGGCGCGCCCGTCGTATTATTTGATGCGCCTCCACGTTGCTTAACGCCGTTCGTTATCAGTGAACAACCCAAACCGCCATTGCCCGAGGCGCTGGGTGAAAGAGCTTACCCACATGTGCAACGTTGGAAAAAGCAACAATTGAATGCCGTGAGTGCGCCTTTGCTGGGGTGCGTGTTTGATGGTGAAGCAGATTATCGCGTGAATCGTCCGCCGGGCGAAAAAGGCGGTCAATGGACTTTACGCCTCAAATCGGGGACGCTTTTTATGATAACGCCCGGCATTCCCTTTTCCGATGGCAGCAAAGTTGCCTGGGAACGAGCGCAACCGCAAAAAGCATATTCGCGCGCCATCTTGATGCAACTGCGTCCTGAAGGTGTCATTTGCCACACCTTTACCTCCGACAAGGGAAAATTATGGCTGCATCCCTATTTGTTTCTCTACAATTTTGAGGTATTGCCATTGGGCGAAAAGTTGCTGGATGAAATGCGCCGCCCGCATTCTTCCCTTCCCGTTGTGTATTTGTATTGGCAATTGATATTACGTTTATTGGTGCGCACTATTGACGAGGGCGATGTTTCTGTTTTGAAAACTCCTTCCGCGATTTCCGCAGAACCCGATGAAGGCATGTTGTCGCGAATGCCGGTTTTTCAGGATCAATCGGCAGTATTGTTGACCGAGCAATATATTAAAAGCCATCTTGATGATCCCAGTTTAAAAGTACTTTTGATTGCTCAACACGCAGGTCTATCGGAACGCCACCTCAACCGCTTATTCAAACGCGTAAAAGGTGTCTCATTATCCATGTATGTACACCAAAAACGGCTCGATAAAGCCTGCGTTCTTTTGCAGCATTCGCGCTTGCCGATCCGTCAAGTGGCAAGTTATTGTGGATTTATCAACCAATCTCATTTCACCACTTGGTTTATCCGCCATTTACATCAATCACCCCGAGAATTCCGCAGGGCGAAAAGTATGTTGTCTTAAATAAGGAAGTAATGTCCTGAATAGAAAAAATATTGTTCTGAATTTTCGAGAGGAACATATTGTTTTGCGTTGCCGTGGGCTTATACTAGTATGTAGTAAAAGTACTTTAAGGGGAGATGGCATGCATACTTCGAAAAGACGTTTTAAGTTGGAGATGAGTGGGTTCACGCTCATAGAATTATTGGTTGTAATTGCAATTATTTCAATACTTGCCTCAATTCTATTTCCTGTTTTTGCCAGGGCACGCGAAAATGCCAGACGCACTAGTTGCCTTTCCAATGTAAAGCAAATTGGTTTGGCCATGATGCAATACGTGCAAGATTATGATGAAACATATCCGCTGGCATATTATAGTGTTCCGGCTGGAACGCCGATGCCCGACGGCCAGATCTGGGCAGGGAGCGCAGCGGCGCCATATATCTTTTGGGCGCAATTGCTATACCCTTATCATAAAAGTGTGCAATTATTTTGGTGTCCGTCGTCTAATACATCCACTAATTCAGTTGGCGGTGTTGCGGTTCCGGTTAATGGGCAATATGGCGCTAATAGTAGCATTATATCAATGGCACCTCCATCGATAAAAATGGCAAGTATTAATTCCGTTGCCAGCACTTACATGTTTATGGATGCGGGAACTTATCATATAAATTCTACGTTGGCACAAACTCCAAGCGGGTCGACGAGTTATCTGCCCGGAATGGGGGATGCTGGAAGTAATTGTAGTTTGGTTGCAACTGCAACGGCAGCTCAAATTGCTGATTGCAAAAGTGGGCGGCATTTTGATGGTGTAAATGTGGGGTTTGCTGATGGTCATGCTAAATGGCTGAAGACCAGCGTTTTGGTAGCGGAAGCGAAAAAACCATCGCCCGCTTTGTCTGGTGCTTGGAATCCTGCCAATTAGTGTCACCTGTAAAACTGTTAAATGCTCCGGTTCGTAATACAATATCTATAATTTCCAATTCTGAATCAAAGGTATATCAATGCAACAAAAAATTTCTCTTCTCTCCAATGCAGCAAAAGTACTTTTACTGGTTGCGGCGTTGGGCGTTTCACATCACGCATTTGCCGCCGATGTTCCGGTTCCAAACGGCAGTTTTGAAACTGCGGGAACGCCTATTCCAGACTGGAATATTTCCGATAATGGAGGAAGTAAAAGTCAATCGAGTATTGATACTACGTTAACGCACAGTGGACATAGCTCATTACATTTAATCAAAACAAATCGCGACGATTATGTGGTGCTGCAAAGTGACAAAATTCCTGTCACTGCTAAAAGTACTTTTGAGGTAAGCGCTTGGCTCAATAGCAAAACTGTTTCCGAAGCCAATGTCTATTTCATGATCAGCCAGTTCAAGCCGGGCAGCGATAAAATGGATTTGCCGAATATCTTTGGTCCAACGCGTCCGCTTTATTCCACCAGCGGTCAATGGGAAGAACTAAAGCAACTTTGCACCGTGCGCGATGGGGTTGATCGTATTCAGATCAGTGTGATTTTTTCAGGCGCGCCGATTGATGTGCATGTTGATGATATTCAAATAAACAGCTTAGATAGCGATTACAAACCGCGCTACGAACCGCCAACTCCGGAAACATTGATGCCGCTGGCAGATGCGGAGAAAGTACTTTCATCGCGCCCGCGCGCCACGGCAGAAGTCAAGGAAATCGGTCAGCGCCCGCGATTATTTATCGACGGCAAAGAAAGTTTCCCTGGATTTTATCTGGGCGCAGCCTGGAAAGGAACTAATTCGCAGATCAAGGATTTCGATAAAGCCGGTGTTCACGTGTATTTGATTCCTTACGTTTTGGGCCGTGGCCTGTATGGAGATTTTGGCGTATGGAGCGGAAAAGATAAAACCAATTTTAGCGAATTGGACGACATGATGTGGCGGGTTTTGCGCGCCGATCCGCATGGCTATATTATGTTTTATCTTGCCACCGATCCTTATCCGGCTTGGGGCACCGAACATCCCAACGATGTCGTCACCGATCAGGACGGAAATAAAGTCATCGTTGATATGCACTTTTTACGTTGGGGCGGCGAACCGAAGGTTGTTCCCGGCAAGGCTTATGTGGAACGTTACGGCTATTCCTACGTTTCTTCGGACTTGCGCACGGATACCGAAAAAGTACTTTTGGAGTTTGATCAACACATCAAAAATAGCTTGCCTGGTAAGGCTGTAATCGGTTATCACGTCATCGGCGGCAACGACGGACAGATGTTCGCCTGGGGCGATTTCGGCAGCGAACATCTGAGTGATTATAGCGAGGCCTCACGCGACACCTTCCGCAATTGGCTGAAGGTGAAATATACAACAAATTCCAATTTGCAACATGCGTGGCATCAGCCGGACGTCACTTTTGAGACGGCGCAGGTTCCTTCCGCGAAACGCCGTTTAGGCACCGCGTTTTTTCTGAATCCCGATACCGATCAGGACATCGCCGATTACAACCGTTTCCACAGCGAAGGCATCGTGGATACGTTGGATGATTACGCGAAAACTTTGCGCCAGTCGCATGGCACGCCGATTATTCTGGGCACCTATTATTCCGGCCCCAACAGCGCCGTTGCCAGCCACATGGCCACTGGTTATCTGTTGAAAAACGGCATGTATAATTATGTGACATCGGTTTTGACGTATGGCGCAATTCGTTGGCCGGGCGGGTCTGGAGAAGCCTTCCAAGCTTGGGAATCGCTGTTGTTGCATAGTACTTTTGGATTGAGCGAAGAAGATTTTCGCTCCTGGAAAACGCGGCCGGGAACGCCGGAAAGCAATTACTCCGTGGCGCGCGTGGAAACCGCCGCCGAAAGCAACGCCATGATTCGCCGCGACAACGGCCGCATGTTGGCTTACGGCCAGGGCAATTGGTGGTATGACATGAGCGGCGGCTGGTTCAGTGATCCGTCTATTATGAAAGCTGTCAAGGAATCAGCGGATGCGTACAAGCTGGATTTGAATGCCAATGATTTTCCGCGCGCCGATGTCGCGATATTTTCGGACGAGCGCAGCATCGATTACATCAACCCCAAGAATGCGCCCAACGCGCGGTATCAGAATTTGCGCAGGCAGATATTGGAATTTAATTCCTCCGGCGTGCCGTTTCACAATTATCTGCAAAGCGATGTCGCCAATCCTAAATTGCCGGATTACAAATTGTATATTTTCCTGGATGCGTATCATTTGAACCAGGCGGAATGGGACGCGATTCAAAAATTGCGCCGCGACGGAAAAACCATTTGTTTCGTAAACGCGCCGGGCATCGTCAGCCAGGATTTGCTGAACGTGAAAAGCGCCGCGGCCGCGATTGAAAAAATCACCGGCATTCATATCATCGATAACGGCGAACAAAACGTCGCGCTGGAACCGGCGCCCAAAAGTACTTTTGATGGCGGAGATTTAGTCAGCTACGGCAATTTCGCCGCGCCCACTTTTGCCGTCGATGACGCCAACGCGCAAATCCTGGCGGATTATTCCACCGGCCACAAACCTGCCGTGGCGATGCGCGATTTCGGTTCCTGGAAAAGCGTCTTTTTCGGCGGAGTAGGGATGGACGCATTTTTCTTCAACGCATTGGCTCGCAAGGCTGGAGCCTGGGTAGCGGCTCCTGCGGGAAACGCGGTTTATGCCAATCAACATTTTCTGACGATCCACGCCATGTATCCTGGTGAGAAAACCGTGCAATTATTGCAACCTTCCAAAGTAACGGATATGGCGGATGGAAAAGTACTTTCGCCCAAAACGCCAACGCTGCATCTGAATATGCAACGCGGCGAAACGCGCTGGTTCTATTTGCAGCAACCTTAAAAATAAGTGATAACTGTTTGTCACGAACCCACGCAGAAAGTACTTTTAAGGTAATAAAAACATGCAATCTTCACGTCGCACTTTCATTAAAACTGGTTTAGGAATCGTTGCAACGGGCGTAGCGTTGCCATCGCTTTTGTTTAGCACATCTGCGAACGTAGCAGAATCTGCTGATGCGCAATCGACGGATAATTCGTTAAATAGTGGAGCCATTTTCGGCGGTTCCTCTTTCTATGGAAAAGTGAATCATTCAACGGTCACTATTGATACGGAAAATTATTACCCACAAGTGGCCGATGGAAATGCCAATACTGGTTGGACGCCGATGGAAGCCAAAGGTCCGCATTGGCTGGAAATGCGTTGGCGTTATCCGGTGAAAATAAATGGTTTGAGTTGGAAGGGAAAGAATATTAGTGACGCCAATTTGCAGGTTCCCAAAAATGGCCAATACCTCAAAGTCATTGATCTGCGTGGTGAAAACGGACACGTGGAATTTGCGGAAATCACCACGGACAGATTGCGAATTTATATCACAGAATTTTCAGGCAAGCCGATTGTGAATGAACTTAATGTGATCGGCGCCGAACAACCCCAAGTCCCCGCAATATTTCCTGGCGCGACTGTAGCGGGCGCCAAGATAATTGCAGCTAATGTGCATCTATCTAAAAGTACTTTTAAGCCAGGTGACAAGATTGATCTTGTTTTCGATGTCAGCTCAGCCGCAGCTTTGCAAAAGGATTGTTATTTCATTGTAGAGATACGAGAGAAAGCTCCGAATGATTATTTCAGGAATGCCTTCGGTGATTTTGAAGTTGCCGGAACAGTGGTGGCTCCAGGTGTCGCAGCGACTCAATGGAAAATTGGCGAGATACATCAGATAAACGCCGCGATAGAATTGCCCTATTATGCGCCATCCGGGGAAACGGCAATTTCAATAATGGCAATAACTAATGATGGAAAGCAATTTGTTGAAGTGGTAAATCCGGCTTTTGGAGATAATAAGTTAGCCGCGATCACCATTCATCGTGATGATGAAAAAGTGAATGTAGAAGAATTTCCATTGACGCAACTGTCGGATAAAAACGGCCAGCGCGGATTTCAGCGAGGCAGCTCTTTCATGATGCCGTTCTTTAATCGCTTCATGGTAAGTTCAGATTTTGAACGTTTTGTTGATATTAAAGATAATGGCCTTGATATACAATATTTTCTAATGTACTCTGGTTGCATTCGTCCCAGAGCTGAGTGGCAGGATTTTCTCACTCGTCTCGATCAGCAGATCACCAATTTTTTGCGTGTGCGTCCTGAATGTTATTTTATGGTTGGTATGGATTTGCGCGTTTCGTCAGGATGGCTGAAAGAAAATCCCAATGATCGGATGATAGATAAAAACGGCAATGTGATTATCGAAAAAGAAAAACCTTACGGATTGGTCTCTTACGGCTCGCAAAAGTACTTACAGGATTGTTATGATTTCATTGATTTGACAATCGATTTCATCAAAACAAAAGCTTATGCAGGCCGCGTTATTGGCTATTATCCCTACGCTGATTCACAAAATGATGCGTTCATCGGTGGCGTTGCCAATAACCGGATGATTAAAGATCGCAATAAGATTTTGATTGGAGATTTTCATCCTGGTGTAATACAACTCTTTCGCAATTGGCTCAAGAAAAAGTACTTTTCTGTGGGCAAGTTACAAGCGGCCTGGCATGATCCGAGTGTGACTTTTGAAAATGCTTTGCCGGACAGTAAAAATCTGGTAGGTGAAGATGTTCCTTCCGGCGTTTTTCGTGATCCGCTGAAAAGTGCTGCTGCGATTGACTATATAACTTTTTTTCCAACACTGATCGGCGGTATGTATCAAAAACTGGCAGCGCATTACAAAAAGCGCACCGATCGCAAAGCGTTGGTATTTATGAATTATGGAGCAGTGCTTGCCACGCTTCCTATTTTTCAGCCAAGCGGCGCCAAAGCGCAAACTAATAATAACGACTTCCATAATTTATTGGAAGATGAAAATATCGACATGTTTGTGCAGTCGATGCCTTATGACGAACGCAATGCCGATGATCCGATTGTGGTTTATCAGCCAATAGAATCGATCAATGTTAATAAAAAAATGTATATGGCCGATTATGATGCGCGGACTATTTCGAGTGGCACATTGAAATATGGACGGCACCGCAGCCAGTATGAAAGTGAAGCAATCATCAAGCGCGATTTGTCATGGCTGATGATGAAGAATTCAGGTGCATGGCTGGCTGATATGAGTGGCGCGGGTTGGCGGCAGTGGATTGAAAATCGCAAACCGTGGTTTTCTACTCCAGAAACCACAAAGCCAGTCAGGGAAACGATAGAACTCTTTTCCAAGAGCGCAGCGGTTCCCAAGAAATCAGTTTGTGAAATCGCAGTGATCGTTGATATTGAAACACCTGCGTATGAAGACGTGCTCAATTCAGCAGTTATTTATCGGGGCTTGATAACAAACTTAATGCGATCCGAAATGGTGAAATTGGGCGCGCCGTATGATCTATATTTGAAAGCTGATTTAACCAAGGGGAAAATCCGTGATGATTATAAATTGTATATTTTTATCAATCCGTTCTATTTAAATAATGCGGAACGTCAGAGTATCGAAAAGCTAAAAGGTGATGGGAAAACACTTGCCTGGTTTTATGCACCGGGGTATTTGAATGAGAGCGGAATGGATGTGAGCAATGTTTCCGCGGTTACAGGAATTGATATTCACATCAAACCCAATGTCAAAGAATTGTTGCAGATGACAGTGAATAACCCCGCGCATCCGCTCGGCAATAATCTGCAAGGGACGAACTTCAAAACAGATATGTGGGATGGCGTTCGCGATATTCATCCCGATACAATTCAGCCTGTTTTTTATGTGGATGACGCTAAAGCACAAACGTTAGCAACATATCCCGACGGAAAAACCGCCTGGGGCGCAAAAGATTTTGGCGATTGGAAATCCGTCTATTCCGCCGTGCCGTTTCTCAACGTGCAAGCAATTCGCAACCTTGCAAAATACGCTGGCGTACATCTTTATGTGGATGAAGATATCGTGATGGGTGCTGATAACCGTTTTCTGATGTTTACTAATGGCTATAAAAGGAAGCGTTCTTTGAATGTCAATTTACCAGAGATTCAAACGGTTAAAGATGCCTTTAGTGGTGAAATTATTTCGCGTGGAAAGCAGAGCTTTGTATTGGAAATGAATACTCCTGAAACTCGAATTTTGTTGGTGGAATAGCTACTAAAAGTACTTTGCTCATGTACAGGCCTTATAGTGTGGGGATCAAAGTTCCTTTTTTGAAGGAAAAGTACTTTTCATCAGTTCCATGAATCAATGGTTAACGTTGTAATAAACATCATATTATAAATCACAACGTTGTGGTAAAATAAGTCTTGATGCTAAAAAAAGCGAATAATAGCCGGGCAACGGTGGTCGATGTGGCCAATGCGGCAGGTGTGTCTTACGGTGTGGCGGCGGATATTTTACGGGAAAAACCGCGTTACCAATATCGCCCCGAAACGGTTACTCGCGTACACGAAGCCGCGGATCAATTGTCTTACCGGCCCAACCGAATGGCCCGGGCGATGATCACTGGACGAACACATCAAATTGCCTTAAGTTTGACGTCGTTTGGCCCTTCGTTCATCAATAAATTTGTCCGTTCCTTTGATTATCTCATTCAGGATACTCCTTACGATTTATTGGTGACGTCACACAAAGCGCTCAAACATCAGGATATTACCGCTGACGGATTAATTTATTATGGTGTGCCTGGAAAAATTCAGCTTGCTTCCTCGCTTCCAACGGTTGCTTTGGGGATTTACTATGGTAAAAAAGAAGTTAATGCCATTCAGCACGATGCTGTTTTGATGAATATGACGCACGCTTGTAATGCTGTGATGAAACATTATTTGGAGCAAAAATATAAGCGTATTCTTTTCGTGGCCGATGGAAGTATGATGCAGTTGTGGGAGCCGCGGTATAAAGCGTATTGCAAAGCGATGAAAGCAGCGCATTTGCCGTGTGAAACACTGGCATTTAATTTTCCTACTGAGGAACATTTTCGTATTAGTGTGAAGGATTTACTACAAAAGTACTTTTCTGAAAACGGATTTCCCGACGCAATTTTTTGCAGCAATGATGATGTGGCCATTGGCGCCTATCGCGCTCTGCGCGAGTTAGGCCGGGCTATTCCGCAAGAGACCGCTGTTCTTGGTTGTGATGATATCGAGGAGTCACAGGACTTGACTCCCGCCTTGAGTTCGATTCATATTCCCGTGGAAGAAATGACAAAACGTGCCTGGGAATTATTGGTGCAACGAATGGAAAAACCGGATCGCCCGTGGCAACATATTCAAGTTGAGGCGAAGCTGATTTTGCGGGAATCATCTTTTCGGAAAGCGAGTTAAAAGTACTTTCTGTCCCTATTCGTTTAAACGCAATCGGTAGATCAATGCGTCCGAAGTCCAATCCAGTTCCTGTTTTGAATGCGCCAGCAGACGTGTCAGATGCACGATAATTTCACCAGTTCCCTGATCTTCGCGCACAAAGAAATTAGATAATTGCACTTTCTCACTTTCACCTGGCTGGCGATCGGTAATGATTTGCAGGGAATCGCGTTTTAGCAATCCTGTATTTAAATCGACGAGTCCGGCAACCAGCGGATAACGGGGGGAATTATTATCAGGGTTTTTGTTTGTAATATTACCGATCCAAAGCAAGGCACCGCTGGAGTGGAGCATCAGTTGCGAGGATGCGCTGGGGGAGAAAAACGGAGCACTGTCATCATAAGTCCATGGCGTGGGAGATGTCCAGCTTCGTCCGCCATCTTCCGAATAAGCTGCCCATTTATACGCTGGAAGTTCAGGTTTTGTGTGATTGGAACCGCGCATTACCATCAGCAAACGGCCGTCGTTTAATATCGCCAAAGTCGGCTCGATTAAGCCGCGGGTGGAACGCGCGGGATCGCCTGCAACACGCTGCGATATTTCCCAGGAAAGCGTTTTGTCTGCCTGCCAGGTTGCGCGCAACACCGCTACGTCGGTGTAGGAATAACCTCCAGTTGGATTATATATTTTGCCGTCGTCATCGAGTGGCGGAATTTGGCAGGGGAAAAGGAGAGTTCCATCGGCTAATGTCAGCGGGACGCAAGAGACAGCGCCGCGTTGAATCGCATTTTTGCCGCGCCAGACTCCCGCAAAAGGATGATCGGCGTTGAATTCTTTGCCTCGCGCGATGAGCTGTTTATCAACCAGATAAGTGTGTCCGCCATCTTCGGAAACGCGATAGAATAATTGCCAATATTTTTGACCTTCCAGAGGATCGTCCGTCGGTAAAATTCCTTCCATTCGCACTTCGATGAGCCGCCCGGTGAGGGGATCCACATACCCGGGAAAATAGAATCGGCGTAATATTCCTTGCGGCGTTTTTTCGTGCCTGGGTAAAGGCACGCCTTGCGACCAGGTGCGGCCGTTGTCCGTGGAGTGCTTTAGAAAAGTCGCATCCACAGTGTCGGAGCGGGAAACATGTTGGATGATGGCAAGCAAATTGTGCGCATCATTTCCGGCATAATAACTGTTGGCAAAGATACCTATATCCTGTTGTGGTGAAGCTTCAAAAATTTGTCCGGAAACGGTTTCGATATTCATGATTTAATCGGAAAAATAAATGTTTAGGATTTTTGTTGATGTGGTATAATAAATTACCACAACGTTGCGGCAAAAGAAAGGGTTTAGTAAAATCACTTTTACAGAGGATTTTTTGTGGTGATGTTCCTGTTCAGATTAGTTCAAAGGAGAGATTAATGTTTATCTTTGATCACCGTTCCCATCGTAGAAGCGCTTTTACTTTGATTGAATTACTTGTTGTTATTTCGATTATAGCGGTACTCGCTGCCATCCTGTTTCCTGTCTTCGCGCGGGCGCGAGAACAGGCGCGCAAGGCCGCGTGCATGTCGAATTTGAAACAGCTCGGTTTGGGAGTGTTGATGTATGTGCAGGATAATGATGAACGCTACCCCGTGGCGCAGTTGCTCGCGCCTCCATCTCCGGATATTTATTGGTATACGGCGATCAGTGCATACGTGAAAAATGATCAGGTATTCACTTGCCCGACAGCGGGAAAGATAGCCCGTGGAAGTCATGGTTACGGTTGGAATATCGGTGGAACGAAAATAAATACAAATAATGGAGTGGGTAATGGCTTCGGTTATCGAAGCACGACAGGAAACTGGTTCACCCCTTCCGGCACAGGGCCGGTGACGCTTGCCCAGATAGAACAGCCCTCCACAACCATTCTGGCCAATGATCCGTCCAGCAATGGCTATACGAGTAATGGCGTGATGGCAAGGTCTTATGGAACCCTTGATTATATGCCGGTGTTGCACGGCGGCCAGGTTGGCCCGTTTGATGGGGGAATTGTTCCCGTTGCTCCGGGCGGCGTCGGTAATTACCTGTTCGCTGATGGGCATGTCAAATTTTATAATGCCACGCAAACTTTCTGCAGTATTATGTGGGATGTCGATAAAGCGAAAGCCATAGCAGAGGCAAGTTCTCAAACGTGTGGCGTTTTAAGGCAATAGGCAGATCAGTAAAAGTACTTTTGTTTGTGCACGTTGAAGAACCGCGCGCGTAAGCAAGCGGAAATATGTGTGGTCTTCGGATGACTCCGCTTGCTTACGCGCGCGGTTCTTCAACATATCGAATGTTTTGCTAACAAAATCAGATGATCATACCATGAAAAAATTCCTTCCATTCATCGCTCTCGGCGCGATATTAAACAGCGTCTCTATAGCCCATTGCCAGGATGTTATTAAAATTCCCTTTAAACCCGATCCCGCGTTGACCATTGACGGCGATCTGAATGATTGGAATAACATTCCAAACAAGATCATATTGAATGCCGGAGATCACGTGACGTATGGCGCGGATAAATGGAAAGGCGCTCACGATTTAAGCGCCACCGTGCAATTATCGTGGCGGCAGGACGCTCTGTATGTGGCGGCCAATGTCACCGATGATATATTGCGCCAGACGCAACGCGGTGCAAATATCTGGAAGGGAGATCACATTGAACTGTATCTCGATACGGCGCCGGACACAGATGCTGGCAATACGGTTTTTGGCTCGCGGCAATTTCAAATCGGTTTCAGCCCGGGAAATTTTAGCCACAGCGGAGATGCGCTGGCGGACATCGCTCCCGAAGCGCACGCATTTTTGCCTGCCGGAATTTCATTGACTGGAACTCAAGTAGCCGCGCACCGCACCGCCGCTGGTTATACCATTGAAGCATCTATTCCCTGGGCCAATTTTAATTTTAAACCGCAAGTGGGTTTGCCGCTCGGCGTCGAAGTGGGTATTTCCGACACCGATAGCATCGAATCAACGCAGGAAAAAATGATGACTATCGGCACGGCCGTCTGGAAGCGTAACCGTAGACGTTTGCTGCCCGCTATCCTGGCAAATGCTGATGGCAGCGCGCCGGCGCCCATTACCAGCACACCGATTTTTGATGGCATGAGTTTGAAAACTAATGAATCAAAAACCATCACCTTTGACGCCCCCGCCGTGCCGCAAGGATACGAAGCACTTCTTTCCTTGCAAGCACGTCTGGATACTCCCAATGTGAAAGGATATACACCCGCGTTGGAAATGACGTTAAACGGCAAGGCGTTAGATGTGAAGAATTTGGCCAATAAAGCGGCCAGTGAACAATTTGCGAATGGGCAGATGCACAACATGACGCGGGGAAATAAATTTGCCGTGCCCTATACTCCGGATTTTGATGCGATTGATAAAGATGCAAAATACGGACTTCGCAATGCCAAAGCAGCTTTATTCGAACTGCGCGTCACCGATTTGTTGAAACGAAGTGGGAATGTTTTAATCATTAAAAACGCGCCGCTTCCGGGCGTTGATAAAATGTTGGTAGTGGGAAACGGGAAATTGCTTTATCGTATTCCGCCTGTTGTTAAAGTGCCGCAAGGCCCACCGAGCGGCGCGCTTCCTTTCTTCTTTCCGCAAACCGTGAAGCCGGTCAATTATCAGATTAAACAAAACGGCCCGCAAGAATTTTCATTGCAATTGAATGGGAAAAATTATATCGTTTCTTCCCAATATTCCACACCCGCAGGTAAATGGGTCAACGGCTCCAATGCATTTTTCACGGTGCAACGCCAACTCGAAAAGAAAGACGGATGGTTAGTGGTGCGTGATGTATTCACCAATCTCACCGATCAGAATTTGCCGTTGATGCATCGCGATCAGGTGCAGATAAAATGCGACAAAGTCTGGCTGGGCGGTTTTTCACTGAGCGGTTTAACCGGCACATCTGTAAATCCCAGCAATCCCACAACGTTTGGCGTGCAAGGCAAAACGGGCATCGGGCTATTGCCGCTGGACGATGTTTTTCAGGTTCATATTACCAATTTCAGCACGCCGGACAGCATCGGGCTGATGGATAACACATTGGTGCTGAAACCTAAAAGTACTTATACGGCGGAGTGGGCTATTGTGCCGTTGGATTCCGCAGATCATTTCGATTTCATCAACGCCACGCGCCGTTTGCTGGATGTGAATTTTCAAATCGATGGCCCGGATGCGTTCCTGCGCGCCGATCCGCGTTCCACCGGCAAATGGACGGATCAGCAAATTATCGATTTCGCCAAATTTAAAGACGTTAAATATCTGTGCCTCATTCTGGGCTATCCGTATTACAAGGGGCTTGTTCCTCATGGCACGGCATTTAATCAAATTGATCACACCGCATGGACAGATGCCATTGCGCGGCGTCGGCGATTGTTGCCGGATGTGAAACAGATCGCTTATTTTCATTGTTATATCGACGTGGCCAGCGAGGCGCCGGAAAAATACGATGATTCCCGGTTGCTATTGCCAAATGGCGAGCAGGGTAATTATGGACTGAGCACTGACAAAATATTTATTCCCACGTTAACCGATTTCTATGGCTCCGCCATCGCTAAAAGTCTTGACCTGCTTCTGGATCAAATGAAATTGCAAGGTATCTTTTGGGATGAGATGGATTACTCGCGCTATCGTTATACCTATGGCGATCAGTGGGATGGATGTAGCGCGAACATCGATCCCACGACGATGAAGATCACGCGATTAAAAAGTTCGGTAACGCTATTATCGCAGCCGTGGCGTTTCATGCAGGCGCGGCGCATTATGAAAAACGGCGTGCTCATCGCTAATGGCGGTTTGCCCGCCACGCGCACGATGCGTAATTTACATTACATGGCGTTCAATGAAACCGGCAGTATTGCCAATTGCGTTAATAGCCAGCTTTACACGCCCATCGCGCTGGGAGACCATCTGACAGAGCGCAGCGAAGAAGATGCCTATCACGGAATGCTCAAAGCGCTGGATTACGGATGTTTATATTACTGGTATAACGACCTCAACGTCATTCCCACCTATCACACGCTGACGCAATATATGTATCCCTTCACGCCGGTAGAATTGCATCATGGCTATGTGATCGGCAAAGAACGCATCCTCACCAATCGCAGTGGTACTTTTGGTTGGAATGATAATTCTAAACACGAAGTGCATGTTTTTGATGCCACCGGCCGCGAAGTGGATCTCAAAGATCTCAAAGCACCTACGGCTATAAAGACTTTCGAGAAAGACGGCAAGACCTGGACAGAAATTCGCATCGGTGAAAACTGGAGCGCGGCGATTGTTAGAAAATAGTGATTCGGAACATCTTCAAAAGTACTTTTAAAACTCCGCTTTTATCTATCCTGGTTACATGATGCTACACTTTGTGAATGGAAAAACATGTAAAAGCGATTTTCAAAACAGCCAGCCCGTATCAAAAAGACGCAATGAATTTGCCGGTGAAAAATGTGGCGGCTGCAATTCCTTTCTACGAAACAGTCATGGGATTTCAGGTTGTTTCACAACAAAATTCCCCGATTTCATCAGTTATTTTAGGACGGGACGAAATTCAAATTGGTCTCGCCGAAAACGGCGGCGACCCCACGCAGGAAGGATGCTTCTTTGAAGTGGATAATGCCGAAACGGCTTTTGCGGAATTAAAAGCGAATGGTCTGGATCGCAATGATCCCGGTTTTCGTATCGATCAATATGGCGAATTGAAATATAAAGTCTTTTTCGTCATTGCTCCGGATGGGCTGTGTTACTGTTTGGGAGAACGGCAGAATTAGGGGAGAAGCATGTTTGCAAAAGGATGGAAAAAAGGTGTCTTTGCAATTTGGTTGCTATTATGGCCGTTACTTCTGGTAATCCACTTATATCCCATCCGTATTGCGGCGGTGCGTCTCGGTTTATTATTGGTTGTTTTTCTGATCTGGCTGGGAATGTTATTGCTCTGCTGGAATAGAAAATCCGTCCGTTGGGCATGGTTTATTATTTCCTTCATTTTTGTGATCTGTTGCCTGTGGCCAAAACGCACCTATAATCCACAGATACTGCGTGAGGAATATATCAATTCATTGCTGACGTATAAAGGCGTTCCCTATGTCTGGGGCGGCGAAAATAAACGCGGTATCGATTGTTCCGGCCTGATGCGATGCGGGCTGATCGATGCGGAAGTGAAGCGCGGCATTGCCACGCTCAATCCCTCTTTAGTCCGCGCCGGATTTTCCTTATGGTGGAATGATTGTTCGGCACGGGCGATGAAAGAGGAATTTCAAGGGAGAACGCGGTTACTTTTCACGGCCGCTTCCATCAATCAAATTGATGATGCAAAAATAAAACCGGGAGATATCGCGGTGACTTCCAACGGCGTGCATGTGCTGGCGTATGTTGGCAATCAAACCTGGATTGAAGCGGATCCCAATGAAATTGTGGGAGACCAGGTGATCGAAGTGAAAACACCGGCGCGGAATGCCTGGTTTAATATGCCCGTTCACGTGATGCGTTGGCGGGAGTTAGAGTAGGGTAAAAGTACTTTTATATGCCAACCATCATTATCAAAACGCTCATTAATGCACCGGCGGAACGCTGTTTTGATCTTACCCGGGATATTGGCTTGCATTGCCAAACTACTTCAAAAACCAAAGAACGCGCGGTGGCGGGAGTTACTTCCGGTTTGATTGAACTTGGACAATCCGTCACTTTTGAAGCCGTTCATTTCGGCGTGCGCCAGCGGTTGACTTCGCGGATTGTCGAGTTTGACAGGCCGAAACTTTTCGTGGATGAAATGACCAAAGGCATTTTTGCGTCGATGCGTCATGTGCATGAATTTGAAGCGCGTGACAAAAGTACTTTGATGCGAGACAACGTTTGCTGGACATCGCCGTTGGGAATTTTGGGAATTGTGGCGGATGTTCTCTTTTTGAAAAGATATATGAGGAATTTTATCGTGGAAAGAGGTAAGACTTTGAAAGAAATTGCTGAGCATGAAGCTTAGAGATTTTACGGATAATCATGAAAAGTACTTTCTGGTGCTAACTTTAAATATATTGCATTTGATCTGGAGGAAACTCAAACGCAGTCTGTATAGTTGAGGATAGCGGTGCAATTGGATTATGGGTATATGACCGTTTTTTTGCTGTTGTGGAAGTAGTAACAATATGACAAAATTAGCAATGATAACTTCAAACTAGCTTTGGGAGCAACTATGAAACGCCACTATTTTCTTGTAGGATTATGCATCAGCCTTATTCTTATTTCCTTGTCTTTCGCCGCCAATGCGGCGGATCCGCCGGCCATCAATTGGACGCCGGTTGATCAGCTGAAGCCTCTTCCATCCGGACCAGGCGTGGTTGTGGTGGAACCTGTTACCAGTGATGAAAAGCTGGCGAACTTTGGCGCGGGTTGCGCCAGATGGTTGCATCTCAATGTGAGTTCAAATGTTGCGTTCGAGAAAACAGCGGAATGGGATGCGTTGGCCAACGTAGTAGCAATTTCCGGCAGAAAAAATTTGCAGCTAACCCCGGCGCAGGCAAAAGTACTTTTTGCTACAACACTTGGCGCTACGCATGTCATCACCGGCAACATTGCGGAAAATAATGGAGCCATCAGTTTAAAATGGCAGGTGTGGCGTCTTTCGGATTTGAAATTAATCGGCGAAGTGAGCGCTGATGCGCCTTCGGAAGATGCCGTGGTTGCGGCGCTCCCACAAACCGGGCAAAAACTGGTGGCGCTGATGAGCGGCGATCAAAAATATTATGCGGATAATGTCATCGCGCCAACGCTAAACGCCGATGAGCTTTCATTTATCGGTTCTCTGTCTTGGAACATGGGATTTGAAACGTCGCAGCAAGTGGCGAACCGACTTGCTGTTCTTTCCAGAAAATCGATTCTGGCCAATATGTTTTATCTTTCGTATCTTTGGGAGACTGGTGCTCCCAGTTTCTCTTATCATACTTTTGGATTATGGAGAGATGCTTTGGGCACATTATTTCTTTCAGTTATGAAATATCCAGGTAGTAAAATTGTGAAGAAAAATCTTCTGGCTGTCGAAGAATGTTTTCACTGGCTCTCTAATTCTCCGAAGTCAGTACAAGATGCTCATCGAGGATATGTCAATCTCTTTCCAGATTACCCGAATAACTATCTTAGCCGGATGCAGAAATGTATAGCTTTTAACTATGCCTCCTGGAAAGATATTGAAACCGCTGTCCAATTGAATAGTGGGGGAGCATGCGCATGGCATCATCTTGCAGTCATGTATGGTGGTTTAGGGGAATATACGCGAAAAGGCCGTGTGGCGGATGATATCACGGATGCGGAAGGAGATTATTTGAGTCAAGTCTATGATCAATGGGTTGCAGCGGCTCTAAAAAGTGTGGAGATGGATCACGGCAACGGCTTTTATTGGACGGAATTGTCCGAAGCTGCCACGTTTGATGGGCAAGATGAATTAGCAACACAGGCCATGGGTAAAGCGTTGCAGTTAATCCCGGATGAGAAGATTGCTTATGGCTGGGCTTTTCAGATGTATCAGTCCAAATGGTTGGACAATCCGCAACAATTTAATGTTGAGCTTCATCTTCTTTTTCAACATCCTAAGGCATTGGCGCAGTATTGCGTAGAACTGGTGCGGATATCTTTTGGAATGACCGATGAGGATACGGTTGCATTTAATGAAATGGGTGCTAAGAATACAACTGCTTTGGAAATGCACATTATTTCGACGCTGGAACCGTATGTCCAAGCGCATCCTCAAGACATCGTGGCGCTGGTTAATTTAGGCCAAGTGTGTCTTTATGCAGGACAAAACGATAAGGCGAAAACTGCTTATGAAATGCTTGTGAAATTATTTCCTGATGATCCTTTTGGTTATCGATGTTTGCGCGCTACTGCCGAGGCAGGCAAAGATTGGCCGGCTGCATTGCAGGCAGTTATATCAATTGCCAAAACCAATACAAAAGATACCTTTAGTAATATGGCTGACGATGCGCGTGATGCCACAAGAGTCTATTTCATGAATCAAAAATATAAGGAATCTATAGCTTCAAACCTGTGGTTGCGGAACTACCACCAATCGAACGTTTATACGGAAATGTTCGCAGAGCGCAGTCATCTGATGTTAAATGATTTCGTAACCGCCAAGGTTGATTTACAATATGCCGCTAATGCGGAGGCAGAAGACTTTAAGGCAAACCGAAATAATTATCCACAAGATGTTACTTCCGCGGAAGATGCGTTGCCTTCATCTTTCTATAGCCTCAGCGGATTGGTGGATTGGAAAGCAGATAATAACATCGCGGAAGCGCAGCCGTTATTTGACAAAGCGTTGCAAAAAAAGGATATAAGTGCGGACACCTATGCGGATGATGCCGTGTTTTTAGCCGGACAGGGACAAAAAGCCGCCGCGCAACAATCAGCCGATAAAGCAAAAAAAATGGGTTATGAAGATACCACCGGAATGCTCAAAAACGCTGGCTTATAATCTTCGCCAGCAGTAAAAGTACTTTTACAACTTTCCGCCAGTGCCCAGCGCGCCTGCAAAAGTACTTCTACGCTTCTTCACAAACGTCAAAGGCGAGGTGAAACCTTCGCCGGTATGTCCCGCCAAACTCATGGCAACCCAGCCTTCACCGCCCACGCCTTCTGCTGCTGCGGCGCTGCCGTTGGCGACGAAAACGGTGCAGTGATAGGCATTGCGCACGGCGGTGATGCGGTTGATATCACGCGAATGAATGACCAAAGTATGGCCGCGTCTGCCTTCACAACGGAACGCGGCGGTGGTGGCGTGGGCGAAATCGCGCACGCGCGCAATCGGCATCACCGGCATCAATTGTTCTTCCAAAATCAGCGGGTGATCTTCCGGCACTTCCAACATCACAATGGGCGTTTCTTCGGAAACGCTGACGCCGATTTGCCGCAGAATCCAACTGGCGTTTTTGCCGACGGCGTCTTTGTTGGGATGACCGTCTTTGATGAGATATTCGATCAGTCGCGCCGCTTCATTTCCCTGCGCCAGATAGGCGCCGTTGGCGCGCATTTTTTCGATGAGCGCGTCCGCTTTTTCCTGCACCACGAAAGTCGCTTTTTCGCCGATGCACAACACGTTATTATCGAAGCCGGTTCCTTCCACGATGCAGCGCGCCGCGTTGTCGAGATCGGCGGTTTCGTCCACGATGACGGGCGGATTTCCCGGCCCGGCGCAGACGGCTTTTTTGCCTACCGAAAGTGCCGCTTTCACCACGCCCGGCCCGCCGGTGGCGTTGATGAGACGAATGGCTTTGTGGTGCATAATTTCGCTTGCCGATTTCAATGTCGGCTCGGCGACGGCGGTGAACATATTGTGCGGCCCGCCCGTTTTGACAACGGCGTCATTCATCAGCGCCATTGTTTTTAGCGTGCAATTTTTGGCGGATGGATGCGGACAAAAAACAGCAGAATTGCCGCCGACAGCGAAAATGATAGCGTTGTTAATTAAGCCCGAAGTGGGATTGGTGACGGGCGTAATGCCGCAAACCACGCCGAAGGGAAAATAATCTTCGATGGTCAATCCGTTGTCGCCGTAAGCGGTGTCGAGTTGCAGCATTTCAAAGCCGGGCGTTTTATTGGAGCACAACAGATTTTTGATTTCTTTATGCGCCACGCGTCCCAAACCTGTTTCTTCAACTGCCATTTGCGCCAGCATCAAAGCGTTGTCGCGCCCCGCCTGCCGCATCGCTTCCACGCATTCTTTGCGCATTTCCAGCGGCAATGCAATCCATTGTTTTTGCGCGATGACGGCCGCTTCCACTGCTTCGTCCGGCGTTGCGAAGGCGCCGTGAAGACCGTGCGTAAAAGTACTTTCCGCGGCAACGCCCACGCCGATTTCGCTCAGCACGTCGCGCACGATTGATTCGATGTCATTTTCGGAAATTGGCATAATATCCCTCTCAAAAGTACTTTACCAACTCTGCGCACTTTTGACGACCTCTGCGCGAATTTGCAGGAATTTGAAATTTTGTTGAGTTGAAGAACCGCGCGCGTAAGCAAGCGGAAAATTTCTGACTCTAAAACAACTCCGCTTGCTTACGCGCGCGGTTCTTCATTGATTCCCAATCTCGATAATCCGCGCGGATTTCGGTGGCACGCTGAAATGATAGCCGTCCGCGTCCTGCGTGACGGCGCCGTCTTTCCAGATATTTTTTGTCATGGCGGTTGCGGCGTTTAATTTCGGGCTGATTTTTGACAGATTCAATTTGGCATTTACCGTTTGTTCCGTGTCTGTCCAATTGCCCACAACCAACCACAATTTGTCATTATGCGCATAAATGCTGGCCAGCACATCGGGGTTATCGGGCGAAAGCATGACCAGATTTTTATCTTCCCAATAGCCATAAAAACGCGCAGTGCTCATACCAAATTGCTCGCGCGCGACAAGCAGCGGAGTCACGAATTCCATATCCATCCAGTTTGGCGTGAACAGCGTTCCGTGCGTTTGCGTGTATAACAACATGGTGTCGATAGCGTCATCGAAATGTTTGCGCGCGATGGATTTTTCCGGTTCGGTTTTCGCACGCTGCCATTTTATTTGCAGGGCATTCAGCTCCGACAAAAACAGCGGGACGCCGCCCATATTGGTTCCCAAAAATTCAGCGCGGAACGAAGCGCGTGAAAGTACTTTTGTATAGTCGTCATCCACTTTCGGCGAAAAGAGAAATTGCTCGCCATCAAAATAAACATTGGCAAACGAATCCACCGGCGGCACCACGCAGGCCGAATCGTGAATCATCACGATCGGTTCAGGATTTCCGGTTTCTTCTTGTAACATTGTCCAAAGGCGTTTGAAAAATTCGCGTTGCGCCAAAATGTCATAAGTGGAATGACGCACGCCTTTGTCATCTACATAGCCGGAACCGTGAAACTGGTTGCGGTCCGGCACCGCGCCTTGCGCGAAATCGAAATAGATTCCATCCCAATGCTGCTTGCGGATTTCCTGTTGCAGCGCATATAAAAAATAATCCTGATACGAACCTTTGACATTCACAAACCAGGTTTGCTGGCCCGCCTCGCCGCCGCCGCTCATTTGAGGTTGGTTGAGCCATTCGGCTTTGAAATAATCAAAATCCGGCGCTTTTTCGTTGAGCGCCAGCAGTGCCTGATACGGAATCACTTTCATTCCTGCCTGGTGATATTTTTCCACCACTTGCGCCGCGCCGGGTTTGGTGTCAAGCGGCGAAGAAATGTATGGCGACCATTCCTGCCACCAACTATAAGCCTGATTGGGATGAAATGCCGCGTCGGTTTTGAGATTATCGAGACCGTGCGAAGGCCATTGCCAACCGCGCCAGCCTTGCGGCATGGGACGCGTCGGCGTGGCCTGCAAACCGAATTTATACGTAATCGGTTTTGAGACATTTATCGGCGCGGTGACAAATTGCACACTGGCCAAAGTACTTTTATCATCGCGCGTAAAGCGAAGCGCATCGTGCGGATCGGCGAGATTCCAATGTTGATCCGATTCGGCAAACCAGCTCAATCCGGCTTTTTCGTCACCCAGCCAGAACACCTGTTTCCAGCCGCTTTTCCAGTTGGCGGGCGTCGCGCCGGATTCGCCGCCGCCCAATCCATAACTGCCGTTGGAGGCATTATATAATCCGGAAGTTTCGTTGCGGAAAGGCAATTCCAATGACATCGAATCAAGAGAAGTACTTTTTCCCGATAGCGGCGTCAGCGTCACTTCATACCACAAAAATCCATCGTATTCGGCGGTGCATTTCCAGTTGATATGGAAATTACCGCTTTGCGCGGTTCCCGAACGAATGACTTTCGCGTCGGTTTTTTCATCGATTTTGGAAGTGCTTCCTGAAAGTACTTTTCCATCAATCACGAGACGCGCCGGCGATTGCAACAGGTTTTCTCCGGCGCTGATCACTTGTTGAGGAAAAGCGTTATCGCCAAATTGATAATCGCGCGACCACATTTTTAAATCGCTATTGGTAGTGACAATCGGTGTCCACGGTTTCAACACCTTATCGGTGATGCCGATTTTATTATTCATCCAAACCGGCGTTGGCGGTTTCACAAATGCAGAATTTTGCGTGGCCAGCGTTTTGCCGGTTTTGTCTTGCATCTCGACTTGCACTTGATAATTTCCCGGCGGTACATCGTGCAGAGATAGATTTGCTTGGGCGGGCAATTCTTCCGTAGATGAAAGTATTTTGCTTTGCAGAATTTTTCCATCACTCGCGCTTAAAAGCACTTTCATGCTGCCGCCGTTTTGCCACTCTTTATGGAAGCGAACCGGATCGGCATTGACGACTAATAATTCCTGGCTGGGCACGGCGTTCACGATGACGCGGATCGGTTGCGTTTCAATTTGATAGGGAAGTTCCGCGCTATAAAGTACTTTTGCGCCCGCTTTGGCTTGCACTTTCAGCGTGTCGAGATTGTTGCTGCCGAAGTCCAGCGGCTCCACCCAATGCTCGGATTTTTGTTTATCGAATTCGAGATTTTTATTGATGAAATCCTGACCGGTTCCCACGGCCGAAGCCTGAAAATTGACAGATGTCGCCGGCGGCGTGTCCCCTTCCAAAGTCGGCTGGCCGCTGGCAAAATCGCGCAAGACAGTCCATTCAAACGCTGGCGCGTGATCGTCAAATTCCAATGTTCCAAAACGCGACACATCCGTATAATTGGGTGTTGCTCTCCACGACCAACTGGTGAATTCCTGATCCGGCGTATACCAGGTGCGCGCGAAATTGGCCGCCCACTTTTCGCCGTTGACCGGTGTGTTGCGTCCCAAATCTTTGAATGGAATCGCGAGTTGCGTCACCCAGAAAGTTTGTCCAAAACCGCGCCAGTTGCCTTGTATCGTGGAATGATATTTCCAATTTCCACTCCAACTGGAATCGCCATTTTTGAGATCGAGAAAATTGCCGGTGGAATTTCCCACGAATTGATAGAAGTGTTTTTCCTGCCTTTTGTTATCCGGGTCCAAATAGAGTTCAACGGAATCATCGCCATAAGTCGGCCCGTCGCGCCGATCAACAACACTTTTGAGAGACGCGCCATCAGGCACTTGTGAGAACGTGGCAATGTACAAATTTGTATTGTCGTAACACAGCAAAACGGCACTTTGGCGCTGATTCAATATCCCCTTAGATTCATTGATGAAACCGGTGAAACCGGCAGCGTCTTTCCATTGATCAAACGAGAAATCGCCGTTGACGTTTGGTGGATTTGCTGTTTTGGGAACTACCACAAACGGCGTTTCAGGCTCTTTGATAACGCTATTATCCTTGCCCGCCAACGCGCGGATTTCGTTGGCGTCCAGCGCGTGATCATATATACAAAATTCATCCAGATCAGTATCGGCCACGCCGCTCATGCCTTTTTGAATTCCGTAACCCGCGTCATAGGAATCGCCGATCATGAAGACGGAATTTTTATTGACTTCCGGCAAAACCAGGCTGGCGTTTGTCACTGATTTTTTGAGTTCACCATCCACATACAAATCCACTTCACCAGCGCGCCACGTTGCCGCAACGTGATGCCATTCGTCATTTTTCCAATCGATCGGCGTGTCTATGACTGTGTATTGTTGATCCGTCAAACCTTTGCCGCGGTAGAGAAACAGGAGTTTTTTGCCATCCGGGCTATATAAAATAAAACGTCCGTCCGCGTGCAAATGCCAGAAAACATGAAAATGTGGATCGTCATTTTTCCATTGCGGGCGAATCCAAACGCTCACCGTTCCCGCATCGCCGCGCACATTTCCATCAGCGTGATACAGCAGATAATTATCTTTGGCGCCTTCGCGCAACGCTTGCCCGTTTTTTCCAGGAACAAAAGTCGCAGTCCCTTTTTGCGATGCAACATCAGGCTGCGCGCCAAAAGTACTTTTAAGATTGCCGTCAAATGGCAAATCAAAGGTAATTCCTTGAGATGGTTCGCTCGCTTGCGTGTTTGGCTGAAATAGCATCATCGCGGCTAGCGCGCAGCACAAATAAAATCTGCGTGACAGTTGCTTACTCGTCTTTTTCATGAGTTGCTCCCCGAAATAGTTTTTAAAAAACCGGTTTTTTGATTATAAGTGAATTAAACTTAACACACAAGCGAGGCGGGAATTCTGATGTTGCAAAAGTACTTTTATCATGTCTTCGTTTGAAATCACTTATACGTTTATAGTAAAAAATAGCCACGTATTATCTGTTAATGCCGAGAGACCAAAGTACTTTTATACTATTGCCAATTTATATGGTTAGAGAAGAAACGGATGTTTATCTGGATGACGAAATTTGTCCGATTGAGGATGCGATGCGGATTAATTGGTTTCATGCGTCTCGTCATCGATTGCTGATCGCGACGGTTTTAGGCGTGATCGTGATGTTTACACAGCCTCATAGTTGGTCTATTGCGTTGCGCATTATGAATTCCTGGAGTGCAGGCGCAGCTTGCTATTTAATTTTGACTCGAACCGTGATATTGCGCTGCACTGCTGAGCAAACGCGATATCTAAGTATGCGCGAGGGAGAAACTGGTTTCACTGTGGACACGTTGCCCGTGTTGGGATGTTTGGCCAGTATTTGTGAGATTGTCATGATACTCGGGCTGGGTGAACATGCCAAAGGATCGATGGCTTTTTGGTTAACAAGCGCCGCCGTCGTTTCCTTTGCGTTGTCCTGGTTTCTGGTTCACACTGTTTACGCGATGCATTACGCTTGTCTTTATTATCACGATGGAGACAAAGGAGGCGTGACGCTGCATCTTGATGATGGCGATCCTAATTACATGGATTTTTGGACTCTCTCTTTTGCAATCGCTCTCGCACTTGGTCCCGATTTTACTGAAGTCCCCGGGCGCGCTTTTCGCCGTACCATCATCCGGCATTCATTGCTGTCTTTTTTCTTTGCTACCATTATTTTAGGCGTGGCTATGAGCTTGTTCACCACCTGGCTATAAATTCATATTCAGTAAGAGGAGAAAATCATGTATCAATTAAGTTATTTTCATTGTGACGTAACGCCGCCGTTGGGGCATCCGTTGTGCGGTGGTTGGATTACGCCGGTGACGGGAATTGTTGATCGCCAATCTGCGCATGGCATTATTCTTTCCGGCGTGGATTTGCCTATTGTGCTGGTGACAGTTGATTGGTGCGAAATCCGCAACAGCGGTTATGATCGCTGGCGCGCGGTATTGGCGGAAACTGTGGGAACAACGGCGGATCATGTTTTTGTGCACACGGTGCATCAGCATGATGCAATTTTGGCCGATCCCGATGCAGAAGTACTTTTGCGTGAAAGCAATTCTTCCAACTATTCGCTGGATTTGGAATTCTTCGAAATGGCTATTCAAAATACAGCAAATGCGGCGCGCGTGGCGATGTCTCAATCGAAACCAATTACGCACATCAGCACCGGACAGGCGGAAATAGAAAAAGTTGCTTCCAATCGCCGCGTCATGAAAGACGCTAACGGTAAAGTGGAAACGATGCGTGGCAGCAGTTGCACGGATGAAAAACTGCGCGATTTGCCTGAAGGTTTGATCGATCCGTTTTTGAAAACTATTGGTTTCTGGAATGGCGACACGTTGTTGGCGGCGATGCATTATTACGCGACGCATCCGATGAGTTATTATGGAAAAGGCCAGGTCTCCTGTGATTTTTGCGGATTGGCGCGCGATCAATTTGCGGAAGAAACAGGTGCGCCGCAACTATATTTCACTGGCGGCGCCGGCAATATCGCTGCTGGAAAATACAACGACGGCACGCCGGAAATGCGGCCTGTTCTCACCGGGCGCATATTGGAAGGAATGCGCCAATCTCTCCAAAACAGTGAACGTGAACCGTTAGAATCAATAAGTTGGCAGGCGTTGCCGGTGCATTTAACGCCGCGCGCTGAACAGCCGACGGAAGTTTATCAATCCTGGTTTGATGATTCCAGTGAAACGCTGGCAAGACAAACCTGGGCGGCAATGGGATTGGCCTGGTTGAATCGCGTGAAAGCCGTGCCGGATGTGATCGATGTCACCTGTTTGCATCTCAACGAAACGCGCGTTGTGCATTTGCCCGGCGAGCCGTTCGTGGAATACCAACTTTTCGCGCAGCAGATTGCGCCGGAAAAATTTGTGGCATTTGCCGGTTATGGCGATGGCGGAACGGGTTATATTCCAACAGCCGCGGCGTATGAGGAAGGCGGCTATGAAGCGAGTTTTGTCGCGTTCACCGCGCCGGATTCAGAAGAAATTTTGCAGCAGGCAATGCGGGAGTTGGTGCTTGCATAAAAGTACTTTGGCTCAAGGCCAGCATTTGTATGTTTTGTTGAGGAACCACGCTCGGTTCCTCATTTTTAGTGAGGAACTAAGCATAAAGTACTTTTGCCTAAAATAAGTCTCAAGAAAAAAATGTTTAAGATTCGAAAGAAATGGGTATAATACATTTAGGAAAACCGGTTTTTTAAAACTGATGCCCAAATCGAGCGAAATCAAAAAGCGAATAACAATAACAGACGTAGCGGAAGCCGCCGGCGTCACCAAGTCTACCGTGTCGCTTGCATTGGCTGGCAAAGGGAATTTTTCTCCCAAAACGCGCAGCGCCATTAAACGCGCGGCGCGGCGATTGAATTATGAACCCAATCCGCATGCCCAGCGGCTTTCCGTCGGTCATTTTGATAAAACCATTGCTTTACTGGCCATGGCGTTAGACTTATCGGTGGGCACGCGGAAATTGCAGTTGATGCAGAGTTTATTGGTTGCCGCCGGTTTCGAAGCGCCGCTTTATGCTTCCGGTTATGGCGCTCATACCACTGAACATGAAAAATTAGCCCTGATAAAAAGCATCTGTCGCGGGCGTCCTCGTGCTATTGTCTTCCGCGTACACAAAGTGCCTTCAGCAGCCTCGCCGATTTTTGAGGCGTATCAAAAAGAAGGCGGCACGGTGGTTTGTTATGACGATCCAGTTGATTTCGCGGCTGATAAAGTACTTTTCGACCGCGAAGAAAATACCTATCAGGCGGCGAAGCACCTGTTGGAATTAGGCCATCGCGATATTGCTCTCGCTGCGAGTACCGGCCCTCGCGGTCCCCGTTTAAACGGTTTTTTACGTGCGCTGGCTGAATTCGATGTTGAACCTCATGATGAATGGTTGTTAGGCAAGAACATCATAGATGACGCCGGCTTTCTCAGCGGCATTTATGAAGAAGGCGGCGCGCGGCAGGCCATGGAATTTCTAAAATTGCGGCGGCGTCCCACCGCTATTTGTCTGTTGGATGATTACACCGCTGTTGGTTTTGCCGCTGAATTGGAGCGGTCAGGCTTGCGCGTGCCGGAAGATGTCAGTGTTGTCGGTCATGACGATTTGCCCATTGCCCGTTACGGCCATTTGCCGTTGACCACGGTGACGCATCCGGTGGAGGAAATCGCGCATAGCGTGGTTGATTTGCTGACCAGCCGTTTAAATGGTTATGATGGGCCGCCGCGCGAGATTGTTATTCGTGGCAAGTTGGTAGTGCGTCAAAGCGCTGTGCCGTTGGGCGCCGCCTCGAAAGAAAAGGTGAAAACGCCGGCCTTAGCCGGTGTTTAATCTATACATTAAAAAAGGAGTCGTAAAATGAATGCACTCAGTTGTCGTATCGAATGCCGTGAGGACAAGGCACGAACAGGCGGGTGCCGTCGAAGGGACATCCGAATAGGGTTTACCTTGATAGAACTCCTTGTTGTTATTGCTGTAATAGCAGTGCTGGCTGCAATCCTGTTTCCCGTCTTCGCGCGAGCCAGGGAAAACGCGCGGCGCGCCAGTTGCATGAGTAATTTGAAGCAAATTGGGTTAGGATTCATGCAATACACGCAGGATTATGATGAAAAATTGCCTCCGGTAGATCAAAACTACCCCGCTGGTGGTGAAGTTTTTCCGAATGGTCATGTAGGAACCACTGCATCGACAGCGGAAGAATATCTGGCATGGTATCACTTGCTGAATCCCTACATCAAGAGTTTTCAAGTGTTTAATGACCCGAGCAATTCAAATAATGGAATCATTTACACGGGACAACCTCTCCTTAACACCTCTTATGGCTTCAATTCTTCCGCGCATAGTGTTGGCACCGCCTATTGTGGCGGCACATGCCCGGGCGTAAATCTGAGTGGCGCGTCACTGGCCTCGGTGGAAACTCCCGCCAGCACCATCATGATAACGGATAGTCTCAAATATTTTATTGTCGGGCCTGGTAACGGCCTTGGAACCGGCACCTGTCAAACTGTCGCGGGCGGCGTGGGAATCTATTCCGATTGCGTGGTGGATCGTCATTTGAATACCGTCAACGTTGCATTTGTTGATGGACACGTGAAATCCCTGCAAAAATCAACTATCATCGGTTCCTTTGATGCCACCAAAGCTTATTGGTACGGTTCCGATAGCTGATATATTCAATATAACCATTCCCGTAGTAAAAAGTACTTTTACTTATTGTCATTGTGTCTCTTCGTGTAATAATATCTTGCAACTGTTGATTCCAGGATATGTGTTGTGATTGCAAACGCGGAATCGCGGACGAAATTTCAGAAAAGGTATTATGCAACAAACACAATTTCAAAATCATCCTGTATATCAACTCCAAAATGGCGATTCCGTTTGCCATATCAGTCCCGAAAACGGCGCGCGTTTATTGGACTGGAAAATTGGCGGCGCGCCCGTTATTCACTGGCCCGGCGATGCCGATTGGAATAGCATCGCGCACGTGCGTGGTGGCAATCCGATTCTTTTTCCCTTTTTGGGGCGCCACATGGTGGATGGCAAAATTGGGTTTTGGAAAGATGAAACGGGCAAAGTACGTGAATTGCCGATGCACGGTTTCGCGCGCGATATGCCCTTTGAAGTAATTGATTCTTCCGCTGCACAGTTGCAAATGCGTTTACGCTCCAATGATGCAACCCGTGCCATGTATCCTTTTGAATTTGAATTCGATGTGATTTATGAGCTGCGGGAGACATCTCTTAAAAGTACTTTTGTCACGCGCAATATCGGTGAGAATGCATTGCCTTATTACGCCGGACACCATTTTTATCTGGAGATCCCGCACAGCGAACGCGCCGATTGGAATATCACATTGCCTTGCAAAAAATGGGGCTGGCAGGATTTTGAAGACGGTTCCATTCGCACGGAAAAAGCGCAATCATCGCAAACGACATTGGCCGATAAAGCAATTATCGATCGTTTTCATTTGGAATTCACCGAGCCAAAAGTACTTTTAGAATCGTCTGATAAGCGGATTACATTTTCCTGGACTTCCGGCGATCCCTGGTTTGATGTGACAACCTGGACGCAAAGCGAAGCGGCCGATTTTTATTGTGTGGAACCGTGGCTGGGTTTGCCAAATGCCATTCATCACGGAATAGGTTTGCGAATGTTGGAAGCAGGAAAAGAAGAAACTGCGAGTTGCGAAATCGCGATTGATTAATTGTGTCATTCTGAAATCTTGCCGTTCCAAAGACCTACACTGATTGATAATTTTTCGTTATACTCGAACAAACAAATCACGAAAATTGCCACAAGGAAATGGCAAGGACAAGGAGAACAAATGGCAGTAAGAGTAGGCATCAATGGTTTTGGCCGGATTGGAAGGATCACATTTCGAGCAATTACAGAACACTATGGCGACAGCATCGAAGTCGTCGCGATTAACGATTTATCAGATCCCAAAACCAACGCCCACCTGTTGAAACACGATTCCAATTACGGC
>Ga0164242_10000591_pt1 | contig 43862 bp, 32 predicted proteins | sample OricomgcompostMG_FD_108783 | JGI IMG/M metagenome (GOLD analysis project Ga0164242, IMG submission 108783) | Miracle-Growth compost microbial communities from Emeryville, California, USA - Original compost - Miracle growth compost (MG) ... | reverse complement strand
GCCGTGTTGCGCCTGCGCCGCCGCCGGCACGCGAACCATGTTCCATCGTGCGGGCCTATCCGCTACCGGGCCAGCCATGCCCATCTCTCGACGCCCGCAACCCCTGCCGAGTTCCGTCCTTACCACGTCCCATTTGCCAGTCAGGCAGCGGCACGAGAGGTGGATGGACGGCGACAGCTCCGGCTTTGCACGCGCGTTCGAGACCAGGCCGCTCGAGCCATTCGATATGTCCGAAAGCAGCATCGCGACCGGCGACGCGTTGGTACAGTTCGCCAAGATGACCGGGCAGCGTTGGGAGCGCAGCACGGCGGCACTGCGGCGTTCGGAGATAGACGCATTTGTAGTGAACATGGCGCTCGAGGGCGGCGCCGGGGCTCGTGGGATCGCAGGCGAGCGAACTTTCGTGCAGCGTGCGGGCGAGGCAGTGCTCTGTGATCTTGCCCAGACGTCGCTGCATGACGGCGATAGGGGCGACTATCTCCAATTGATGCTGCCCCGCAAGGTCGCCGAAAAGGCCGGATTCGACGTGCGGGCGCTGCACGGCGTGGTGCTCTCCGAGTGGACGACCGCCATGCTGCGCTCGCACCTGCTTCAGTTTCGCAGGCTGGCGCCGCAGTTGAGCATTGACGATGGACCGCTGCTCTCCCGCACCTTCATCGATCTGCTTATGCTGGCGGTAACGGCTTCCGGGCGGGCGGAGGAGCACAAGGCAGCAGCACAGGCATCGACCCTCGCCGTTCGAGCGCGCAACGAGATCGAACACAGCCTGGGCTCGCCAAGGCTGACGGTCGCCAACCTGTGCCGGCAGCTGGGAACCTCGCGCTCGACCTTGTATCGGCTGTTCGAAGCGGAAGGCGGCCCCCAGGCCTATATCCGCAATCGGCGGCTGGAGGCGGCACTACAGGCATTGCTCGATCCGAACAATCGCGAGCGTATTGGCGCGCTCGCCGAAAGGCTTGGCTTCAGCGATGCCGCTCACCTGAGTCGCCTCTTTCGGAACCAGTTCGGTGAGACACCGAGCGACTGCCGTGCCGGAGGTCTTGAACGCGGCGAAGTTCTTCGCCGGCTCGGCACCGGCAGCAGCACCAAGCAGGCCAGCACGGTTCGATCGAGCTTTGTGACGCGAGGACAGCCCGCCAACGACCGGGGATGAGGTCAGTAGCGGCCCATCACGCGGGAACGAAGGAATGGCCTGCGTGCTGCACGGCATGAATGGTGCGCTTACCATCCGGGCAGTTGTCGCCTCCACTCCTTGCCGTCTAGCAGCGACGGACGCGTCCCTGAAAATTTTGCGGGGGCGATCGCCGTACACCCTTCGAAAAGGGGCATCGGCCTAGAACAGGCGTTTCGTGCAATTGAACGAGCGTTTCGGCCAACCCGAGTTCTCCTTGACCGGCCTTTTCGGGCATGCAAGCGCCTTTTGCATCCAGCGGGGGTAGTTTTCGGGGGGCAAGATGTCATTGAATTTCCTCGCGCCTTAATTCGGCGCGTGTTGGTCTGATCGCCGCGGGCGATCGATCTAATCCACGGCCGAAATTCGAATCCTCGGCAGCCTCTGCCCGTTCAAGCGGAGCGCGCGCAGGTGCCGCGGGATCGCGCCTACAAGGTCATCAGAAGGAATTTCCGCGCCGCCACCTTGGCGACGCGCGCGACTCATCATCGGCCGAGGGAAGCCTCGCCGGCTGTGAAACAACGTGAACGGGATCGATGTTGATGAATGCAAACTTGGCAACGAGCCGGCGCCGGGCAGCGCGCGCGCTGATTTTGGCTGGCAGCGCACTCGGGACGCTGTTGGTAACGGCGGCCGTACAGGCGCAGAATGTATCGTCGAACGGCAGCACCGACTATTCACTGAGCGAAACCGGCACGCGTGCGGGCGGGCCGCGCACTGTGGACATCACCACCAGCGGGGGCGCTATCACGCTGGATCTCGGCACCGTCCAAAGTGCGAACAACACTGCGGCGCTCGGTGCAGGCATCGCTGCAACCAACAACGGCACCGGTAACATCGCGATCAAGGCCGACACTGTCACCGCCACCGGATCCGGAATCACCAACGGGGTCGATGCGCGCGCCAACGGCGGCGGCGACGTGACGATCACGACGGGTACCGTCGATTCGAGTGCGAATTCCAGCAGCAGGGGCATACAAGCCGGCAGCGCCGGCGGTAACATCATCATCAACGCCGACGTCACCAATGGCGGCCAGCGCGGTATATTCACCGGCCCGCTAAACAACATCTTCCCGAATTCGGTGACGATAACCAGCAACACAGCGACCGCTAGTGGCACCAACAGCCCCAATGCCATTGTCGGACAGGGCCAGAGCGTCTCGATCACCAGCGGCGTGGCGCGCAATACCAATGCGGCCGCCATCAGTGGCACCGCGATCTTCGCCAATGCCGGCACCGGCGGTGCGGTAGTCCACTCGGGCACGGCCGAGGCGCTGGGCAACTACCAGTCGGCGATCCAGGTCTATTCGGATGGCGCCGTGCTGCTCGACAGCGACAGCGCCAGCACCACGCAGACCTCGGACGGGCTCAGTGTAATGAGCGGAACCGATGTCACGATCAACAGCGGCACGGTCACTACCCAGGGCAATGGCGCACGCGGCATCGTTGTCGATACGCCTGGTGCAACGTCGCTGAACATCACCAGCGGGACCATTACGACCAAGGGCGATTATTCGACCGGCATGCTCCTTACGCCAGGTGCGGCGGCGACCACGATCGCCAGCACCTCGGTCGAAACGCTTGGCAGCAATGCCGACGGTATCGATTTGAACGGAACCGGCTCCGCCACCATCACCAGCGGTAGCATCCATGCCGCAAGCGGTACCGGGATCAACGTCGCTGCCGGCGACATCGCCGTGACCACCACGGGTGATACCGTCTCCGATACGAGCGGCGCGATCCAGGCGATCGGCAAGAACGTCACCATCGCCACGGGTTCCGGAACCAACACCATGGCTGGGGGAACGGCTTCGGGCATCTATGTCTCGGGATCGGGCGACGTCAGTGTCGCCAACGGTGGCATCGTCACCGTGAACAGCGACAGCGCGGCGGATGCCGCCGTCAACGCAGGCGGCATCTCGGCAGCATCAACTGGCGGCGGCAAGGTGTCGGTGGCAAGCGACAGTGTCAGCGTGCACGGCGCGAACCGGTTCGGCATTTTCGCCAACACCAGCGGCGCCGGAACGATAGACGTGATGTCGGGCACGGTCGCCAACGATGCCGATGACCATGCCGCCTTGCGCGCGCAGGGCGAAGCCGGCGCGATCACTATCGCCAGCACCAATGCGAGCAGCACCGGCACCGACGCCTTCGCGATCAGCGCCCAGTCGACCACGGGTGCGATAAACATCACCAGCGGAACCGTGAACACGTCGGGCCTGGGTGCTCAAGGCGTCTGGGCCCAGACGACCGACGGCGATATTTCCATCACCGCCGGCAAAACTATCACCACCGCGACCGGTTACGACGCCGCCACCGGCGCCACCCAGGACGCCGTATTCGGCTATTCGACCGGCAACGGCGCGGTCACCATCGCCAGCGACGACGCCGAAGTGGCGGGTGACTATTCAAACGCAGTCGGCGGGGTCGGCGGCGGCGCCGTCAACATCACCAGCGGCATCGCAAAAACCGCCGGTTTCCAGGTCGCCACCGTCTATGGCGACAGCCGCAACAGCAATGTGACGATCAACGCAACCGACACTTCAGCGACCGGGGTCAATTCCTACGCCGTCGAAGGGCATGCGAACAACGGCGACGTCACCATTACCAGCGGCAACGCCACTGCTGATCACGGCGATGCCATCTATGCCACCGCAGGCGGACAGGTGACGATCAAGGCCACGACCGCGATCTCGCATGGCGACGGCGGCACCGCGGTGTGGGCTCTCGGCGGCAATGTCGCCCTCGACATCGGCAGCGCCAGTTCCGATGGCACCATCGTCACCAATCCGCAGACCGGTGCGACCTATCTCGCCGATGCCATCTTCGCCCAGGCGACCTCCGGCAGCATCGAGGCTACCATCGGGTCGGCGAAGGCCGTCGGCCAGGGCGCGGACGCGGTACATCTGGTCGCGGACGGCGCCAATGGCGCGGTGACCGCGACTATTACCGGCACGGTAAGCTCGACGAGTGGAACCGGCCTCTGGATCGACCCGCCGGGTGCGGTGAATGTCGCCATCGGCGCCGAGGGGAGCGTGAGCGGCGGCGTGGCCGGGCTCAACCTCACCGGAAGCACGAACAGCATCGTCAACCAGGGCACGATTTCGAGTGGCAACGGTCCGGCAATCATCGCATCTGGCCAGACGCAGCTCGACAACAGCGGCACCATCGCCGTCGGCAAGGGCGCTGCGGCCGTGCAGCTCGGCGCCACCAACGACACCGTCATCCTGCACACCGGTTCGAACGTTACCGGCGCAATCGTCGGTGGTGGGGGTGTCGACATGGCGGTGCTCGACGGCACCGGGGACGCCCCGGCGGCGAACCAGGCCCTCGCCGCCTTCAGTGACTTCGATAGCCTGACGGTCAAGAACGGCTATTGGACCGCCGGCGCCACCACGAGCGCATTCAAGCATGCCACGGTCGACCAGGGCGCGGCGCTCGAGCTCTCCAACGGTGCCAACGGCATCACCGGCGTCGCGGCGCCTGCGATCGTCACGAACGGCACGCTGGTCGTGCGGAGCGGCGCCGACGCGGGTGCCACCACCTTCGGCACGACTTCGATCACCGGGAGCGGCAACGTTCGCTTCACCGGAACCGGCACGGCGAGCCTCGACGGCACCAATACCCTCGCCAATACCGGCACCAACACGATCGATGCGGGCGCGACGGTAAAGCTGACCGGTACGCAAGGCGGCAGCTTCATCGACAACGGCATTTTCCAGATCGGCAACGGCGGGACGAGCGGTAATTTCACCGGGGACCTGGTCGACAACGGCACGCTAATCGTCGACCGGTCGGATGCCTACAGCTTTGATGGCGCGCTCACGGGATCGGGCACGTTCGTGAAGAACGGCGACGGCACGATCAGCTTCGGCGACGGCTATGCCTTCACCGGCACCACGGTGCTCAACGGCGGCTCCATCAAGCTCTCCGGCGCGGTTTCCGCCGACACGCAACTGTCCCTGGAAGGCAGCGGCTCCGTGGATTTCTCGGGCACCAGCCAGACCGTCGCCGAACTCGCCGGCACCAGTCAGACTGCCGGCGTGAATATCGACGGCGGCGCGCTGACCGTCGACCAGGACGGCAGCAGCAGCTTCGCGGGCACGCTGAGCGGCAACGGCAGCTTTACCAAGACCGGCAGCGGCAATCTCACGCTCGCCGGGACAAACACTTATAGCGGCCCTACGTCGGTAAATGCCGGCCAGCTTACGGTGAACGGCAGCATCGTCTCGCCACTGACGGTGAACGCCGGCGGGACGCTTGCCGGCACCGGCACCCTGGGCGACACCACGATCGGCGCGGGGGGCACCTGGTCGCCGGGTGCCTCGAGCGGCACTGCCAGCGCAAGTTTGCACCAGCTTGCGCTGCGCAGCTTTGCCGCGACGGCGCGTTTGGGCACCCAGACGGTCGATGGCAACGTGGTCTTGGCCAAGGGATCGACTCTCACGATCGATGTCGACGCGGCGGGCCAGTCGGACCACATCGATGCCAGCGGTAAGGCAATGATCGAGGGCGGCACCCTGGAAGTGATGGCAGGCGCAGGCGATTACGCCCGGTTGACCAACTATACCATCCTCACGGCAGCCGGCGGGGTGAGCGGCGCGTTCGACAAGGTGACATCGAACTTCGCCTTCCTTGATCCGCTGCTTTCTTACGGCGCAAAAAATGTGACGCTCACGCTCGCGCGCAACGATATCGCCTTTGACACGGCGGCTACTTCGGCGAACCAGCGCTCGGTGGCCGACGCGGTCAATGCCCGCAGCTTCGGCGATCCGATCTACAACACGGTGCTGGTGCAAAGCGTCGAGAGCGCACGCTCGACGTTCGACGCCCTATCGGGCGAGCTGCACGCCTCGCTCGTGACCGACCTCGTCGACGGCGATCGCCGTTTGCGTGACGCTGTGCTAGAACATGGCGTCGCCGGCGGAAGCGGCCTGGGCATGTGGGCCGAGGCGCTGCAGGTCGATGGCGGATCGCGCGCGCAAGACGGGCTGGCGAAGCTGAGCACTAACCGTAGCGGCATCATCGGGGGCGTCGATTTCAGCGCGGCCGACCTGCACTTCGGCGTGCACGGCGGTTATGTCGACGAGGACATAAGCGTGGATGCACGTGCCAGCAGCGCGAAGGTGAAGACCGGCTTCGCCGGCGCGAGTCTTGCCTGGACACCGATCGGCCGTATCGCGGCGCAGGTCGGCGCCACCTACGCCTGGCACACCATCGACACGCTGCGTGTGATCGGTATCGACGGCATCGCGGGCAGCTTCGCTGGCAACGATGAGAAGGCGCGTACCGCGCAGGCATATGGTGAAATCAGCTATGCCGCGATCCAGGGGCCGCTGAGATTAACGCCATTTGTGCGCTATGCGCATGATTGGACACGCGCCAACGCCTTACAGGAGTCAGGCGGCCTCGAAGCGCTTGAGGTAGGCCGGGACACCCTCGATACCGACAGTGCGTCGATCGGTCTCCGCTTCAGCGGGACGGCGCCCGTATCGCAGGGGCTGTCGTTCGAACCACGCTTCTCGATCGCCTATCGGCACAATTGGGGCGACTTGGCTGGCAACCGTGTTGTTCGCCTCGATGGTACCGGCCCCACGTTCGACGTGGCCGGAGCGAGCCTGGGCGCCAACGCGCTCGATGTCGACATGGGCGCCAGCCTCGTGACGAGAAGCGGGCTGCGCTTCGGCCTCGGCGGCTTCGCCAACACGTCGCGCCGATGGGGCGATTACGGCGGCAAGGCCAGCATCAGTCTGAACTTTTAGGCGATCGCCCGCTGGATGAGGTCGATGGTGATTGAGGACAGAAGAAAGGACTATGCCGTGTCAGCGCCCGCGGGAATCCTGACCAATCGCGATCGGTCGCACCTTCAGGCATAGTCCACGTTGCAAGAGGCTGCTCCGTTTCCGGGCAGCCCATTGCCCCGGGCGGCGATGCGACCCCGCCGCCCGGGACTCCCTTCAAATAAGGTTGCAACGCTTTCAACCAATCGCCCCTTGCGGCAACAAGCGAGAAGGCCGGGAAGAGACCGGCAGGTACTGGGCGTCCGCTTGGGATAGCCGCCGTTCCTTACCACAGCTCGGCGATGGCGGCTGCCGCCGACAAAGGCGACATTCGCGGCGTCGATTTGACGCTCCGAGACCTTCTGTTTGTTCATGATCGCTGAGAAGAGCCGTCGGCGACCGACTTGGGGAGCCGGCTCGGCGGGTATAGTGGCGGAAATTGGTTGAATAGGCCAAAGGCGGCTGTCGAGAACACTGGTGATGACAGCCGCCGTCTCCTTTCAGACGTCGGAGACGCAGGGTGGCCTTTCAACCGCAGCGTGGCTGCGCTGATGTGGCACCCACTCGGGCTGGCGATCCTCGACTGGTTCGGCCTCGCCACGATCAGTGCCGTTTTTGTGGCAGCGGTCCTGACCTATCGAGCGATGCGCCACGTCCCGCTCTTCTCTTTGGAAAGCCCATGGAATCAACAAACCAATGCCAGTGTTTACACCCACTCGCACACAGGTCTCCTACTATGCTTTGCAGAATGCGGAGAATGGGCGATATGCTATATCGACCATGGTATGCTACGTGCCGCCTCAACCTGACCGGTCTGACTGCCCCTATAAGAAGCGGCCCTGTGCCGCGGTGTTCAACAGCGCTACCGCCAATTCATTGGCCGGTGTGGCGATGTTGTGCGCGCAACCAAGTCGCACAATCACGCCATTGCGCGCATCGATCTCCATGGGACGGCCGGACAGCCGATCCGCATGAAGCGAATTGATCGAGTCCGGGGCCGCGTTTCGATAATGGTTCACGATATCGTCAGGCAGGGTGAGCGGCAGGTCGGCGCCTTCAGCCCTGCCGACGACGACGCATTCGGCGACGAGCAGGCGCATTGCCCGCGCCGCATCGGGGTCGTGCGCGATCGCGGCCGGCTTCATTACGACCGCATTGACAATTCCCGCGCAATTCAGCGCGAGTTTTCTCCACGCGACCGTCAACAGATCCCCGGTTAAGGCCGTTTCGATCGGCGTATCGTCGAACAGACCTGCGACAGCGCGACCGGACCGGTCATCAGCAAGCGTAATTGTTCCGTTGCGGCGCTGCACGACCACACCCGGCGCTTCGCGCTCGGCGGGGATGTCGACCACCGCCGGAGCGAGGCGCGCATTGGATATCACCCCCGCGAAGCGATTACGGTGTTCCACGCCGTTTTGAAACACCGCGAGGATCGTCCGGCCATCGAGCAGTCGCGGCAGCCATCGCTTGGCGGCGTCGCAGTCATAGGCCTTGGTCGCGGCAATCACGATATCGACGGGCGACGCGTCCGCCGGATCCGTGCGGACCGGTATGGCGGTATCAATGACGCCGCCGGGATGCGTGAGGTGCAATCGCTCGAACGGCGTCCGCGCGCACAGCTGCACCTCGTGGCCGACGCTTGCGAGCCACGCCGCAACCGTGCCGCCGATCGCGCCAGGCCCGATGATGGCAACGCGGCTCAAGAAATCGCCCTCCCGAACGGTGCCGTCCATCCACCGTCATTCCGGCTGGCAGCCGGCGCCTGCCTTGCATTGATCGTCCATCCCATTCGCAAGTGTTCCATTGCCCCGTCAACGCCCGTCGTTAGAAACCAGACTGCGATCTAGGAAATCAAGGAACAGCCGCGGCCAGGCACGCGGCGTGATTCCTGCTGGAAAACGCGTTCCGAAACCGTGTCCGCCTTCGGCAAAGACGTGAAGCTCCGAAAAGATTCGCGCCTGCTGCAGGGCATCGAACATCGCGATGCTGCTTGCGAACGGCACGGTCTTGTCGTCGGCAGCGTGACACAGGATCGTCGGCGGCGTGTGTTCGGCCCGCACCAGCCCAGCCGGCAATTGCCGCTCGATCGTGGCTTTCGTCGCGTTCCGGCCGACCAGGATATATCCGTATTGGGGGTCCGCCGCCATGGTCAGCGCCGGGTAGAGCAAGCCTACTACGTCCGGTCGCGCAGAACGTTCGTCGGCGCTATCGACCGGCGCGTAAACGCGATCGTCGTATCGCACCGACAGCGAAGCGGCAAGATGGCCGCCAGCTGAGAAGCCAATCGCGGCGAGCTTGGCTGGATCGATGCCGAGTGCGGGGGCGCGATGGCGGATCAGCCGTATCGCCCGCTGGGCGTCCTGCAACGGCGCATCCGGGCCTGCCGCCCAACCGTCCATCGGCAGGCGGTAGGTCAACACGAAGACGGTGATGCCCTCAGCCGTCATCCGGCTGGCGGTTTCGCGGCCCTCCTTATCGACAACGACGCGCAGATAGGCGCCGCCGGGCATAACCAGCAGCGCCCGGCCGTCCGGCTGCGTCGGGCGGAAGATGTCGAGCCGCGGGCGTGCGACGCCGGTAACGTAACGGTCAGGCATGCCGCCGATTGGTGGACGGGCAACGACCTCTTCTTGCGGTAACGGATCGGGCGCGCCGGGTGGCGCACCTGGCCAAAGTTCCATCTGTTCGACCTTGGACTCGCTCGGCGGGACGGCAAGAGCTTGCGTCGCTGTTGCCGTGGCTGCGACAGCCGACAGCTTGAGCAGATCGCGCCTGTGCAAAATACCGTCGCTCACCGGCCCGAACCGACGCGGGTTCGCCAGGCCGGATAGGCATCGAGCACTGGCTGCCCCCAATAGCCATACCAGGCATAGCCGCCGCGCCTTTCCTTCTCGATGTCGGCGAGACGAGTGCGCGGCACGCCGTCGCGGCCCATGAACTCGGGCCTGCCGGTCTCGAGATTATAGTATCGCGCCCAGATCGGCGGCGCCGAGGCATCGCGCGCCACCACGCGGTCGTGATCGGCATAGACCATGCGGATGCCCTTGATCGCCGCCCGCCGATACCAGGCGACGGCTGCTTCTACTGCCCGGCGGATTTGCGGCGACGGGTGGTCGATCGCCATGAGCAGCTTCACCACGCCCGCGCTCTCTTCTCCCGAAACCGCCGCGGGCTCGAACGTGCGCGCCGGCATCGGTTTCAGCGTCACAGGGTCGTATTGCTGCGCCCAGGCGGTCAGCTGGCCGCTGATCCGAACCTGGCTACGGATCAGGAAACCGACGCCGCGATCGAATGCGGCCTGCGCCTTGGCTCGGCGTGCCGCATCGAGCAGCGCGAAATCGGGGGATGCCGCTGCATCGCGCAGCAACGCCATCAGATCGGTCATCTCGTCGTCGTTAAGCGATGCGAAGCGAAAATAGGGCTCGACCAGATTTGGGTAGCTTTTGGGCCAGCCGCCGCTGGGATATTGCGCATCGAGAATGAAATCGAGCGCGCGGACGATGGCTTTCTTGTCAGCCACGTCGCCGGTCGCACGATAGGCGCGGGCGAGAAAGCGCATTTCGTTGACGGTGCCGCCGATCAGCGCGCCGTCTCGCCCCCAGGGGCCGATCGCACCAGGATCGCCAGTCCATGGTTCGCGGGTCGTGTTCATCAACGGCCAGCCGCCGTTGGCCGCCTGCCAACTGAGGATGTTCGCCGTCATCCTTCGCGCCTCCGGCGATCGATACCAGGCGGCATCGCGCGTCTTGATGTCTTTCCACCAGTCAACCGGGAAATTGCGGTTGCTCTCACGTAGCCTTGCCGCAGCGGCGAGCGTAGACGGGTCAGGAGTCTTGTGCTCTTGGGCACCAGCGGCCGGTGCGATCGACATGACGGTGAGCGTGGCGACCAAGGCAATGTGGTTCGTCATCGTCAGGTTCCCGGCTGGACGTAATGGACCTGTTGCGCAAACCGTCGCTCCGCGCCCCGCGGATCGCTCTCGACCCGCGGCGGCAGATCCAGGAGCATCGTGTTGCGCGACGCGAGATCGTAGGTCGGCCATTGCGGCAAAGCTGGCGTGGCTGGATCGCTCTTGTGGGCGAACGCCAGAAACATATCGCTGACGATATCGGCCATTCGGCGGGCGGCGGGCGTCGTCCCGCACATCGAGCCGGACATATCGACATTGTCGAAGGCAAGCGGAATGTCGAGCGCGTGCGGCGCCCCCCATTTTCCGCCATCGGCGGGCGACTTCCAGTCGAGCTGATAGACCCAGGTCTTCGCCGCGCCGGTCTTCGCCGCTTGCGCCGCGCGTCGCTCGGCCTCGATGACCTGGCCCGGCCAAGATCGAAACGCGGTGCTGGCGGCGAAAAAGACGTCGCTTGCCGAATAATCGGGATAGAGCTTGCGATAGAAGGCGACGATCTCGATCGGATCGAGATCGCCGATATATGAACCGACATGCTGCGCGATCTTGGCGGGCAGCAGCTTCCAGTCGAGCGCGAACAGCGAGGGATCGGCGGCGCCGATCAGCAGCCGCGTCTCGTCATGCGTGTTGCCCATGATCATCGGCACGTCAGCCGACAGCGGTGGTGCGTCCGGCGAGAACGGATCTCTCGGCAGTGTGCGACCGTCGGTCACCGGGCCATAGTAACCCGCATAATGCGCGACGGCGATCAGTGTCTCCATCGGCATTGCATCGATCGTGCCGATCGCGCCGGGCTTGAGCCCGAGATGACCGATCACGGGTAGCGCATTGGCGGTTGCGGTCGACTTACGGCTACCGGTGAGTTGCTGACCGCTCATGGAAATGACCTTGTGGAACAGGCCGTGCGCGCTCGGCATCGCCATTAGCGTCGCGCATTTGGCGCCGCCGCCGGACTGACCGAAGATCATCACGTTGTCGGGATCGCCGCCGAATTCGGCGATATTGTCGCGCACCCATTTCAGCATCAGCACGAGGTCGAGCATTCCGGCGTTGCCCGAATCGGCATAGGCGTCGCCGCCCAGCTCAGCGAGGTAGAGAAAGCCGAACAGGTTGAGGCGGTGGTTCATCGACACCACCACCACATCGCCCTTGCGGCACAGGTTGACGCCATCGAAGGCCACACTGTTAGCCGAGTAATTGATGTAGCCGCCGCCGTGGATCCACACCATCACAGGCCGCTTGCCGCCCCTGCCGACTGCCGGTGTCCACACGTTGAGATGCAGGCAATCCTCACCAATTGGCTGTTCCTCCGGCCACGAGTCGAACAGGCGGACATCGTGACCGGGGGGTTGCGGCGCGCGCGGTCCGAATGCGGTGGCGTCGCGCACGCCCGACCAGCTTTGCGCGGGTTTCGGGGCGCGAAACCGCGTCGTCGCTGTGTCCGCGCCATAGGGGATGCCCTTGAACACCTCGATGCCGCGATCGAGATATCCTTGCACGCGCCCCGTTCGCGTCGTCGCGATCGTCGATCGCTTGAGCACTGCCGCCGTCATGGCGCGCGCCGGCGGCGAAAGAAGCGCCATGGCGAACGCCGATTGGAAGAGCATGGCGCGGCGTTCGAGTTCGTGAGTCATCGCTTCCTCCTAGCTCAGAACTTGACACGCACGCCGGCAGTGAACTGCCGGCCGTAATGGGTGTAGGCGCCCCAACGGTCGGAGGAATCGTCGTAATCCTCCTCATATTCATCGGTCAGGTTGGTGCCGTCGAGCGACAGCGCGATATGATCGGTCAGATTATAGCCGATCGTGGCGTCGATATAGAGCGAGCCCTTGGTCCCCTCGACATCGCCGCCGATCCGGGCGGGCACGTAGGTCAGGAAGTTGTCGCGATAGGCGCCGGAAATTCGCGCACTGAATCTTTTGTCCTCATAGTAGAGCGTAAGATTGGCGGTGTTCTTGGACAGATCAGTCAGCGGATCGGTGACCGTCTCACCGGTCGCCGAGTTGATGATGTAGGCGATATTAGATGTGACGTGGGTGTAATTTGCGAGCATGCCGAAATTGCGCAACGACCCCGGCAGGAAGCGGAATGGGAGTTGCAGGTTGACCTCGACGCCATCGAGCGGACCGCCCTTGGTGTTCAGCGGGTGCGAAAAGGTGAAGGTATCGTCGGGGGTCAACCCGGTACCGTCGAGAATGCTGGTCGGCAAACCTGATGCGCTGAATGGCAGAACTTGCCGCAACGTTTGGACGAAACTACTGATGTACTTGTGGAAATACCCAAGCGACAATGCCGACTCCGGCGCAAAATACCATTCCGCCGAGGCATCGAACGTGGTCGCGCGGATCGGGTCGAGGAACGGGTTGCCAGTCGAGATGGAGCGCGATGAGCCGCTTACCGAAACCGATCCGCCCGGCGTCAGCGATCCCAGCCCGGGGCGGCTCATCACCTTCGAAGCGGCAAGCCTGAACAGCAACTTGTCGGTCGGCTCGATCACCAGGTTTGCTGCCGGCAGGAAGTCATCGTAGCTGCGGTGGATCGTCACCTGCTGGGTATTGACGCCGGCCTCGGTATAGCCGGTCGAGCTCTGACTGGTGTCGACATAGCGGGCTCCCGCATCGCCGCGGATCTTCACGCCGCCGATCATGAAGTTGAAATCGCCCTGCAGGTAGATCGCGAAATCCTTCTCGCCGACGGCGTTGGTCCCCGCGCGCGCGGTCGGCGTATCGCTCCGAAGAGTGAAGTCGCCGCAATTGCAGAAGATCCCGAATACCTTCTCAAACGCCGCCGGATCCGGCCGGAGCCACGAAGTCGGCGTGACTGCGGGCAGCGAGAAATCCTCCAGGCCGGAGAACGGAACCAGCAGATCGGCGTTGGTGACCCCGGCGGGTAGCGCCGGTGTCACCTGTTCCGAGGCAAGCCGCAGCGATCGGCCTGAATAGCGATATTCGCGATAATTACCGCCCGTCTTCAGCTGAAAATTGGACGAGACGTCGCCTTCGACGTTGACCTCGATCTGGCGCACTCGATTGTCGACATATTGCGGGCGGATACGGATCTGAGGTCCGGTCTTGCCCCCCGACGGGCCGGTGACGACGGGGCCGATATAATAACTGTCCGGGTCCATCGTATCGAAGTTGAAGTCGATTGCCGGACGGTTTGGATTACCCCGCAAATCATAGCTGAAGCCCTGGCTGTTGATGCGGTCGGCCTGAAGCGTCAGCTCGAGCGGCTGGTTCAGATCGGAGGAAGATTGACCGACCTTGAAGTTGGCGTGAAAACGGTCGCTGAAATCGTGTTTGACGGCCAGTGTGCCTTGCCAGAAAGTCGTATTGTAATCGAACTGGGCATATTCGCTTCGCAAATCCACATTATCGAACAGGCCATAGACCAGGTTGTCGCCCTCAACCTCGCCCTCGCGCAGGATCATTTCCGGCTTGCCCTGCTGCGACAAGCCGGTCGAGAAGCCGATCGGCGTCAGATAGAATTCCTGCCGTTCGGCTTTCTGGCGTGAATAGAGCCCCTCCAGAAGGACGTCGGTTCTGTCGTCGGGCTTCCATTCCAGCGCGCCGGTGAAGCCAAGTCGCGTTTCGTCGATGTCATATTGGCCAACGCGTGGATAGCGGGGATGATAGATGCTCGTCGATGTGAGCTGATCGTGCGTGACACCATCGGGCAGCGGTTGGCCGTAACAGATGTCGGCCGGATCGGTGGGATCGCAGAAGCCGCCATTGGAGGCCATCGTGTCCCATAGTCCGGACTGGCTGGTTTCACCGACGCGGTGCGACGTGGAATAGGCGCCTGATAAGACGAAGCCCAGCGTTCCCCCGGCGAAACTGTCAGCCACCAGCCCGGCAACGCGCGGATCGAAATTCTTGCCGACCTGACTGTACGTTCCCTTGGCCGATCCGGTCAGCGTAAAATGCCGGAAATCGAGGGGGCGCCCGGTTTGTAGATCGACGGTTGCACCGAGCGAGCCCTCTTCGGTCTCCGCCGAGGGCGTCTTGCGCACGGCGATGCTATTGAACAGCTCTGAGGCGAAGACGTTGAAATCGAACCCGCGACCGCGATTGACGCCATCGACCCCTGACGAGATCGCCTGCGCTTCCATGCCGTCAATGCGGACACGCGTGAAATCCGGTCCCAGCCCGCGAACCGAGATCGAACGGCCCTCACCGCTATCGCGGGTAATCGTGACGCCGGGCACGCGTTGCAGCGATTCGGCCAAGTTGGAGTCCGGGAACTTGGCGATATCCTCGGCCTTGACAACGTCGATGATGGCATTGGCGTCGCGCTTTTCCTGGAGAGCGGCAGCTAGGCTCGATCGGTAGCCCGTCACCACGATGTCTTGCGGTTCCGTGTCACTGATACCGGTGTCAGTCGATGACAACGCACTGGATTGGCCGAAGGCCGGCGCTCCGGCCAGTGCCGATATAATAGCGGCGGAAATCACCGTTGGTCGAACAAAAGCGAAATGACGCGTCGTCATCTTCCCCTCCCTTGGTCCGACCCAGTTGCGAGCGGTCGGCATCGCTCGCGGCTTATTCCGCCGCTCTACCGAAACCGATATACCGCAATCGCAATATTTGCAATACGCAATGACTGCAGAATTTGCTGTAAAGCAATTCCATCCCAGAAAGCCGCCGATTTCTGCTCACTCCGCTCGGATATCAGCGATCAGCCCATGTCAGCGGAATGCCCGACAAACATACCGAAGATTCTAAACGCAAGAAAAGGGCATGGATCTACGGTTTGGCGATCATCTTTGAAACAGCGGTGCCTCGCCAGCGGGCAATACCGCTCTAACCAAGGCGCGCTTATACCACACGAGCAGTTCCAGCGCCTCGTCGGCCGCGGGGCGGTTGCCGGAAAATATCATTTCCATCGCCAGTCCTCGCATCGCCGCGCGATTGAGCCGCACCATCCGCTCGATCGCGTCCTGATCGCGCACGCCAAGTTCGCTGGCAACCGCCCAAACGCCGGCCATCTGATCGTTCTGGAATGACTCGACAACCTGGGGCAGTTGCTCATCCAGCCCTCGATCGCTACGGGCAGCTATGATGATTTCCAGAAGCGCAAGGCCTGGCGGCTGGCAGATGACATCCCAGGTTGCTTCGGTGATTGCCATAAAGAGATCGATTCCGGGCGGCATGCCCGCGAGCCGCCGCCTGACATACCGGTTCTGCGCTTCGGCGGCATATCTCGCGACGGCAACGACGAGGTCGATCTTAGTCGGAAAGTGATGAAGAATGGCGCCGCGGCTGACGCCCGCCTCGTCGATGACAGACTGTGTCGTCATGGCCGAATAGCCGAATCTGCCCAGTACGACGATGGCCGCGTCGATCAACCGCTGGCGCATCGCGGCTGTGCGGTCGGCATGGCGCCCCCGCACCTTGGAAGTTTTCCCTGTCGTGACGTTCAACTTCATGCGAGTTCCTAGTTGCATTGCCCAGATATCAAAAGTCTGCGTCGATCGGTCGGGGCAACAGCTCAATAGCTGCTTTTGTACGAGCCCGCCGTTGTGATTACCGTGTGCCACCTCAGCGATGGATGACCGAATCGCATCTGTAGACCTCGGGTAATCGCGGTGCCGATTCGAGCTATCGATAGTATCGCGATCCGGGCGCTTGGCCCGGTGATCAACACATGGAGAGTTCGATGCCGCATTCAGTAGGTTTGGACGTGTCACAGAAGATCCGGTCCGAGGCCTCCCAGGGCACCGTCAGCGCCGCGCGAACCGCATCATCGTAAAGGCGCCGATCAGGACGACAATTTTGTCGGCCGCCCCGTTCCGATTGCATCAGCCGCATCCCATGCTTGCGGCAATGCCCTGTAATCTGGGTGAATTCATCGAGTATGCGGCTCTTTTCCCGGCGCCCCGCCAACCAATATCGATCTCGGATCGCCCCAATCAACTCCTCGCGCGTTGCCATGCTCACCCTCCTCATCTCGATCCTCCCGAAGCCAATCGCTCGGGAACATTTCTGATGAGGCAACGCTCAATTCATAGGAGCATTTCTGGCGAGGCAATGCGGCCCGCGACCAGCGTCCTGATCAACATGCTGTCGAAACCCTTGACGCGTACTTCTCGGTAGAAACCAATCTCAGCAAGGTGGGCCAGCCCATCGGCGTCATTCGCATCCGTCTTGTTCGGAGCCATGTCGAGATGCGCCTTGGCGTGGCGCGCATCGATGCAGATCGCCGGCAGCTCTTCGGCTGTCAGCGCATGATAGAACCATACCGAGAGAGGCCCTGTCTCGAACACGATACGCTTTGCCTGCGGGGCACGTTTGCGGATCACTTCTGCCAGAAGCTTCGGGTCAGAGGGCACTTCCCGCGCCAGATGCGCTTGCCGTCCTGCCGAACCGAAATCGAAGTGTCTTTCAGGGAAACATCGAGACCGATATACTGCTCCATGGTTGTCCTCCGTACGATGCCTGGGCCCGGTGCACATCGTGAGCCCGTTCTTCATCCTATCGGGGGGCAACCAACCTGCCAGCAATCTCGATCCGCGAACCATCCTCTCCGGCGGTCGCTCCCGCGATTACCCTATGTTCGTACTCGGCGAAATCAGCCCTGATAAATCTCGCTCATCTGCCCACCCGCGTCATCAGCTTCGCTTGAACATCTTACAAGAAATGTTCGTCTCGACATAGGTGGCATCCGGCGCGGTCGACACGGAGTTCTGATCGAGCAGCGTCAATATTCCGCTGGCGAGATCGAGCGTGCCGGCGAGCGAGATCGCCGGCCCGCCGGCATCGCTGGGGAGGCCGGCGACGGCGACGGACTGCAGCGCCAGGCCGTCGGGCGCGGCGTTGATATCGGTGACGCCGTAGAGCAACGACGGGCCGCCGTTCCAGATCAGCTTGCCCATCACGTAGCCGAACGCATTGCCGGTGTACGGCACCACGGAGCTAATCAGCAGCGCGGTCCCGTCCGAGGCGTACCAGCTGCCGACCAGCGGATCGGTGGCGGCGTCCTTCGGCTCCGGAAGCGCTGTCGCACCGGGCGCTTCCGCGCTGGACCGGGTGTAGATCAGCTTGTCGATGTAGGTTCCTGCCGGCGCCAACCCGGGGAAGTCGATCGAGGCGACCAACGCGTGGGACAGCACCAGTTGCTCGGCACCATCCTGGATGCTGAGCTGACCGCTCAGCCCGCTGACCCAGTGCCAGCTGTCATCGGGCGGCCCGGAAACGATCGAATGCCATTCGATCGCCAGAGTCGCGGCCTGCCCGACGCTCGTCGTCGGATCGGCGCTGGTCTGCCAGCCGATGACGCAATATTTGCCGGTCGATCCAGTAGTCGACTCATATGTTCCGGTGACGAGATTGCCGCTGACGGAAAGAGTCATCTGCGATCCGTATTCGTTCTTCCAGACACCTGCGAGGGTCATGGTCGATTCCTCTCCGATCGGCCACGCTGCGGCTCAGAAGACGCGGGGTTGGACTTCGGCCGGCAGCGTCAGCCCAGTCGATGGTTTGGTGATGATCTTCGGGCCGTTGGGCTTGTTGAAGGCGTACATCCCTTTGGGAGCGAGGGTGATATAGCCCGACGGATTGACGACGACGCCGTAGACGAAGATCGTGTAGCAATATTCCATCAGGACGGAGCCGACCAAGACGAGGTTCGTCAGCCCCAAAGCGTTGAATTGCGGCAGGACCTGCCCCTGATCGGGGCCAGCCTCGATCTCGACCATATACTGATCGCTCGTGACCGTGATCTCGCCCCCGTTGATGCCCATCGTGACGGGCGGATTGCCGAGCTTGGTCAGCAGGAACAGCGTGGTGTTCATGATGTAATCGTCGCCCTTGAATTGCGACGAGCCGGAATCGAAGCAGAATTGGAGGTTGCTTCCCAATGCCTGGAAGCCGACTTTGTAGCTGTCGAGGGGCGTGGTCCAGATATACTCGACGCCCGGAAACAGTGTGTAGGGCGTCCACGGCATGTAGATGCCTTCGTCGGCGATGTACTTAGACGTGTCAAACCCGCCGATCTCGCAGGAACCGCTCTTCGTGCCGGGGTCCCAGTCGAAACTGAGATAGGGGAGCGACGGCGAGATCGTGCCGTTGTTCATCAGCTCCTCGACGATGAAGCTGTTGTTCTTCTGGATGTAGGCGCTGCCCGACGGCAGGCCGATCCCGCCGTCCCAGTCGATCTGGGCGAATTGCGGGGAGTCGTAGGCGGCGGAGAGATAGAAGCCGACCGGCAGGGGCCCTCCACCTGGGATACCGAGCACGTCCTGGCCGGTTTCCACCGTCATCGTGCCCCACGGGCCGAAGCTGTACTGAATCTGGTTCTTGTCGATCCATTGGAACGTGGTCGACTTCTCATAATAGAAGCGTCCGCCGGAATAATGCTGACATCCCGTCGGCGTGCACAGCGAAGAGGTCGACCAGACGATGTTCGTTCCGGTGTCGAGCGCGAACTTCAGCATCTGCGCGGGCGTGCCGAGCGATGTCGACGTGAACCACGGACTTGCGCCGTTGTTCTGAAAAGGCCCCTTGGCCATCTGGAATATCACGGGTGAAGGCGCCGAAGGGTCGGCCATGCTTTTCCTCCTGTCGAAACGACGGACGACGGCCGGGCGCGTACCAGTATCGATGCCCCGCCCGGCGGCAGTCAGCGTTGCGCCAACTCATCCCTTCGACAAGCTGCGCCGGAGAGTAGGCCTTTCGAGAAAATGCCTACTCGCGTGGGTAGTTATGCAACCGGAACGGTTGCAATCGACGGCACGGTCAATGACAATGGCCGGATTCGGATGACAGGGCTTCACGCCGGGTCTTTCTCGAGGCAATCGATCGAAGGCATGATTTGAACGCGCGCCTGCCCGAAGAGCGAACGCCGCATCGATGGGGCGCCGAGATCGCGACGATGCTCCAGCTCAAGCTGGAGGTTCCGCGCCTGCCAGCCAATGTCGTCGATCGGCCGCGGTTGACGACCGCTCTTGAGGCACTTTCCTCGTGCCGTCTCGTCTTGTTGACCGCGCCAGCCGGCTTCGGAAAGACGACCTTGTTGTCCCAGTGGCGGCGCCATCTGAGCGATCGCGGCCATCGCGTCGCCTGGTTGAGCGTCGATGACGACGACGGGGAAGCACGACGCCTCCTGACGGCGACCGTTCGGGCGCTCGAGAACGCCGGCCTCGACATGTCGTCGCTTGCGCCTCGCGCGGAGATCGGTTTCGTCGAGATGACGATCGACGCGATCATCCGGGAGATCGTCGCCGCGCTCGCGCGATCGGAGACGCCGGTAACGCTGATCCTCGACGACTATCACCGGGCGGCGTGCGAAGCGCTGGACGCGGTCGTCACACGGCTTCTCTCGCTGCTCCCCGATGGCGTTCGCATTTTCATGAGCGTTCGGCGCCGGCCCGGAATCGACGTCGACCGCTTGCTGGTATCGGGCACGGCGATAGAACTAGGCAGCGACGTGCTTCGCTTCACGAAGGGTGAAGCCCGCGAACTTCTCGACACCGGCGTATCCGATACCGACCTCGAAGCCTTGGCCGAGCGGGTGGAAGGGTGGCCCGTCGCGCTGCAACTGACTCGGCTGCTGTCGTTGCAGGATCATGCCGTTCCAGCGGCGCTCGAGCGGCTTACCTCGCGCGGCGGCCATCTCTGGTCGTTCCTCACCGATCAGGTGCTTCGCGGCCTGCCCGACGATTGCGTCGATTTCCTGCTCGATACCTCGATCCTCGAACGCTTCAGCTCGGAGATCGCCGATTCGATGCGCGATCGTCGCGACAGCTGGGCGATCATGGAGCGGCTCGACCCGCTCCAATCGCTGTTGACAGCGATAGATGCGGACAATGTCTGGTTCCGCTACCACCATTTGTTCGCCGAATATCTGCAAGGCCAGCTGCGCCAGCGTCGTCCCGTCGATGTCGCCGGCCTCCATTTGCGGGCGTCGACCGCGTTCGAGAAGAGCGGCATGCTGGTGGAGGCGGTTCGCCACTCAAGCCTGGCCGGCGATTACGCGCGGTGCGCCGATCTCGTCGAGCAGGCTGGCGGCTGGCAGCTGATATTGTTCGGGGGGCTCGATCAGTTGCGACAGCTGCTTGACCTCATCCCCAAGGCCGAGCGGCTGTCGCATCCAAGGCTGCTGGTCGCCGAAGCCTATCTCAACCTCAAGCTCGGCGCCGTTCGCGAAGCGCGCCTGACCTTCAACCTCGTGGCAGTCGATCCGCCTGACCTTACGGCGGGCTGGCAGGAACTCGACGACTTCGGCAGGGACGTGCTCAACGTCGGCGTCCTCATTCGCACCTATGAGGACAACAGCATCGATCGGGCTTTCCTCGATGGTTTCACCAGCCATCACGAGGCGCAGGACGAGGCGCATGGCGACAGCGGCCTGACCCGAGGCGTCTTGCTGTGCGCCGGTGCCGCGACGGCCTTGTGCCTCGGCGAATTGTCGCGCGCCGAAGACTTCGCGCGCGGCGCGATGGGATCGATGCGATCGGTCAATTCCGTCCTGGGCCTCAACTATTGTTTTCTCCACGCCGGCATCGCCTGCACCTATCGCGGCGACCTTCGGGCAGCATTCGCCTACCTTGGCCGCGCCGAGGCGATGGCGGCGGAAAATTTCGGCGCCGACAGCGGCTTGAAGGCGATTTCACATACCGTGCTGGCTGCAGCCAACTTTTGGAAGGAGGGCCGCCTCGTCTCCGAAGCGGCCGATCTCGACGATGCTTTCCATCATGTTCGAAGCTATGACGGCTGGTTCGAAATCTACAGCTCGGGCCTCGATACCCGGTTCCGACATGCCTGGATGGTGAATGACGATGCCGCGATGGAAGCTGTCGTCGCGGACGGCATGGCGCTCGTCGAAGAACGGGGGCTCGAGCGGTTGGCGGCGATCGTCGATGCCCAGCGGTTGCTACGATCCGGTGCCGGCCGTTCGGCGTCGCTGGCCGCGTTGGCCGATCGCCTAGACCACCAGTTTCCGCGCGGCTGCTGGAAGCAGGATCGCGCGCGGTGGCGGGTGTTGCAAGACGCCGGCTTCGCACTAGCGAACTGGTATCGCGAATCGGCGCCGGACCGCGCATTGCTGATCGCGTCCGACCTGATTGCCTGCGCGCGGGAGGTCGGTGCCCTCATCTTCGAGACGCGCGGCCTGGTGTTGCGTGCGAGCGTCGCGGTTATCGCTCAACGACCGGGGGAGGCGATGGCCGATCTTCGCCGCGCGGTGGAAATCGCGTCGGAAGAGCACATCATGCTTCCCTTCGTCGAGCAACCGAACCTGCGTTCGCTGATCGGGGAGGTCGAGCGCGGCCTGTGGGAGCACGGCGGGCGCCCGGTCGAGGCGTCGTTCCTTTCCGACGTGCTGCGCCGACTGGATAACCGCGCGAAAGAGCATGGCAGCGTTCTCGGCCTGAGCATTCGCGAACAGGAGGTGATGCGCGAGCTGTCGCAGGGGCTGACCAACAAGGAGATCGCCCGGGCTTTGGACATGACCGAGCACACGGTGAAATTCCACCTCAAGAATATCTTTGCCAAGCTCGGCGTCGACCGGCGAGCACACGCTCTTGCGCTGTTCCAGTCCTCGGATCGGTCGGACGAAGCGAGGGCATCCTACCCATAAGAGTAGGTCGTGTTGCGGGACGCTGCGTCGCACTACTCTCCGGCGCAGCTTGCCGATGACAGTGCGATGACGGAACCTCCCGCTGCAACCAGAAAAACTGATCGGGGGGTTCAACACATGGCCACTAAGCGTTTCATCCGGGGATTGTCCTGCACGTCAGCCCCGGTGCTGGCGATGATGGCCACGACCGCGCTCGCTCAAACGACTCCCGCGCCTGCACCGGCATCCCAAGCCGACGCATCGGCGTCGCAACAGCCCGATATTGTCGTGATCGCGCGCGGCCGCCGCGAGGATGAACAGAAGACGCCGGTTTCGATCACGGCCTATTCCGCCAAGCAGATCGAGGATGCCCGCATTAAGGACGTGTCGGACTTCATCGGGCTTACGCCCAACGTTTCGATCGTCGAATCGCAGAGCGTCGGCAATTCGTTCATCACCGTCCGGGGCATCTCCCAGGTTCGCAACGGGGAAAGCCCGGTTGCGGTCGTGGTCGACGGCGTCCAGCAGATTTCCCCGCGCCAGTTCACCAGCGACCTGTTCGACGTTCAGCAGATCGAAGTGCTGCGCGGGCCGCAGGGCGCGCTCTATGGACGAAACGCGATCGGCGGCGCGATCATCATCACCACCAAGCAGCCGACCGACGACTACCATGTCGATGTGAATCTGTCGGCGGGCAACGGCGGCGATTATCGCGACGAGGTGGCCGTGAGCGGCCCGATCGTGAAGGACAAGCTGCTGTTCCGCATGTCGGGCAGCCTCCACAACTTCGGCGGGTTGTTGCACAACGTCTATCTCGGCAAGACCGTGGACTGGCTTCACGACCGCAATGTCCGCGGCGAGCTTAAGGCCAATCTCACCGATACGCTGACCGCCGAGCTCAACGCCGGCTATTCGGACACGCACGGGATCGGCGACCAATATCAGTATCAGCCGGCGCTGTTCGCTTCACCGACCTCATGCTTTCTCGATCCGGCCAATCCGTTCGGCGGGCCGGCGCCCGACGCCGACAGCGTGAGCCGGCGATTCTGCGCCAACAACCGCGGCCGCAACAGCCGGTCGATCACCGACGTATCGCTCAAGGTGCAGAATACTGCGGACTGGGGGACGATCACCAACGTCCTTGCTTGGGTGGACGTGAAGGAGAACCTGGTCAGCGACCAATTCCCCTATACGGCGAGCCGCAACGTCTTCGGAACCGATGGCACCCAGACGCAATATGAGGTCGACAAGGCGTGGCAGGACGATTTCCGCATCGCCGCCCCGACGACCAACCGGTTCCGCTGGATGGTCGGCGCCTATTATCTCCACACGAACCGCTTCATCTCGACGACCACCGGACAGGACAACGGTCTCGGCATCATCAACATCTATCGCGCGCCGCAATACAACAGCCCGATCAATCCGACGCTGACCTTCCTGGCGGACAACGATCATAACGCGGCCTATGCTTTCTACGGCAACCTCGCCTATGACGTGACGCCGAAGCTCGAGGCGTCGGTCGAGTTCCGCTACGATCACGATCACCGCCATCAGATCATCGATCCACAAAGCAGCAGCGGCGTGCCCGCCAGGTGCGCGGCGGACAGCATGGCGGCCTGCGCGCGCAACGCCAATTTCAGCAAGGCGCAACCCAAGGTCACGCTGAACTACAAGGCGAATCCGGACCTGACGCTGTTCGCCGACTGGGGCATCGGCTTCCGGTCCGGCCAGTTCAACCAGGCAGGCACGGCGGCGGCGGCGAACCTTCCGGCCGTGTTTGACCTGGTCAAGGCGGAGAGCGCCTCGACCGGAGAGGCCGGCTTCAAGTCGCGCCTTCTCGATGGCCGCCTGCAGATCAACGCGACCGCTTACTATACGGATGACAGGAACCCGTTCTATTTCCTGTTCGTCGGCGCCGTCGGCGCGCAGATTCTCGTCAACATCGACAAGGTGCAACTTTACGGCGGTGAGGTCGAGGTGAACTTCACCCCGACCAAGGGCCTCGATCTTTTCGGCAGCTATGGCTACACGCACAGCGAGATCAAGAAGTTCACCTTCGATCCCGCGGACGTCGGGAATTGGGCGCCGTACATCCCCCGGAGCAGCGCGACGCTGGGCGCCCAATACCGCGTCCCGGTCACCGACAGCTACGATATCTTCACGCGCGCCGAGCTGGAGCATCACGGCAAGCAATATTGGGATCCCGAGAACGCGACGCCGCGCTCGGCCTTCGACCTGGTCAATCTGCACGCCGGGTTGGAGACGGCCGACGGCAACTGGCGGCTGACGGGCTATGTGAACAATCTGACCGACAAGAAATACAACGCCGAGTTCGTCAGCGGCGGCTTCGTCCAGCCGGCCGAGCCGCGCACCTACGGCATCGAGCTGAGCGCGAAATTCTGATCGCAGGAGAAGGGGATAGCGAATAGCGGCGTGACCAGGCGGTCGGCGACATCCAGCTTCGGCTGCCGTAAGCCGGCCGGTCAATCCGGACGCCCGTGAGCGACAGATCGCAGACCTCGTTGCGGGACGCCGCTGCCCGCATCGAGGCCGGAATCCAGTTTCAATCATTCATCATGCCGGCCGACACCGTTGCCGCCGGCAAGGAGATTTCACGTGCGAGCAGCCAGCGATGTAGGCGGCACCTTTACCGACCTCGTCTATTACGCCCTCGATCCCCGGACGGGAAAGCCGGGGCAGGTACAGATCGCCAAGGCGGATACCACGCCGCCCGATTTCGAGCAGGGGGTGCTGAACACCATGGAAAAGGCAGGCATCACGCCTGCCGATCTCGATTTCTTCGCCCACGGTTCGACGGTCGTCATCAACGCGTTGACCGAGCGGAAGGGGGCCAGGACCGCGCTCATCACCACGGCAGGCTTTCGTGACGTGCTGGAGATCGCTCGCGGCAATCGGCCGGACCTGTTCAACTTCAACTTCCGCAAACCCAAGCCGTTCGTCGAACGCTACCTTCGCGCAGAGCTGGCGGAACGCAGCAATTTCCGAGGCGAGCTGGTGAAGCCGGTCGATCTCGGGCCGCTTCCCCGCTTGCTCGACACTTTCCGTGCCGAAGGGGTCGAGGCGATCGCGATCGCCTTCCTGCATGCCTATGCGAACCCCGAAAACGAGCGACGCGCCGCCAAGGCGATCCGAGCCGCCTGGCCCGAGGTCGCCGTGCTGGCGAGCCATGAAGTCAGCCGTGAGTGGCGCGAATACGAGCGGACCAACACGGCGGTGCTATCGGCCTACGTCTCACCCGTCGCGCGCCGCTACATCGAACGACTGGAGGCGCGGCTCGCCGACGGGGGCTTCACCGAGAAGCCTTACATGATGCAATCGAACGGCGGGATCACCACGGTCGAGGCTGCCAAGGCCAACCCGGTGGCCATGGTGGAATCGGGACCGGCGAGTGGAATCTACGCGGCGGCCTACCTCGGCCGCCAGATCGGCGAACCGAACCTGATCGCACTCGATATCGGCGGCACCACCGCGAAATGCACGTTGATCGAAGACGGTCAGATCAAGGTATCGACCGATTATTATATCGAGCGCGACCGTAAGAACCCGGGATACCCGGTCCAGACGCCGGTCTCGGAAATCGTCGAGATCGGCAACGGCGGCGGGTCGATCGCCTGGGTCGATGCCGGCGGGAAGCTGCATGTCGGCCCGCAATCGGCCGGCGCGCGGCCCGGTCCCGCCGCTTACGGACGCGGAGGCGGCAAGCCGACCACCACCGATGCCAACCTGCTGCTCGGCCGGATTGATCCGACGAGCTTCGTCGGCGGCGAGATCGAGCCGGACTGGCAGGCGGTGGACAACGCCTTCGCGCCGCTGTGCGACCAACTCGGCCTGACCAAACAGGAACTGGCGCGCGGAGTGATCCGGATCGCCAACGCCAACATGACGACCGCGCTCCGCCTCGTTTCGACCAACAAGGGTCACGATCCCCGTGATTTCGCATTGATGGCCTTCGGCGGCGGCGGCGCGATGCATGCGGTGGCGCTGGCCGAGGAACTGAAGGTGCCGCGCGTCATCATCCCGGTGAATTCATCGGTATTCTCGGCATGGGGAATGCTGCTCACCGACCTGCGCCGCGACTATATCCGCACCAGGCTGACGCCATTGCAGCCGGACAGCGTCGAGGAACTGCAATCGGTGTTCTCCGAAATGAGGACCGCTGCGATCCGCGATTTCGCCGACGAGGCCAGGGGCCGTGAGCCGGCCTTCGAATACCGCGCCGATCTGCGCTATGCCGGCCAGGAACATACCGTCGGCATCCCGTTCCCGTTCGGTGGCGCCGCGTCGGTCGAGCAGGCGATCGCCTCGTTCCACGAGGCGCACGAGAAGCGCTTCACCTACCGCCTCGACGCTGCCGTCCAGCTCGTCAATTTCCACCTCGTCGCCACGTTGCCGGTGGACAAGCCAGGTCTCGCCGAACGCCCGGCCACGGGCGCCGGCGTCGCGGACGCGATCAAGGGCAGGCGCACCGTCGATTTCGACCATCACGGTATCCATGAGGCGACGATTTTCGACGGCATGCGCCTCGAGCCGGGGATGATTATCGCCGGACCGGCGGTGATCCAGGAGTCCGCCGTCACCCTGCCATTGCCGCCCGATACCTTCGCGCGGATCGATCGCTTCGGCAATTATCACGTCCATCTCGCCTCCTTTGACGGAGTCTCGGCATGAGCAATGACCCGTTCACCCAGGAAATCATCAAGGATGCGTTGGTCGCGCTCGGCGACGAGATGTTCAACGCGATGATCCGCACGTCGATGAGCCCGATCATCTACGAGACCACCGATTTCGCTGTCGGCGCGACCGACGCGCAGGGAAACCTGCTGGCGCAGGGCAACGGCGTCACCGGCTTCCTGGCGACGCTCGACACCGCGGTGCAGAGCACGCTCGAACATTGGCCGCTGGACAAAATCAGGCCGGGGGACGCATTCCTGACGAATTCGCCCTATGAAGGGGGGGGCACTCATCTTTCCGATGTGGTCATCTTATACCCGGTATTCGTCGAGGAGCGGTTGATCGCCTGGACGGTCAACAAGGCGCATTGGACCGAGGTGGGCGGCACCTATCCGGGCAGCGCGACCACCGCCTCGACAGATATCTTTCAGGAAGGTCTCCATCTCCGCTTCCTTAAGCTGTACGACGAGGGCCGGATCAACGAGGCGCTGGTCGAGCTGATCCGTACCAACGTGCGGCTTCCCGACAGCACGATCGGCGACATGCACGCCGGCGTCGCCGCTTGCCGCGTCGGCGCGCGCCGCATCGCCGAGCTGGCGGAGAAATATGGGGTCAGCGCCTTGCTCGCTGCCATGGAATCGCTGCTCGACTATGGCGAGCGGATGACCCGCGAGGAGCTGAAGAAGCTGCCCAAGGGCGTGTTCACCGCCGAAGACGTGGTGGAGGAAGACGGGCACGGCAACGGCCCATTCGTCATCAAGGTCAAGGTGACGATCACCGACGACAGGATGATCGCCGACTTCACAGGCACCAGCCCGCAGGCGATCGGGCCGATCAATCTCAGCTATGCCGGCCTGATCACCGGCGTCCGCTGCACCTTCAAGGCGGTGACCAACAGCGATATCCCGGCCAACGGCGGCTGCTTCCGCGCGCTGGAGGTGATCTGCCCGGAAGGCACGATCCTGTCGGCGAAAAGCCCGGCGCCCGTCTCGATCTATTATGAATCGCTGCTCGGCGCTATCGAGGTGATGTGGAAGGCGCTAGCGCCGCTGATGCCGCACAAGCTGCCGGTCGGCCACCAGCGCACGGTTGGCGCGACCTTCATTTCCGGCCTGCTGCCCGACAGCAACGAGCTGTTCGTGATGGGCGAGCCGTTGGTCGGCGGCTGGGGTGCCGGGATCGATCATGACGGCGACAGCGGCCAGTTCTGTGCCGCCAACGGCGAGACCTACAATATTCCGATCGAACTCGCCGAAAGCCGGTACGGATTCGAGATCGACCAATATGCGTTGCATGACGAGGACGGCGGCGCCGGCGAATATCGCGGCGGCAAAGGGGTGATTCTCGACTATCGCGTCACGTCGAAAGAGGCGTTTCTCACCTATTCGGCAACCCGCACGACATCGCGGCCCTGGGCGCTCGCCGGCGGACGGGAGGGTTCGCACAACCGCGCCGAAATCCATCGCCGGGACGGCTCGGTCGAAACCTACTCGATGGTGACGGGCGCGCGGGCGACGGAGGGCGAAACCTTCCGGCTGGTCAGCGCGACGGGCGGCGGCTACGGCGATCCGGCAAGGCGCAACCGCGCCGCGGTCGTGGCGGACCTTCGCAACGGCTATGTGACGGCCGAACAGGCACGTCATGACTATGGCTTCGAACGCTTGCTCGACTCGCCGAGCGCGATCCCCATCGACTTCGATATCTACGGCGCGGACGACCTCGCATAACTCAGCCAGCGAAACGCTGAACCTCGGCGGCCTACCGGTTCTGTGATCGCACTCAAGCGATCAGAGAGGCTGGTTTTGCGGCGGTGGCCGACTGGCCGATTCTTTCACCAATAGCGGAACGGCGGCTTCGCGACATTTCGGATCAGCAATTGCGACGAACGGCTCGACCTTGGGCTAGGCGAAAGACTGCTTTTGGCAACCTGGCGCGCTACGACGGTGAAGGCGTTACCTTCAGCTATGACGACTATCGTCGCAGCAGCGAAGACCGCCAGCAGGTCATGACTCTTCATCCCCACTAGTTCGTCCACTGTTTCCTGCTCCACGTCTTTCAGCGCGGCTGCCACCGCATCCGCCATTATGGCCTGCTCGCCAGCGCAACCCGCAAGGCCCCGCAGTGCCCGCCGCGGGCCTTGCTTGCGCCACACCCCTCAAAGTGTCTTGATACGATCAGCGTCGACTCGGCGCGCAACGGGAGAGTTCAGATGAAGCTCCGACTTGCCACAACGATTGCGGCCACAACGCTGGCCGTGGGCCTTGCCGGCCCGCTTCAAGCCAAAACAATTCATTACGCGACTGAGCTCAGCGGCGCGTCCGAGGTGCCGCCCAACAGCACCAGCGGCACCGGCACGGTCCAGGCCGATCTCGACACCACGTCGCGAACCTTCACCTACACCGTCACCTATTCCGGACTGAGCGGACCGGCGACAGCCGCTCACTTTCATGGCCCGGCAGCGCCGGGCAGCAACGCGCCGCCGATCATCGCGATCAAGGATCTCGCAAGCCCGATCAAGGGAAGCGCCGTCCTCACCGCGGACCAAGTGGCCGAGCTTCAGGCGGGCAAGTGGTATTTCAACGTCCACACCAAGGCGCATCCTGGCGGCGAGATCCGCGGCCAGTTGAAGACGCACTGACGACGGGCCGCCGGCGCACGGGTCAGCGCCGGCGATACCTGGTCCAACTATGAGCCGGCAGATTCGCCGAACACGCGCTCGAAAATCGTGTCGACGTGCTTCAGGTGGTAATCGAGGTCGAAGCGGGCGTCGATTTCTTCCGGGCTGAGCGCGGCGGTGACATCCGGATCCGCCTTGAGCAGTTCGGCGAGGCTGAGCGCGCCGTCCGATTCCCAGACTTTCATCGCGTTGCGCTGGACGAGGCGGTAGGCATCCTCGCGGCTGACGCCGGCCTGGGTGAGTGCCAGCAGCACGCGCTGCGAATGGACGAGGCCGCCCATGCGATCGAGGTTCTTCTGCATCCGCCCGGGGTAAACGACGAGCTTGTCGATCACGCCGGTCAGCCGTGCCAGCGCGAAATCGAGCGTGATGGTAGCGTCCGGTCCGATGTAGCGCTCGACCGAGGAATGCGAGATATCGCGCTCGTGCCATAGCGCGACGTTTTCCAGCGCCGGCGTGACATAGCCCCGAACCATGCGGGCGAGGCCAGTCAGGTTTTCGGTCAGGACGGGGTTGCGCTTGTGCGGCATCGCCGACGAACCCTTTTGACCGGGCGAGAAATATTCCTCGGCCTCGAGAACCTCGGTGCGCTGCAGGTGACGGACCTCGATTGCCAGCCGCTCGATCGACGACGCGATGACGCCCAGCGTCGCAAAGAACATCGCGTGGCGGTCGCGCGGGATCACCTGGGTCGAGACCGGCTCGATAGTCAGCCCCATCTCCCGGGCGACGTAATTCTCGACGAACGGATCGATATTGGCAAAGGTGCCGACCGCGCCCGAGATCGCGCAAGTGGCAATGTCGGCGCGCGCCGCCTCGAGGCGAGCGCGGTTACGATCGAATTCGGCATAGGCCTGGGCGAGCTTGAGACCGAACGTGACGGGCTCGGCATGGATGCCGTGGCTACGCCCGATCGTCGGCGTGTACTTGTGTTCGAAAGCGCGGTGTTTGATCGCCGCGAGCAGCTGGTCAAGGTCTTCCAGCAGGATGTCGGCGGCGCGCGCCAGCTGCACCGCGAGACAAGTGTCGAGCACGTCCGAGCTCGTCATGCCCTGGTGCATGAAGCGCGCCGGCTCGCCAACATGCTCGGCGACGTTGGTCAAGAACGCGATGACGTCGTGCTTTACCTCGGCCTCGATCGCGTCGATCCGCTCGACCTCGAACGCCCCTTTCTCCCAGATCGCTTTTGCCGCTTCTTTCGGCACCACGCCCAGTTCGGCGAGGGCATCGGTGGCGTGCGCTTCGATCTCGAACCAGATTCGAAACCGGCTTTCCGGCGTCCAGATATCGGTCATTGCCGGCCGGGCGTAGCGGGGGACCATCGATGTTTCCTTGAACTCGCAATTTTCGGATCGTCGCAAATCCGTAACGGACCCGCGTCGAACCGGCCGGTAGCAGGGATGAGATGCGGCGGCAAACCGCCCCAGGCCGGGCCCAAAACGGCTCGTCTCATGTTAGAGGAGGACAAATCGGCGCGCTGCTGGCGGACAGCGGCGGCGATGCCGACGAAAAGGGCGGGGCAGGCGTCGCCAGGCGCTGTTTATTCCGCTCGAGTCGAAGGCCGTTGTACGGTCACTACGGACGTTCGGTCCTTCGACCGGCCGCCGGATCGCCCCCCGGTCCGGCGGCCGTTATTTATCCCGGGCGCCCTGGCAGCTCTCAACCATCAGCCCGCGACATTTTGACCTGGCTGCGCCGACTTCAAGCCGCCACGACCGATCGGCATCTCGGCAATCCGCTTTTCAAGATTTCGGCGACGTTGACCATCACCCGCAGCCTCTCCACGCACTGCTGCGGCTTGCAATTGCGCCCTCGTTCATCTTGCCTATGATTTAGCGGCTCGCGACAAGACGATGCGGAGGAGTGACCGAGGGCGTGACGGCTGCGAGCGATGATCTGCCGGAGCCCGGGCCCGACGAAGGCGGCGCGCACGATCGATCACGACGGCGCGGGCGCTGGCTGGGCGGTGCGGCGCTGGCGGTCGTCGTCGTTGCATGCGGCCTGTGGGCAGAGCGCAAGCCGATCGCGAGCCATATCGTCGACGCGGCGCTAGCGCGCGATCATGTTCCCGCCAGCTATCATATCGCCAACCTTGGGCTCGGCCGGCAACGATTGACGGACGTGGTGATCGGTGACCCGGCGCACCCAGATCTCGTCGCCGACTGGATCGAAGTGAGCACCGAGATCGACCTCGACGGTGCGCATGTCCGCGGCATCGCCGCAGGTCATGTGCGGCTGCTCGGGAGGCTGGTCGACGGGCACCTGTCGCTCGGCGCGATCGACCGGCTGCTGCCGCCGCCGTCGGGCAAACCCTTTACGCTGCCGTCGCTTGGCCTCGCCGTGACGGATGGCCGGATACGGCTCGAGACGCCGTACGGCGTGGTTGGCATCAAGCTCAGTGGCAACGGTCGGCTCAACGACGGCTTTGCCGGCCGGCTGGCGGCAATTTCGGATCAACTCGCGATCGGCCCATGCCAGGCAGGTCATGTAGCCGCCACGCTGACGATCAGCATCGCCGATGCCCGGCCGACGGTGCACGGCCCGGTGCGGGCGGGAACACTCGATTGCGCCGGCGCGGCAATGCACCAGGTGGCAGCGAACCTCGATGCTACGCTCGGCGACCGACTCGACCGCTGGCAGGGCAATGCCGAGCTCGCGCTGGGGCAAGTCGCGACGAAGGCGATCCGCGTCGCGGACCTAGCAGGCGCGATCGATTTTCAAGGTTCGCCGCAACGCACCGGCGGAACGGTCGATCTCGCCAGCGGCCGTTTTAAGACCAGTACGATCACCGGCGCGGCGCTGCACCTCTCTGGCGGCTACCGGGTCGAAGGCGCGTTCCTCGGCTTCCAGGGAACGGCAGGTGCGAGCGGTGCATCGCTGGCGCCGGCCTGGACCAATCGCATCGGCGGGCTGGCCGGAAGCGGCGCCGGCACGCCCCTCGGTCCGCTCGCCGACAAGCTTGCAAAGGCGGGCGCCGAGGCGGCGCGCGCCTTCAGCCTCGACGCCGATATCGACGCACTCCAGTTCAAGGGATCTGGGCGGGTTGGGCTGACCCGGCTGATCCTTTCGGCGAAAAGCGGCGCCCGCGCGACGCTGACCAGCGGCACCGGCATCCAATATGCCTGGCCGGGGGTCGGATTGCATCTCGACGGCCTTCTCGCGCTGTCGGGTGGCGATTTGCCGGAGGCGGTGATCAGGCTGTCGCAACCGCGCGCCGGGGCGGCGGTGACCGGCACGGCGATCACCAGGCCCTATAGCGCCGGCGGCGCGCGGCTGGCGCTGACCCCGGTCAGCTTTACGGCAGGACCCTCGGGGAGCACGCGCTTCGCCACCACCGTTACGTTGTCGGGACCGCTCGGCAGCGGCCGGCTCGACGGCGGGCATCTTGAAATAAGTGGTGCGTGGAACGGCGCTGGCCGCGTGCTGGTCAATCCACGATGCGCGCCGCTCGGCTTTGACCGCTTGGCCGTTTCAAGCCTGGTTCTCGATCAAACCGAAATGGCCCTGTGCCCGACCGGACGGGCGCTGGTCGCAATCGACGGCCGCCATGTCACCGGCGGCGCTCGGATCGGCGCAGCGCACCTCGCCGGCCAGCTCGGCGGCTCCAGGCTCGACGTGACGGAAAGCGGCGCCGAGCTGGCGCTCGCGAATCGCGGGTTTTCGGCCAAGGATCTCGCGGTGAAGCTCGGCCCACCCGAGACAGCAACGCGGCTCGATCTTGCCACGCTCGATGGGCATTTCGAGCGAGGCGGCGTTGGAGGCCATTTCACTGGCGGCGGGGGCCAGGTCGGCAAAGTACCGCTGGTGATGTCCAAGGCCTCGGGCGACTGGCGCTTCGGTGGCGGCGTGCTCGACGTGACGGGCGGCCTGGCGGTCGCCGATGCAGCTGCCTCGCCGCGGTTTAACCCGCTGGGCAGCAAGGACGTGCGCCTGCGGCTGGCAGACAACATCATCACGGCCAAGGCGATGCTCGTCGAGCCTGCGAGCGGGACGAAGGTGACCGACGTCACCATCGAGCACGATCTCGGCAAGGGCATTGGCCATGCCGATCTCTCGGTGCCGGGGATTACCTTCGGCAAAGGTCTGCAGCCCGACAAGCTGACCCCGCTCACCTTCGGCGTGGTCGCCGACGTGCAAGGCAGCGTCAGCGGCGATGCCCGCATCGCCTGGTCGTCGAAGGGCGTCACCAGCACCGGCACCTTCTCGACCAAGGGCACCAACCTTGCCGCCGCATTCGGCCCGGTGACGGGGCTTAGCACGACAATTCATTTCACCGACCTTTTGAACATGGTGAGCGCAGGGGACCAGGTAGCGACGGTCGACGAGATCAATCCTGGCGTCGCCGTCGACAATGGCGTGGTCCATTACCAGACGCTCGCCAGCACCAAGGTGAAGGTGCTGGGCGCCGAGTGGCCGTTCTCGGGCGGCACGCTGACGCTCGATCCAACGCTGCTCGACTTTTCCGAGGGCCAGGCGCGGCGGCTGACCTTCCATGTTGCAGGGATGGACGCCGGGCAGTTCATACAGAAATTCGATTTCAAGAATATCGACGCCAGCGGCACGTTCGACGGCACGTTGCCGATGGTGTTCGACGCCGACGGCGGCCGCATCGAGAACGGCAAGCTCACCGTGCGCCACGGTGGCGGCACGATCGCCTATGTCGGTGACCTGTCGCAGAAAGACCTCGGCACCTGGGGCAACATGGCATTCCAGGCGCTCAAGTCGCTGCGCTACGACAGCCTCGATATCACGCTCAATGGCCCGCTCGCCGGCGAAATGGTGACGCAAGTGCGCTTCGAAGGCGTCCACCAGGGCCAGGGCGCGCACGCCAATTTCCTGGTCAAGCGGCTGATGCACCTGCCGTTCGTGTTCAACGTGACGATTCGCGCACCGTTCCGGCAGCTGATCAGCTCGGCCGAATCGCTTTACGATCCTAACAGCTTGCCCAAGGACCAGCTCAAGACGCTGATCGACGAGGAAAAGCAGCAAAGCCAGCCGGCAACGCCGGCCAAACCGACTATTCAGCCCCCTGAAAGCGAGCCCGTGCCATGAACCAAGCAGGACTAACCAACGGCGGGAGGTTCCCGACCAAGGATCGCGCGAGGAATATCGTCGTCATGGCGCTGGTGGGCGCGAGCGGGTGCCTGGCCGGCTGCATCACCGTCAATGCACCGACCAAGCCGATCCAGATCGATCTTAACATCAACGTGACGCAGCAAGTGGTGTATCGTCTCGACAACGAGGCAAAATCGGTGATCCAGCAGAACCCGGGGATTTTCTGATGAAACAGGGCAAGCTCATCCTTTCGATCGCCGCGGCGGCGATGATGGCATCCGCGTTCGCGGGCGCAGCTTATGCGCAGCGCGATCCGGCCTATGCGGCGGCGCGCCACGCCGGCCAGGTCGGCGAGAAGCCCGACGGCTATCTCGGCGTGGTGGGGAGCCAGTCGGCGGCGATTCAGAAACTGGTCGATTCGATCAACATCCAGCGCCGCTCGGCCTACACCAAGGCGGCCGCCGCGCAGGGGGCCACCGTGGAAGATTTCGCCTTCACCTCGGGCTGCAACCTGGTCGCCAAGACCGCGCCCGGCGAGAAGTACCAGGCACCCGACGGCAGCTGGAAGACCCGCGGCGCTGGCGCGCCGCTGCGCGATTCGCGCTGCCCTTGATCACGGCGGCAAGCGAACCGCTCGCTTTCGTCATCGGGTGGCGTGGTTCCCCCAAGACCCATGAGAGCGCCACCGCGGTTGACTTGACCGGGAAGCGTTCCTAAACGAACGCCGCGCGGTGGGGAGGCTTGCTTCCCCGCCGGTTTAGCATGTTGCTTTCAATTCCACTCCGGCTTGGCAAGGACGATCCCGCTTCGTGGCGAACGAACCCGATCATATCCCTGGGGGCGAAAACCCCGAGCTCGCCTCGCTCGAGGACCGGCTGCGCGCCGCGCGCCGCGCCGAAGAGGAGCGGACGCACCCGCAGTCACAGTTCGGCGTTGCCGGGCCCGGGGAGAAGTCGGCGCAGCGCGTCATCTCCACGCTGGTTGGCTACCCGGTCGGCGGCGGCGTCGTCGGCTGGCTGTTCGACAACTGGCTCGGCACGCGCCCGTGGATCATGCTGGCACTGCTGTTCCTGGCGTTTGCCGGCGCTTGCTACCAGGTGTTCAAGATTTCCAAGGAGCGGCCCGAGTAGGGCGCGTTTCCATTTAGCGATTTAGACAGGGATTTCACCGTGGCCGTTCAAGCCAAGATCGACCCGATGAGCCAGTTCATGATCCACCCGGTTGGATCAGGAGCGCTGAACGGCTCGCCGTTCACGTTCACCAATTCCTCGCTGTGGATGTTGATCGTCCTCGCGGTGGTGCTGGTGTTCATGTGGGGCGGAATGAAGCGGCAGCTGGTGCCGGGCCGCTGGCAGGCGCTGGTCGAGGGCTATGTCGGCTTCTGCGACAACATCACGCGCTCGTCGATCGGGCCCAAGGGACGCCAGTTCCTGCCGTGGGTGTTCACCGCCTTCACCTTCATCCTGTTCGCCAACATCATCGGCGCGATGCCGTTTGCAATCGTGCCGGGCGGCCATCCGTTCACCGTCACCAGCCAGTTCTCGGTGACCGGCACGATGTCGCTGACCAGCTTCGCAATCGTGCTGGTGGTCGGGTTCTGGAAGCACGGGCTGCACTTCTTCAGCTTCTTCTGGCCGAAAGAAGCGCCGCTGGTCTTGAAGCCGCTCATCGCCGTGGTCGAGTTCATCTCGTTCATGGTGCGGCCGTTCAGCCTCGGCTTACGGCCGTTCATCGCGATGTTCGCGGGCCACGTGCTGCTCGACGTGTTCGGCAACTTCATCGTCCAGGGTCTCAACGCGGGCGGGCTCGGCTACGCCATTTCCGCGCTGGCATTTCTCGCGGTGATCTTCGTCAACGCGCTCGAACTTCTGGTCGGCGCGATCCAGGCCTATGTGTTTGCGCTGCTGACCTCGCTCTACATCAACGACGCGGTCAATCTGCACTGAGTTTTTCGTTCGTCACCTTTTCTACCTACGGAGTTTAAAAATGGATCTCGCTTCTGCTCAGGTTATCGGCGCCGGTCTGGCCGCCATTGGTGTCGGCGCCGCGTCGGCGGGCGTCGGCTTCGTGTTCGGCTCTTTCCTGCAGGGCGCGCTGCGCAACCCGTCGGCTGCCGCGGGCCAGACCGGCACGCTGTACATCGGCTTCGCCTCGGCCGAACTGCTCGGCCTGATGGCGTTCGCCGTCGCCATGATCATTCTCTACGCGCGTTAATCTCGTAGCGCAGGCCGGCGCTCGCGCCGGCCTGCCCTCGAGGGGTGAACCATGCCGCAATTAACCCAACTTGCCGTCGTCTATCAGTCGCAGTGGTTCTGGCTGCTGATCACGCTGGGCGTGATCTTCTTCGTGGTCGGACGCGGAATGGTCCCGAGGATCGAGGCGACGGTCGACCAGCGCGACGCGCAAATCGCGGCCGATCTCGCGGCTGGCGAGCAGGCGCGCCAGGAAGCCGACGCGACCGAACAGCGCTGGCGCAGCGAGCTCGCCAAGGTCCATGCCGACGCGCAGGCGGCGGCACATGATGCCCGGGCCAAGGCGGGCGAGGAAGCGGGCAAGCGGCTGGCGGCAGCGGATGCCGAGCTGCAGCAGCGTACGGCCGAAGCAAACGATCGCCTTTCAGCGCAGCGCGACGCTGCGCTGGCGGCGATCGAGGAAGTGGCCGCCGACGCCGCGCGCGAGATGGTCGCCAAGATTTCTGGCGCCAAGATCACCGCGGCGGAAGCGGGTAAGGCGGTAAAGGCGGCACTGGCTCATGGCTGATCTGATAACCATCGCAACCGTCCTCGTCTCGGCGAGCGGCGCGCCCGTCGAGCAGGAAGCGAGCGCCTGGGGCATTTCGGCCGGGGGCTGGGTCGCGATCGGAATGCTGATCGTGTTCGCCGTCGCGGTGCTGATGAAGGCGCCGTCGCTCATCACCGGGTTGCTCGACAAGAAGATCGCGATGATCCGCGAGCAGCTCGCCAACGCCGCGGCGCTTCGCCGGGAAGCCGAGGCGCTCAAGGCCGAGTACGAGCAGAAGGCGCGCGACGTTCACAAGGAAGTCGAGGAGCTGCGCGTATCGGCCGAGCGGCAGGCGCAGGAGATCCTCGACAAGGCCAAGGCCGACGCCACTGCGCTCATCGCGCGCCACTCGGCAATGGCCGAGGAAAAGATCGCGTCTGCCGAGCGCGCCGTGGTCGCGGAAATTCGTGGGCGTGCGGCTGATGCGGCTGCGCAGGCAGCGCGCACGCTGCTCGCCGAAAAGCATGATGCCGCCGCCGACAAGGCGATGGTCGATCGCACGATTTCGAGTCTCGGCCGCCTCAACTGACCTTTTTTCGCCCCGGACTTGTTCCGGGGCGCGGGATCAGCAAGCGGGATTCGCTTCCTGGCTCGCTCAATATCTCGCCGCTCGCCCTGGGGAAGCGCGAGCAAGCCCGGCATGACCGAAGGATGATCGGTGCAGCTGGCGTTCATCGCGCTGGCGGTATTCGGCGTCGTCGGCGCCGGGTGCTCGCGCACGCAGGAGCGCTTGGTGCCGGCGCTCGGTGCGGGTAGACTGGGGCCTCCTTCACTCTCCAATAAAGGATGGCCTCGATGAGATACGCCCTTGTTGCCGGCTTGCTGCTTCTCGCACCCGGCGCTGCGATGGCGCAGAGCAGCGACGCCCCTGCCGCGACGACGATCAACGCGCATTATACGCTCGACACGCCGATCAAGGACCTGGTCGCCGATCCCGCGGCGAAAGCGGTGCTCGACAAGGACCTGCCAGGACTCAGCACCGACGACAATCTCGCCAAGTTCGAGGACAAGAGCCTGCGCCAGTTCCAGCCGATGACCGGCGGGCAGTTGACCGATGACCTCCTCAAGAAGACAGGCGCCGACCTCGCGGCCATTGGCTCCGACGGAACCGCGCCTGCCGATGCGCCAACTGCGAGTGACGCACCACCGCCGACACCGACGGCAAGCGACACGACGGGCCGATAGAGCAATCGCACTGCTTTACCGTCGCAAACGGAAACAAAAAAAGGAGCTTCGGCCTGGCGTAGCGTGTTTGGTTGTTATCGGCTGACCGAGCGCAAATCGGGGCCGAGATTCCCCTGCAGAGATCGCACGCGTTGGCGCGGCGTCTTTTGGTGCGGGAGGAGATCCCCCGTTGTCCGGGTTAAGCGCAAGCGGCGGGATGCGCAGCAGCGGTTTTGCTGCCAACTATATCTCGTCCGTGTTGAGCCCGAAGCTCCTGGCCGGGCTGCACTCGAGACGCGGATCCCAAGGCTTCGAGTCGGCTCGGCGAACGGAGAAATAGACGACAGGCGAGAAGGCGATGAGCGACGTTTATCGAAAGATCGATTCCCCGGTCGGTACGCTGACCCTGGTGGCAAGCAAGCACCACCTTGTCGCGATTGCCTGGCAAGGCGAGAGCGACGCGGCGCCGTTCGGTGCCGCGCCCGAAGGCGATCCCCACCCCGTGCTCGAGGAAACCGAGCGCCAGCTCCGCGCCTATTTCGCCGGCGAATTGCAGGCCTTCGACTTGCCACTCGATTTTCGCGGCACCGATTTCCAGCGCCAGGTATGGCAAGCACTGCTCGCCATCCCGTTCGGCGAAACGCGCAGCTACCGCGACATCGCCGTCGCGCTCGGCCGGCCAACCGCGACACGCGCAGTGGGGGCAGCTAATGGCGCCAACCCGATCCCGATCGTCGCGCCTTGCCACCGCGTGGTCGGCGCCAACGGCAGCCTCACCGGCTTCGGCGGCGGACTGGAGAACAAGGCATTCCTGCTCGACCTGGAGAGCGCGCCGCGGCTTCTGTAATCCACCCTCACTTGAGCGAAAGAGCGCCCTGCTGGCGAGAAGGCGACCTCTCGCCATGCGCCCCCAGCTTTGTTGAGGCTCACGGATCAAGCGAGACGACGAGATGAATGCCAGGAATGGCGGGGCTGATTGTGTGACTTGGCCTTCCCGTCTCGCTTCCGCTTCGTGAGGAAACGGCCCTCGTGGGATCGGCTCTGCGCGGATGATTGAGCAGCCCGAGTGGCTGCGGGGAGATCAGCCCAGCGCCGACGCAAATGTCGCGACGTCGGTGATGATCGCGTCGCCGGAGAACCGTAGCGCGTCAACCGAGCGTTGCGCTGCCTCGGCATTCCCATGTCCGCAGGCGTCCTCGATCAGTATCGGCACGATCCCGAGATCCGCGGCGTGGCGACAGGTCGGCTCGATGCCGATTTCCATCGCGATGCCGCAAATCGCGATAGCGCCAAGGCCAGCGTCGCGCATCGCCATCTGCAACGGCGTTCCCTCGAAGGCAGACATCGCCAGCTTGTCGAACACGAAGTCTTCGGGCCGAGGGACCAGGTCCGGCACGATCTCAACGCCGGGTGTTCCGCGCAGGAACCAGGGCTCGACCGCCTCGGGCTGATCGGTTCGTTGCCAGGTCATCGCCTGCCGCATCGCGAACTGGCCCATCCACCGTTTCGGAAGCGACTGGTGGCGCGACCAGGCAATCCTCATGCCCGCCTTCCTCGCCGCGGCCACGGTTTCGGAAACCTTCGATAGTCGCGTCTGCCTCGACCTGGCGGCAAATCCCCACCTGCATGTCGTAGACGAGAAGTGCCGTCCGCGTGACGTCGACCCAGGACTCCAGGTCATCCATTGCCCAAGCCTCTCGTATCGAGCGGTGATCTAGACATTGGGCAGGCAGATCGCCAGCGCCCGAACGCAAGCGGTTCCCACCGGCCCCGGAACTCGACACTCCACGGCGGCCTTCGATAGCCGCCGCCAACCCGGATCCAGCCCAGGGCCGCCGAATGCTGGTCGGAACTAGCCGCTGTTCCTGAGCGCTGTGGCAATGGCGTTGATCGACAGCAAAATGCCCTCGCCGATCTGTTCGTCGGTTTCCCCGGCACGGTGGCGCTTCATGAGCTCGATCTGGAGAAGATTCAGCGGCTCGATATAGGGCAAGCGGAGACGGATCGAGGTTTCGAGGCTCGGGTGCTTTTCAAGCAGGCGCGATTGGCCGCTGATCTCGAGGAACCCGTCGCGCGCCTGGTGCCAGCCATCGCGAATCCGCGCAAACACCGTCTCGCGCAGGCCCTCGTCCTCGACCAGCGTCGCGTAACGCGCGGCGATGCCCATGTCAGCCTTGGCCAGTACCTGCTCCATGTTGGCGAGCGTCGCAGCAAACAGCGGCCAGCCTTCCGCCATCTCGGCGAGCAGGCCCTTGTCGTCAAAGGCGGCGATCGCCTCGCCGACCCCGTACCAGCCCGGCAGCATCACCCGCGCCTGCGACCAGGAAAACACCCAGGGAATCGCGCGCAGATCCTCGATCGCCTCGGATTTCTTGCGGCTTGCCGGACGCGAGCCGATCTTGAGGCCAGCAATCTCGGCGATCGGGGTCATCTGGCGGAAGAAGGTAGTGAAGCCCGGCGTGCCGTAGACGAGGTCGCGATAAGCCTGGAACGCGGTCTCAGACAGCGCGTCCATTGCGCCGGTGAAGCGGGCATAATCATGGTCGGAAAGCCGCTCGGGCTCGAGGCTCGCGAGCAAGGTGGCGGAGGCCATCGCCTCCAAGTTGGTCATCGCGCTCTCGGTCGTGCCGTACTTGGCGGCGATCACCTCGCCTTGCTCGGTGATGCGGATGCGCCCCTGGACGGTGCCGGGGGGCTGCGCGCGGATCGCGGCAAATGCCGATCCGCCGCCGCGCCCGACCGCGCCGCCGCGACCGTGGAACAGCTGCATCCGCACCCCGGCCGCCTCGAACACCGGCGCCAGCGCGCTCGATGCCTTGCTCAGTTGCCAGGTCGAGGTGAGATAACCGCCATCCTTGTTCGAATCGGAATAGCCGATCATCACTTCCTGGTAGCCGCGGGCCTTGGCGATCGCCTCGATCTCGGGAAGCGCGAACCAATCCGCCATCACCTGCGGCGCAGCTTCGAGATCAGCGACGGTTTCGAACAGCGGCACCGCCATGATATCGGCTCCTGGCTCCGCGCCCGGGCGGTAGAGCCCAACTTCGCGCAGCAGCAAGTGGACTTCGAGCAGGTCGGAGACCGAAGTCGCCATCGACACGCAGTAGTTGACGATCGACGTCTTGCCGTAGCGCCGGTGCGCCTCGGCGGCGGCGGCGAGGATGGCAAGTTCGCTGGTGGTTTCTTCGCTATAGCTGCTGAACCGGCTCATCAGCGGACGCGGGCTGGCGAGCTCCTGGCGCAGCAGGGCCACCCGCGCGCCTTCGCCGAGGCGTGCATAGTCGGGCTCGACGCCGGCGACCTTCAGCAGTTCGGCAACGACGCGCTCGTGGACGGCGCTGTTCTGCCGCATGTCGAGTGTCGCAAGGTGGAAGCCGAAGGTCTCGACCGAGCGGATCAGCCGGCCAAGCGCGCCGCCCGAGCCCAACGTGCCGTGCCCGCTCGCCGCGAGACCATGGGCGATGGCAACAAGGTCGGCGCGCAGCTCCTGCGGAGTCACATAGGGCTCCGCCTCGTGCGCGACCGGGCGCGGGGCCGGCTTGCCCGTCAGCGCAGTGAAGGTTGCAGCGAGCCGCGCATAGATGCCGGTCAGCGCGCGGCGATAGGGCTCGTCGCGGCGGCTCTCGGCATCGTCATGGCTCTTCTCGGCCAGCGCCAGCACCTCGTCGGTGACGGTCGAATGCTCGGTCGAGATCGAAAGCTCGGCGCCGAGGGCATGAACCGAGGCGAGATAGGAGGCGAGCACCGTTTCGCACGAGCGTCCCAGTGCGAGCTTCAGCGATTCTGCGGTGACAAACGGGTTGCCGTCGCGGTCGCCGCCGATCCAGCTGCCGGGCCTTAAGAAACTCGGCAGCCGCTCGCCCAGGGCGCGGTCCCAGCGCTGGTAAAGCGCCGGCAACGCCGGCAGGAAAACGTCACGAAAATAGCTGAGCGCGGTCTCGATCTCGTCGGCGACGTAGAGCTTTTCGCGGCGCAGGACTCGCGTTTGCCAAAGAAGCGCGACCTGGCGCGTGATCGCTTCGTCGACATCGTCGCCATCGGGGGTGGCGTCGCGCCCCGCATCCTTCATCGCCATCAGCTCGGCGATCCGGTTGCGGTGGTCGATCATCGACTTGCGCCGCACCTCGGTGGGGTGGGCGGTCAGCACCGGTGCGATCAGGCCGTGCTGGAGGAGCTCGACGATCGTCGCCTGGCCGACGCCCTCGCCTTCCAGCCGCGCGATCGCCGCGGCCATGTCGGCGCCCTTTTCGGCAGCGACGCCCTGGCGATCCTCGGCGAGATTGGCGAGCATCGAGAACAGCATGAAGCCGCGGGTAAACGCGAGCGTCTCATCGAGGCTGAGCCGATCGAGGCCGGGATCAATCGCCTCGGCCGGCGCCACCCCTCGCGCACGATCAACCGAGGTCGAGCGGATATATTCGATCCGGCGGAACAGGTCGTCGCCGCCATAGGCGCGGATCACGTCGCCGAGGCGCGCACCGAGGAAACGAATGTCGGGGTTGTTGGTGATCGGAGGAAGGTCGGCCATGCGCCATTGCTGCACTGCGGCAAGGACGTGGTCAACCTCCCTGCAAACTTAACTCGCGTTAGCGGCGGTTGCCGCGGCCGCGGCATTGCCGCCATCCAGCGCATTGCCGTCGTCCGGCACCTCCGCTTGACGCCGCTCCTCGCCGGTCAGCACCTTGTCGCCGTTGATGTCGGCCTTGTCGAAGCGAGCGAGGCTGCCCTTGTCGAACTCTTCCTTGGTCACCTTGCCGTCGTGGTTGACGTCGAACGATTCGACGATGTCGTGATGGCGCGAGGGAATCTCGTCCTGGCTGAGCTCCGAATCGTGGTTGACGTCGAGCTCGGCGAAGCGACGGTCGACCATGTCGATGAAGTCGGTGCGGTTGAGAGCGGTGGGCGGCACGAAGCCGGCAGGTGCGACGGCGTTGGCGGTAATGTCGTCGTGGCCGCGGTGGCAGCCGGCCAGGAACAACGCCATCGACGCGGCGGCGAGAAGGATCGGCAGGCGCATTGAGTGGTATCCCCGGCGGTCGGCAAGTCGGCTGAATTTGGCGATCACGCGCCGTGTTT
>Ga0164242_10000590_pt1 | contig 43869 bp, 43 predicted proteins | sample OricomgcompostMG_FD_108783 | JGI IMG/M metagenome (GOLD analysis project Ga0164242, IMG submission 108783) | Miracle-Growth compost microbial communities from Emeryville, California, USA - Original compost - Miracle growth compost (MG) ... | reverse complement strand
GTAGCCGTTGAGGTCCAGGCCGGCGCAGAAGGCACGCCCGGCCCCCGTGATGAGCACGACGCGAACGTCACGCTCGCGCGCCACCTCGTCGAGCCGGTGGTGGAGCGCTTGAACCATCTCGACGTCCAGCGTGTTCATCGCCCCAGCACGGTTGAGGGTGAGCTGCCGTACGCCGGCCAGGGGCTCCGAGACCAGCACGAGATCGGACATGACGCTCCTCATGATGTCGACACAATGATCTAAATCAATACACTATTGACGTGCTGCGCGACTACTCCCACACCGCCACCGAACACGACCTCACCGGCAGGGTCGCGCTCGTGACCGGCGCCACCGCCGGACTGGGTCGCCACTTCGCTGGGGTCCTCGCCGCGGCGGGTGCGGCCGTCGGAGTCGCGGGGCGTCGGGAGGAGCGGATCAGCGACGTCGTCGCCGAGATCGGCGCCGCCGGCGGGCGGGCGGTCGGCGTACCGCTCGATGTGCTTGACCCCGACGCGATCCGCCGTGCCGTCGACACCGTCGAGGACGCCTTCGGGCTGACCGACATCCTGGTCAACAACGCCGGAATCCCGGACGCGCAGCGCGCGCACAGGATGGACCTCGACCTGGTCGATCGGGTGCTCGGCACCAATCTGCGCGCACCGTGGCTGCTCTCCACCGAGGTGGCGCGCCGACTCATCGAGGCCGACAGGCCCGGCAGCATCGTCAATCTCTCGTCGATCAGCTCGTTCCACTACGACGGCAAGGGTGCGGCGCTCTACAGCACCACCAAGGCGGCCATCAACCGCATGACCGAGGCGCTCGCCGTCGAATGGGCGCGCTATCGGATCAACGTCAACGCGATCGCGCCCGGCGCCTTCAGCTCCGAGATGATGGACGGCATGATCGCGCGGATCGGCGATCCGTCCGAGCACTTTCCGCGCAAGCGCCTCGGCGACCCGCGCCAGCTCGAGAGCACGTTGCTCTTCCTCGTCTCGCCTGCATCCGAGGCCGTCACCGGTACGGTCGTCAAGGTCGACGACGGCCAGACGCACCGCTGAGCGAGGGCGCGCTCCTCAGCCCGTGATGAGCGCCCAGAGCCGCGCCTGGCCGGCTTCGGAGGCGAGTGCGGCGACCCGCCCGTCCCAGTGCTGGGTGGAGCCGTACTCGCTGCGCCAGGCCAAGGCGGAGAGCGTCGATCGGTGCAGCGAGTGCTCCAGGGTGGTCCCGATCGCGCCGTGGAGCTGGTGGGCCTTGCGCACCACGACGGAGGCGGCATGGCCGGCGCACGAGCGTGCCACGGCGACAGCGAGAGCCAGCTCGGCGAGCGAGGCGCCCTGCTGATCGCGCCGGGCGGCCGTGGCCACGGCGGCGTCCGTGGCGGCCCTGCACAGCGACGTCTCGGCCGCCATCTCAGCGACCGCGTGCTGCACGGCCTGGAACCGCGCGATCGGGCGGCCGAACTGGATCCGGGTGGTGGCGTGCTCCACGGTCCGTGCGAGGCACGCCTCCAATGCCGCTGAGACCTGGACGCCCCGGACGAGGGCCGCTCGAAGGCGCAGCTCGGCCATCGTCTCGTGCGACGCGGCCGCCGAGCCGGTGATCGACCCGAGACCGATGCGGAGGTCGTCGCGCGGCTCGCCGGCGAGATTCGTGCCGTGGGTGAGGCCGAAGAGCGGAAGGGGGACGTCGGCGACCTGCCAGCTCCCCTCGGTCGGCCATGCGCAGACGATCGAGTGCGCTGAACGCGCCCATGGCACCGCCGTCGCGATGCCCTCCGCGTCGAACAGAGCGACGGTACGCCGTCGACCATCGCTCGGCAGACCGACGGCGCGCAGCAGCCAGTCGGACAGCAGGTCGTGCTCGCCGACCGGTTGGTGGACCGCCGCGCGAGCCAGCTCGCCGATGAGCGCCGCCGACTCGTGCCACGTCGCCCCCGAGCCTCCGTCCTCCTCGGGAGTCGTCAGGCGGATGAGGCCGAGGGCATCGATCCGGGCCCACAGGGTGTCGTCGAGGTCAGCCGGGGCGCTCGCCGGCTCCGCACTCGTGGCATGCGCAGCGACGACCTCGCGGATCATCGCCAGCAGGTCGGGGTCGACCACTGCTTCGGTCGGTGCCTGGTCGGTCATCGAAGACCCAGCTCTCGTGCGATCACGCCCAGCAGCACCTCATTGGTGCCGCCGCGCAGGGTGAATCCGGGACGGTGGATGACGGCTCGCTGGATCAGGGCACGCAGCTCGGCGTCGCGCGGGTCGTCCTCGGTGATCCGGTCGGCGAGCTCGGCGATGTCGCCCTCGAGCGTGGTGCCGAGCACCTTGACGACGGCGGCTGCGGCGGTGACGTCCTCGTGTCGCCCGAGCCCGCCTGCGATCGCCGCGGACATGTGGTGGAGTCCGGTGAGACGGGCGACATACGCGCCGGTCGTGCTCCCGCCCATCTCCCTGTCGGCCAGGGCGGCGAGGAGGCGGAAGGTCGAGAGGAACCGCTCGGGTCCGCTGCGCTCGTACGAGAGCTCGGAGGTGACCTGCTGCCAGCCTTCGCCGATGCTGCCCATCACGAGGTCGTCCGGGACGAAGACGTCGTCGAGGTGCACCTCGTTGAAGTGGTGGCGGCCGTCCATGGAGGGGATCGGCCGGACCGTGACGCCGGGGGAGTCGAGCCCGACGATGAACTGGGAGAGCCCGGCATGCCTGTGCTCGGGGTCGGGTGGCGATGTTCGTGCGAGGCAGAAGAACGCGTGCGCGTGGTGCGCGCCTGACGTCCAGACCTTGGTGCCGGTGATCCGCCACCCGCCTTCGACCCGATCGGCGCGGGTGCGGACCGAGGCCAGGTCCGAGCCGGAGTCCGGCTCGCTCATCCCGATCGCCCAGAACAGATCGCCGGCGGCGATACCGGGCAGGAAACGATGCTTCTGCGGCTCGGTGCCGTACTTCAGCAGCGACGGGGCGGCCTGGCGGTCGGCGATCCAGTGCGCCGAGACCGGTGCTCCTGCGGCGAGGAGCTCCTCGGTCACGACGAACCGCTCCATGAAGCTCCGGCCGCGACCGCCGTACTCGACCGGGATGGTCATGCCGATCCAGCCGCGCTCCGCCAGCGCCTTGGTGAGCCGCGGGTCGAATCCGCCCAGCCAGGTGTCGACATCCGGGGTGAAGGCGCCCGCTGTCAACTGGTCCTCGAGGAACGAGCGGACCTCGGCGCGCAGGGCGGTGAGCGCCGCCGTCTCAGGGACGGCAGGGGGAAGCAGGCTCGACGCCACCGCTCACATCCCGACGAAGCGGGGGTCGCGCTTCTCGATCATCGCCGCGACCGCCTCGTGGTGATCGCGCGTCTGGTGGGCGATCGCCTGGTAGGCGGCAGAGAGCTCGAGGACGCCGTCGAGGCTTCGGCCCTGCGCCTCGCGCAGCAGCTTCTTCGTCATCCGTACGGCGTGGGGCGGGTTCGCGGCCACGCGGTCGGCCAGGCGGCGTGCAGCGCTGATGAGCTCCTCGGGCTCCGTGACCTGGGAGACGAGTCCCCAGTCGAGGGCGGTGGCCGCGTCGACGCGGTCACCGGTGAGCGCCATCTCGGCGGCGCGCGCGGCCCCGACGGCACGGGGAAGGAAGAAGGCGCCGCCGTCGCCGGGGATGATGCCGAGCTTCACGAAGGACTCTGCGAAGAAGGCGCTCGTCGAGGCGATCCGCAGGTCGCACATCATGGCGAGGTCGCAGCCGGCGCCGACGGCGGGACCGTTGACGGCCGCGATGAGCGGCACCTCGCAGGCATGCAGGGCTCGCGGGATCCGCTGGATCCCGTCGCGATAGGCGGTCCGCTGCTGGGCGGGCGGGTGACCGAACAGGCCGATGCCGTCAGCCATGTCCTTCACATTCCCACCCGAGGAGAACGCGGTGCCGGCGCCGGTGAGGATGATCGCGCGGACGCCGAGGTCACGATTGACCCGGTCCACGTTCGTCGCGATCGCCTCGATCATGTCGTCGCCGGAGATCGGGTTGCGCTGCTCGGGGAGGTCGAGGGTCCAGGTCTCGATCGCGTTGACGCGCTCGACGCGAAGCGGGGAGGTCGACATGTTCGCTCCGCTCACAGTCCGATGGACTTGGCGATGATCGTCTTCATGACCTCGTTGGTGCCGCCGTAGATGCGGCTGACCCGGGCGTCGGCGTACAGGCCTGCGATCGGGTACTCGACGATGTAGCCGTAGCCGCCGTGCACCTGAAGGCACTTGTCGACGACGCGGCCCTGCATCTCGGTCATGAAGAGCTTGATCCGGGCGGCGTCCGAGGCGGTCAGGTCACCGGCGTCGTGAGCCTCGAGCGCCTTGTCGAGCAATGCCTCGCCAGCGGTGATCTCGGTGGCGCACTCCGCCAGCACGAACTTCGTGTTCTGGAAGGACGCCACCGACTGGCCGAACACCTTGCGGTCCTTCGCATACTCGGTCGCCAGCTCGAGCGCACGCTTGGCCGCGGCGAGCGAGGACACGCCGATGGTGAGTCGCTCCTGGGGGAGGTTGTGCGACAGGTAGCCGAACGCGGCGCCCTCTTCGCCGAGGAGATCCTCGACCGGGACGCGGACATCGGTGAAGGAGAGCTCGACGGTGTCCTGGGTGTGCAGGCCGAGCTTCTTGAGCTGTCGACCGACCGTGAAGCCCGGAGCCGTGGTGTCGACGACGAACATGCTCAGCCCGCCACGGCGATCCGTGGCGTCGAGGGGTGAGGTACGGGCGACGACGAGGATGCGGTCCGCGTTGGCGCCGCCGCTGATGAAGGTCTTGGCACCGTTCAGGACGTACGCGTCGCCGTCGCGCCGAGCGCTCGTCGCCATCCCGGCGAGGTCCGATCCGGTGCCGGGCTCGGTCATGGCGATGGCGAGGATGATCTCGCCGCGGGCGATGGCCGGGAACCAGCGCCGCTTCTGCTCCTCGTTCGCGTAGGCGTGGAGGTAGGGGAGGCAGAGCTCGGCGTGCACGCGCAGGGCGCCGAGATTGCAGTCGGCGAAGATGCTCTCCTCGATGAAGACGGCGCTGTACTTGAAGCTCGGCTCGCCGGCGCCGCCGTACTCCTCGGGGATGCTCAAGCAGCACAGCCCCGCCTGGATCGCCTTCGTGTAGACCGTCCGGTCGACCCGTCCGTCCTCGGTCCACTCCGCGTAGTGGGGCTGCACCTCCTTGGCGAAGAAGGCTCGCGCCGAGGCCCGGAAGGCCTCGTGATCCTCGGTGAACACGGTGCGTCGCACAACTACCTCCGGTTGGAAGAGCGGAATGGTGTTGATCAGTTTAATCATTTAGTGGTTTGATGGCCAGGCCCACTCTATGGAAGGACCATCCATGCGCGACGCTGTGATCGTCGATGCGGTACGTAGCCCCATCGGCAAGCGGAACGGCTCACTTGCTGGTGTGCACCCCGCCGACCTCAGCGCCCATGTGCTGAGCGCCCTCCAGGAGCGGGTCGGATTCGAGCCCGGCATCGTCGATGACGTGGTGTGGGGCTGTGTGAGTCAGGTCGGCGACCAGGCGGGCAGCCTCGGTCGCGTCGGCGTGCTGGCCGCCGGTTGGCCCGAGTCGGTTCCGGCCACCACCGTGGACCGCCGGTGCGGCTCGAGCCAGCAGTCGGTGCACTTCGCCGCGGGTCTCGTCATCGCCGGTCAGTACGACGTCGCCGTCGCCGGTGGCGCCGAGTCGATGACCCGGGTGCCGATGGGCAGCGCGCGCATCGAGGGTGGTGCGCCCTACCCCGACTCGGTGCTCCAGCGCTACGGCGTCGAGGAGATGAATCAGGGCGTCGCCGCCGAGATGATCGCTGCCAAGTGGGGCCTGTCCCGAGCGCGTCTCGATGAGTACTCCGCGCGATCCCACGAGCGGACCGCCGCGGCCAGTGACGCCGGTGCGTTCGCCGCTCAGATCGCGCCGATCGCGGGTCTGGCCCACGACGAGGGTCTGCGCCGGGGGACCACCCCCGAGACCCTGGCCGCGCTGAAGCCCGCATTCCGCGAGGACGGTGTCATCCACGCCGGCAACTCCTCCCAGATCTCGGACGGCGCTGGCGCCCTCCTCGTCACGACGAGCGAGATCGCCGCTGCGAACGGCTGGCGCCCGATGGCACGCGTTCACACCGCGGTCCTCGCCGGCGACGACCCGGTGATGATGCTGACGGCTCCGATCGCCGCCACCGTCAAGGCACTGAGGAAGTCCGGGCTGGCCGCCACCGACATCGGTGCGTACGAGGTCAACGAGGCCTTCGCCCCCGTTCCGCTGGCCTGGCAGGCCGAGATCGGCGTCAGCGATGACGTCCTCAACCCCCTCGGTGGCGCGATCTCCGTCGGCCACCCCCTCGGCGGATCGGGCGCGATCTTGATGACCCGCCTGCTCCACCACATGCGCGACAACGACATCCGCTTCGGCCTGCAGACCATGTGCGAGGCCGGCGGCATGGCGAACGCCACCATCCTCGAGCTGCTCTAAGAAAGGCAGGACATCTGATGGTTGACCTCGACGAGGAATTCGAGAAGGCGACGAACTACACGTTCGACGAGAACGACATCGAGCGCGCCAAGCTGCTGCTCGGCGTGGACACGGCGAAGAAGCAGATGGAGCACATCACCACTGCGTCGTTCGACTCCATCCGCAACTTCGCGTGGGGCGTCGGTGACAACAACCCGCTGTACTGCGACGAGCACTACGGCGAGACGACGCGCTGGGGCTCCCAGATCGCGCCGAACAGCATGGCCGCCATCATCGGTGCGCCGATGCTCGGCGACCCCATGCCGGCCGAGGTCAAGCAGCAGACCAAGGGCCTCTTCCGCGGCATCCACGTCTTCGTCTCCGGCGGCTCCACCGAGTGGTACCGGCCGGTCCATCCCGGCGACCGCCTCTACGCCTTCGGTGGCGAGGAGACCATCGAGGTCAAGGAGTCGGAGTTCGCGGGTCAGTCGGTGATCCAGGTGAGCCGCGAGGTGAAGGTCAACCAGCGTGGCGAGGTCGTCTACGTGCACCGCGTCCTGCGCGTGCTCACCGAGCGGAAGGCCGCGCGCGAGCGTGGCAAGTACGCCGAGATCGAGCCGACCAGGTACACCGACGAGGACATCGAGAAGATCGACGAGATCTACGCCTCCGAGCAGCGACGCGGCGCAGAGCCGCGTTACTGGGAGGACGTCGAGATCGGCGACCAGCTGCCGCCGATGGTGAAGGGTCCGCTCACCACGACCGAGGTCGTCGCGTTCCACGCCGGCGGCTACGGCTTCGTGCCGTACGGCCTCAAGTCCTCGCGCCTGGCCTACCTGAACCGCAAGCGCATCGCGCCGTTCTTCGTCAAGAACGAGCAGGGCGTGCCCGATGTGGCCCAACGCCTGCACTGGGACTCCTCCTGGGCACAGGCCATCGGCAACCCGATGGCCTACGACTACGGCGTGATGCGCGAGACGTGGTTCCACCACTACGCGACCGACTGGGCCGGCGATCACGCGTTCGTGCTCAAGCAGAGCGACTCGATCCGCAAGTTCAACTACCACGGTGACGTGCAGTTCCTCTCCGGTGAGGTCACCGGCAAGCGTGAGGAGAACGGCATCACGGTCGTGGACGTCACCATGAAGATGACGAACCAGCGCGATGTCGAGACCGCCTTCGCGGACGTGACCATCTCCTTGCCGAGCCGCACGAACGGCCAGGCCGTCCTGCTGACGCCGCCGGTCGACGTCGCCCGCAAGGCCGGCTCGATGTGGGAGCGCCACCTCGAGCTGAGCGCCGCGGCCCGCAGCGTGCGCTGACCGACGTGCAGGGGAGCGCCTCCGTGGTGGAGTCGATCGCGGCAGAGGTCTGGGCGTTCGACGTCGACGGCTGTCTGATCGATCTGCTCGGAGGCGCTTCGTTGCGTCCGCATGCCCGCGAGCTCCTCGAAGCGCTGCGCGCAGTAGGCGCCCGCGTGGTCCTGTGGAGCGGTGGCGGAGCAGCGTGGGCGCAGACCAAGGCCGAGGCGTTCGGCATCGCCGACCTGCTCGACGGCTACTACGGCAAGCCGGATCGCGGACCCGACGGCCGGTGGCTCCTCGACCACCTGCCGGAGCATCACCGGCCCACGGTGTGCGTCGACGATGCGCCTGCCGAGGTCCCGCTGGGCGTACGCACCATCGGGGTCCGCCCCTATCTGTCACCCAACACCCATGACCGGGCTTTCGCCACGCTTGCCGACGAGCTCGCAGCGCCCTCCTGACGGCCCGGTAACGAAGGAGCATCCATGAGCGAGTCCGAGCAGTCCATCCTCGTCGAGCACGTCGGGCGGGTCGCCGTCGTGCGCTTCAACCGCCCTGACCAGCTCAACGCCTTCACCGCTGAGATGTCGACGCGCTACGCCGAGGTCATGCGCGCGGCCGACCGCGACCCGGAGGTCCGCGCCATCCTCGTGACGGGGAGCGGGAGGGGGTTCTGCGCCGGAGCCGATCTCGAGGTCGTGGCTGCGGGAGGCGCCGCTCTGAGCGCGTTCGTCCCGCCGGTCGAGGATCTTCCGATGCTCGGGCTGAATCTCAACACGCCCGTCGTCGTCGCGGTCAACGGCCCGGTCGCCGGCATCGGCTTCGCCTACATGCTGGGCGGCGACATCCGGTTCTGTGCCGAGGAGGCGAGGATCAGCACCAGCTTCGCGCGCCTGGGCATCGTCGCGGAGTACGGGCTCTCCTGGATCCTGCCGCGCCTCGTCGGCGTCGGCCGGGCGATGGATCTGCTGCTCTCGGGGCGTGTCGTCACCGGCGCCGAGGCGCTGCAGATCGGCCTGGTCGAGCACGTCCGCCCGGCCGCGGAGCTCTTCGACGCCGCTCTCGCCTATGCGAGCGACCTCGCCGAGAGCTGCTCGCCGTACTCGATGGCGACCATGAAGGCTCAGGTCCTGGCCGACTCCTCGGCGGACCTCCCGGCGGCCCTGTTCCGCGCGCGCTGGCTGATGGAGCGCTCGTTCTACGGGGCTGACCTGGCGGAGGCCATGCAGGCACGCTCCGAGAAGCGAGCCCCGCGCTTCGCGCCGGCGCCCGCGCGGGTCGAGGGCTGCTGACCCGGGCCAGCTCGCTCAGTCGAGCAGGCCGAGGTGCCGGGCGAGTGCGTCCTGGCTGCGTCGGAGCTCAGAGGCGATCGCGACAGCGGTGGGGGAGGTGCCGCTCACGAAGGCGCGCAGCGCCTCCACGTCCAGGTCGATCGACGAACTGGTCGGGCGATCGACCCAGCCGCGCCGGGTGAACTGGCTCAACACCCTGGTGATCGTGGTGCGGCCGGTTCCGACGAGGACCGCGAGGCTCTGGTGCGGGAGCTGGGCCAGACCGCCCTCGGAGCCGAGGGCCGAGCAGTCGCGCAGGCGCAGGAGGCACTCCGCGATCTGCTGGGTCTGATTGTGGAACCGCCGGCGCAGCGACACGTCGAGCTGATGGCGCGTGCGCGCGGCGATCACAGCGAGCGCCAACGGGAGCGCCGTGGGATCCGCCACGGGCGCCTCGGCCCATCGGATCCGCGTCGGCAGCATCGCCTCCAGACGTGCCCCGCAGGGCTGCGGGAGCTCCCCGAAGAGGGACGTCTCCCCGACGATGCTGCCGGAGGGATGCACCTGCAGGGCGGCTTCCTGCTCGTGACGGTGCCGGACCTCGGCGATCAGGCCGGCCTCGATCCGCCCGACCCGGCCCGCGACCTCGCCCCAGGGCACGATCGCCCCAGGGAGGAAGACGGCGGTCGTGCCGGGCAGCCGAGAGCGGAGGCGGACCGGGACGAAGCCGTCCCAGTCCTCCTCCGCAGACTGCCCTTCCGCGCCGGACGGGCGGGGGAGGGCGGCGACACTCATCGAACGCCGGTCAGCGATCGGCCGATGATCTGGCGCTGGATCTCGTTGGTGCCGCCGTAGATCCGCTGGACGCGTGCGTCGAGATAGGCACGAGCGATCGGGTACTCGAGCATGTACCCGTAACCGCCGTGGAGCTGGACGCACTTGTCGACGACACGGCCCTGCACCTCGGTGGCGAACAGCTTGACCGTGGAGGCGTCGACCGTCGTCAGCGTGCCGTTGTTGTAGGCGAGGATGCATCGATCCAGGAGGGACCGGGCCGCCTCGATCTCGGCGGCCATGTCGGCGAGAGCGAACTGGGTGTTCTGGAAGCCGGCGAGCGGCTGCCCGAAGGCGAGCCGCTCCTTGACGTAGGTCACCGTCCAGTCGAGTGCAGCACTCGATGCGGCGACCGCTCCTGCAGCGATCGCGAGGCGCTCGAGCGGCAGGTGCTGCATCAGCTGCCGGAAGCCGCGACCCTCGGCCCCGAGGAGGTTCTCGTCGGGCACGAAGACATCGGTGAAGGACAGCTCGGAGGTGTCCTGCGCCCACAGGCCGACCTTCTTCAGGTTGCGGCCTCGCTCGAAGCCGGCCATCCCGGCCTCGACGACCAACAGGGAGAACGCGTCGGTGCCGCCGTCCGGATCGGTCTTGGTCACGACACACACCAGGTCGGCCTGCTGACCGCTGGAGATGAATGTCTTCGAGCCGTTGAGCCTCCACCCGCCAGGCACCTTCTCGGCGTGGGTGCGGACACCCTTGAGGTCGCTGCCGGTGCCGGGCTCGGTCATCGCGACGGCCATGATCAGCTCGCCGGCGGCCATGCCGGGTAGCCAGCGCTGCTTCTGCTCATCGCTGCCCATCGCGCAGACGTACGGGATCAGGATGTCGTCCTGCAGGCTGAAGCTGGAGGCGAGGGAGGCCGCGCCGGCCTTCATCAGCTCCTCGTAGACCACGTTGCGGTAGCGCCAGTCGTCCAGACCGGGGCCGCCGAACTCCTCCGGAGTCGTGAGGCCGATGATGCCCTGCTTGCCAGCCGCCAGCCAGACCTCGCGGCCCGTGCGCTGCTGCTCATCCCAACGCTCCAGGTGGGGGGTCACCTCGCGGGCGATGAACTCCTGCACCACCGAGCGGTACTGCTCGTGGTCGTCGGTGTAGAGGCCGCGTTCCATGCTCACTCCTTGCGTGGTCGGATCCGTCCGCCTATCGTAACGACTAAATCATATAACTGATAGATCTGATGGAAGAGGCAGCATGACCAACGCCGTGATCGTTGACATCGTCCGTACCGCGTCCGGCAAGGGGAAGCCCGGCGGCGCGCTGTCGGCCGTCCATCCTGCCGACCTGCTCGCCACGGTCCTGAAGGCGCTGATCGAGCGCACCGGCATCGACCCGGCACTCGTCGACGACGTGATCGCCGGCTGTGTCGGTCAGGCCGGGGACCAGGCGCTCAACATCGGTCGCACCGCCCTCCTCGTGGCCGGCTTCCCCGAGAGCGTCCCCGGAACCACTATCGACCGCCAGTGTGGGTCGAGCCAGCAGGCCGCGCACTTCGCCGCGCAGGGCGTGATCGCCGGCGCGTACGACATCGCCATCGCCTGTGGTGTCGAGTCGATGAGCCGGGTGCCGATGGGCACGGCAGTCACGGCGGGCAGCGACCCGCACGGCCCGCTCGCCGAGCGGTTCCCGAGCCTGCCCAACCAGGGCATCGGTGCGGAGCTGATCGCGGCGCGCTGGAAGCTCGACCGTGAGGCGATCGACGCCTTCTCGGCCGAGTCGCACCGTCGGGCCGCCGAGCATGCCGCGGCCGGTGGCTTCGACTCCGAGATCGTGCCCGTCCCGCTCCCGGACGGCAGCCTGCACACGGTCGACGAGACCGTCCGGGCGAGCACCACCGCCGAGGGCCTGGCCGGCCTCAAGCCGAGCTTCCAGACCGAGGAGATGGCCAAGCGCTACCCGGAGATCACCTGGTCGATCACCCCCGGCAACTCCTCGCCACTGACCGATGGCGCCTCTGCCGCGCTGATCATGAGCGAGGAGAAGGCGGCCGAGCTCGGCCTGAAGCCGCGCGCCCGCTTCCACTCCTTCGCCGTCGTCGGCTCCGATCCCGAGATCATGCTGACCGGCCCGATCCCCGCGACCCACAAGGTGCTCGCCAAGTCGGGGCTCGCCCTCGAGGAGATCGACGCGTACGAGGTCAACGAGGCCTTCGCCCCGGTCCCGCTCGCGTGGGCCCAGGAGTTCAACGCCGATCTCGCCAAGCTCAACCCGCGCGGCGGCGCCATCGCCCTCGGACACCCGCTCGGCGGCTCCGGCACCCGACTGCTGAGCACCCTGCTCAACCACCTCGAGGCGACGGGGGGCCGGTACGGCCTCCAGACGATGTGCGAGGGCAACGGCATGGCCAACGCCACCATCATCGAGCGTCTCTGACCGGCTTCATCACCCCGAAAAGACAGGAAAACCATGGACATCAATGGCAAGTCCGCCATCGTCACCGGCGGCGCATCGGGCCTCGGCCTCGCGACGGTCAAGCGACTCCACGCCGCCGGCGCGCACGTCGTGATCATCGACCTGCCCTCGAGTGACGGCAAGAGGATCGCCGACGATCTGGGGGAGCGGGCCACCTTCGCCCCGGCCGACGTCTCCAACGAGAGTGAGGTCCAGGCGGCCGTCGATGCAGCAGTGGCTGTCGGCCCCCTGGCCGTCGCGATCAACTGCGCGGGCATCGGCAACGCCGGCCGCGTGGTCGACAAGACCGGCGCGCCGTACGCCCTCGACGCGTTCAGCCGCGTGGTCCAGGTCAACCTCATCGGCAGCTTCAACGTCATCCGTCTCGCGGCGGCGGCGATGATCGCCCATACCCCGGTCGACGGCGAGGAGCGCGGTGTCATCGTCAACACCGCCAGCGTCGCCGCGTACGAGGGCCAGATCGGCCAGTGTGCCTACTCCGCCTCCAAGGGCGGCGTCGTGGGCATGACCCTGCCGATCGCCCGCGACCTGGCGCAGCACAAGATCCGGGTCAACACCATCGCCCCGGGTCTCTTCATGACTCCGCTGTTCGCCAAGCTCCCCGAGGCGGCGATCGAATCGCTGGGCGCCCAGGTCCCGCACCCGACCCGCTTGGGCGACCCGTCGGAGTACGCGAGCCTCGTCAACCACATCGTCGAGAACGTCATGATCAACGGCGAGGTCATCCGTCTCGACGGAGCCATCCGGATGGCTCCGCGCTGATCCCCCTGCTCGGCCCGTCGTCCGCGCCCACAGCGCGAGCGACGGGCCGATGCGTTCACCGACTCGTATGGAGGTACCGATGAAGGTTTCCCTGGACTATCCCGTGGGCGGGCCGTCGCACGACCCGCAGCTGCTCACGAGGCGAGGGCTTGCGGCCGTCGCCTCGGCTGCCGATCGCCTCGGCTTCGATGCGATCGCCTTCACCGAGCATCCGGCACCGTCGCTGAAGTGGCTGCAGAACGGCGGCCACCACACGCTCGACCTGACCTCGGCGCTTGCTTTCTGCGCAGCTGTGACCGAGCGGATCCGCCTGATGACGCACCTGCTGGTCCTGCCGTACCACAACCCCTTCGCAGCAGCGAAGGCACTGACGACCGTCGACCTCCTCTCGGACGGTCGACTGACGGTGGTCGCAGGCACCGGCTATCTCCGCTCGGAGTTCCTGGCGCTCGGCGTCGACTTCGAGCAGCGGAACGCTCGGTTCGACGAGGCGCTCACCGTGATGCGGACCCTGTGGTCCGCAGGTCCGGAGGCGCGTTCCTTCGACGGCCCACACTTTCCCGGCGTCGGTGTCGCGCACGTCCCGGCTCCCGCCCAGGCCGGTGGCCCTCCTGTTCTCATCGGCGGGAACTCGGCGCTCTCCCGTCGCCGGGCGGCGTCGAACCAGGGCTGGAGTCCGCTCCTGGTGCCCGAGGAGGTCGCCACGACGTCGAGGACGCCTGCCCTCACCCTCGCTTCGCTTCCTGTGCACATCGCGGAGCTGCGGGACCGTGCGGCCGAGGCACAAGGAGCCGACGCATCGATCACCGTCCAGATCCAAGGGCTTCACAACGACGTGATGCGGCGCGCGGACATCTCCGTCGAGGAGCACCGCGACGCGCTCGGCCGACTTGCCGAGGCCGGCGTCGACTCAGTCGTGCTCAGTCCTCGCTGTGACTCCGTGGCAGCTGCGACGGACGGTCTCGCCGCGTACGCCGCGACCTATCTGGCCGGCTGAGACCGGCTGAGGTCGGCTCAGCCGAACAGGTCGACGACCGGCTTGCTCTGCGGGTCGTAGAGGAAGACGTACTGAGCGGCGACCTCCATGTGCTTGCGCCAGTGCGCGGCCGCGCCGTCGGCGTCGCCCTTCTCGATGAAGTCGACCGCGCGGGCATACGACTTGACCGTCTTCTGGAAACGCTCCGGCTGGAAGCTGTGCTCACCGAGGCTGCGACTGATCGACTGCTGCATGTGAGCATCGACGATGTCGGCCAGGACGGCGCCCTGCACTGCGAGCGTCCGGTTCCCGCAGCGCTGCATGATCGCCTCGTGGAACCGGTACGTCAGGTGCGACCAATCAGCGGCAGCGGGGGCGCTCTTCTGGCTGGCGTCGAGGAGGGCCTCGACGTCGGCGAGGATGGCTCGAAGGGCGGCGACATCCTCGTCGGTGCGTCGGGCGGCGAGCATCGATGCACAGATCGGCTCCATCGCCATGCGCGCCTCGTACACGTCCTGGATGGTGGTGCCCTGCAGCTGGAGCAGCAGGCCGACGTGGCGAGCGGCCACGCGGGGGTCCGGCTCCAGGACCTGGGCGCCGCCGCGCGAACCGCGGCGAACTCCGATGATCGACTCCGCCTCCAGGATGCGGAACGCCTCACGCAGCGTCGGCCGCGAGACGCTGAACTGCTCCATGAGGTTGATCTCGGAGGGCAGCGTCTCGCCGGGCTTGAGCTCGCCCCGCACGATCTGGCGTCGCAGGTGTGTGGCGATCAGCTCGGCGGTCTTCGGGGCACGCATGGCCATGCCGACCCGCTGCACGGTGCCGTCCGCAACTAGTTCGCTCATGTCACTCATCCTATTCGGCTGACCGGTTGGATCAGCGGATCTCCGACCGTTGGGCGCTGCGTGTGGCCCGGGTCACAATGCTCACGAGGGTGAACAGTAATATGATTCAACTCTTCTATGGTCAAGGAGTCAATGTGCATACCGACCTCGGACTACTCCTGCTGCGTCTCGCGCTCGGCCCGATGCTCGTGATCCATGGCTGGAACAAGGTCTTCGGTGGCGGTGGACTCGCAGGCACCGCCGGCTGGTTCGAGAGTCTCGATCTGCGGCCCGGCTGGTTGCATGCCCGCCTCGCGGCCTTCACCGAGATCGGAGCAGGAGTGCTCCTGACCCTGGGCCTTCTCACCGGGCTCGACGCGCTCGCCTTCGTCGGGCTGATGACGGTCGCGGCGCTGACCGACCACCGGGGCAAGGGCTACTTCGTCTTCAAGGGCGGGAACGAGTACGTGGTCCTCGTCGCGATGGTCGCCGTCTCCCTCGCCGCACTCGGGCCGGGCGAATGGTCGCTGGATCATCTGTTCGGCCTCGACCTCGCCGGCGGGCTCTGGGCGGCGATCGCCGCTCTCGGTGGCGCGCTCGCCGCTGTCGCCCTGCTCGCGGGCTTCCGCCGTCCGCGCCCTGAGGCAGTGGTGGCGCCGTGAGCCTCCCGGTGGACGAGCACCTGGTGCCGACCGGTCCGGTGGATGCAACTCCGCCGCGCCGGCCGGGATCGATCCGCCGCACCACCTCGATCGACATGACGTGGGATGACGGCCTGGGCACGACGCTGACGCTGGCGGGCCGTGGCCGCGACCTCCTCACCGAGCGCGACGGCTCGGTGAATATCGTCGCGGACGACCGGGTGGCCGTGACGGTCACGCCGGAGCGCCGGATCGAGCGCCTCGTGCTCGAGGATGCCGCGGGAAGGTCCCGTATCGTCGATGAGCTGGCCGGGGCCGGCGCCATGGGCGGATTCCGAAACGCAGTCGCCGAGCATCTCCCCGACGTGCTCGCCGAGCGATCCCCGTCCTCCTTGCTGATCGACGACGTCCCCGGCGCGACGCTCATCAGCGGCTTCGCCTTCAGCCGCTGGAAGCCGATCCCGCTCCTCGTCGAGAGCGGCAGGGAGGCCGGCCTGACCCGTGACATGACGGGCATCTGCACCGGTTTCCAGCCGGGCTCGAGCGGCCTTGCGCCGGACGGCTCGTCGCGTTGGAACCACCGCACCAGGCCCGTACGCCTGCTCGCTGAGGATGCCGATCCACACGCCTGGCACGAGATCATCGAGCCCGCGGGCATCTCGATGCGTCGCCTGCGCCGGATCGACGTCTGGACCGACGGCGAGCGCATCCACGTGGACTCGATGTTCCAGGACTCGTCGACCACTCCTGACGGTGGCCGGGACGCCGTCCACGAGTACACCCTCACTGCCACGGCGGATCGCCGGACGGGGGAGCTGCTGAGCGTCGACGCCGTCCCGCGGGTGCTGCCCTACGCCGAATGCCCCTTGGCGGTCCGGAACATCGACCAGCTCGTCGGCCTCCGCCTCGAGCAGCTGCGGCGGGTCGTGCTCGAACGGCTCGCCGGTGTGGCCGGCTGCACGCACCTCAACGACGCACTCCGCGCCCTCGCGGACGTCTCCCACCTGACTCACCAGCTCTGAAAGGCAAGACCATGACTGACGCCCTGATCGTGTCCGCCGTCCGCACGCCCATCGCCACCGCCTTCAAGGGGACGCTGCGTGACACGCCTGCCGAGGAGCTCGCCACCCTCGTCGTGCGCGAGTCGTTGGCCCGCTCTGGCGTCGCACCCGAGCTCATCGACGATGTGATCCTCGCCGAGAGCCAGTACGGCGGCGGCGACATGGCCCGCTTCGCGGCGGTGGCCGCCGGGCTGACCGCTGTGCCGGGGCAGGCGGTCAATCGGCATTGCGCCGGATCGCTCACCGCAGTCGGCAACGCTGCGGCAGGCATCCGCTCGGGCATGGAGCAGGCGATCATCGCCGGCGGGGCGCACTCGTTCTCGATGGCGCCGCAGCAGGTGTGGCGCGTGCCCGGCGGCGAGTCGCGGACCGGCATCGCCCCGACCTTCCCGTACTACGGCACCGCGACCGACGACGTGACCATCTCGGTCGGGTGGAACACCTGCCAGGAGGTGGGGATCACGCGCGCCGAGCTCGACGCCTGGGCACTGCGGTCCCACGAGCGCGCCATCGCCGCCATCGACGCGGGCGCGTTCGAGGGTGAGATCGTGCCGGTCAAGGTGACCCAGGCCGACGGCTCCGTCGTCGAGTTCGCTGTCGACGAGCACCCGCGCCGAGGCTCGACGCTGGAGAAGCTGGCATCGCTGAAGCCGCTGCACCCCGAGATCGAGGGATTCTCGATCACAGCCGGCAATGCCTCGGGCATGAACGACGCGGCCGCCGCCCTCGTCATCGTCTCCTCGGAGCTGGCCGCCGAGCAGGGTCTCGCCCCCATCGCGCGGGTGCGCGCCTGGGCCGCCTTGGGGGTCGAGCCGCACCGCACCGGCATGGCGGGCTTCGAGGTGATCCCGCGGGTGCTGGAGCGTGCTGGTCTGGCGGTCGGCGATGTCGACCTGTGGGAGATCAACGAGGCCTTCGCGCCGGTGCCGGTGGCCGCGTGCAAGGTCCTCGGCCTGGATGAGGAGAAGGTCAACATCCACGGATCCGGCTGCTCGCTCGGACATCCGATCGCCGCCTCCGGCGCCCGCATGCTGACCACGCTGGCGCACGAGCTCAAGCGTCGCGGTGGTGGCATCGCGGTCGCGTCGATGTGCGCCGCGGGCGGCCAGGGTGGCGCCGTGGTGATCGAGTCTGTCTGACCGTCACACCTCGGCCCGTTACACCTCGGCGGTGCGGATCACGCCTCGAGCAGCGCTGCTGTCTCGGGGCTGATCGGCGCCGTCAGCATGCCCGCCCACCCGTCGACGTAGGAGGAGAGCCGAGCCGGGCTGATCGGCAGGCCGTTGCGCGCATGGTCCGCGAGCACGTGCAGGACGGACGTGAAGAACTGGTGGGAGCGGGCCCGGCGCGCGCGGACCGGAAGATTGCGGAGCACGGCGTCGACGAGCCGCTCGGTGACCTCGGAGGTCATGTTCGCGTCCACCTCGGCCGGCCAGTACGAGGAGCGCGCCTCCGGGTCCTCGCTCAAGCGGGCGAGGAACGCCACATAGAGCTCGCCGCGCTCCATGCTCGAGATCATCGGGTCGACCACCATCCGGACCAGCTCGACGGCGGTCGCCTGGCCTGAGGGTCGCTCGGCGACGGCTGCCTCCAGGACCGCGATCGCGGCATCCCGCTCGGCCTCCATCGGCGGTCGGCGGTAGTCGATCAGCGCCCGCACCAGTCCGGTCATGGAGCCGAAGTGGTAGGCGACCACGGAGGCGTTCGACTGCCCTGCGGCGAGCTGGATCTCCCGGATCGACACGCCGTCGACACCGCGGCGGGCGAAGAGCTGCTCCGCGGTCTCCAGGAGCAGTGTGCGGGTCGCCTCTCCGCTCGCATGCCGCCGTCGGGTGGGGGCGGAGGGCTGGTCGGTCACTCGCCCATCCTGGCAGGAAAAAAAGTTAATGCAAGATTCTTAGAAACTGTTGCCAGGACGACAGCGCGGTGGCAACATCTAACTCATTCAGACTTTTCTTCCTCTGGGAGCAGACATGGCAAAGATGTGGACCAACTCGGGCGACTCGCACTTCATCGAGCCGGAGGACGTGTGGACCGCACGCCTCCCGAAGGCGCTCGCTGACCTGACGCCGAAGTCGCTGAAGGACCCCGACGGGGAGTGGGAGACCGTGTCGGTCGACGGGCAGACGTTCCGCCGCAAGCTGCCGAGCTCGGCAGCGGTGGCGTTCGTCGAGGAGAGCCACCGTCCCCAGGGCGTACGCGACCCGATTGCGCGCCTGAAGGATCTCGACAAGGAGGGTGTGTGGGGCGAGGTCATCTTCCCGAGCCTCGGCATGTGGGCCTCCACCTTCCGGACCCCGGAGCTGCTCAAGGCGTGCATGCATGCCAGCAACACCTACGCGCTCGAGGAGCTCGTCCCGGTCTCTGACCGCTACGTCGTGACGGGTCAGATCTCGACCCTGCGTGTCGAGGACGCGGTCGAGGAGACCACCTGGCTCGCCGAGAACGGCTTCAAGACGATCTTCCTGCCCACCACCCCGCACCCGAGCGCGCCGGACTGGCACCGCGACGACTGGGAGCCCTTCTGGGCGATCTGCGAGGAGGCCGGCATCGTTCCGGCCTTCCATATCGGGACCGACCCGGTCGACATGACCGCCGGCGGCGCCGGCGTCATCTACCGCGGCCCCGGTGGCGCGATCATGAACTACACGGAGACGACCTTCTCGGGCCAGCGCGCCGCGATGAAGCTCGTGGCCGGCGGCGCGCTCGACCGCCACCCCGACCTCCGGATCCTCATCTCGGAGGGTGGCGCCACCTGGATCCCGTTCCTCGGTGACCGACTGCTCGAGGGCTACCGCCAGCACCACATGGCCGTGCGCCCCAAGCTCTCGCGCGACCCGAAGGAGATCCTGATGAGCCAGGTCTACGCCTCCTTCCAGCACGACGAGACCGCGGTGGCGGCCAACGAGGCGATGGGCTACAAGAACGTCATGTTCGGCTCGGACTACCCGCACATGGAGGGCACCTTCGGGCACACCCAGAAGACGCTCGAGGGACTGTTCGCGAACGCGAAGCCGGAGACGACCCAGCGCATCACCCAGGGCGCGTTCTACGAGCTCTTCCCGCACGTCCCGCCGGTGCCCGAGAGCACCGACTGCATCCAGGGCTGATCTGATGGCGAACAACGGGCTGCGCGACGTCGCCATCGTCGGCATCGGCGCCACGGAGTACTACAAGCGCGGCGAGTCCTGGCCGCGGACCACCACCGAGATGGCGTGTGAGGCGATCCTCAACGCCTGCGCCGATGCGGGGATCTCGGTCAAGGACATCGACGGTTTCGCCTACTACTCCGGCGCGAGCGCCGGCTACGGCGACAAGATGGACACAGCTGACTTCATGGAGTGCCTCGGCATCGACGAGGTGACCTTCACCGCCGCCCTCACCTCGGGTGGTGGCGGCGCGGCCGGCTCCATCGGGCTCGCGCGGGCCGCGATCGTCGCCGGCGATGCGACCGTCGTCGTCACGGTGATGGCGCTGCAGCAGGCGAAGCAGCGCCTCGGCACGGTCTTCTCGGCCGCTGCGCCGAACCCGATCAACTCGTTCCTCCAGCCGAGTGGTCTCGCCGGGCCGGGGCACCTGATGTCGGTGCTGGCGCGCCGCCACATGCACCTGTACGGCACCACGCGCGACGCGTTCTGCGAGATCGCGCTCACCGAGCGGGAGAACGCGCAGAACCGACCGAAGGCGCGGTTCCGCGGCACGCCGCTGACGCGCGAGGACTACTTCAACGCGCGCATGATCGCCGAGCCGCTGTGTCTCTACGACTTCACTCAGGAGAACGACGGCGCCGTCGCCGTGATCACCACGAGCACGGAGCGTGCTCGCGACATGCGACAGCGGCCGGTGCCGGTGGTGGCCGCCGCCCACGGGGGTCGCCGTGAGTGGGGCCGGGCCTTCGCCTGGATGGGCATGCCCGACGAGTACTTCGCCTCGGCCGGCAACAGGCCGATCGCGGACCGGCTCTACAAGCAGGCGGGCCTCACCCCCGCCGACATCGACGTCGCGCTGCTCTACGACCACTTCACCCCGATGGTCCTGATGCAGCTCGAGGACTACGGCTTCTGTGAGCGTGGCGAGGGCAACGACTTCGTCCTCGGCGGAAACATCCGCTACAGCGCCGATCCGCGCCCCGGCCAGATCCCGGTCAACACCCACGGTGGACAGCTCTCCGAGGCCTACATCATCGGCATGACCCACATCATGGAGGGCGTCGAGCAGATGCGCGGCACCGCGATCAACCAGGTCACGGATGCCCAGCACGCCCTGGTCACCGGCGGGCCGGCGAGCCTTCCGGTCTCCGGTCTCATCCTTGGAAGGAGTGACAGCTGATGGTGCTCGCAACAGCGCTCCCCTCGGAGCAGGTCCACATCACCACCGACCCGATCACCGAGCCGTTCTGGCAGGCCGCGAAGGAAGGCCGACTCGCTGCGCCGAAGTGCGCGGCATGCGGACACTTCCGACTGCCGCCGACCCCGTACTGCCCGGAGTGCCAGTCGCCCGAGGTGGAGTGGGTGGAGCTGTCCGGCAGAGCCGAGGTCTACAGCTTCGCCGTGGTCCACGGGTTCCCCGGCCTGCCCGACATCACGCTGGTCCCGGTGGTGGTCGATCTCCCGGACGCGCCCGGTGCGCGCCTGGTGAGTAACGTCATCGACATCGAGCCGGGTGACGTGGAGATCGGCATGCAGCTGACGGTCGACTTCCATCCCATCGCTGACGGCTGGCAGCTGCCGGTCTTCCGCAAGGCCCAGTGAGAAGCATCGAGAGAGAAGACGGAACGACATGAGCGATCACGACGAGGACAACAGCCTCCACGAGAAGCCGCTGGAGTTCATGCAGAGCATCGCGAACACCGGTGGCTGGTGCGATGGCCAGGCGATCATCCCGACGGCCGACGGCGACCACTACGACTGCTGGTGCTCCTGTGGGAACTGGCGGATCGAGGCTCGCACCACCGAAGAAGGTCTGCACGCTGCGCGTGTCCACACCGGAAGCATCTCGGCTTGACCACGGCGAACGCGCCTGAGGATCGCCCCTGGAGGACTACGTCCCCCGGGGGCGGTCCCGCGTACGGAGCGGCATACGGGCGGATGATCGAGGAGCTGCGCGGCTTCCTCGACGCACTCGCCTCGGCTCAGCCCGACGAGGACACCATCGCGCGTGTCGAGGTCGAGCTGGGCGCGCTCACGGACCTGCTGGCGCCCCTGGAGGTGCCCGAGCGCGAGCGCGTCTACGGCCGGCGCCAGGAGCTCGACGGACGCGGCCAGGCGACCGTGCCACCGTTCGTCGTCACCGCGGCGGACGACAACGAGGTGCGGGGGACCGTACGGTTCGGCGCCTACTTCCTGGGCGGCAACATGGCGGCGCACGGCGGCGCGATCCCGCTGTTCTTCGACGAGATCCTGGGTCGGCTTGCTCAGGCCGCAGGCCGTACCGCCTGCCGTACGGCCTACCTGAAGACCGACTTCCGCTCGATCACGCCGATCGGACCGACGCTGACGGTCCGGGCGTGGTTCGAGCGTGAGGAGGGTCGCAAGCGGTTCCTGCGCGCCACGCTCCATCACGGCGAGGTGCTCTGTGCCGAGGCGGACGCACTTTTCGTCGAGTTGAGACCTGGCCAGCCATAGACATTAATCAGTTAACTCATTAATCTATAGGCATGAAGATCGGCATGCCTCTGAACTACGCCAGTGGTTTCACCGAGACCGTCGAGAGGCTCCGGGAGTACGAGGACGTCGGCCTCGACGTCATCCTCCTCCCAGAGGCCTACTCGTTCGACTCGGTGAGCCAGATCGGCTTCATCGCCGCACAGACCGACCGCGTCGAGATCGCGACCAGCATCCTCAACATCTATTCGCGCACGCCCACGCTGCTGGCGATGACCGCGGCCGGCATCGACTACATCTCCGGTGGGCGGTTCATCCTCGGCATCGGTGCCTCCGGCCCGCAGGTCGTCGAGGGCTTCCACGGCCTCAAGTACGACGGACAGCTGGGGCGCACCCGCGAGGTCGTCGAGATCTGCCGCAAGGTGTGGAAGCGCGAGCCGGTCGAGCACCACGGTCGCTACTACGACCTGCCCCTGACCGCCGAGCGCGGCGGCTCGGGGCTCGGGAAGCCGCTCAAGATCATCAACCACCCTGTCCGCGATCGCATCCCGATCGTGCTCGCCGCCCTCGGGCCGAAGAACGTCGAGCAGGCTGCTGAGTTCTGTGACGGCTGGGAGCCGATCTTCTACCTGCCCGAGCGGGCCCACGAGGCCTTCGGGGAGGCGCTGGCGGCCGGCCGCGCGAAGCGAGCCGCCGACCTCGCGCCACTCACCATCTCGGCGGACACGCAGGTCCTGATCACCGAGGACCAGGACGAGCTCGCCGCCGGGCTCGCCGTGGTGCGCAACCATCTCGCGCTCTACATCGGAGGGATGGGCGCTCGAGGCAAGAACTTCTACAACGAGCTGGCCGGACGCTACGGCTTCGCCGAAGCGGCGAGCGAGATCCAGGACCTCTACCTGTCGGGCAAGAAGGCGGAGGCCGCCGCCGCGATCCCCGAGGCGCTCCTCCACGGCGTCGCGCTGATCGGCTCCGCCGGTCACGTCGCCGAGCGGGTCGCGGCCTTCGCCGAGTCGGGCGTCACCACGCTCAACGCCACCCCGATCGCTGCCACCCACGAGCGCCGCGTCGAGGACATCGCGCGGCTGAAGGAGTTCGTCGCATGAACATGACCATCTTCGACGAGGTCGAGACCCCGGTCGTGCCGGAGAGCCTCGCGGGCAAGCGGATCGCCGTGTTGGGCGGGACCGGCCCGCAGGGCCGCGGTCTCGCCCGGCGATTCGCGCTCGCGGGCCTCGAGGTCGCGATCGGGAGCCGGGATGGGGCGCGCGCCGCCGAGATGGCCGCCGAGCTCACCGCCGAGACGCGCCGATCCGTGATCGGCTCCGACAACGCTCAGGCCGCGGCCTGGGGTGACGTCGTCCTGCTGGTGGTGCCCTGGGACGGTCACGCGCGGATGGTCAAGGAGCTCTCCGCCGAGCTCGCCGGCAAGGTCGTGGTCGACTGCGTCAACCCGCTCTCCTTCGGCAAGCACGGCTGTTCGCCGATCCTCGTCGAGGAGGGATCGGCCGTCGAGCAGGCCCAGATGCTGCTGCCGGAGTCGACGGTGGTCGGTGCGTTCAACACGATCAGCGCGGTCCTGCTCAACGACCCGGCGCATCACCGCGTCGAGACCGACGTGCTGGTCGTCGGCGATGTCCGCGCCGCGACCGACCTGGTGCAGGACCTCGCCGGAACGATCCCCGGTGTCCGCGGCGTCTACGCCGGCAAGCAGTTCAACGCCCATCAGGTCGAGGCCTTCACCGCGAACCTGATCAGCATGAACCGGCGCTACAAGGCCCACGCGGGCATCCGGGTGACAGACATCTGATGTTCGGCTCACAGATGTATCCGAGCTATCCGGCCCCCTCCGAGAGGGCGGTAGCGCTGCACGCTGAGCTCGTCGCGTTCATGCGCGACGAGGTCTTCCCGGCCGAGGAGGCGTACGACGCCTACCGCGCCGCCGCTGGTCCCGACGACCACACGGTTCCGCCGGTCGTCGAGGAGCTCAAGGTCAAGGCCCGAGCGCGTGGCCTCTGGAACCTCTTCCTGCCTGCCGAGTCCGGCCTGACCCAGCTCGAGTACGCGACGCTGGCCGAGCTGACGGGCTGGTCGACGGAGATCGCTCCTGAAGCGCTCAACTGTCAGGCCCCCGACACCGGCAACATGGAGCTCCTGCACCTGGTCGGCACCGAGGCGCAGAAGAAGCGATGGCTCGAGCCCCTCCTGGCTGGCGAGATCCGATCGGCGTACGCCATGACCGAGCCGGCGGTCGCCTCCTCGGACGCCACCAACATCGAGACGCGTATCGAGCGCGATGGCGATCACTACGTCGTCAATGGGCGCAAGTGGTGGATCACCGGTGCGGCCGACCCGCGATGCCGCGTGCTGATCGTGATGGGCAAGACCGATCCCGGCGCCGCCCAGCATCGCCAGCAGAGCATGGTGATCGTGCCGATCGACACCCCCGGCGTCGTCGTGGAGCGCTCGTACCCCGTCTTCGGACGTCAGGACCAGCATGGCCACTGCCTGGTCTCGTTCACCGACGTCCGGGTCCCGATGGAGAACCTGCTGGGGGAGGAGGGCGGCGGATTCGCTGCCGCTCAGATGCGCCTCGGCCCCGGCCGGATCCACCACGTGATGCGGGCGCTCGGTGCCGGTGAGCGCGCCTTGGCCCTGATGGTCGAACGGGTTCAGGAACGGGTCGCCTTCGGCAAGCCGCTGGCCGATCAGAGCGCTGTGCGCGAGCGCATCGCCGAGTCGCGCATCGAGCTGGAGCAGGCGCGGGCACTGTGTCACCGGGCCGCGTACGCCGTCGACGCTCGCGGCAACAAGGACGCGCGACACCTCATCTCCGCGGCGAAGGTCGCGGTCCCGCGCGCCGTCCTCAACGTCATCGACCGTGCGATCCAGGTCCACGGAGGTGCCGGGATCTCCGACACCACGCCGTTGTCGATGCTGTACGGATGGCATCGCGCGATGCGCATCTTCGACGGGCCCGACGAGGTACATCTCGTGACCCTCGGGCGCCATGAGCTGACCCGCCAGCCCCAGTTCCAATTGCGATGAGGGGCTGAGAGATGCCCGCCAACCGACTCCTGCCGGACTCCGATGCCGTCGACCTCATCGCACTGACACGGGACATCGTTGCGCGCGAACTCACGCCCGTCGCGGCAGAGCACGAGGAGAACGGGCTCTTCCCCCGTCAGGCATTTGCAACGCTCGGCCAAGCCGGGCTCCTCGGCCTGCCCTACGACGAGGAGTTCGGGGGCGGTGGCCAATCGTATGAGGTTTACCTGCAGGTCGTCGAGGAGATCGCCGCCGGGTGGGCGAGTGTAGGCGTCGCGACCAGCGTCCACACGCTGAGCGCTTTCGGGCTCGCCTCCTTCGGCACCCCCGAGCAGAGGGAGGAGCTGCTGCCGGCGATCGTCGGCGGGGAGCTCCTCGGCGCGTACTGTCTGTCGGAGCCGCACGCCGGATCTGACCCGGCAGCGATGACGACACGCGCGATCCGTGACGGTGGCGACTACGTCCTCCGGGGCGCCAAGGCATGGACGACCAGTGGTGGAAACGCGGATTACTACACGGTGATGGCGCGTACCTCCGATGAGCGCAGTGGCATCTCCTGCTTCCTCGTCGAGGCCCAGTCCGCGGGCCTGACGGCGGATGCCCCGGAGCGGAAGATGGGGCTCCACGGCTCGTCGACGGCGACCATGCGTTTCGACGACGTCCGGGTGCCGGCCTCGCGACGGATCGGCGCCGAGGGTGAGGGACTACGCATCGCTCTCGCGTCCCTCGACGCCGGACGACTCGGCATCGCGGCCGTCGCTGTCGGTACCGCCCAGGCGGCTCTCGACGTCGCGCTCGCCTATGCGAAACAACGCGAGGCCTTCGGTGTCCCGATCATCGAGCACCAGGGACTCAGCTTCCTCCTCGCCGACATGGAGGCCGCCGTCGTCTCCGCTCGTGCGAGCTACCTGGCTGCGGCACGGCTCAAGGATGCCGGCCGGCCGTACAGTCGTGAGGCCAGCATCGCCAAGCTGATCGCAACCGACAACGCCATGAGAGTCACGACGGACGCGGTGCAGGTTCTCGGCGGTTACGGCTATACCCGGGACTTCCCGGTTGAGCGATACATGCGCGATGCCAAGGTGATGCAGATCTTCGAGGGCACCAACCAGATCCAGCGCCTCGTGATCAGCCGTGGCATGGCCAAGGAGCCGGGTGGGGCGCTCGCTGTCGCCGCCGGATCCAGATAGATTATTTATCTTAAACTTTCTTACCTCTCGGGTGCTCATCGATCGTGCCGATAGGCCGTTCGGGGTCGCACGACGACAGGAGTGGAACGTTGACCGAGATGCTGCAGCACGACCAAGCGGACACGTGGCGGTTGCGCGACGTGGACTTCAGCGCCCTCGACTATGTGGCGGATCCCGTCTACATCGTGGACCCGCAGTACGTCGTGGTCTGGGTGAACGAGTCGATCGTGCGCGGATTCCGCCGCCTTCGGGAGGACCCCGACCTGACCCGCGAGGACATGATGGGCACATCGCTCGCCGATGTCTATGTCGACCCCGACCACGGAACGACGCTCACTGCCGACGGGAGCCTGCTTCCCTATGTCGGGACGCTCGAGCATGCGGGGCGCTGGCGCCAGCTGCGTTTCACCCCGGTGCGCGACTCCGCCGACGGCCGTTACCTCGGCGCCACCGTCCAGATCATCGACATCACCGGGCAGAAGAACCTCGAGTTCCAGGCGCGTGAGCGAGAGGCCGCGGCCCAGGCCATGAGCGACCAGGTCGCGCAGCGCGTCGAGATGCTCCTCGAGGTCGCCAGGGCGGCGGCGGCTGGAGACCTCACGCAGACGATCGCCTTCGAGGCTGAGGACGCCACGGGCCAGATGGCCGGCGCTCTCGGTGAGCTCATCGGGGCGATGCGAGCATCGATGGTCGAGATCGACGAGACGGCCGCGACGCTCGCCTCGGCCGCCGAGCTCCTCAGCGACATCTCGACCGAGCTGGTCGACGGCGCCGTCTTCGCTGCCGGAAAGGCAGCATCGGCATCGGACTCGACCGCGCAGGTCTCGGCATCGATCTCGTCGGTCGCCACCGCAGCCGAGGAGATGTCGGCCTCCGTCCACGAGATCGCCCGCAACGCCTCGGACGCAGCGGGTGTCGGCGCGGATGCCGTCGGCATCGCCAGCGGCGCACGTCAGACGATCACGTCGCTGGAAGAGGCGGGCTCCGCGATCGGCCAGGTCGTCAAGCTGATCACCTCGATCGCAGCCCAGACCAACCTCCTGGCACTCAACGCGACCATCGAAGCCGCCCGTGCCGGTGATGCCGGCCGCGGCTTCGCGGTCGTCGCGAACGAGGTCAAGGAGCTTGCCGCACAGACTGCCAAGGCGACCGAGCAGATCGGCGATCGGATCCACACGATCCAGCAGTGCACCACCGATGCGACCGGCGCGATCAGCGAAGTCGCGGAGATCATCGGCCGGATCAACGACATCCAGACGACGATCGCCTCGGCTGTCGAGGAGCAGACCGCGACCACCAACGAGATCGCGCGCTCGGCGACGGAGGTCGCCTCCGGGTCCGGGGCGATCGCCGAGGACGTCAGCCAGGTCGCCCTCGGGACCGAGAGGAGTCGTGAGGGGACCCGCCAGGCCCTGGAGTCGGCGAACGAGCTCGCCTCGGTGGCCCAGCGTCTCAAGGCCCTCGTCGGCCGGTTCGTGCTCTGAGACTTCGGCGGACCGGGGCTACTGAGCCGCCGCCAGCAGCCTTTCGCGCAGCTCATCTCGCAGGTCCGCCTTGCGGACCTTGCCGATGGGGGTGCGCGGCAGCTCGCTGCGCAGCTCGACGTACTCAGGTGTCTTCTGCTTGGCGAGGCCCGACGAGGCGAAGTGCAGACGCACGGATTCCAGCGTGGGGCTGCTTCCGGGAGTCGGCACGATGACCGCCCCGACCTTCTCCCCGTAGTATTCGTCCGGCACCGCGATGACGGCAGCGTCGGCGACGCCGGGGCAGGTCAGGAGCACGTCCTCGACCTCGCGTGAGGAGATGGTCTCGCCCGCGCGAATGATCACGTCCTTCGCTCGATCGGTGATCGTCAGATAGCCGTCGGCGTCGAGGTTGCCGATGTCGCCCGTGCGCAGCCAGCGCTCGCCGGCCGGGTCGATGAGCCACGTGTCCTCGTCGAGCGACGGATCGCGGTACCCGATGAAGGTCTCGGGCCCCCGGCAGATGACCTCGCCGTCGACCCCGGTCGCGACGTCCAGGCCGTCGGGGCCCACCACTCTGATCGTCGTGCCAGGGGTGGGGCGACCGTCGGTGAACTGGCGCTTCGCCAGCGCGTCGTGCGGCGTTCCGCTGCTGATCGTCGGATGCTCGGTCGAGCCGTAGCACCGGAACGCCCGGATGCCCAGAGCGTCGGCGCGGGCGATGAGCGCCGCGGGCACGGTCGCCGCCCCGACGAGGTACTCGCGCATCGTCGTGAGGGGCGCGCCGGCCTCGAGGGCGTCGAGGAGGGTGGCGAGGTGCAGCGGGGTTCCGGAGGTCGAGGTGACCCCGTAGCGGGAGATGCGATCGATGGCGACCGCGGGGTCCCAGCCGTCCAGCACGACGGTCGGCGTGCCGAGCAGCATCGGGCGCAGGATCGAGAGGAGTCCGGCAACGTGGCCGAACGGGAAGGACGCGAGCTGGACGGTGTCAGCGGCGTAGCCGACCATCCCGGCCTGACTGGTCACCTCGGCCAGGATCCCCGCGGCGGTGTGCTGCGCGCCCTTGGGGGCCGATGTGGTGCCCGAGGTGTAACTGAGCACGGCGACGTACGACGCGGGCGTCTGTGGGGCTCGGTAGCCAGGCCCGGACAGTGACGCCCAGTCCGTCGTGCCGGTCGCCGGGGCGCCCACGATGACGATCTCCAAGCCCGGTCGACTCAGCGCTGGGACACGAGCGGTGTAGTCGATGGAGCGCCACGAGTCAGCCATCACCAGCATCCGGGCGCCCGACTCGCGAAGGACGAAGTCGACCTCGCGTGGACCGTAGATGTGCACCACCGGAAGCAGCGTCGCGCCGGTGAGAAGAACGGCCTGGTAGGCCACCGCGGTCTCGAAGCGGTTCGGCATCTGCACCGCGACGACATCGCCGGGTCCGATGCCACGCGCCTGCATCCCTCCAGCCACCGCCCGCGCTCGCTGGTGCAGCGCGACGAGATTGGTCACCGTCGTCACCGCCCCGTCGAAGAAGGTGATCTCGTTCTCGTAGGCGTCGTTTGCCGTTGCCTGCAGGTGATCGATGAGATTCATAGCAGCCGAAGGAGCCCTTCTTGCATCGTGGTCGCACACAGGCGGCCAGACTGATCGAGGATCTCGCCGTGTGCGATCGCTCGAGCGCCGCCGGCCCACCTGCTCTCCTGGTCGTAGAGGAACCACTCGTCGATGCGCATCGGCGAGTGGAACCAGACGGAGTGGTTGATCGTGGCGAACTGCAGGCTGCCGTCCTGGAGGGTGCGGCCGTGTGGCCCCAGGGCGCTGGAGAGCAGCAGCAGGTCGCTGACGTACGTGAGACACGCGGCCTGCTCGAGAGGACTGGCGGGGATGTCGGCCAGGGCGCGCAGCCAGATGCTCTGGCGTGGCTCCCGCTTGTGCCCGGGGACGGTGTGGCATCGAGCCGGCGGCGCGGGGAACCGCGCATCGACGCTGGCCCTGCCGATGAGGCGCTCGACCCAGCGCAGGTCCTCCGAGTCGGCGCCGAAGGTGACCTCGAGGGAGGGAAGCTCGTGGGGGAGCGGCACGGTGAGCTCGGAGAGCTGGTGCTCGAGCCCGACCTCCGCGATCTGGAACGAGGCGAGCATCGTGAAGATCACGCGCCCGGCCTGGACCGCTTCGACGCGGCGGGTGGTGAACGAGCCGCCCTCGCGTACGTCGGTGACGTGGAAGTCGACGGGCAGCGTGGTGTCACCCGGGAGAAGGAAGTAGGTGTGGATCGCATGGATCGCGCGATCGGCCGGGACGGTCAGCCCGGCAGCGAGCACCGCCTGGCCGGCCACCTCGCCGCCGTAGGTCCTCATCCTCGGGCCGGGGTGGGCGGGCCCGACGAAGTGCCTCGGCCCGATCTGGTCGATGTGGATGGCATCGAGGATGGAGCCGGCTTGGCGCACTGCTTCGAGCGACATTCCGCCATGATAGGGAAAACAGTTAACTAATACAACGGTTCTGCCTGAGTGCTTGCCGCGAGTGCGGCATGTGGTCGCTCGCCGATCGCGGCCGTGGCGTCCGCGACGGTGTCGAGGTCGCGCCGGATGTCGGGTTGGTCGTGCGCGACGGGGACGTAGCCCTCGCCGAGGTGTGCTGCGGCGGACGCGTGCCCGAAGTGGAGGGTCGGACGGTTGCGACGGCTATGGATCAGGGCTGTGGTCCCGGTGCCGTCGATGTCGGGAACGAAGACCGTGCTTCGATGCTGTCGGTACGCGTGGAAGGTCGCCTCCAGCGCTGCGGCGCTCAGATGCGGAAGATCGGCCATCAGGAATCCGACCGCCTCGGCGCCGATCGTCCTGCGAGCCTGCTCGCGCCCGAGTCGGAGCGCGCGGTTGAGGTCGCCGACGATGGGCTCGGTGACGACCCTTGCCCCGAGGCCGGCGGCGACGCCGGCGAGCAGCGGGTCAGCTGTCACGACCGAGACGCTGCGCACCACCTCGCTCGCGAGCGCGGTGCGGACCGAGTGTCTCAGGAGCTGAAGCGCGACAGCTCGGCGTGTCGCCGCCGGTGCATCGAGGCGTGACTTGGCGAGGTCGAGGGACTTCGCGGGGATCACCAGGGCCAACGGGCCTCGGTCGCCGGGCATCAGCTGCGCGGTTCCGGCTCGCCGTACATGGTGGTGCGTTCGCGGACGGGTCGGTCGATGCCGGCGGCGATCTGGGTGAGCTCGGCGACGGTCTTGGCCGAGCCGTGCTCGGATCCGGCCATCCGGGAGATGGTCTCCTCCATCAGGGTGCCGCCCAGGTCGTTGGCGCCGGCGTTGAGCATGGCCTGGGTGCCCTCGGTGCCGAGCTTGACCCAGGAGGTCTGGATGTTGTCGATGCGGCCATGGAGGATGATGCGGGCCATGGCGTGCACGGCGAGGTTGTCGCGCAGGGTCGGGCCGGGGCGGGCCGCACCGGCCAGGTAGATCGGGGAGCTGGTGTGCACGAACGGCAGCGGCACGAACTCGGTGAACCGGGCCGCGCCGTGCTCGAGCGCGGTGTCCTGGATGGCTTTGAGGACGTTGAGGTGTCCGACCCAGTGGCGTGGGTTGTCGACGTGGCCGTACATCATCGTGCTGGTGGTGGGGATGCCGACGCGGTGCGCGGTGGAGATGATCTCGATCCAGCTCTTGGCGGGCAGCTTGCCCTTGGTCAGGACCCAGCGGACCTCGTCGTCGAGGATCTCGGCGGCGGTGCCGGGGATCGAGCCCAGTCCGGCCTCGCGGACCTTGATCAGGAAGTCCTCGATGCCTAGGCCGGTGCGGGCGGTGCCGTTGACGATCTCCATGGGGGAGAAGGCGTGCACGTGCATGCCCGGCACCCGCTGCTTGACCGCGTGCACCAGGTCGAAGTAGGCGGACGCGGGCAGCTGGGGGTCGATGCCGCCCTGCATGCAGACCTCGGTGGCACCCAGGTCCCAGGCCTCGGCGGCACGGTCGGCGACCTCGTCGTAGGACAGGGAGTAGGCGTCGGCGTCGGTACGACGCTGCGCGAACGCGCAGAACCGGCACCCGACGTAGCAGACGTTGGTGAAGTTGATGTTCCTGTTGACGACGTAGGTGACCGCATCGCCGACCACCTGGCGGCGCAGCGCGTCGGCCAGGGTGGTGACCTCGCGCAGCAGGTCGCCCTCGGCGGTCATCAGGGTCAGCGCATGCTCCTCCGAGAGGTTGCCCGGATCGCGCTCGGCAGCAGCGATCGCGTCACGGCCGTGGGCGTGCAGGACGGCCGGTGCGCCGGTGCCCTGCTTGGATGTCTCGACGGCGGCGGCACGCACCGCGTCCCAGTCGCCGTAGACGTTCTCGAAATCGCTGCGCCGGTCCTCGGTACGGCCTTCGGTATCAACTGCGGTGTGCAGGTCGGTGCGACCCACGCTCGCGAACCCGCCGTCGGGCTCCTGCCAGGAGATCCCCGCCTGCGGGCGGACCTCGGGGATCGCGAGGCCGTCCTCACCGGCGAGGGCCGCGACGTGCGCGGCGACCCGGGGGTCGAGCCAGGCCGATCCTGAGGGACCCAGCCCCGCCAGCACGTACTCGGGGTGCACGGTCAGGCGCGATCGCAGCTCGAAGCCGCACTCGGCGGTCAACGCGCGCAGCGCGTCCAGAGAGGGCCAGGGGCGCTCGGGGTTCACGTGGTCGGGAGTCAGCGGGGAGACGCCGCCCCAGTCGTCGACACCGGCCTCGAGCAACAGCCTGCACTCCGCGGCGCCCTCGGAGTGGTCGACCAGGTTCGGTGGGGCCTGGACACGGGCCTTGGGGCCCAGCACCAGGCGGGTGACGGCGATCGCGGCACGGTAGGGGTCGAGGTCGAGGTCGTCGACGTGGCGCATCGCGGTGTCGGGCTTGGCGCGGAAGTTCTGCACGATGACCTCCTGGAGGCCGCCGTACTCCTTGTGGACCTTGCGCAGCGCGAAGATCGTCTCGGCTCGCTCGGTCAGGGTCTCACCGATCCCGACCAGCAGCCCGGAGGTGAACGGGATCGCCAGGCGCCCGGCGTCCTCCAGGACCCGCAGGCGTACCGCGGGGTCCTTGTCCGGGGACCCGTAGTGCGCCTCACCCTTGGTCTCGTACAGGCGTCGTGAGGTGGTCTCCAGCATCATCCCCATCGAGGGGGAGACCGGCTTGAGCCGGTTGAGCTCCTCCCAGCTCATCACGCCGGGGTTGAGGTGGGGCAGCAGCCCGGTCTCCTCCAGCACCCGGATCGCCATCGCCCGGATGTAGGCCAGCGTGGAGTCGTAGCCACGGCTCTCGAGCCACTGCGCGGCCTCGGGCCAGCGGTCCTCGGGCCGGTCACCGAGGGTGAACAACGCCTCCAAACACCCCAACGCCGCGCCCTGGCGGGCGATGTCGAGGATCTCGTCGGGTGAGAGGAGCGGCTCGCGGCCCTCCCGGGCGGCCTGGGCCGGGGTCTCGACGAAGGTGCAGTAGTGGCACCGGTCGCGGCACAGCCTCGTGATCGGGATGAACACCTTGGGGGAGTAGGTCACCACCCCTGCGCGGCCGGCCGCGACCAGGCCCGCGTCGCGGACCTTCGCCGCCGCGGCACACAACCGGTCCAGCTCCGCACCGGTCGCCGCGAGCAACGCGGTCGCCTCCGGCAGGTCGAGCGCAGCACCACGCTCGGCGCGCGCCAGGGACCGGCGTACTTCCTGGGGAGTGACGGTCCCTGGCACGGCGATCACTTCGGGGAGAAGCGCATGCCGGCGTCGAGGCGCAGGCACTGGCCGTTGAGCATGCCGTTCTCCACGATCGAGCAGGCGAGCTTGGCGTACTCGTCCGGGCGGCCCATCCGCTTGGGGAACGCGTTGCCGTCGACGAGGGCCGGGATCATCTCGGTGGGGAGCTTGGCCACGGCGCCGGTCTCGAAGAGGGAGGGCGCGATCGCCAGAACCCGTACGCCGACACTGCCCAGGTCGCGGGCCATGGTGAGAGCCATGCCGGCGATGCCGGCCTTCGCCGCCGAGTAGGCGACCTGACCGATCTGGCCCTCGAAGGCTGCAATCGACGACGTGTTGACGATGACGCCGCGCTCGCCGTCACCGTCCGGCTCGCCCTGGCTCATGTGCCAGGCCTGGAGCCGGTTGAGGTTGAAGGTCGAGATCAGGTTGAGGTTCACCACGGAGGCGAAGGTCTCCAGGTCGTGGGGACCCGACTTGGAGAGGGTCCGCTTCGCGGTGCCGCCGCCGGCGGTGTTGACCGCGATGTGCAGCCCGCCGAGCTTCTCGACCGCGCTCGCCAGGACGGCCTCGATCCCGGTGTGGTCGGTGATGTCGCCCTCGAGGAAGTGGCCGCCGAGGTCGGCGGCGATCTTCTCGCCCTCACCGCCGGGGCGGTCGATGATCGCGACCTTGGCGCCGCGCGTTGCCAGCAGCTCCGCGCTGGCGCGGCCCATGCCGGAGGCTCCTCCGACGACGACGGCAAGCTTGCCCTGGATGTCCATGTGATCAGCCTTTCGTAGATGGGGTGGGTCAGAAGCCCAGGTCGCGGCCGATGATCTCCTTCATGATCTCGGTGGTTCCGCCGAGGATCGTGGAGATGCGGACGTCCTGGTATGCCTGCGCGACGGGGTACTCGAGCATGTAGCCGTAGCCGCCGTGCAGCTGGAGGCACTGGTCGACGACCTTCTTGTTCAGCTCGGTGCACCACCACTTGGCCTTCGCGGCGTCGACCGCCGTCAGGGTGCCGTCGACGACACGCTGGATGCACGCGTCGACATAGATGCGAGCGATGTCGAGCTCGGTGGCCATCTCGGCGATGGTGAAGCGGTTCGCCTGGAAGGAGCCGATCGACTGGCCGAAGGCGTGCCGCTCCTTGGCGTACGTCTTGCTCTGCTCGAAGGTGTCGATGGCGGAGGCGACCGCAGAGATCGCGATCGACAGGCGCTCGGAGGGGAGGTTCTCCATCAGGTGGAAGAAGCCGCGCCCCTCGGTGCCGAGCAGGTTGGCGACCGGCACACGGCAGTCGGAGAAGAAGAGCTCGGCGGTGTCCTGCGCCTGGTGGCCCATCTTCTTCAGCTTGCGGCCACGCTCGAAGCCGGGCGTGCCGTCCTCGACGACGATCAGGCTGAAGCCCTTGTGCCCGGCCTCCGCGTCGGTGCGGCAGACCACGACCACCGCGTCGGCCAGGATGCCGTTGGAGATGAAGGTCTTCTGGCCGTTGATGACCCACTCGTCGCCCTCGCGGCGCGCGGAGGTGCGGATGCCGGCGAGGTCCGAGCCGGCGCCGGGCTCGCTCATCGCGATGGCCCACGTCATGTCGCCGGCGGCGAGTCGGGTCAGCCAACGCTGGCGCTGGTCCTCGTTGGTCAGTCGCAGCAGGTACGGCGCGATGATGTCGTTGAGCAGCGTCAGCGCGACGCCGCTGCTGCGTCCTCGGGCCAGCTCCTCGGCGACCACGGCGTTGTAGCGGAAGTCGTCGATCCCCATGCCGCCGTACTCGGTGGGCACGGAGAAGCCGAGCACGCCCGCCTGGGCCGCCGCCTTGTAGACGGACTTGTCCACGATGCCGGCCTCGTACCAGGCATCCAGATGGGGCGCGACCTCGCGTGCAAGGAACTCCCTGACGAGCGAGCGGAACTCCTCGTGCTCCTGCGTGAACACGGTGCGGGTCATCGACTGCCTTCTTTCTGCGGTTCCTGAGGACGAGATCAGAGTATCAGCACTTTCAGTGTAATCATCTAACCAATTGTGTGATACCTTCCCGGCATGAGCACTTCGGATCGTTCTACCGCACCCCTGGCCGGGGTGCGCGTGGTGGAGATCGCTGGCATCGGGCCGGGTCCGTATGCCTGCATGCTGCTGGCCGAGCTCGGCGCGGACGTGATCCGCGTCGACCGGCCCGGCGGTGCCGGCATTGCGGCCGTCCCGTCCGCGGTGTTGAATCGCAGCCGCGCGAACATCGCCATCGACATGAAGCAGCCCGCGGGTCGCGACCTCGTGCTCAAGATCGTCGCCGACGCGGACGTCCTGATCGAAGGGCTGCGCCCCGGCGTGATGGAGCGCCTCGGCCTCGGCCCCGAGGAGTGCCTCGCCGCCAACCCGCGCCTCGTCTACGGGCGGATGACCGGCTGGGGCCAGAGCGGTCCGCTCGCGCACGCCGCCGGCCATGACATCAACTACGCGGCGATCACCGGAGCGCTCCACGCCACCGGTGGCCAGGAGAAGCCGAGGAACTCGGTGAACCTGGTTGCCGACTTCGGCGGCGGGACGATGTTCCTGATCGCGGGTGTCCTCGCAGCCCTGCTCGAGCGCAGCACCAGCGGCCGTGGCCAGGTCGTCGATGCCGCCATGGTGGACGGCGCGGCCTCCCTCATGACCATGGTCTACGGCATGCACGGCTCGGGCGGCTGGGTCGACGAGCGGGAGTCGAACCTGCTCGACGGCGGCGCACCCTACTACGACACCTACCGTTGCAAGGACGGGAAGTTCATCGCTGTCGGCGCCATCGAGCCCCAGTTCTTCGCTGAGCTGACCAAGGGCCTCGAGGTCGACCTGCCCGGCGAGCAGAACGACACGACCCTCTGGCCCGAGATGCGCCAGATCTTCACGGCGCGGATCGCCGAGCGAACGCGCGACGAGTGGGCGGCACTCTTCGAGGGCACCGATGCCTGCGTCGCGCCGGTGCTCAGCCTGGAGGAGGCTCCGCGACACCCGCACATGGCCGCCCGCGGGATCTTCAGCCCGCACGGGACCGGATACGCGCCGCGCGTCGCGCCGCGGTTCTCCCGTACCCCTGAGCGTGAGCCGGGGGAGACCAGCACGGTGGGGCAGGACAGTCGAGACGTCCTCGCGGCGCTCGGCATGGCCCCGCGCGACATTGACCAGCTCATCGACGCCGGCATCGTCCGGCAGGCCTGAGGAGAAGAGAGAATGACTGAGGCACCCGAGGTTCTGACCGAGCGCCGCGACGGCGTCCTGGTCATCACGATCAACCGACCCCATGCCAAGAACGCGCTCACTCAGGGTGTCGCGCTGGCGGTGGCCGCGGCGATCGACGAGCTCGAGAGCGACGACAGCCTGCGGGTGGCGGTGCTGACCGGCGCCGGCGGCACCTTCTGCGCCGGCATGGACCTCAAGGGCTTCCTGCGCGGTGAGAGCCCGAGCATCGAAGGCCGCGGCCTGGCCGGCATCACTCTCGCGCCGCCGCGCAAGCCGCTCATCGCAGCCGTCGAGGGCTGGGCCCTCGCCGGCGGGTTCGAGATCCTGCTCGCCTGCGACATGGTGGTCGCGGCCGAGACGGCGCGTTTCGGTGTCCCAGAGACCAAGCGTGCGCTGGTCGCCGGTGCGGGCGCCGCGATGCTGCTGCCGAAGCGGATCCCGCTGCCGATCGCACTCGAGCTGCTGCTCACCGGTGACCCGATCACCGCTCAGCGCGCCTACGATCTGGGTCTCGTCAACCGACTCTCACCCGAGGGCGGTGCCCTCGAGGAGGCGCTCCGCCTCGCTGCGGTGGTGGCAGCCAACGGTCCACTCGCGGTCGCCGCGTCCAAGGAGATCGCTCGCTCGTCGGCCGACTGGACGACCGAGGAGGGCTGGAAGCGCCAGACCGAGATCATGCAGCCCGTCTTCACGTCCGAGGACGCCCGCGAGGGTGCCACCGCGTTCGCCGAGAAGCGCGAGCCCGTCTGGAAGGGCCGCTGATGAGCGCGCGCGCACGTTTCAAGCAGCTCCTCGCCGAGGCGCCGTCCGACGCGCCCGCGATCGAGTTCGAGGGCGAATGGACGACGTGGGGCACCCTCCGCTCCGTCGCGACGTCCCTCGACGCCGCTCTCACCGCTGCGGGTCTGGGCGAGCACAGCCGGGTCGGCCTGATCCTGGAGAACCGCCCGGAGCACGTGGCCGCCCTGATGTGCCTGCTGGCGACGGACCGTACGGTCGTGACCCTGTCGCCGCTGCAGCCTCCTGCGCGGCTCTCGGCCGACATGACGCGGAGCGATCTGCCGGCCGTCGTCGGCACGGTCGCCATGCTCGACCAGCCCGGCGTGCGTGAGGCGGCAGCATCGGCGCTCGTCGTCGAGCTCGGTGCCGAGACCGCGACGGCCGCAGGGTCCGCCTCCGTACGAGCGAAGCGTCCGGAGGACGTCTCGCCGGGAGTGGTCATCGAGATGCTGACCTCGGGCACCACCGGGCCGCCGAAGCGCGTCCTGATCCGCGAGGAGCAGTTCGACAAGGCGCTCTCCACGAGTGTCACGCCGCCTCCGACCGATCGGCTGTTCCGCAGTGGCGTCACCATCGTGATGACGCCCATGGTGCACATCGGTGGCTTCTGGGGCGCGATGGCGCCGCTCTATGCCGGCCGTTGTGTGGCGCTCTTCGCGAAGTTCGCCCTGGAGCCGTGGGTCGAGGCGGTCGCGAAGCACCGACCGCGTGCCGCCGGGCTCGTCCCCGCCGCCTTGCGCGCGGTCCTGAACGCCGACGTCCCGGCGGAGAAGATCTCCAGCCTGGAGGCCGTGACCAGCGGCACGACGTTCTGCCCGACCGAGCTGATCGACGCATTCCTGGAGAAGTACGGCATCCGCGTCCTGTCGACCTACGGCGCGACCGAGTTCGCCGGCGCCGTGGCCGTGTGGACCAAGCCGCTGCACGAGCAGTGGTGGGAGACCAAGGCCGGTGCGGCCGGCCGCCCGATGCCGGGCGTGACACTGCGTGTCACCGGTCCGGAGGGCGAGGAGCTGCCCGTCGGCGAGATGGGCATCTTGGAGGTCAAGTCGGTCCAGTCCCCGGCCGGTCCCGATGCCTGGCAGCGTACGAGCGACCTCGCGGTGCTCGACGAGGACGGCTTCCTGTGGCTCAAGGGGCGTGCCGACGACGCGATCATCAGGGGTGGCTTCAAGGTCCAGCCCGAGACGGTCAAGGCGGCGCTCGAGCGCCACGAGGCCGTGCTCGAGGCGGCGATCGCACCACTGCCCGACGAGCGCCTCGGCTTCGTGCCCGTGGCGGCGGTCGAGCTGCGTCCGGAGGCGAGCGCCACGACGGGCGCCGAGCTGCGTGACTTCTGCCGCGACGTCCTGCTTCCGTACGAGGTGCCCGCGCACGTCATCGTGGTCGATGCACTTCCCCGGACGCCGTCGTCCAAGGTCTCCCGCGTGGAGCTGCTGGAGCAGATCCGTGCCGCTCTCAGCCATCCGGTCCCGGCCTGATCGCGTGACGCGCGCCACGCTCTGATTGGATTCACCCGCCGACCCATGTCGGCGCAAGTCTCAGGAGGAAGAACATGGAGCTGCGGGTCGGACAGGCGCTTGCGAGTGCCGTCGACACCACCCAGATCATCATCACCAAGGTCTCCGCAGGCGACCTGGATCTCACGTGTGGCGGTGTGCCGATGGTGGCGAAGGGTGCCCCAGTCGAGCAGGTCGAGGGGGACCCGGCATTCATGCAGGGCACGCTTCTCGGCAAGCGTTACGTGGATGCGTCCGGTGCCATCGAGCTGCTCTGCACCAAGGGCGGAGAAGGCTCGCTGGCCCTGGCCGGTGAGCTGCTGGTGACGGCCGAGGCGAAGACACTGCCGTCGTCGGATTGATATCGGGATGGACCTGAGTGAGCTCGTCACCCGCGAGCGTGTACGCGACACCTACGCGCGCTACACGCACGCGGGTGATCGCTTTCTGCTGGATGATCTCGCGGCATGCTTCACCCCGGACGGGGTTCTCGAGATCGCAGGCGCGTCGACGGTGACGGGCAGGTCGGCGATCCGCGAGCTCCTCGGCGGAGGCGGCCGGCCCCAGGAGACGCGGGTGGCCCCGCGCTCGGTCCGGCACTTCGTGTCCAACCTGCAGTTCACCTCCGTGGGTGCAGCGCAGGTCGAGGCGTCGGCCTATTTCCAGGTCCTCGTCGAGTCCGATGCTCACTCGGGCCTCGACCATTGGGGCAGGTACCGCGACGTCCTTGCTCCGGTCGGCGACGAGTGGCTCTTCGCGCACCGCACGGTCCGGGTCGACTTCGCCGTCCCCGGTGGGTGGTACGCCGCTCGGCGCTGAGTCGCGCCCGACCTCCGGGTATCGCCCGCGGGCGCTGGTGTCAGGTCCGCTTGCGTCGGTGCAGCGCCTCCTGGGCGATGGAGGCGACCAGCCGGCCGGACGTGTCGTACACGCTTCCGGTGTACAGGCCTCGCCCGTGCGCGACCCGGACGCCCTGATAGTCGCTCAGGAGCCAGTCGGCGGTGACGCCGGCATGGTGGAACCAGATGGCGTGATCCAGGCTCGATCCCGGCTCCCACCCGTCGCGCGAGTAGAGGCCGAGGGCGGAGGAGTAGTCCGACACGTAGGTGAGGGCGGCCGCGTCGAGCACCGGGTCCTTGGCGAGGGCGGGCTCGGTGCACCGTGCCCAGAACCTGGTCGGCCACTCAGGATTGCCACGGCCCTTGTGCGGCTGCGGCGTCCTGCTCCCCTCGAAGCTGAACAGACGGGTGAGCTCGATCGTGCGGGCCTCGTCGGGCGCCGTCGTCTCCGGGATCAGATGCTCCTGTACGTCGGGTGCATCAAGTGCCGGGCGGTGGAACGAGAGGCTCGCGCTGAAGATGACCTCGCCACCCTGGAGGGCCACGACGCGGCGTGCGGAGAAGGAGCCGCCGTCCCGGTCGTTCGTCACCTGGAAGATCGTGGGGCGTGACGCGCTGCCCGCTCGTAGGAAGTAGCCATGCAGCGAGTGAGGGACGCGATCGGCGTCGACCGTGCGGCCGGCCGCGACCAGGGCCTGCGCGGCGACCTGGCCGCCGTACAGGTTCCACTTCTCGTCGAAGACGTAGTTGGCGCGGAACAGGTCGTTGTCCAGCTCCTCCAGGTCGAGAAGCTCGCTCAGTGTGCTCATGGCCTCCACTTTCGTTCGATCGAATCAGTAAACTGATATACCCAATCATGCCAGATTCGTCTAAGGTGTGGTGTGGTCGGCGCCACAGGTGCGGATCTGATGTGCAACGGTTGTTCCGCAATTGCAACGAGGAGTTGTCTCGATGAACCTGACCATGCTGCTGGAGATGGCCTCCGACGGATTCGGGGATCGGATCGTCATCGGCCGTCAGCAGGGTGGCCTGAGCGCGTCCGCGCTCAAAGAGGCGGCTCTGCGAGGCGCGGAGCAGATCGAGCGTGCGGGTGCTGACGCCGTCGTGTATCTCGCGGTGAACGGCCCGGCCTTCCCGGTGGCGATGTTCGCCGCTGCCTATGCGGGCGTTCCGCTCGTGCCCCTCAACTTCCGCCTCGGCGCCGAGCAGCTCGACTCGCTCCTGGCCCAGCACCATGGCGCGCTGGCGATCGCCGACCCCGCCGCGCACTCGATCCTCGGCAAGCACAAGATGTCGATGCTCACCACCGAGAAGTGGCTCGAGACCACCACGGCAGGCGGGCCTGTCGAGGAGCGTTTCGTCGACTCGGAGGCGCCTGCCGTGGTGATCTACACGTCGGGCACCACGTCGGCGCCCAAGGGCGTCCTGCTCCGTCACGACAACCTCACCAGCTACGTCGTCGGGTCGGTCGAGTTCGCCTCCGCCGGCGACGACCAGGCCGCGCTCGTCAGCGTGCCGCCGTACCACATCGCTGCCGTGGCGAACGTGATCACCAATCTGTACGCCGGCCGGCGCTCGATCGTGCTTGAGCGCTTCCTGCCCGAGGAGTGGCTGGACATCGTTCGCAGCGAGAGCGTCACGAACGCGCTGGTCGTGCCCACGATGCTGGCTCGCATCGTCGACTGCCACGCCGACAAGGCGATCCCCTCGCTGCGCAGCCTCGCCTACGGGGGCGCCCCGATGCCGGCCAACGTCATCGCTCGCGCGTTGAGCGAGTGGCCGCACGTCGACTTCGTCAACGCGTACGGCCTCACGGAGACCAGCAGCACCGTCGCGGTCCTCACCCCTGAGGACCATCGAGCAGCGGCCGCCAGCGAGGATGCCTTCGTCAAGACCCGGCTGGCGTCGGTCGGACGTGCCGTGCCCGGCATCGAGCTGCAGATCCGCGACGCCGAGGGGAACGCTCTCCTGGCCGGTCAGAAGGGGCGCATCTGCGTGCGCGGGCCACAGGTCTCGGCGGAGTACGCCGGGATCGGGCGCCTTGTCGATGAGGACGGCTGGTTCGACACTCGCGACGAGGGCTTCCTGGACCAGGACGGCTACCTCTTCATCGGGGGGCGCAGCGACGACACGATCATCCGCGGTGCTGAGAACATCGCCCCTGCCGAGATCGAGGACGTCCTCTTCCGCCACCCCGACGTCGCTGACGTCGCCGTGATCGGGATCCCGGACGAGGAGTGGGGTCAGCGGATCGTCGCCATCGCCGTGCCGCGCGAGGGCGCGCACATCGAGGGGGAGGAGCTGCGCACCTTCGTGCGCGGCACCTTGCGTAGCAGCAAGACACCCGACGAGATCGTCTTCTGGGAGGAGATGCCGCGCACCGAGACCGGCAAGCTGATCCGGCGCGCGGTGCGCGATCGCTTCGTCGAGCAGCACGCCGGCCGAGCCTGATGGATCTTGGCGCGTGGGCGCAGCGCCAGCCCGACAAGGCGGCTGTCGTCGCCGCAGACGGCTCGACGCTGACCTACGGCGATCTCGAACGACGCTCGAACCAGGCGGCCCAGCTGCTGCGCAGCCTGCATCTAGCGGCCGGTGACCACCTCGCGATCCTCGCCGAGAATCGGGTGGATGTCTTCCCGCTGATCTGGGCGGCCCAGCGCACCGGTCTGCTCTACACGCTCGTCAACTGGCATCTGAGCGTCGACGAGGCCCGATACATCGTGGACAACTGCGGGGCGCGGGTCCTGATCGCGAGCGCGGGTGTCCCGGACCTGTCCGGCGACCTCCTCGATGGCCTGCCCCTCGTCGAGCGTCGCCTCTGCCTCGGTGGACCGATCGAGGGCTACGAGGCGATCGAGGATCTGCTCGACCACCAGCCGACGGAACGCGTCCTCGACGAGTCCGAGGGCTACTACATGCTCTACAGCTCCGGCACGACCGGTCGCCCGAAGGGCATCCTGCCGGACCTTCCGATCCAGCCGTTCGGCACCGGGCTCTCGGTCGACCACCTCATGGCCGACCACTTCGGCTTCGATGCCGAGACTGTCTACCTCAGTCCAGGCCCGCTGTATCACGCCGCGCCCCTCGGCTGGAGCCTCGGCACCATGCGCAGCGGTGGCACCGTCGTGCTGATGGATCGCTTCGATGCTGAAGCGGTCCTCGGTCTGATCGACGCGCACGGCGTTACGCACGCCCAGTTCGTGCCGACGATGTTCGTCCGCATGCTCAAGCTCGACGCCGAGGTGCGGGCGCGCTACGACGTCTCCAGCCTCCGCCTGGTCATCCACGCTGCTGCACCGTGCCCGGTGGACGTCAAGCGTCGGGTCATCGAGTGGTTCGGGCCGATCGTCGTCGAGTTCTACTCGGGCAGTGAGGGCGTGTGCTTCTTCATGATCGACTCCGCCTCGTGGCTGGAGCGTCCTGGATCGGTCGGTCGGTCGATGCGAGGACCGGTCCACATCGCCGATGACGAGGGCAAACAGCTCCCGGCCGGCGAGGTCGGCCAGGTCTGGTTCGCCGACGTCGTGCCGTTCACCTACCACGGGGATCCCGACAAGACCCGGGCCGCGTACGACCGGCACGGCTGGGTGACGCTCGGCGACCTCGGCCACCTCGATGACGATGGCTACCTCTATCTCTCCGACCGGCGCACCGACCTCATCGTCTCCGGGGGAGTGAACATCTACCCGCGCGAGATCGAGGACGCCCTCGTCATGCACCCCGCGGTAGCGGACGTGGCCGTCATCGGTGTGCCCGACGACGAGTTCGGTCAACGGGTCCACGCGGTCGTCACCCCTGCGGCGGGCGTCGCGATCGACGGCCTCGAGCGGGAGCTCGCGGACCATCTCCGCGCACGGATCGCAGGCTTCAAGATCCCTCGTGCGTGGACGTTCGGCGAGGTGCCGCGCCTGCCGAGCGGCAAGATCCTCCGGCGTTCGCTCATCGAGCGCCACGCCTCTGCTCCCGACTGAAAGGGCGACCCATGGAGTACCGCTATCTGGGGCGCACCGGCGTCCGCGTGTCCTCGTACGGCCTGGGAGCGATGATGTTCG